>Ga0123338_10004166_pt1 | contig 12730 bp, 9 predicted proteins | sample grotaG_FD_89793 | JGI IMG/M metagenome (GOLD analysis project Ga0123338, IMG submission 89793) | Glacier valley bacterial and archeal communities from Borup Fiord, Nunavut, Canada, to study Microbial Dark Matter (Phase II) -... | ecosystem: Environmental > Aquatic > Freshwater > Ice > Glacier ... | reverse complement strand
TGCACTACGGTAAAAGTTACGCACCCAACACCCGAGAAACGGTCCGCCGTCAAACGGTTCACCATTTTTTGCGTGAAGCCCTGGTACAAATCAATCCTGATAACCTAAAAAGACCGACTAATAGCGCTAAAACGGTATATCAGCTTGACGCAGACCTATATGCGGCTCTGATACTCTATGGCCAATCCGATTTCGAGCCTGCCTTTGAACAATTTATGTCTGGTCGGGAGGCGCTCAAAAAGAAGCGTGAACTCGAACGACAGCTCGAGCGCATTCCTGTCGAATTCGGGAATCATGCACTATACCTTTCTCCAGGAGGCCAAAATCCATTGATACGGGACATCATCGAACAGTTTTGCCCTCGTTTTGCACCTGGGGCAGAAGCTATCTATATTGGAGACACGGAGAGCAAAACCGAGCTGCTTTACAGGTCCGATGTTCTGGAAGAGCTAGGTCTTAGCCTCGATGAGCACGGCAAAATGCCTGATGTTATTGTTTACAGTCGGGACAAAAATTGGTTGTTTCTTATCGAAGCTGTGACTAGCCACGGCCCGGTTAGCTACACCCGAATTTCTCAATTGAAAGATATGTTTTCTGGCTCGAGCGCGGGCTTAGTTTTCGTTACGGCGTTCCCAAACCGTCAAATCATGCGTAAATATCTGACGGAAATCGCCTGGAAAACGGAGGTCTGGGTGGCGGAAGCACCTGACAACCTGATTCACTTTGATGGAGAACGGTTTTTAGGACCTTACGAGATTTGAACACAGGTTTCAAGACTGTGAAAAGCAAGCGCCCTACTCCTTGACATCCTCGGCAATATGCCCATGCTTGAGCATAAAGTGCCGCTGGGCGCTAAACCAACGCCCTTTTACCTTCTGATAACTGCCATCCTCGAGCAGCTCCCAGGTTCCCCTGGTATCGGCCCACTCCTGAAGCAACAGGTCTTTTAAATAACGCTGGTGCTTGGCCTTGCGAACCGGGGCGGCCACCTCGACGCGGCGGTTCAGGTTACGGGCCATCCAGTCGGCGCTGCCGATGTACACATCGGGGTCGCCGTCGTTTTCAAAGTAGTAAATTCGGGCGTGCTCGAGGAAGCGGCCCACCAGCGAACGCACCCGGATGTTCTCGGACAGGCCGGGAACTCCGGGGCGCAGACAGCACACCCCGCGCACCACCAGACGAATTTTGACCCCCGCGCTCGAGGCCCGGTACAGCATGTTTATCATCTGCGGGTCGGTCAGGCTGTTCATCTTGGCCATCACTAAGCCACTTTTGCCGTCTCGAGCGTGTTCGATTTCGCGCTCGAGCAGCTTGAAGAAACGCTCTCGCATGGCCTCGGGCGCGACAATCAGCGTGGGGTAATTGGCCGAGGCGTAGCCGGTCAGGTGGTTGAACAGCTCTCCAGCATCGTGCCCAATCTGCGGGTCGGAGGTCAGCAAGGATAAGTCGGTGTACAGCGCCGCCGTGCGCGGATTGTAGTTTCCGGTGCCCACATGCACGTAGCGCCGCAACCCACCGGGTTCGCGGCGCACCACCAGCGTCACCTTGGCGTGGGTCTTGAGGTTGGCCATGCCGTACACCACATGAATGCCGCTGCGCTCGAGAGTTTTGGCCCAGGTGATGTTGCGCTGCTCATCAAATCGCGCCTTGAGTTCCACCAATGCCAGCACCTGCTTGCCACTCTCGGAAGCGGCCAGCAGCGCGCCCATCAGCCGTTTGTCGCCGCCAGTGCGGTACAGCGTTTGTTTGATGGTCAGCACGTTTGGGTCACGGGCCGCCGCCTCGAGAAACTGGAGCACCCCTTCAAACGACTGGTAGGGATGGTGTAACAAAATGTCCTGGTTTCGCAGGGTCTGGAAGATGTCGCCCGCATCCTGGGCCAAATCGGGCACGCTGGCTTGAAAGGCCGGGAAGCTGAGTTCGGAATTAAGTCCGGTCAGGCTCATCAGGTCGCTCAGGCCCAGGATTCCGTTTTGCGGATACACGTCGGCGGCGTTGACGCTCAGGCGCTGGCATAGGTCCTCGAGCACGGCGGGGTCGAGCTTTTCTTCGACCTCGAGCCGCACCACCGAACCAAAGCGGCGGCGCTTGAGGCCGTCCTCGATGGTGGCCAGCAAATCCTCGGCCTCGTCCTCGTCGAACTCGTAATCGGTGTTGCGGGTCACGCGGAACACGAAGTGGTTTTTCACCTTGCGGCCCCGAAACAGCTCACCCAGGTGCGCGGCGATGATGTCCTCGAGCAGCATGAACTGACCCGAAGGCAGCCGCACCACGCGCGGCAGCACCCCCACCGGAATCTTGACCCGCGCGAACTCGTCCTCGTCGTCCTCCTCGAGAATCACACCGATGTTGAGGGACAGGTTGCTCACGAACGGAAACGGGTGGCTGGGGTCCACCGCCAGGGGGGTCAGGACCGGGCCGATTTCGGCCAGATAGTGTTCGCGCAGATGTTGGCGCTCGAGCGGACTCAAATCCTCGAACTCGGCCATCATCAGGCCCTTTTGCCGCAGCAGGGCCACGATGTCAGACACCGCCTCCTGCGCCTCGGACATGGTGCGGTGGGTGTATTCGCGCACCAGCTCGAGGTTGGCAGCCGGACTCAGGCCGTCGGGCGAGGGCGTGGCCACCCCGGCGGCAATCTGACGGTGCAGGCCCGCCACCCGTACCATGAAGAACTCATCCAAGTTACTACCCGTGATAGCGCAGAATTTCAGGCGCTCGAGCGGAGGATTCTTGGCGTTCCTGGCTTCCGAGAGCACCCGATTGTTGAACTCGAGCCAACTGAGTTCACGGTTGAGGTAAGTTCCGGGCGGCATTTTATCCGAATGACGCGGGTCGGGCAGGTTAAAAATGGGCGTTTCGGCTTCTGACATGAGTACCCGCTATTGTAGAAGGCTTTTTTAGGGATTGGGTCAGATGGGGTCAGCTCGAGGGCGGTGGGGAAGGCTCGAGGGGTAGACGCCGAATGGGAACATGGGGATAAAGAACGTGCCAGGACTGAAAAGTTAAGATTTGTACCTTCGTTAAATAAGGCATTGCCCAACCGTCTGGGGATGGTCCATCCAAAACACATGCACGCTCAAGTTCTTTTATAGCTGTTTTCAAAAACTGAGTATCAGAGCTATCGTCTGCAAAAAAGACAATAAATATAAAAGGCTTATCAGTAAAGGCTTTTGTCAAGTGCAGGTACAAAAATGTGTCCCTCGCTTTTCGTCCCAGTGCAACTTGAAAATTCCGTTTATCAAGTCCAATTACAATCTCTTGAAAATCGTCCGAATCCAAGAAATCTCTGAATCTTAACGGGTCGTTTATCAAGTCGGCACGCATTTGTTGTACGGCCTCTTCCCTCTCCTGCAAGTCTGGAGTTTTGAAAGGATTTTTGACCTCGACTAGCCAGACAACCTCTTCCCACTCGACAACGAAATCCACCTTGTTCATTGCACCTGCACCGTGCTTTTGGTTGTCGTCAAATATATAAGCGTCCAGCGCCCCCACAAAGTCAAACTCGAGCTTCCCCTCTTCTAGTTTGGTCACTGTTCATCCTCGAGCTTGATGAGTGCCTCCTCGTCTAGCACATGCCCCAGCTCAGCGTAGTAGAGCCGCCGATTCTCGCGCTCAATCAGGTTGTGCTGAATATCGTCATAATCCTGAGCGGTGCTGGCCCTCACCTCGCCGTCCTCGAAATACAGCGAGTGGTAATTGACCGGGTGTTTCTCTTTCTGCAAATCCAGCTCTTTGAGCAAAACATAGCTGTGGGTTGCCAGAAACACCTGAACACCCTCCCTCGAGAGTTGCAACAAAATATGGGCTAATAGCGGCAGCGCCGAAGGGTTGAGGTTGGCTTCCGGCTCGTCCCAGAACAGCACACTCCCCTTCTCGAGTGAACCGTTTTGCAGCAGCAGCCACAGCAACGCAAACTTACGCCACCCTTCCGCCACCAAACTCAGCTCGAGCGCCTTTTTATCGGTGACGAGATAGAACTCTTCGTCTCGAGATTCGACTTTACCACCGATGAATTTTTCAATCTTCTCGAGCAGCGGTTTGTAATTGGGGTTGGGAGTTTTGAGGCGGGGGAGGTACGCTCGAGTGAGAATGTCATCGTATACTTCTTCAAAACTTGTTTCACGAAGGCGGTAGAGGGATTGGAACCCTTTGGCATTACCTAATATATCTTTTACTGGTATATAAATGCAAATATGACCCTCTAAACTCAAAAAGTCGTTTGCTCCGTGTTCAAATTCTACACCACTTAAAAAGTCGCCTGATTTGTGATTAAATTCTGCGTTTATCAAACCGTCTACTCTTAGTGTGATTTTGCGCTGCGTAATGGGGTCATCTAAATCAATTTTTGATTGATTAAACCTTTCTCGTAAAAGATGATTCGCTGTGTCTAATTTTAACTTGAATACTTTTTCTATTTTGTATCCGACATAAGAAAAAGCGGATACATATAGGGCATAAATAATTTTTAGTAAATGAGTTTTTCCTGTACCATTTGCCCCTACAAACGCATGTATCCCCTCGCCAAACTCCAGCTCGAGGGAGTCAAAAGCGGTGAAATTTTCAACCTTCAAGCGGGTAATCATGACCTTATCTTACCCGTCCTCGAGCGCTCACTTCACCACCTTCACAAAAAACTTCTGGTCACTCTCGAGCATATGTGCGGCCCAGGCGCGTTTTTTCTCGGCGTTGGTCAAAAGTTGGGTGGGAGCCGCTTGAGGTTTGAAGGCATATTGCACCCAGATAGGCGCTCGAGTGCTCTGCACTAACCCATCACCCTGAACCCGGAAAAAGGTATTGACCCAGAAGTTATGTCCACGCCCGTCGGAGCCATTGGCGTACACCAGCGTGGTGTGAATCACGCTGGGATTGCCGCCACCCAGGCGCACCACCGCGTTAGGGTCGAACAGCAGGGTGTCCAGCGCGGTCACACGGTAGCCTGTGCTGTTTGAAAGCACAAAAACCACCACCGAGCCTTCGGCGGCCAGCCCGTTGCCGCCCCACGGCAGCTCGAGCACATAATCCTCGCGTCCGTCGCGGTTCAGGTCGGCGGTGTACATCCCCTCAAAGTACATCGGCAGGGTCTCGAGCTGGATTTTGACGGCGGCACCCTTTGCGGGTTGCACGGTCAGGGTCGGACCACCCTGTCCAGGGACAAATTTTACGCTCGAGCGCCCAAAGCGCGTCTGACACACCTGCTGGCTCTCGAGGCTGGTCTGGGGTTTCAGGTCCTGGCAAGGCTTGAGCGGCTCGAGTTTCGGATGGCTGCCGAGTGGGTGATACTGGGCCAACATGCTCGGCAAGGCGGCCAACGCACTTGCCACGCTCGAGGCCCACCCACTCGAGGACAACGCCAACATCAAGGCCAGGATTTTATTCATGGCTCGAGTATAGCCGTATCACACAAGGTTTTTTACGCGCTGCCCTGTCTGGAATTTCCACTCGAGAGCAGGGTTAAAACCCACTGAATGGGTCCTCGGCATCTGCGCTATGGGGCAACCCAATGGGTTTCTTGAGTTCCAGTGCGGTCTCGAGCCACAGGTGTCTGGCTTCTTCGAGGTGCTCTAGGGCTTCCTGGGGCGTCTCACCCTGAGTCACACATCCCGGCAAGTCTCGCAAACTGGCCACGTAACCGCCTTCTCGAGCAGGGAGCAAGGTGATGGGATACTCGAGCTTGAGGTAATCATTGAGGGTCATGGTGATTCATCCTTTTTAAACCCCATCCAAGTCTCGAGCACCGCCGCCGCGCCCAGTTTATCCAGGCCCTCGCCCCGGCTCGAGCGGGCTACACACCCGTAACACCCCTTCTTGCAACACCCCTTGTGGCACAGCTCGAGCGCTTTTTGCAGCAACATCGGCAGCGCTTCATAAACCATTGCCATGATGCCCAAACCCCCACGAAAGTTCTCGAAAAAGAACAGGTAATTTTCACGGTCCGCTCGAGCGGCGACGCCCAAATCGGCGGGGTCGCACACCACCGCCAGCGGAATCAGTTTGAGCAAAGTCTGCTCGAGCGTATCCACCACCTTCGGCCCCGCGTTGATGCCCAGCTCGAGCACCCCGGTCTCAAAGGGGGCCGAGACGTGTGGAGCGTCAAAGTAGTGCTTGCTCACCGTCTGGGTGCGGAGTTTGTCCTCGAGCACGCCCCCGCACGCCTCGCAACGCGTTCCCATCTTGCCCGCTTCCGGCTCGAGGTCGCAGTCACGGCAGGCCCGCACCGATTTGCGCCGGAACAGGCCGTAACCGGGGTAGGCCCGCGTCACCTCGCCGCGCCCTAAACGAACCGCCAAATCGCCGCGCACCGTCCAGGGCGTCATCTCGAGCGGCTTCACTTTGACCCGAGCAAAGCCGCGCGTGAACTCTGCCGGGTCAAAAGCCACCGTCTCGAGCAAAAGTGCGGTGTCCTGCCCCACCTTGCGCCACTCGACCACCTCGTGTGGAACGCCCTCGAGCAGGGTTCTGGCCCCGATGTGTTTCTCCAGGCGGGCGTAGTGCTCACTGGGGCTGTCCAGCGCAGCCTTGAAGGCAGAGGCTCCCTCACGCTCGAACCTGCTGCGCTCGAGGGTGTAGAACTTGCCCATCCCGTCGCCGCGTAGACTCCAGCGTGCGGAATCGCTCGAGGGCGGGTGTCCGAACAGACTTAGCACGTCTGGTACAGTCAAACCTCCGGTGCGGCGGTGCTCGGCTACCAGCAGCGCGGCGTGGCGCGGGGCGATGAAGGGATTAAATGGCTCGAGGGGAAGGCGCTCGAGCGGCCCGGTGAGCAGTTCGGAGAAGTTCTCCGGCGTGCTGTAAAAGGCGTCCGAGGGCAGCGCCTCACCGTCGGCGTCGGTGGCGGGCAGCAGCAGCACCAGCCCCGCGCCGCGCCGTCCACAGCGGCCCACCATCTGGCGAAAGGTCATGCGGTTTCCGGGATAACCGTCGAGCAGCACGATATCCAGGTCGCCGATGTCCACCCCGGCCTCGAGCGCGGAGGTCGCAAACATCACCCCGCTCCTCGCCCGTCTGAACTTCTCGAGCCGCTCAGCCCGTCCGCCCGCGCCGGACAGGTACAGGTGAACCTGGTTTTCAAAACTGCTCGAGCGATAATCGGCGTGCAGGCGCACCGCTTTGACCCGTCCACGCAAAAAAACCAGGGTCTTGAGGTCGTTTTCCAGGCTCGAGCGCACCAGCGCGTCCCAGAAGCGGCGCGGCTGACCCCCGTGCGTGGCCAGATAAAAGGATTTTCCGTGTGTGGGCGCACCCGAATGCGAGACCTCGACAAAGTTGTCCAGGCCGGTGAGCTGCCGTGCGAACTCGAGCGGTGCGCCCAGCGTGGCGGTGGACACCACCACTCGAGGGGAGTCTTCGGACCTTCCCAGTTCTCCACTTCGCAAACTCGAGCACAGCGCAAATAACCTTCTCAAGAGTCCAGACACCTCGCTGCCAAAGCCACCCCGGTAGGTGTGGGCCTCGTCCAGCACCACCATTCTCAGATGCTCGAGAAAGGGGTGTAGCACGCCCAGGCCCAGACTCCAGTGCAGCTTGTCCGGCGTGGTGGTGACAATTCGGGGATTCTGGGCAAAAGTCGCTCGAGCCTCGACCCCACCCTCGAAGGCCGCGATAGGAAAGTTGAAACCGCCCAGCGCGTTGAACTCGAGCAGTTTAAGGCGTTGGTCCTGGGCCAGGGCGACGAGTGGGTAAACCAGCAGCGCGGTGGCGTAAGGGTCGCGCTCGAGGGCCGCGAACAGCGCCGGAAAGAAAGCCCCGGTCTTGCCCGAAGCGGTGGGCGTGGTCAGAATCAGGTTTTGCCCGCGCTCGAGCGCCTCAAACGCCGCCACCTGATGTGAGTAAGCGTCCGGGTAGCCAAAGCCCCGTGCCACCGCTGGAGACCAGTTCAGCCTCGAGACCGGAACGGTTCGCGCCGGAGAGGGTTTTTGCCCGTGCAGCAGCGGCGGATTGAAACCGACCAAATCTATCAGGAAGCGCTCGAGCGGGGGGTCGAGCAATTTTTTATCGGCTCGAGTGCGCCGGGTGGGGGGATTTTGCACTCGAGCGGGCATGGGTTCAGTTTACTCGAGGGTGAGGTTAAAGCTTTCGAGAACAGCGGGGTTGAAGTGTCGAACAGTCGGTACACTCAAAGCGTGGAAATGACCGTCTCGCTTCCCGATGAAGTTTTTGAGGCTGCCGAACATCCTACGCTCGAGACCAACCAGATTGACCCGCTGACCGAGGCTATCAACCTTGTAGCAGACCGGGTAGACACTCGGCTCGAGCCTGGTTTGAAGCAGTTGCAACGAGCCACACTCGAGCGTCAGAGATGACCCAAACTGTAGAACACTATTTCCTCGAGTCTCGGATAGACTGCGTTTAATTCAAGGGTTGTGAGAACTGCTCACCTCCATCAACTTCTGTATGCCCACCTTACAAAGCGCCACTCGAGCAGGGATGTATGTCCAAACGTGGCAAAGCAGCGAATAAGGATAAGATTGAGGTACAGTGAGTACCTTTCAGCACAGCGCGTTTTTTGCCCATGAATTGACCCGCAGGCGGGGTTCAGACGAAGAGGACAAGTTTGCAGGTGCGTTGATTGACGCACAGGTAGACCTGAACCCCCATCAGGTCCAGGCGGCCCTGTTTGCCTTTAGCAGTCCACTCTCAGGGGGCGCGATTCTGGCCGATGAAGTGGGCCTGGGAAAGACCATTGAGGCTGGACTGGTCATCTCACAGAAGTGGGCCGAGCACAAAAGGCACATCCTGATTATCACGCCCGCCAACTTGCGTAAACAGTGGCTTCAAGAAATGGAAGAGAAGTTCTTCCTACCTATCCAGATTCTGGAGACCTCGAGCTGGAATGCAGCGGTCAAGCGGGGAGAATCCAACCCTTTTGACCTCCCTAAAATCGTGATTTGTTCGTACCAGTTTGCGGTTCGTCAGAAAGCACTGTTGCGGCGTACACCCTGGGACCTGGTGGTGATGGATGAGGCACACCGCTTGCGGAACGTCTATAAGCCTTCCAACATCATCGGGAACGCCCTCAGAGACGCGCTTCAAGATGTTCCAAAACTACTGCTCACCGCCACGCCGCTACAAAACAGCCTGCTCGAGCTTTTCGGGCTGGTTAGTTTGATTGACGAGCGGGTCTTTGGAGATGTGAGCAGTTTTCGGGAGCAGTACGCCCATCTGAACAACCCCACCACCTTTGCTCAGCTCAAGGCCAGAATTGCCCCGCTGTGCCACCGCACGCTTCGCAAGCAGGTCACACAGTATGTCAACTATACCCAGCGTCACGTTCTGGTGCAGGAGTTCACCCCGCACCGCGACGAACAGGCCCTATACGAGCAGGTGAGTGGGTTTTTACAACGTGAAACTCTGGGTTCGCTGCCCAACAGTCAGCGCACACTCATCACCTTGATTCTTCGCAAACTGCTGGCCTCGAGTTCATACGCCATTGCGGGCGCACTGGGCAGCATCCGGGACCGGGTAAAGGGCGACCTGAAGCGGGTTCCGGCTGGCTGGCTCGAGGACGATTCCATTCAAGACGACCCGGCTCAGGACTATCTGGCACAGGACTACGAAACCTTTTCCGAGACCGCAGACGAATGGCAAGACGACGACCCACCCCTTTCAGCAAAACAGCGGGCTTTGCTCGAGGAGGAAGTGCTCGAACTCGAGCGCCTGCTCTCGGACGCTCAGAGCATTGGGCAAAACGCCAAGGGTGAGGCCCTGTTAGCCGGCTTACAGCGGGCCTTTGCTGACGCAGTGCGCCAGGGTGCTCAGCGTAAGGCCATCATTTTTACCGAGTCTTGTAAAACCCAGGATTACCTCTTGGCTTTGCTCGAGAAGGGCGGTTACGCGGGCAAGGTGGTACTGTTCAATGGCACCAACACCGACAAAGGCAGCAAGGCTGTTTACCAAAAGTGGCTCGAGGCGCACAAGAATACCGATAAGGTGTCCGGGTCGCGCACCGCCGACATGCGAAGCGCCCTGGTAGACGAGTTCCGGGACCACGCCGAAATCATGATTGCCACCGAAGCCGGGGCCGAGGGCATCAATTTGCAGTTCTGCGCTCTGGTGGTCAATTACGACCTGCCCTGGAACCCGCAGCGCATCGAGCAGCGCATTGGGCGCTGTCACCGCTATGGCCAGAAACACGATGTGGTGGTGCTCAACTTCCTCAACAAGGGCAACGAGGCGGACAGGCGGGTATACGAACTGCTCAGCGAGAAGTTCAAACTGTTCGAGGGTGTTTTTGGCAGCAGTGACGAGGTGATTGGGGCTATTGGCAGCGGGGTGGATTTCGAGAAGCGGGTAGCAGAAATTTATCAGAAATGCCGCACACCGCAGGAAATCAGCGCTGCCTTCGACGCACTGCAAGCGTCGCTGAGCACTGAAATCAGCGACGCAATGACCCGCACCCGCACCGCCTTGCTCGAGAACTTTGACGAGGAGGTCCGCGAGAAGCTGAAGCTCAGGCAGGAAGAAAGCCGTGAGCAACTGAGCCGCTTCACTCGCCTGCTTATGAACCTGACCCGCATTGAACTGGGTGAGCAGGCTACCTTTGATACGCCCCACAGCTTTTTGCTTCACTCGCCTCGAGCCGACGTTGCCGCTGGGCGTTACCTGATTCCCGCCCGAGACGAACGGCTTCGGGAGCAAGACGGCCCTACCCTACCGGGAGAGCACCGCTACCGTCTGGGACACCCGCTGGCCCAGCACCTGCTCGAGGGGGCTAAAAGCCGTCCACTGGCGCTCGAGCCGCAACACCTGACCTTTGATTACGAGGCCCGCCCCAGTGGCCGTATCGGAGCGCTCGAGGGTTTGCGGGGTAGGGCTGGCTGGCTGAGTCTGGCGCTCTACACCGTCACTGCACTAGGCCAGACCGAGGAACACCTGCTGTGGAGCGCCACCCTGGACACGAATACGGCTTCGGGCGAGGTGTTGTCACTCGAGGTGGCTCAAAAACTCTTCGATTGGCCCGCCACCGCCACCCCCACCTTTGAAACGCCGCCTACCACCCTGTACGGTTTTCAGGAAGACGCCCGCAGACAGCGCCGTGAGGCCATCAACACCCGCAACCTACGGGCCTTTGAGGACGCCGCCGCCCGCATTGACGCCTGGTCCGAGGACCTGAAAGTGGGACTCGAGCGCGACATCAAGGAACTGGACCGCTTGATTAAAGAAGCCCGCCGCGCCGCCACCACTGCCGCCACCCTGCAAGCCAAGCTCGAGGGGCAAAAGCAGGTGCAAGACCTGGAAAAGAAGCGCACGGTCAAGCGCCGCAACCTGTTTGACGAGCAAGACCGCATTGATGCGGAGCGGCAGGAACTCATTGAGGGACTCGCGGCCAAGCTCGAGGAGCGCGAGGAATTGAAGCCGCTGTTTACCATTCGTTGGAGTCTGAAATGAATGAGCCATTTACTCGACCTGTAAAATTGCGCGTCAACGTGCTCAAAGATGAAGAACGTGAGCGCGTAGAAGCCGCTCTGAGTCGAAGATTTCTTGATACTAACCTGATTGCCGATATTCCAGACCAACCCGGAAAATCACCTCAGAGTCCTGAAGACAAACGGAAAAACAGACTTTCAAAAGCTTTGGCAGCCTACACCGTGGCCCATCTCTGTCGTATCTCCGAAAAAGAGGGGGTAGAGTGCGTTGTAGATGGAGACGAGGACAACGGTATTGATGCTATTTACTTGTCCAAAGACACCGTATATCTTGTACAGGCCAAGTACAAAAGAGGTGAGCCAGACAGAGACGAGGACATCAGTCCATTTCTCCAGGGTGTCCGTGAGCTGTTAGAGGGCGAGTACAAAAATTTTAAGAACCCGCTTTTCTTAGCTATTAAGGACGAGGTTGAAGAGGCTATAGCTGACCCCGATATAAAGACGTGCTTGATTTTTACGCATATGGGTAGAGCCATAGAAAACCATGCACTCACGGCCATGCAAGATTTCTGTTTGGATACAGGCAGTGAGCATCGAGACATCAATGGACAGCTCATCCATGCGGCTCTGTTGTCGGACGAGTCTCCCAAAGGTGTCAAAAGAAGTTTTATTCTCGAGCACCACCGATATACAGAAACAGCCCCAAGAGTGGCTTTCGGGTTGATTACGGTTCAGCAACTCGCGGAGCTTTTCCACGAATACGGCACGCTCATCTTTGACCAAAACATTCGTAGCTTCTTGGGGCGCAATACCCTAAGCCGCGAAATTGAGGCTTCGCTTCGCTCAAATCCTTCGTTGTTTGCCCATTACAACAACGGAATCACCATGATTTGTAAGCGGCTCAGTGTTCCTACAACCAAGAATCGTGTTCAGGCTCAATACAAGGTTCAGGGGTTATCCATCGTCAACGGAGCGCAAACAGTGGGCAGTATCGCTCAAGCCATCCCACGCGGGGACCCCAACCCACCCCATGCTCACGTCATGCTGACGATTATTGAAACGGAGGGGGCGGGGGACACTTTTGCAGTGGATGTGACCCGCACACGCAACACGCAAAATCCGATTCCTCGAGAAGCCTTTGCAGCTCAAGATATGGTGAATGAGCATTTACGGCAGAAGCTCGCTATGTACGACGTGAAATACGTTTACAAGCCCGGTCAAGATGAGAGAGACGCCGACTTTACCCTTCGAGATTTGGCAAATGCACTAGTGGATCACCACACAAGAAGAGGGGACTATTCCTGTTTGGGATAGTGACGCGCCAATTTGGTACGCGCTTGCAACACCCCAAATTGCCATTTGAC
>Ga0123338_10004165_pt1 | contig 12735 bp, 13 predicted proteins | sample grotaG_FD_89793 | JGI IMG/M metagenome (GOLD analysis project Ga0123338, IMG submission 89793) | Glacier valley bacterial and archeal communities from Borup Fiord, Nunavut, Canada, to study Microbial Dark Matter (Phase II) -... | ecosystem: Environmental > Aquatic > Freshwater > Ice > Glacier ... | reverse complement strand
CCGGTCAGCGACGCCTGGATCGCGATCTGCGCGGTCTCGTAGTCGCGAATCTCGCCGATCATGATCACGTCGGGGTCCTGGCGCAGGATGGCCCGCAGCGCCTTCGCGAAGGTGAGGTCGATCTTGGCGTTGACCTGGGTCTGGCCGATGCCGGCGAGCTCGTACTCGACCGGGTCCTCCACCGTCAGGATGTTGGTGCCCGCGGTGTCGACGCGGCCGAGCGAGGCGTAGAGCGTCGTTGTCTTGCCCGAGCCGGTCGGGCCGGTCACGAGCAGGATGCCGTGCGGCTGCTTGATGAGCTTGTCGAAGCGGGTCAGCACGTCGCCGCTCATGCCGAGACCTTCGAGCGTGAACTTCGATTCGGCCTTGTCGAGCAGACGCAGCACGGCGCGCTCGCCGTGCGCCGACGGCAATGTGGAGACGCGGACGTCGACGGCGCGGCCACCGATGCGAAGCGAGATGCGGCCGTCCTGCGGCAGGCGGCGCTCGGCGATGTCGAGCTCGGCCATGATCTTCAGGCGCGAGATCAGCGCCGCGTGCAACGCGCGGTTGGGCTGCACGACCTCGCGCAAGGTGCCGTCGACGCGAAAGCGCACCGAGCTCGAGCGCTCGTAGGGCTCGATGTGGATGTCACTGGCGCCGTCCTTCGCGGCCTGCGTCAGCAGCGCGTTGAGCATGCGGATGATCGGCGCGTCGTTGCTCGCCTCGAGCAGGTCCTCGATGGCCGGCAGCTCCTGCATCATCCGCGACAGGTCGACGGCACTCTCGACCTCGCCGATCACGACCGCGGCGCTCGACTCGCCGCCGGCGTAGGCGGCGGCGATTCGGCCGGCGAGCGTTTCCGCCGGCTCGCGTTCGAAGGCGTCGATCTCGTAGAGGCGCAGCACTTCCGAGAGGGCCGGCAGGCCGACGGTGTCGGGCGCCCACAGCACGAGGCGGGCGCCGTCGTCCTCGAGCAGCAGCGTGTGCGCCTTGGCGTAGGCGTAGGGCAGGGGGTGTCGGGCGCCCATCGCGTCTCCCTACGGTTGCGACGACGGCGCCGGCTTCGGCCGCTGGATCGGGCCTTGATCGGTGCCCGGCGAGCTCGGCGGCGCGGAGAGGTCGGCAGCACCTTCCTCGACGCGGCGCAGCGGCGGGATCACCGGTGGATCGTTGATCGGCACCAGCGCGCTCTTCGGCGGCTGCTGGTCCTTCTGGAACGAGCGGATCAGCTCATAGCGGTCGAGCGAGAGCTTGTTGGCGGTCGCCGCGTCGCGCATGACCACCGGCCGCAGGAAGACCATCAGGTTCGTGCGCGTCTTGGTCCGGCTCTCGCTGCGGAAGAGGGCGCCGAGGTAGGGGATGTCGCCGAGCAGCGGAACCTGCGAGCGGTTGTCGGTGTAGCGGTCCTCGATGAGGCCACCGAGGACGAGGATCTGGCCATCGTCGACGACGACGTTCGATTCGATCGAGCGCTTGTTGGTCGAGGGGCCCGCGTTCGACGTGCCCGGCGCCACCTGCGACGACAGGCTCGACGACTCCTGGAAGATCTGCATCCGGATCGTGCCGTTCTCGCCGATCTGCGGCTTGATGCGCAGCGTGATGCCGACGTCTTTTCGCTCGATGGTCTGGAACGGGTTGGTCGCCGCGGTGCCCGTCTGGGTGAACTGGCCGGTCACGAACGGCACGTTGCTGCCGACGATGATCTTGGCCTCTTCGTTGTCGAGGGTGACGAGGTTCGGCGTCGAGGCGATGTTGGTGTTGCTCTGGCTTTGCAGCACGCGCGCGATCGCGGCCAGGCCGATGGTGCCGAAGAAGTTGCGAACGAGGCCGACGTTGAGGCCCTCGCCGAGCGAAATGCCGGCCGCCGCCGAGCCGCCGGCGGCTTGCGCGCGATCGATCTGCAGCAGGTTGCCGGTAGCGCCGAAGTTGGTGCCACCGACGCCGATCACGCTCGAGCCCTTGCCGCCGAGCAGGCCCTGCCACTGGAAGCCGAAGTCGGCCGCGTTGTCGCCGGTGACTTCGACGATCAGGCTCTCGATGTAGACCTGGGCACGGCGCTCGTCGAGCTGGTCGATCATCGCCCGCACCTGGCGATAGAGCGGCTCGGGCGCGGTGATGACGAGCGAGTTCGTCGCCGGGTCGGCCTGGATGAAGCCGCCCGTCGACGGCCCGGCGCTGGCACCGAGCGGCGCTGCAGCACCGGCCGCTGCGGCCCCGGCGCCGGCGGCGCCCGGCGGGTTGGTGCCGAGCGGCGACGCCATCACGCCGCCACCGCCGCCCGCGCCCCCGCCGCTGGCGGCGCTGAAGGCAGCGCGCAGCACGGCGGCGAGCTTGGTCGCGTCGGCATTCTTGAGGTGAACGACCCAGATGTTGCCGTTCGCCGCCGAGCCCTGCGGCTGCGTGTCGAGCTTGGCGATGAGGGCGCGCAGGCTGGCCATGCGCGCCGCGTTCGGGCTGCGGATGATCAGCGAGTTGCTGCGGGTGTCGATCAGGATCGAGGGTGCCGCCAGCGTCGCGGCGGCACCGGGCACGGCCGGCGCGCTGCTGGCGCCGTCGGTCAGGCGCTGGATCAGCGGCGCGATGTCGGCGGCGACGGCGTAGCGCAGCTGGATCACCTCGACGTCGCCGCTGGCCGGCACGTCCATCGCCGCGATGATCTGGCCGATGCGCAGCAAGTTGTCGGCGTAGTCGGTGATGACCAGTGTGTTGTTGCCGGGGTTGGCGTTGATCGTGTTGTTGGGGCTGATCAGCGGCCGGAGCACCGGCACCAGGTTGTTGGCGTTCTCGTGGTTGAGCCGGAAGATCTGCGTCAGCACCTGATCGCCGCGGCGCTGCACGCTGCCGATCTCGACGGTGCCGGCCTGCAGCTTGGCGTCGGCCTCGGGAACGATCTTGAACAGGCCGCCGACCTCGACGACCGTGAAGCCGAGGCCGCGCAGTGCCGCGAGGAAGTTCAGGTAGGCCTCGCCGGGGCTGAGCGGCTCCTCGCTGTAGAGCGTGATCGAGCCGCGCACGCGCGGGTCGACCAGGAACTGCCGCTTCAGGATCGCCGACATCGCCCGCGCCACGCCTTCGATTTCGGCATTGACGAAGTTGAGCGTGACCGGCTCGCCGCGAAAGCGCGAGCTCGCCGACTTCTGCGCGAAGGCCGGCAGCGGCGGCAGGGTGCCGAGCAGCAGCGCCGTGGCGACGGCCAGGGCGCCGGTCCGGGCCGCGGCGGTCGTGTGGGTCGTGCACAAGGCGCGGGGGTGGGTCATCCTCATCCGATCGAAATGATCGACCGCGCGCCGTCGCGCCGACCGATGATGTTGAGCAGGTTCGACAGCGCCGCCTCGTCGACGGCGGCCGAGCGCGCCTCGCCGCGGAACTTCACGCCGCCGGGCCCCCAGGTGCCGCTGCCGGTGAGCTGCAGGGCGCCGTCGGTGGTCGAGACCGAGAGCAGCGTGGCTCCGTTGGTTCCCGGGCCACTGCCGGCGCCGCTGATCGTCACTTTGTAGCTGCCGAGCGTGTCGAGCGTGGTCAGACGCGACGACACCGCTTCGAGTTCCAGGTCGATGCGGCCGTCCATGCGCCAGCGGCCTTCGACCTGCTCGATCGTGGTGACGCCGGGCGAGACGAGGCGCACGTTGCCGCCGAGCTGGAGCGTGTTCCAGGGCGTGCCGAGGCCGCCGAGCCAGGCATTGGGCCATTGGCCGACGGCGCCGGCCGGCGACACCAGCGTCGCCCGCAAGCCGCTGAAGCCGGGCCGCAGCTGGACCAGCGTCGTGCCATTGATGCAGCAGTCCTGGCGCACTGCCAGCTCGGCGCCGTAAAGCCGCGGCGACAGCGTCCACTCGACGCGGCCGGGCAGGAAGCTGGCGTCGCGGCTCTGCGGGCCGCCGGTAAGCACGGCGGTGGCGCTGCCCGACCAGACGGTGCCGCGCGCGTCGGCCAGGATCAGCTGCTCGCCGGACGCCGAGGCGACGGCGCTGGCCAGCCACGTCGCCGGTGCGAACAGCACGAAGCCGAAGACGATGCCGAAGAAGGCGCCGGCGACGGCCCAGCGCACCGCGGCACCGCGCGCGGCCGCCCAGTCGCGCTCGGCCAGCGTCGATTCGCTCCAGCCGGTCGAGGCGACTGTCGGGCTCCAGAGCTGGCGGCTGCGCTTCTTCCGGATCATGCGGCGCTCGACAGGCTGACCGAGATCGAGCCGCTGTAGCCGGAGGCCGCCTTCAGCAGCTGCGCTTCGAGCGGCCGGGCGCGGGCGCCGCTGCGTGCCTCGCCGAGCCAGGCGCGCAGGTCCTCGAAGGCGATGCCCGTGAAGTTGAGGGTGGCGCGGTCGCCCTGGATGACGAGCTTGGCCTTGCTGCCGAGCCGCTCGGTGGCCGCGCGCAACGCATCGGCGGCCTGCGCCGGCGGCACCGGCGAGGCAGCGCGCAGCGCCTCGCTCTCGAGCGCCGCCAGCTGCATCTGTTGCCACTGCAGGTCGAGGGCGTCGAGCTCGACGGGCGTGCGTCGCAGCGTGTTGAGGGCGGGCTGGACGGCAATGAGCCAGACGATGAGGACGACGATCGCGACCGCACCTGCGGCGAGCAGCTGGCGTTCGCGCGGCGCCCGCGCCTGCCAGAACTTGCCGGCCTGCTGGCGAGCGTCGTTCAGCGCCGGCGGCAGCGTCGTGGCAGCAGCGACGAACTCGGTGCTGGCCATCAGGAAGCGGCTCCGCGCGCGCGGCTGACGACGATGCGACCTTCGCCGGCATCGACCTGGAAGCCGGCCGGGCGGAGGACGCCGCGGAACTGCTCGATCTGGGCGTCGCTCCAGCCGCTGGCGGCGAGCGTCATCTTGCCGGGCTCGAAGCGGAGGTTCTCGACCGGCGGTCGCTCGCCCGGCCAGGCCGCGGCGGCGGCCTGCAGCATCGGCTCGAGGTCGGTATCGCCCGCCTTGCCGGCGAGCGTGCGCAGCGACTGCGCTTCTCGCAGCATCACGGCGGCGGCGTCGCGCTGGACGTCGCCGGCGCTGACGCGTGGGAAGGTCTTCTTGACCAGCGCCTGGATGGCGGCGCGGCGCGCCTCGACGGCGCCGCTCTGGTGCCAGGCCCAGAGGTTGAGGCCGGCGATCTGCGCCACCACGAACAGCGCGAAGCCGATTCGCACCGGTCGCCAGGCCGGGCTCATCGCCCGCCGCAGCCAGTCGCGCAGGGCGCGCGCGCCTTTGGTCTTGCGGGCGAGGTCGAACTGGCGCAGGTTCCAGAGGCTGCGGCCGGCCTGCAGAAGGCGCTGCTCGGTGGGCATGACGTTGACCGGCGCGCCCAGCCACTGCTCGGCGGCGACGGCTGCCGTCGGCGACGCCGTCCAGCGCGTGGCGACCGGCGCCGGCTGCGGCACCAGCGCCCGCGCCAGGCCGCCGTCGAGCCGCACGGTGGCGACGCCGTCGATGCTGGCCCAGGTCAGCACGGCGCTGCGCGGTGAGTTGGCATCGCCCGAGGTCAAGGCATGAAAGTGGCCGGCCGGCGGGTCGTCGGGCCACGACATCGGCACGACGCGGTCGACGAACACGCCGGCCTTCTGCAGCGAGGCGAGCTCGCCCTGCAGCCAGGCCTTGTCGACGGCCGCGACCCAGGTCGGCTGGCCGGCGACGGCGAGCGGCGCCACCGCGAGGTGGACCGAGTCGGCGTCTTCGAGGAGCGCCTCTTCGATGACGCCGGTGAGGGCCGCGCGCAGCCTCGCTGCCGGCGCCTTCGGAAGCACGATGCGATGCCAGCTCACGTCGGCTTCCTGCACGACCGCGATCACCAGCGAACGCCCCGGCAGCAGCGCCGCCGCCGCCTCGCCCTGGGCCTCGAACTCGATACCGTCGGCGCTCGTGACGTAGGCGTAATCGTTACGCGGCCAACCGTCGCTCTCGGGCTCGTGCCGGGCGCCCGCGCGCAGGCGCCGGTGCTCGGGGAGTTGGATGACGAGGGTCGACATGGTGGGCGCCGAAGGCTACGCGTATTTTAGGGAGCGGCAGGGCGGACGCCTTCGCAATCAAGGACTTACGACAACATCTTGTAGCGAAATCAAAGGATTGCTTCTCGTTTTGCCGGCTTTCACGAGCGCACCGGGTCGCGGCTGGCGACGCGCTCGCGCTGCAGCACCTCGACCGCGAGGCCGCGCCGCTGCACCAGCGAACGCTGCTCGAGGACGACGTCGTTCAGGCGGAGCCGGCCGCGGACCTCGAAGAAGCTCGAGTTGACCTCGATCTTGACGAAGCTGTCGGGCGGCAGCGACGGGGCGAGGCGCTGCACGTCCTCCCTCGACTTGAACGGCACCCGCTGGCGTGCCTGCACCATCCGCTCCGCAGTGGCCAGGTCCAGGCCCTCGATCGTCGCGACCAGCACTTCGCGCGACGCCGTGTTGGCATTGACCGCCGTCTGCACCGGCAGGATCACGATGTAGGGCTCGAGCGCCCGGATCGCTTCGGCATCGATGCCGAACCACGCCAGCTGGCGGGCCGAGCGCGGCATCAGCGGCGGGTCGGCCGATGCGTTTGCCGCGGCACTGGCGGCGCTCGCGCCGGGTGCGGGGGGCGATGCGTCGCGCATCCCGGCGGCCAGCCGCGCCGCCACGTCGGCCGAGACGCCGACGGTCTCGCACAGGCGCTGCAACGAAGCCATGCCGAGCTTGTCGACGGTGTTGCCGTTGACGACGTTGGCGAGGTTGAAGCGGGCCTGCGCGTCGGTGATGGCGCCCGACAGGAAGGCGTCGGGCGCGTCTTCGGTGTTGTTCTTGTCGGCGGCGAGGAAGGTCGAGAGGCGGGCTTCCGCGAGCGGCACCGCCCAGGGCTCGCCGAGGTGATCGGTGCCGCCGTTGCGGGCGTCTTCGCGCAGGATGAGGCGGGCCCAGTCGAGCGCGCCGGAAAGGATCCACGCCGACTGCGTGCGCGCCCGCTCCGCCGCCTCGACCTGGACGGCGCGCCATTGCTGCCAGAGCATCGAAGCGGAAAGCGTCGCGATGAGCGCCACGATGATCATCGCCGTGAGCAAGGCTGCGCCTCGTTGAGCGTCCCGTGGTCGACGCGAGGTCATGGCGCGATCCGGATGTCGCGGACGAGGCTGCCGGCGAGTCCGCTGCCGGGCGCGAAGGAGAGAACGATGCGCACGCCGGACGGCAGAGCCTCACCCTGCGCCGCGTTGCCGGTCGACTGGCAGTTCGCCCAGGCATTGCCCTGGAAGAAGTAGACCTGCCACTGCTCGATTCCAGTGACGGCGCGCAGTTGGCCCTGCTCGTTGCCCTGGAACTGCTGCGTGCGCATCCAGGCGTCCTGCAGGCCGCCGGTGGTCCTGACGGCTGGGCCGGCCCAGCGCTGCCAGGTCGAGCCGAGCGTGTCGGGCCGCAGTGACCACGCCACGACCTGGAGGCCGTCCTCGGTGGCGCGCGTGAGCCGCACGCTCTGGCCGTCGCAGGTGAGGGCGGGAACGGCGCTGCTTTGCTGGATCGCTGCGAGGTCCTGCTCCCATTGCGCGATCACGGTCTCGAGCCGCAGCGTCTGCTCGAGCCGGACCTGGTTGGCATCGCGTGTGCGGACGATGCCGTCGACGCCCTGCCAGGCCATCAGCGACATGATGGCCATGATGACCATCGCCACCAGCACCTCGATCAGGGTGAAGCCGCGAGGCGCGGCAGCGGCGGGCAGGCGCGCCATCGTCAGCGGCCGAGGATGGTCGACAGCAGCAGGATCGTCCGGCCGCTGTCGTCGAGGATGCGGGCGTCGACGCGGCGGAAGTTCGGGTTCGGCGTCGCCCGCACGCTGAGCTTGCCGGCGTAGCTGCGGCCGAGCTCCTCGCAGACGAAGTCGCCGTCGCCGATGTCGGGATACTGGCGCGCCAGCTTCAGACCGGTGAGGCGGTTGTCGGCGCACCATTGAGCGGAGGTGACCTCGGCGAGCCGGGTCGTGTTGTTGGTGAGCGAGCCGGCAGCGCGAACGCCGGCGCCAATCGTGATGGCCACGATCGCCAGTGCCACCAGCACCTCGACCAGCGTGAAGCCGCGGCGCAAGCAGCGCGGCTTCACGGCGCGGTGGCCGTCGCCGTGCCGCTCTCGGCCACCAGGAACGGGCCGATGCCATCGGTGGCGAGCATCAGGCGGCGATCGTCGAGCCGCAGCACGATCCGCTGCTCGCCGATCAGCGGCTCCGGACCGAGGACGACGGCGCGGGCGCCGATGACCTGGGCGGCGGTGGCGTCGTCGAGCCAGTGCGTCGGCAGGGGTTCGTTCAAAGGCAGGCCGATGAAGCGAAAGCCGCTGCCGTCGGGTTGTTGCGTCACGGGTTCCCAGCGCGCCGCCAGACCGGAAGCACGCGCCTCGGCACGGGCCGATTCGAGCAGGGCGGCGAGGCGAGCCGCCTCCTGTTCGAGCTTGGCCGCCGTCGGGTCGCGCAGCGCCAGGCTGGCGATCGCGGTGGTGATCGCAATCAACGCGACGACAACGATCAGCTCGATCAGCGTGAAGCCGCCGCTTTGAAACGGTCCCGACGGGGCCGTCCTCTCCCTCTCGGAGGGACGGGAGCGAAGCGGGGAGGGAGCAGCCCTGCCCGGTTCTTCCCTACTGCCAGGAACCGATGTCGGCATTTTTGCCTTCGCCGCCGGCGACGCCGTCGGCACCGAAGCTGTAGACGTCGATCTCGCCTTTCAGTCCGGGGTTCGCGTACTGGTAGGCCTGCTTCCACGGGTCGCTCGGCAGCTTGTCGAGATAGGGGCGCCAATTCGGCGGGATCGGACCCGACGTCGGCTTCGTGACCAGCGCCGTCAGGCCCTGCTCGCCGGTCGGGTACCGGAGGTTGTCGAGGCGGTACAGCTTGAGCGCCTGCATGAGGTTGTTCACGTCGGTTCGAGCGGCCGTCACGCGGGCATCGTCGGCCCGATCGAGCATGTTGGGAACGATCAGCGCCGCCAGCACGCCGATGATCACGAGCACCACCATGAGCTCGATGAGCGTGAAGCCGCGCCTACGCAAACGTGTGTTCATCGACTGGGGTCTTTAGTGGAGTCCTACCGCTCCGACGCCTCGTGGCACGGAGCGTTCCATCATAATCGCGGCATGTGGGCCCGACTCTCGGCGTTCGTGATCTGGTCGCTCGTTGCGGCCACCGCCGTGTTCTGGGCGCTCCGCCTTTCGGCGCGGCCGCTGCAGGCACCGGCCTATGCGGTGGCGGTCGGCAAGTCGGTGCCGATCCGCGGCGACCTGACCCGGCTCTTCGGCGCTGCGCCCATCGTCGCCGTGATGCCGGAGTCCGTGCCGGAAGCGTCGTCGCGGTTCAAGCTCGTCGGCGTCATGGCGCCGAAGTCGAACGCGTCAGCGTCGGGGCATGGGCTTGCCCTCATCGCCGTCGACGGCAAGCCGGCTCGCGCCTATGCAGTCGGTTCGCAGCTCGACAGCGACCTGGTGCTGCAGTCGGTCAGCATGCGCTCGGCATCGCTCGGTCCGGCGCAAGGCAATCGCAGTGTCCTCCTCGAACTGCCGGTGTTGCCGCCGCCAGCCACGGGTGTGCTGCCTTCGCCCGGCGGCCCGGCTGCGCCGACCGCGATGCGGGTCCAGCCACCGATGATCGCGGTCCCGGGCTCGATGGCTCCCGTGCCGCCTCCGGTCATGCAGCCGCAGGCCGTGCCGCAGATGGCGCCGTCCATGCAGCCGGGTGTCATCCCGTCGCCGGTTGCGCCCGACACCTTCCGCGCCCAGTAACGCGGCCCGGCGTCAGCCGAGGAAGAGTCGGTAGGCCGGATTCATCGTCTCGTCGGCGCAGGGGTAGGCCAGGCCGTCGAGGAAGTCGCGGAACGCACGCTCGTCGGACGCCGGCACCTGGAGGCCGACGAGGATGCGGCCGTAGTCGGCACCCTGGTTGCGATAGTGGAAGAGGCTGATGTTCCAGCCTGCCGGCATGCTCGAGAGAAAGCGCATCAGCGCGCCCGGCCGCTCGGGGAAGACGAAGCGGTAGAGGCGCTCGTCGCGAGCCAGCGCGCTGCGGCCGCCGACCATGTGACGCACATGTTCCTTGGCGAGCTCGTCGCCCGTCAGGTCGAGCGTGGCGAAGCCGTTCTTCGTGAAATCGCGGGCCAGTTTCTCCGATTCGGCACGGTCGACCGTGGCGACGCCGACGAACACGTGCGCGACCTTCGCGTCGGCGATACGGTAGTTGAACTCGGTGACGGCGCGAGGCCCGATCAGCTCGCAAAAGCGCCGGAAGCTGCCGCGCTCCTCGGGGATCGTCACCGCGAACAAGGCCTCGCGTTCCTCGCCGACTTCGGCCCGCTCGGCAACGAAGCGCAGGCGATCGAAATTGACGTTGGCGCCGCAGGTGATGGCGACGTAGGTCTTGCCCGTCGTGCGATGCGCATGCACGTATTGCTTGATGGCGGCGACGCCGAGCGCGCCGGCCGGCTCGAGGATGCTGCGGGTGTCCTCGAAGACATCCTTGATGGCGGCGCAGGCGGCGTCGGTGTCGACCACCACCCAGTCGTCGACGAGCTGGCGGGCAAGCCTGAACGTCTCGGCGCCGACCCGTTTCACTGCCGTACCGTCGGAGAAGAGACCGACATCGGCAAGCTCGATCCGCTTGCCGGCCTGGATCGAACGCAGCATCGCATCGGAGTCGTTCATCTGCACACCGATGACACGGATGCCCGGCCGCACCGCCTTGATGTAGGCCGCGATCCCCGAGATCAGGCCACCCCCGCCGACGGCGACGAAGACAGCGTCGATCGGGCCTTGGTGCTGGCGCAGGATCTCCATCGCGATCGTGCCCTGTCCGGCGATCACGTCGGGGTCGTCGAAGGGATGCACGAACGTGAGGCCGCGCGATTGCTCTAGGGCGAGGGCATGGCCGTAGGCATCGGAGTAGCTGTCGCCCCGGAGCACGACCTCGGCCCCGAGGGCGCGGACGGCGTCGACCTTGAGCGAAGGCGTCGTCGTCGGCATGACGACGAGGGCGCTGCAGCCGAGTCGGCGCGCCGCGAGCGCGACGCCTTGCGCATGGTTGCCGGCCGAGGCGCAGATGACACCGCGAGCGAGCGCGGCGGCGTCAAGGTGAACCATCTTGTTGTAGGCGCCGCGCAGCTTGAAGCTGAAAACCGGCTGCGTGTCTTCGCGCTTCAGCAGCACCGTGTTGCCGAGCCGTGCCGACAGCGCCGGCGCCGCGTCGAGCGCCGATTCGATGGCGACGTCGTAGACGCGGGCCGTCAGGATCTTTTGCAGGTAGGCCGCGAGCGGGACGCTGCGGCGTTTCGGCGCGACCTTCCTGGAACGAGTCGCCATGCCTGACTCCGACGCCTTTTCGGAAACGAGAAAAAAGCCCAAGGCATTGCTGCCTTGGGCTCAATCCACCAATGGAGGAGGTGGAGGAGACAATCGGTTCGACAGGCCCGCGGTTCGCTCGTGCGTTTTGCTCGCGTATCGGTTCAAAACCAGTGTAGGGGCTTTTTTGCTGCGCTGCAATATCGCGACAGGATGACGACGATGGAATGCACGATCGACTGGCTGGCCGCGAGCGGCATGGCGTTTTCCGCGGAGACCGGCAGCGGCCATCTGCTCACCATGGACGGCGCGCCGGACGGCGGCGGCCGCAACCTGGCGCCGCGGCCGATGGAGACGGTGCTCGCCGGCACCGGCGCCTGCACCGCCTACGACGTCGTCCTCATCCTGAAGCGCGGGCGGCACGACGTGCGGGGCTGTCGCGTCAAGGTCACGTCGGAACGCGCCGAGACCGACCCGAAGGTGTTCACGAAGATCCATCTGCACTTCGTCGTCATCGGCAGAGGCATCGCACCGGCCGTCGTCGAGCGGGCCATTGCGCTGTCGCACGAGAAGTACTGCTCGGCGACGATCATGCTCGCCAGCACGGCGTCCATCACGACCGAATTCGAGCTGATCGACGTCGCTTGAGCCGGCCCCGTGTGTGACGTCGGGGCGGCGACAAGGATCAGATGTAGTGCGCCGTCGTCGTCATCACGCGGCCCGCCACACGCATCGCCCATCGCACCGGCAGTGGCAGTTTGGCTGCCCCCGCCTGCTCGGCCGCGACGGCATGACCGGCTTCGTCGTCCTTCATCTGACGAACGATCGCCCGCGAGCGCAGGTCGGCCATCGGCAAGCGGTCGAGGTGGCTGTCGAGGTGGCGTTCGACCTGGCGCTCGGTCTCGACGACGAAGCCCAGGCTGGTGGCGTCGCCAGTGCGGCCGGCCAGCAGGCCGAAGCCGAAAGCGCCGGCATACCAGAGCGGATTCAGCAGGCTGGGCCGGGCGCCCAGCTCGCGCAGGCGCTCGGCTGTCCACGCCAGATGATCAGTCTCCTCACCGGCGGCATGCTCGAAATGACGGCGCAACGCCGGGTCCCGAGTCGCCAACGCCTGCGCGCTGTAAAGCGCCTGCGCGCACACCTCGCCGACGTGATTGACGCGCATGAGCGCCCCCGACAAGCGCCTGTCTGCAGCAGCCAGGGCCGGCTCGGTTGCGGTGCCGGCGGGAACGGAGCGGGCCGCCTGTGGCGTGCTCGTCAACGCGCGTAGCGCGTGGTCGGCGACGGCGAGCAGACGGTCGGTGGCGGAGCGGGCAGGCAGCTTCATGAGGGGTTCGAGAATAGCGCCGAGCGGGCGACCCGTCGGGTGAAATCCTCGTTGTGCCAAGACAACATAAGGCCTTTTTTTGTGCCGAGAGTCTTTCCAGCACAAGGCCCCTCTGGTGCAACACCTCCAACTTCCCGATGAGGGGGCTGTGCCTGATCTGCTCCAGCGCGGGTTCTCGGT
>Ga0123338_10004164_pt1 | contig 12736 bp, 9 predicted proteins | sample grotaG_FD_89793 | JGI IMG/M metagenome (GOLD analysis project Ga0123338, IMG submission 89793) | Glacier valley bacterial and archeal communities from Borup Fiord, Nunavut, Canada, to study Microbial Dark Matter (Phase II) -... | ecosystem: Environmental > Aquatic > Freshwater > Ice > Glacier ... | reverse complement strand
TTACAAATATTATTTCTGATAAGAGTGTAATATGTAGCGGCGAGACAGTCCAATTCTCTAATCAAAGTGTTGGAGCAACGTCCCAGGCATGGACCTACAGAGTACAAGGTCAAGCAGCGGAGCTACCAATGGGATCCAACCTGAATATTTCATTTGTGTTCAATAATCTAACGGCTTCGAACCCGATCAATTATGAAATCATCTATCGTGGAACGAACGGATTCTGCCCTACACCAGACCAGATAATACCTCTAACGGTTTATCGCACTGTGGTGGCAGGCTTCAATGAAGGTGTTGTGCCTCCATTCTTGAATGGTTCATCTACTGTGAATTTCACCAATACATCGTCACCTGTTGATGCATCGGCATTTAATTATGATTGGTCTTTTGGATCTGATGCAGTGCCTGCAACATTCTCAGGAACAACTCCTCCGGCCATCAAGTATGCAAGACCTGGTCCGAAGATCGTAGTTCTTACCGCAACAAATAATGCGAATACATTCTGTAAGTCAGTCTTTACCAAGACGATCAATATCGTTCTGCTTCCTTTGATTGCAACGTTCACGGCGTCACCAATTCTATCTTGTTTCCCTTCAAAGATTACTATTACTCAAAGCAATATCACAGGAGATGAAATTGACTGGAGAGTAATTGATAGCAACGGTCGGATTGTGGCAACGTCTACCGGTGGAAATCCGGTATTCCAAATTCCAAGTGCTGGTAAGTTCACTATTACCCTCAAGACCTCAAGTTCACTGACGGGTCAGTCGGCTGTAGCAACACCTCAGGAGGTGACGATCTATCCAAAACCATTTGCTTCGTTCGTTGCAAGACCTGATATAGTATTTGTACCGGATACTGAATTGAGCACAACGAACTTTAGTACAGGGGCGAGTCAATATCGTTGGGACTTTGATTTCAATGGAGACTTCTCAATTCTTGAAGAGCCTAAATATATCTACAAGGTGGAAGGAGTGTATAACCTGGCACTTTATGCTCAATTCGATCACGGTGCCGGACTGGTTTGCACGGACACGCTGATCCAGAAGATTACTGCCAAGCAAGGTGGTGTAACGAAAGTTCCCAATGCGTTCACTCCAAATATAAGTGGACCGGGTGCCACCAACGGAGCAGGAGATAGCGCTAATGATGTATTCTTGCCGATCGTGAAGGGTGCTGAAGAGTATAACCTCCAGATATATGATCGTTGGGGTAACCTGATCTTTGAAAGCAATAGTACCCTGGTAGGATGGGATGGATACAATAAGGAAGGAAGAATATTACCTGCCGGTGTGTATGTATATAAATTAACGATTCGACTTTCTGACGGTCAGCGAACGACGCAAATTGGTGATGTAACCATGATTCGATAACTTTAGGGAAAGGGAAGATGCGCATGAAAGGATTTTTACTGGGAACTTTTATAGTGATGATGTTGGGCGCTGAAGCACAGGATCCTCAGTTCTCCCAATATTATCAATCGCCGCTGTATCTTAATCCAGGCTTTACTGGAATTACCCCGCAGCAACGTGCCACATTCAATCACCGTATCCAGTGGCCTAATTTACCGCAGGCTTTTTCAACCTATGCAGCGTCGTACGATATCTGGGTCGATGAATTGAAAAGCGGCTTTGGTGTTATGGCAACAACGGATAAAATGGGAACAGCCGGCTGGCGCACCACTACTGTAAGCTTATTGTATAGTTACAAAGTAAGAATCAACGATAAGGTTATATTTTCTCCCGGACTCTCTTTTGGCTATGGAATAAATGGATTGGATCGCACGAAGCTTCGTCTTGGTGATGGACTTGAATACACAGGCGGTCAATCATTGGATCCTGCGTTGAATAAGTTGGGAAATCAGCAATACTTTGATTTCACTTCCGGGTTCCTTTTATATTCAAAGACACTTTGGATTGGCGGTGCTTTCGGTCACATGAACCAGCCGAATCTTTCAGTTCTTAACAATGAAACACGATTGCCAATGAAGCTTACCATTCATGGCGGTGCACGACTTACACTTGTCAATGGGCTAAGAACTTCTTCCAGAATGTCTTATCTGACTCCTTCCTTCATTTACCAATCACAAGGTGGCATCTCGCAGCTTAATCTTGGCGTGAATTACCACATTGATCCGGTATTTATAGGGTTTTGGTATCGCGGAAAGCCATTCGAAAAAACTGTTATAGGCACGATACAACAAGATGCGATCATTTTACAGCTAGGTATGTACCTCGATAAAATGACAATCGGATACAGCTATGACTTCAATACGTCTGGCCTGGCGAGCGCATCAGGTGGTGCACATGAATTGTCAATTATGTATGAATTTAGCGCCAAGCCAATCCATAGGGGAGTGAAGAAACGCAACCGTCTGATTCCTTGCCCAACCGGCGGACGCCAAGAAGGATTTTGGAAGTAGTTTCCGCAAGTCATCTCTTTTATTCTTCTCTTAACCGACCAGGAATACCATTCATCCAGTCATCGGGTTTCCTTGATTGAATAGCTCTTATCTATGAGTGTCTGTTTGGTCTTTAATCGCTTATCAATAAGCCGGTTAAATGATTATTTTTTACAAATCCCTTCGCTTCTTTTTATTTTTTATAATTCTGTTGCTCTCGTTACATACACGTGTGCATGCACAATGTGGCGGTATCATGGAGCCAGGATTTGCATTCCTTACCAGCAGCAGAGGATGCGCGCCGTTCACTGTTAATATTCAAACGATATACCTCTCATCTGTTCCGGGAACAAGGTATTTTGTTGATTGGGGCGATGGCACGCCTGAGCAAACGTATACACAAGGTGCGGCACCTGGTGTCACAATGGTCCACTCATATCCATTGGCTTCTGTTACTTGTGGTTATGATGTAGTCATTGATGCTTCCAATGCGTGCAATCCAAGGGGAAGCGTTGTGCCGATAACAACGCAGGTAATTGTATGGACCAATGACGTTATATCAATTAATCCTGCTGTGTATCGGGTATGCGCCGGGTATGCTTCTACCGTTTCATTTACTGATAATAGTGATTGGAATTGTTTTCCAAGAGCTACCAGGGAAAATAATGCGCCACGATGGATCCAATGGATTTATGGGACTGGACCATTTGGATCACTGATCCCTGGAATAAAAGTTAATAGTATCACTCCAGGGGCTTATCCGTATCTCAACCCCGCTCCCGGACGTAATCCTATCTATCCAGTAACTTCTCCCGGACAAATAAGCTTACCAATAAATGTACCCGTCACTGTTCCTGCCGACATCGGAAAAGATTTTTTTATAACCTTAAAGAATTGGAATCAGTGTAATGCGTATGATAATAATTTACTGGATGGAAATGCATTCAATCCTTTGAATGGTGATTTGATCAATGGAGATAATTCTCCCCAGGTTACTACTGCCCGAATTGTAATTGTAGATGCTCCACAACCAACTTATCTTACTCGTCTTGGAAATGCAGGAGGACCAATCCAAACAATATTCTGTCTTGACGACGTAATTTATTTTGATAACAAAACCCCGGCTATCGCAGGGGCTTCTTTTCAGAATACCTGGGAGTTTTATGATAACGCTACAGGAACAGGTATTCCTCTTTCATCATCAAGTAATACGAACCCAACTTTTTCATACTCAACTTCTGGTCAAAAACTAATCCGGCTCTCTGTTAAAGATCAGAATGCCGCAGGAAACTGTGTCGCAATGTATCAGGCGCTAGTATCTATTTCTCCTTCACTCGTTGCAAAAATTAAAATAACTGATTTTTCTAATAATGCAATTACACCTGATTTTTGCCAGAAAACGTCATCGCCGTTCACGTCTTTTCAAGTGCGATTCAATGATGCATCTGTTGGCATTGTAACACCAACGACCGAATGGAGATGGGAATTTTATAATGAAAATAATGTGCTTGTGCAGCAGGTGCCTGCGGGAGGTGGATTTTCAACGGTTGCGTTAGGCCCTTTTGATAAATTATTTACTAATCGCGGTATTTATCGTGTACGTCTTATTATTCGCGATAATGTAACAGCGTGTCAGACAATTGATGAGGTAAAAGTTAAGGTCTTTCAAAATCCACTACCTGTTTTTTCAGCGACACGGGTTTGCCAGGGAAAATCAACGGTATTTAATGAAAGCTCTATATTGAATTCGATCAATGGCGAAATAATAATTCTTAAAGAGTGGGATTTTAATTATGATGGAACAACGTTCAACAAAGATCCGGCATTCGATAATCAAAGCTCTTTTACACGATCACTTGCAACTCCAGGAACGCACCAGGTGGCTCTTCGCGTTACTGCCAATCAAAATGCCTGTTCGGGTATAGTAGTTATCCCGGTTAAAGTTGATCCATTACCTCTTACGAGTTTTACCCCTGATGTCACGTCGGGATGTAGTATTCTCACTGTTACATTTACAAATAATGCGATCACTGGTCAACCGGATGTAATCGATCGGTTTGTATGGGAGATTGATGAGAAAACTGGTTTAGGTTTTATACCTGTTGCCACCCAGCATCCTACCGACCCCGGATTTACAAATAAGTTTATACATGACTTTATAAACGTCACTACAGTGAATAAGCTATTCGATGTACGGCTTCGTGTTGTAACAAGTAATAATTGTGATGCCGTTTCACTGCCAGTTACAATTATAGTTTTTCCAGGTACGCGTTCCGGATTTATTTCAACCAATTATTCACCTTTCAATAATAATTGCTCTCCTGTAAATGTCAATTTTTCTGTAGACCCACAAACGCAGTCACTGGCCCCCACAAACTATCAATGGATTATAAGTGATGCCAACGTGATTCTTTCAAATGTGAGTTCCGGTACTACGCCTTCCTATGTGTATAATTTTATAAATACCACTTCGTTTATTAAGGATTTTTCTGTTTTGCTCACGACAACACTCTCTAGCGGATGTCATGGAGATTCAACAAGAGTCATCAGAGTAAGTCCCGTTCCAGTTTCAAATTTTAAAATTGATACAATTGCTTTTGATTGTGGAAAAATGAGACTTCAATTCATTGCACTGCAAAAGGGATTGCAATATCATTGGTTGATATCAGAAAATTCAATCATGATGCTCAATACCGCCGGCGCAAGCGATGTGCTTGAGTATGACGTTTCACGCACTGCAGCAGATATCAATCTTTCAATAAGTCTGGATACAAAAAATATTGCTAACTGTGCAAGTATTGTAACCACTCAAAGTATCATTGTTCCGAAAAAGGATATTATAAATTCTGCTTTTACAGCAACACCCGTTTCTCAATCGCTTCCGTCCTCAACTATTTTTATTACCAATACAACGAATGCGGGCCCATGGACATATAAATGGGATTTTGGTGATGGAGTAACATCTACTGATGCTAACGCCAGTCTTCAACACACATATACAAAATATGGAACCTATACTATTATTCTTACTGTCACCAATAATGTTTGCGTAGAAATTCAGGCAAAGACCGTCACCATTTTTCCCATTCCACCTGTTGTTAATTTTACATATCACCCCGCTTTCGGTTGTGCTCCGTTGACAGTTACTTTTAAAAACATGTCTCAATTTGCAGAGTCAAATAGTTATCTATGGAATTTTGGCGATGGCCAATCCACTTCACGCGCTGAGAATCCTGTTTACACGTATTTCCTTCCAGGAAAATATACCGTAAGTCTTTCTGCATCCAACATAACGTCCCAGGTGGTAACAGAGACGAAGCAATTGATCATAGAAGTATTTGAATCACCCATTGCTCAATTTGATATTAAGCCAAAAGTGTTGTTCATACCCGGAGGAATTCTTTACACCAAAAATAATACGTTGGGAGCCGGTCGTTTTGAATGGGACTTTGGTGATGGCGGGACCTCTGACTTGGTAGAGCCCCAACATACCTATCTGGATGAAGGGGTATTTGATATCACCATGATTGCTATAAGTCCTAATAATTGCAGGGATACTGCAAAAGTCAAAGGAGCTGTTCTTGTAAAGAAAGCAGGTCAGCTTTTGGTGCCAAATGCTTTTTCACCCAATTTATCAGGAACTGGAAATGGTGGAGGAATTGGCGATGGAAAGAACGATGTCTTTCTGCCGGTCATGCGAGGAGTGACTCAATTTGAAATGCTGGTGTTCAATCGGTGGGGACAATTACTTTTTGAAAGCCGCGATACATCCATAGGTTGGGATGGTTATTACAATGGCAAGCTATGTCCTCAGGATGTTTATGTTTATAAGCTCACGGCAAAATATGAGAATGGCGAAACGTTAGTGAGAACAGGCGATATAAATCTAATCCGATGAAGAAATTCTATATCACCTTCATTGGATTACTCATCACTTTTCTCACTTCAGGACAGGACCCCGAATTTTCTCAATACTATGCTGCCCCATTGTATTTGAATCCTGCGTTTACCGGAACGACAACAGACCATCGTTTTATTGCTAACTACAGAAATCAATGGCCGAATATTGCTCGTGGTTATGTTACAACGGCCTTGTCATATGATTATAATCTCCATCACTATAACAGTGGGATTGGTTTCCTGGTTTCGATGGACCAGGCGGGAACGGCAGGTATGAAATCATCTCAATTTAGTTTTCTTTATTCATACAAAGTCAATATCTCCAACAAATGGATCGTATCATCAGGTTTGAGTTTTGGGTATGCCTTTCGAACTATAGATTTTAACAAGCTTGTCTTTGGTGATCAGCTCCAATTCGATTCCAAAGGTCAGGTCCCAAGTGATGATCCTGCATTATTCAATTTAGGGATGTCTCACTACTTTGACTTTAATGCTGGGTTTCTTGCATACAATAAATCTTTTTGGTTTGGTTTTGCTGCAAGTCATTTAAACCAACCCAACCGTACTTTATTAAGTGAAGAATCCACGCTGCCGATCAAGACCACCCTTCATGGAGGTGTTCGCATACCATTGAATTCCGGTCCATTTAAAAAAGCACATCAGGCAATATTGTCTCCATCATTTGTTTATAAACAGCAAGGTAAATTCGATCAGCTTGATATAGGAGCTTATTTTTTATATGATCCCATTGTGTTGGGAATATGGTACCGTGGTATCCCGATCCGGCAAAATGTAAAAGACAATATTAGCCAGGATGCAGTCGTAGCAATCCTGGGATTTCAATTGCCAAGAGTCGAAATAATGTATAGTTACGACCTGACAGTCTCAGAACTTGGACCTGTTTCCGGGGGTACACATGAGCTTGCGTTAAAGTATAAGCTGGCAATCGATATGAAGAACAAAACCAAAAGGCGCGAGAAATTTATTCCCTGCCCAACCTTCAATCATTAGTACAAGGGCATACTTAAAGACGAGGCAAAAACCTTTACCTTTGGAAATTCAGTAGAGGTAAAAGGTTGAATAAATGAACTTTTCGATTGATTTAGAGCTAAATCCTGTCTTTAAAACAGTTTCCCAGGCAGCGATGGACAAGGGAATTGAAGCGTTCGTGGTGGGAGGGTTTGTGCGCGATCTTATTCTTAAAAGACCGAATAAGGACATTGATTTTGTGTGTATTGGAAGCGGTATAGAATGGGCTCAAAAAGTAGGAGAGAAGCTTGGTGATTTACCGGTAACCGTTTTCAAGAATTTCGGTACGGCCATGATCCGTTATAAGGATTATGATCTCGAATTTGTTGGAGCACGAAAGGAATCGTACAGACACGACTCGCGAAAGCCAATTGTAGAAGACGGTACGCTCGAGGATGATCAAAAGCGAAGGGATTTTACAATCAATGCTCTTGCAATAAGTCTTAATAAAGATAATTATGGCGATCTGATTGATCCATTTGGAGGCGTTGATCATATTAAGCAAAAGATGATTAAAACGCCACTTGACCCTGATATTACGTTTTCAGATGATCCACTCAGAATGATGCGTGGAATTCGTTTTGCGTCTCAATTGAATTTTGATATTGAACCGGACACATTTCAGTCCATTATTACGAATCAGGAAAGATTGAAGATCGTTTCGATAGAGCGGATTATCGAAGAGACAAATAAAATTATTGTATCACCAACTCCTTCCTATGGATTTAAACTTCTGTTTCATAGTGGACTTTTAAAACTTTTCTTTCCGGAAATGGTGGCGCTGCAGGGAGTGGAATACGTGGATAACAAAGCACACAAGGATAATTTTTATCACACACTTCAGGTACTTGATAATGTTTCAAAAGTATCCGATGATTTGTGGCTGCGTTGGGCAGCGATACTTCATGATATCGCGAAGCCACTAACAAAACGATTTGAGCCAGGTCATGGATTTACATTTCATGGCCATGAGGATAAAGGTGCACGAATGGTGCCCGGAATTTTTAAACGATTCAAGTTGCCGCTGAATGATAAAATGGATTTTGTTCAGAAGCTGGTGAGACTTCATTTACGCCCCATTGTGCTGGCGTACGATGTAACTGATTCTGCAGTAAGACGATTACTTTTTGAAGCTGGCGATGACACGGATGCGTTAATGAAACTGTGTCGTGCTGACATAACGTCAAAAAACCCGGAAAAAGTAAAAAAATATCTTAAGAACTTTGAGCGCGTAGAGGAGAAGATGCTTGAAGTTGAGAAGAAAGATAACGTTCGCAACTTTCAACCGCCCGTTACGGGAGATGAAATCATTCGTATGTTTAACGTACCTCCTGGAAGGATAATTGGTGAAATTAAAGAGGAAATAAAAGAGGCAATTCTTGAAGGAATCATTAAAAATGATCGCGAGGAAGCGCTTGCCTTATTAACAGAAATAGCAAAGAAAAGAGGAATTTTAAAACCAGAAATAAACCACTAACCGTAAATGAAAAAAATAATAATTCTCAATGTAATAATTCTGCTGAGTGCTGTAATGGTGAACGCTCAGAAGTCAAAAACTACTACACCCGTAAAAACTCCGGCAACAACCATGGTAGCAAAATCTGCAGAAGAGCCTAAGCTACCTGAAGTTCAGGAGAGATTGATTGGACATTTTGCAACAAAATATTCTCTCGCAACAAGATGGAATGATCTGGAGGTCGCCAAGAGTGCCTTGTATGATCTGATTGTTCAATATCCGGGAAGCGATTCGTTGATATTCGCCCTTGCTATTTCTTATTATGAAAATCAAAAATTTGCATCGAGTGTATTAATAGGTCAGGATCTTTTAGCAAGAAATCCCAAAAGTATACCGGTACTTGAATTGGTAGGTGCAGCGTATGAATCACTAAGAGTCAATGACAGGGCGCTTCAGAATTACGAAAGTCTTTATTTGCTCACAAGTTCCAGTGACGTTCTTTATAAGATGGCCTTTCTCCAGTATGAGTTAAAAAAGTATCCTGAATGCATTACAAATAGTGATATCCTTCTCGGGAAACCAGAAGCAGAAACAACAAAGCTTACATTCAATGATGCAGCAGGAAAGCCAAAGGAATATGCCATGAAAATCGCTTTACTCAATTTGAAAGGAATGGTCTATAAAGAACAGGGTGACAAAGTAAATGCAAAGAAATTCTTTGACCAGACACTTACTGCTGCTCCCGATTTCGTTCCGGCAAAAGAAAATCTTGTTGCTCTGGCAAAATGATGCAACCTTTCAAATACTAACTAGTCATTAGCTGTCAAGACCATGGGCTTGGAGGCTGCTACTGTTCACATTCATTCGGAAATAATAGATCGATGCCGCCAGGGTGACCGGGAGGCGCATTACCAGCTTTATAGGTTGTATTCGAGGAGTATGTTTAATATTTGCTACCGCATTGTTAGCAATGAAGCAGAGGCTGAAGATATACTTCAGGAAGCATTTATAAGTGCTTTTAAAAGTCTTCATTTATACCGGGGCGATGCGAGTTTCGGATCATGGCTGAAGCGCATTGTGGTAAATAAGGCCATCAATGTTTTAAAAGGCAGAAAGACAGAGAGGTTTCCTGATGACGAGGACTTTGATATTCAGGAAGAGGAAACAACTGAAAGGGAATTCAAGTTCTCCATAGATCAGGTAAGAAAAGCACTTGATTGTTTGCCAGATGGTTACCGGTCTGTATTATCGTTATATCTGATTGAAGGGTATGATCATTCAGAAATTGCCGAAATTCTCGGTATTTCGGAGTCGACCTCGAAGTCACAATTTAATAGATCGAAAAAGAAGCTTAGGGAAATTTTGGAGGAAGGAAGATTATGAAAGACAATCTTGAAAAATTCATCGCAGGTAATCGGAAGCGGTTCGATAACAAATCTCCGCGTGAGGGAGTTTGGTCACGTATCTCTGATTCATTATTTCAAGGAAATGCAGGGTCCTTCTGGAATTCTGTTTCGATATGGCGGGCCGCAGCAATCGTGCTGATGGGATTCTCCGGGTATCTTTATTTTTCACGTCCAGGTGTTATTGGACGAGTACCGCGCATGGCACTTCAGCAAGACTTTACAGATATAGAGTCATTTTATTCCGCGCAGATATCGGAAAAGATTGCGCTTATATCCAATGAAGATCTTTTCGCAGATAACTCTTTCACACAAGACATTCAGAAGCTTGAGGCGATGTACACCGTATTGGCAGAGGACATGAAAAAACACCCATCTGAAAAAGTAAAGGACGCCCTTGTATTAAATATGCTTGTGCGAATTGATTTGCTGAATCAACAGCTTCAGAAACTTGAAGACGTTAAGAAGAAAGCGAAGATTGAATCAGCTATACTATAAAATTGACAATTGAGATAGATCGATTGACAAAATTTTGAGTTACGAGTAAACCTTGTCAACTTTTTACCTGTCACCTGGTTAAAAGTCTTCTTCGCTCTTCAGCTCAATCAATTGTTTATTCGAATCAAGAATCTTGCCATCTTCGCATTTTAAAACGCGGTTCGGAAATTTCTTGATGAGGCCGTAGCTGTGGGTGGCCATAAGAATGGCGGTTCCACTTCTGTTTATCTGCTGAAAAACTTTGAGAATACCGGAAGAAATTTCCGGGTCCAGATTTCCAGTGGGCTCATCTGCGATAAGAATATGAGGTTCATTAATAAGAGCACGTGCAATTACAACGCGTTGTTGTTCTCCTCCTGAAAGTTGGTGAGGCATTTTCTTCTCAACCGATCCTAATCCAACCTGCATCAAAACATCTACCAAACGGCTTTTCATTTTTACGTTGTCTCTCCAACCCGTAGCTTTCATTACGAACGTAAGATTATCGCCAACAGAACGGTCTGGGAAAAGTTGAAAATCCTGAAAAATGATCCCGATCTTTCTTCTCAGTTGAGGGACTTGCTTATCCTTTAATCCGCGGATAGTAAAGCCGGCAACAGTAATATCTCCAAGTCGTAAAGGTAAATCGGCATAGAGCGTTTTTAATAGAGATGATTTTCCTGAGCCGGTACGACCTACCAGGAACACGAAATCACCTTTATCAATATCGAAGTTTATACCATCGAGAACAGGTTGATTACCTTGAAAAATAGTGGCTTCTTGTACTCGAACAACCGGGTCAGATGAGAACATAGATCAATTCAAATAGCACGTCCCAACTGATTTCAATTGGAACGTGCTAATTTTATCCGTTTACTTTTTTATGATCCGCAAGGAATTTCGCGAGACCTGAATCTGTTAATGGATGATTCAATAAAGCTGTGATTACATTTAGTGGACATGTTACTACATCAGAACCAATCTCAGCGCACTTGATCAAGTGAATTGTATGACGAACGCTGGCGGCTAGAATCTCTGTTTTGAAATCGAAATTATCATAGATCAATCTGATTTGCATGATAAGCTCTAAGCCGTCCTGAGAAATGTCATCCAATCGGCCGATGAAAGGAGAGACATAGGAAGCCCCAGCCTTTGCTGCAAGAATCGCCTGACCAGCAGAGAACACAAGTGTACAGTTGGTACGTATTCCTTCAGAAGTTAGTTTTTTAATTACTTTAACTCCGTCTTTGATCATCGGTGCTTTTACAACAATCTTGTCATCAATCTTTGCAAGTTCACGACCTTCTTTTAACATGCCTTCGAAATCAGTAGAGATAACTTCAGCACTCACATTATTGTCTACAATATTGCAGATTGCTTTGTAGTGAGCTCGTACAGCTTCGTTCCCTTTAATACCTTCTTTTGCCATAAGCGAAGGATTGGTAGTTACTCCATCCAATACGCCCAGGTCATAGGCTTCTTTAATGTCATTCAGGTTAGCAGTGTCGATGAAGAATTTCATAGAATAGTTTTTATTGTTCTTTGATGGCGAATAGGCCAGCTTATAAATTTACCTGTAAATCTACGCTTTTAGATTGCAATGAGTAAGACACGAAGAAGAGTTTTTAAGATCCTGAACTGGAATTCTGAGAGTAGTGTTGACTTTTTGAGGGGAAATAAAAATAGCAAACCGAACATCGCACCGCTACAACTACCTACCCTTGCTACCTTCCGGTCCTGGGGGAGTTCAGCAGGAGCTGGTCGTGTCCGATTTGCCGGTGTAAAGATATGGAAAGTTCGGATTTTTGAGCTTGACTAATCAAATTGACCGGATATTTCTTCTCTCTGCAGGTTTCTCGCAAAAACGCCAAGTAATCGCAAAGTGCTCAAACAACATTTATATTGTTTAGCGGCCTTCGCGCACTTAGTGTGAACCCACCGATTGTTAAATTACTTCAGGCTCGGATCGCTGAAGGTGTCTCCCTGTTTTGGATCACCCGTTTCAAATCCTTTCCGAAACCAATACACTCGTTGAGCAGATGTACCGTGCGTAAAAGAATCGGGCGTCAC
>Ga0123338_10004163_pt1 | contig 12739 bp, 11 predicted proteins | sample grotaG_FD_89793 | JGI IMG/M metagenome (GOLD analysis project Ga0123338, IMG submission 89793) | Glacier valley bacterial and archeal communities from Borup Fiord, Nunavut, Canada, to study Microbial Dark Matter (Phase II) -... | ecosystem: Environmental > Aquatic > Freshwater > Ice > Glacier ... | reverse complement strand
CTCGAGCACCTGAGTCTCTTGGGCCATGGGACGGGGGATACGCGTGGTCCAGGTTCGCGTCATGACTTCAGATTATCACCTGACTCCAGGTTCAGCCTAAATTTACTGCTGTAGTTTTTTTTGTACTTCCGCTGGTATGGCTGCTCCTGGCCCCTAGCAAAGACGACGCTGCGCTGGTTTCGAGCGCGCCACTGGCGTTCGGGAGCCTGTCGCGCTTTGCCAAATCGTGGTCTAACCTGCTCGCGTACAACGACCGGGCTATATCCTGGGCTGGGCGCTTAACTCGCTGATCTACACCGCTGGCTCAGTGGGTCTGGCCCTGGTGTGCAGCCTGCTTGCGGGATACGCGCTGGCCACCGGGCGTTTTGCCCTGCGCGCGGTGCTCCTGGTGGCCACCCTGGTGGCCATGATCATGCCTGCATCTGCCCTGGTTCTGCCGCTGTTTCTGGAGATCAACGCCTTCAAGCTGACCAACACCGCGTGGTCGATCATCTTACCTTCGGCTCTTTTTCCGTTTGGGGTCTACCTGAGCTACGTCTACTTCGCCACCAGCCTGCCCCGCGACCTGCTCAACGCGGGCCGCATCGACGGTTGCACCGAGTTCGGGTTGTTTCGCTACCTGGCCCTTCCCCTGTCGAGACCCATCGCGTCGCCGATCGCGTTTTTCGCGTTTGTGGCCAGTTGGAACAACTATTTTTTGCCGTATGTGCTGCTGACCGACGACCGCAAGTTCAACTTGCCGGTGGGTCTGGCCTCACTCATCGCCGGAACCCCCGCCCTGAATCCCGCGCTGGGTGGAAGTTACCTGGATGTGAAGCGACCCGAGGTCGCCATGGCGGGATTGGTGGTGGTCGTGCCGATCATCGTGGTCTTCTTGTTCTCACAGCGCTACGTGCGCTCGAGCATGTTGGCAGGAGGTGAAAAAGGCTGAGCGAAGGGTGTTGGCGTAAAGAAATTTCACACCTGGCCTCCCTGGGCAGAGAGTGGCTACCTGTGGGCCACCGTCACCGCCACTCAACCTCAACTCAACCTCGCAGCCTCGAGCCGTGCAGTCTACAAAGTCTGGCTGAACGCGCGGGAAACTTTGAGACCGAGACCGACTCGCTCGAGCTGCCCTGGTTTGGACCCGCTCTGGCCTTCGAGCACCGCCCCCAACTCGAGCCGCAGGTTCACTGGCTGCGCTGTGTCTCAGCTCCAGGCTCGAGCAAATTGACCGTGGTGGCCCACGGTCAGGTCAGCGCCTGGACGAACGGCAAAGCCCTGCAAGCCGCTGACCTCGGCGTGCGTTCAGATGGGGCCAGAACCTACCAGTTTACCACCTCGGAGTCCTTTGTACCCTCCTCCACACTTGCGCTGCGCGTAGAAAGCGACAGCAGGCACCGTGCCGGCGCGGTGCTGGCCGAAGCGGTTCTGGTGCAAGGTCATCACGATTCGGTGCCTCAGGGCGACTGGACGGGGTTAGGATTGCCCCACTACTCCGGAGGCATCACCTACCGTCAAGACTTCGACCTCGAGCCGCTACAACCCGGTCAAGGTTTGCAGCTTGTGCTGGGCAAACTAGGCGTGGCGGCCAAAGTGCGCCTGAACGGACACGATGCGGGCATCGTTTTGGCTGAGCCGTGGACCCTCGAGGTCAGTGCGTGGGTTGAGAGTGGCCACAACCATCTCGAGGTCCTGGTGGCAAACACCCTGGCCAACGAGTTTGCCACCCGCCCCTCGCCCTATGTGGACCCGACCCAAATGGCTTCAGGACTGATGGGCGTGGTTCGTCTGGTCCGAATGGGCACACTCTAGAAAGGGAGCATTCAAAGGTAGTGGTCAAAGTCAGACTGCTCGAGCAAGGTGGGAACTCTGCATACTCGGTATGAGATGAAATTTCTCGAGCTATCCAGAAGTTTCAGCAGTTTTGATCGGACCCTTACCTAAAAACCCACCAAAGCTAGTTTTATGAGCGCTGTGGCAAAGTACATTCGTTGTGTGACCTGTAAACCCGCAAACCTGTATTCCTGTATCCCTCGAGGGTATGCCGTTGGTTTTCGAGACCCTCCAAAAATTGCAAGGAGACCGCGTGGCCCACATTATCCGTGCCGAACTGAACATGGTCAACCTGGCCCCTAAGGTCAGGCGCACCGACGCCATCCAAAGTTTTGTCAGCCAGGAAACTCCTATATTGACCCTCACCGACTCCGATGGCGCTCAGGGAATCGGCTACACCTACACCATCGGCAGCGGGGGCAGCGCGGTGGTGGCACTGCTCAGAGACCATCTGCTGCCCCGATTGATGGGTCAGGAGGCTAACCAACTCGAGCGGGTCTGGCGCGACCTGCTGTTCTCCACCCACGCCACCTCGGTGGGGGCCATCACCTCGCTCTCGCTGGCGGCGGTGGACACTGCGCTGTGGGACCTGCGCTGCAAGCGGGCGGGCCTGCCGCTCTCTATAGCGGCGGGCGGAGCCAAAGAATCGCTGCCGCTCTACACCACCGAGGGCGGTTGGCTGCACCTGCCCACCGAAGCCCTGGTTGAAGACGCCCTCGAGATGCAGCGGCGCGGTTTTCTGGGGGCCAAACTGAAGGTCGGTAAGCCTCACCCTTCGGAAGACTTTCGGCGACTGGCGGCGGTGCGCGAGGCGGTGGGGGACGGCTGGGAAATCATGACCGATGCCAACCAGGGGTTGCGGCTCGAGGACGCCCTGCGCCGCTGCCGAATGCTGGGCGAACTGGGCGTCGCCTGGTTCGAGGAACCCCTGCCCGCCGACGACGTGCTGGGACACGCGGTCCTGAGCGCCCAGTCGCCCGTTCCCATCGCGGTGGGTGAATCCTTGTACAGCCTGAGCCAGTTCAAAGACTACCTTCAGGCCAGGGCCTGCTCGATTGTGCAGGTGGACGTGGCCCGCATCGGTGGAATCACCCCCTGGTTGAAAGTGGCGCATCTGGCCGAGTCCTACAACGTGGTGGTTTGTCCACATTTCCTGATGGAATTACATGCTTCGCTGGCCTGCGCCATCCCCAACAGCCGCTGGGTGGAGTACATCCCCCAACTGGACGGCATCACCACGGCGGGCCTCGAGATTGTGCAGGGATGCGCTTTTCCTTCCAGGGTTCCGGGGTTGGGCATCGAGTGGGACTGGTCGGCGATTAAGCAGCAGCGGGTCATGCCGCCCCTGGTTCTCGAGCAGGGGTCGGTGTCGCTCCGATAAGGTCGGTGCCGTACTCGCATGACTTGCAGGCTCGAGTCGGGAAGCGTACCCACCTGCGATCGAACGAAGGGAGCACCGACAAATGAAACGGATGGGAATGGTCATTGGATTGCGAGCAGAGTTTGGCGAAGAGTACCTGCGTCTTCACGCAGAGCTTTGGCCCACTGTGATTCAGGTCAATCCCGAAACGCTCGAGATTAGGTCTCGAGCCACAGCAAAATCCTCACCCAGCCCTACTCGAGACCCTGTATCGGGTGGGGAGTGCGTATGCCAGCGAAAATTGACCAGCTTCGCCAGAGCTATGTTCCCGCCTGCACCAAAGTCATCTGACCACCCGCGCTAAGTGGAGGTAAATTCCTCTCTGCTGTCGCAGGTTCTGGGTCGTGAGGTCTCCCCACGCCAGATTCTGGCGGCTCATCTCGAGGCGTTGCGGGGGGCCGGCGCTCAGGGAGGTGCTCGAGGGATATGGAAGTGGTCCAGTGAAAAGGGTAGCGGCTGAGATATCGTGTTCCAGTTACAGCAGTGCCCGCTAACATTACGGCTTTTCCGCTCTGCTGTCTTGGCGAAAGCGGCACTGTCTTGGCCCAAAAGCAGCACCTCACGGGCTGGGCCGCCTATCGGGCCTCGCCGCGTCTTGAGCAAAACGGCACCTAGCGGGCCTCGCCGCGTCTTGAGCAAAACGGCACCTAGCGGGCCTGCTCGCTCCAAAGCCTCCATTCCCGCGAGCATGACTGCTTTTTTCCATTCGCTCCGCATCTTGGTCTGAACGGCACCTTCCGGGCCAGACCGCTCACCATAAAGGTTCAAAAAACCCTGAACCTTTATGGGAAACGCTGTAGTCAGCCCTCAATCTGCGACGTGAACTTCAACGCCTGCTGCGCGCAGCATTTCGAGGTCCGTGTACGGCGCGCCCGTGTCGGTCACGACGGCGTGAAGCTGCTCGAGGGGGAGCAGCGGAGCCAGTGAGCGAGTCCCAAACTTGCTCGAGTCGAGCAGCAACACCACCCTTTCAACACTCGCTGCCATGGCGCGCTTGACCTGAATCTCGAGCGGGTTCGGGTCGGTGATGCCCTGGGCCGTCAAGCCGGTCGCGCCCAGAAACAGGGTTCGGGCGCGGATGCCCCGAAAGAATTCCTCCGCTTGCGGACCGACGAAGGTGTGTGAGACCTCGCGCAGGATGCCGCCGCAGCTCATGACGGTGAGTGTGGGCAAGAGCGCGGTGGTCTCGTTGATGGTCTCTAACCCGTTGGTGACGAGCGTTAGATTGGCGTAGCGCAGGTGTTTCACCATCGCGACAACGGTGGTACCTGCCTCGAGAATCAGGTTATCTCCGTCCTGTACGAAGGAGCGCGCAGCGTAGCGGGCGATGCTCTCCTTGAGCGGTTGGTTGACCAGGCGCTTGGCAAAGTAGAGCGGTTCGCTCGAAGGACTAGGTGCAGTCCTGACCGCGCCACCGCGCACGGCACGCAACTTACCCAGGGCCTCGAGCGCCTTCAGGTCGCGGTAGACCGTCATGTGCGTCACGCCAAAGCGCGAGGAGAGTTCCTCAGAGCTGACCACACCCTGGTCGGTGACCAGCCCTGCGATAATCGCGCGCCTGTGTTCGGTGAGCAGCCGGAGGTCAGTGTTGGGAAGGTCGTTATTCACGGTTTCAGGGGGATGCTCCTGAAAGCACTCTATCGGTCGTGTAGACACAAGTCAACACGGGGGTTGTCAAATTCAGTTGTGATGTGTTATAAACTGTTATATCAAATTGAATTCGCGTCAATCGGCTTGAAACCACTCAGCCCAACAATAACGTATGGCTGAAACTATCCGCCGATTTTAGCGTCAAAAAGGGGGAATCCACCCGGTGAGCGCCCACGATTTGGAGGGGCCAAACGGGTTTGATACGGTAATCCATGACAAACCTGGCCGCTTTGGACATATTTGTGACTTCGCTTTCCCAGACTATCAAGGTAAGCCCTCGCGCAGGAGGTAAACCTGTGTCATGACCTCAAGAATGATGAGCACTGAGATTTCAATACCGATGACCCGTCCCCGAGCACCCAACCGGAGGTTTTTATGAAAGCAAGCAATGCCGTCGCCCTCACCCTGGCCACCCTCACTGCGGCGCTCATCCCGCACGGCCTGTCGCAATCGCAAAAGGTCACGCTCGAGTTCTGGACCCACGGCCACCCACCGATGATCGCTTACAACAAGCAACTGATCACCGAGTATCAAAAGGCCAACCCGAACGTCACGATTAACTACCAGAGTTTCCCGACCGACGAGTATCTGACCAAGCTCAAAACCGCGCTCGTTACCGGTACGGGTCCAGATGCCTTTGACCTCTTTGACGGCGACCTGCTGACCTATTACAGTCAGAAGCAACTCGCGCCGGTGGACCCCACCGCATTCGGGTTTAAATCGCTGAGCGCTATGCAAAAAAATTGGCTGTCGGGTAGCCTCAAGGGTTCGACCTTCGAGGGCAAGGTGTATCAAATCCCCATGGAGTTTAACACCTTCAGTTTGTTTATCAACACCGAACTGTACAAAAAAGCCGGTCTCGACCCAGACAAGGACGCGCCTAAAACTTGGGATGACCTGGCTAAAGTGGCCAGCAAAATCGCCAAGCTCAACGCCAGCCCGAAAATCGAGGGTTTTAAGTGGCCTGTACCGAAGCTCGGTGACGTCTGGGCGCAAATCACCTTCGAGCCGCTACTGCGGCAGTACGGAGCTTCCATCCTGGCCACCGACGGCAAGAGCAGCGCGATTAACTCGCCCAGGGCGGTCGCGGCCCTGAAGACGTACGCAGAAATGATTACCAAGTACAAAACCGGCGACCAGAACTCTGGTAAGTACGACCCGCTGACCCCCAACGAGGACTTCGCCCAGGGTACGCTCGGCAATTGGATTAGTGGGCCGTGGGCCGTCCCGACGCTCGAGAACAAGCCGGTCTGGGGTAAGTTCAAAGTCGTGCCGCTGCCCCAGGCCAATCCCAGCAAGCCCGTAACGCTGCTCTACGCCTGGGGCTGGTCGGTCAACGCCGCCAGCAAGCAGCAAACCGAAGCCTGGAAGTGGCTCAGCTTCCTGTCCTCCAAGGGCGAACAATGGCTTGACAAAGCGGGCTACGTCCAGCCGCGCCTCGGCTGGCAAAACAGCAAAGTCGCCAAAGACACGCTCTTTTTGGACATCTTCCTCGAGGACATGAAGCGGGGTCAGTACACCGTGCGCTCAACGCGTTTCGCAGAAATCACCAAAGCGGTGAACAACATGCTTCAACGAACCCTGCTCCAGGGCCAGTCTCCGCAGGACGCCGCCGACCAGGCTAAGAAAGAAATCGACGACATCCTGCGCTGACCGCCCCTACAGCGTTCCCGCTAACACTCCAATTTTTTCTACGATACGGTCTTGGCGAAAACTGCGTCGTGAGCAGCACGGGACGTCTCGGCGATAATGGCACGGTCTTGAGCAGAACGCACCCGTGGGGCCTGTCCGCCTCGGGTGACATCCGAAGGCTGAAGGGATGTTGCCCGACATCGGTATCAGAGGTCGTGATGCTCGAGTTTCAAGCTGGAAATGCTTTTCTCGAGGCCCTCTGACCGCATCCGCCGCCGCTCAGAAAAACCCCTTATGGGTCACGCTTCTCACCGCCGAGGTTTCAATGCACCCCGTTCAACGCGCCGCACCCGTCCCCGTTCTTGCTCGAACCCGCAAACCTCGCCGCGAGTGGTGGGGTCTGGGGTTCGTCGCGCCCGCCGTGCTGTTCCTCCTGATTTTCAGCCTGTACCCGGTGGGCAACGCGGTGTACCTCAGCTTCTTTGACTTTGATTTGTTCAATCCCGCCAGGTTCGTGGGATTCGAGAATTACCGTTACCTGCTCGAGAGCGACAAGTTTCACAATTCGGTCCTGGTCACCTTCACCTACGTATTCGGCACATGCGGCCTGATTTGGGTCATCTCGTTTGCGCTGGCGCTGGCCTTCAATCAACAGTTCCGGTTCCGCAACTTTTTCATCGCTATTTACTTCCTGCCGGTGGTGATGCCGCTGGTGATTGCCGCGATGATTTGGAAAACCATGTACAACCCCGCCGGACCGATTAACGCCCTGCTTGGCCGTGATATACCGTGGCTCACCAGCCAGGAAACTGTGCTGCCCGCGATTATCGTGATGAGCGTGTGGAAGGGAGTCGGGTACTACCTGATTCTTTTTCTGGCCGGACTGCGAAACATTTCCCGCGAACTCTACGAAGCTGCCGACCTCGATGGCTCGAGCGGGTGGCAGACACTGCGCTACATCACCTTACCCCTGATGCGTCCCACCATCGTGTTCGTGGTCATCGTTTCCATCGTCATCGGGTTTAAAGTCTTCGTGCCGATGTTCGTCATGACCCTGGGCGGACCGAATGACGCGAGTCTGGTCTTGACCCTCAACATCTATGAAACCGCGTTCCGCTTCTCGAGGATGGGGCGCGCAGCGGCGGAAAGCGTGTTCCTGTTTGGCTTGCTGATGGTTTTCAGCATCGTCCAGTTGAGATTGTCTCGTTCCGCGCGATAGCCGAAGACTCCAGCGAAGGCTCGAGTGGTAAGCGCACACCTCAAAAAATGTTCCTGTGTTTCAGGAGTTATCCGCCCTGGGAGAACACCATGATGCTCACCCCACGCTCGAGCCGACAGTGGAAAAGCGCACTCACCTACGCCATACTCAGCCTGGGCGCGCTCTTTATGCTCTTTCCCATCTTCTGGATGGTCACCACCGCCTTCAAGTCCGAATCCGAAATCTTTGCCACCCCCCTGCACTGGCTGCCTTCCACGCTCCACTGGGAAAACTTTCCCGTGCCGCTCACTGAAAAGCCGTTCGCACGCTGGTTTTTCAACAGCATCCTGATTGCCTCGAGCGTCACGCTGGGCAACCTCTTGATTTCGTCTCTTGCGGGTTTCGGCTTTGCCAAGTACCGCTTTCCGGGGCGTGGAACGCTGTTTCTCTTGATTCTCGCCACCTTCATGATTCCCTTGCAGGTGACGATGATTCCCCTCTTTTTCATCGTCAAGGGCTTGGGCTGGGTCAACTCGTACTGGGGCCTGATTATCCCGATTATGGTAGACGCCTTTGGCATCTTTTTGATGCGGCAGTTCATTGACGACATCCCGAACGACTACATGGACCAAGCGAGAATCGATGGCGCACCCGAGTGGCGCATCTGGTGGAGCGTGATTTTGCCCATGACCTGGCCCATCCTCTCCGCGCTGGGCATCCTGACCTTTTTAGCGAGCTTCGACGAGTTGCTCTGGCCCCTCATTCTGGTCACCAGCGACGAGATGCGAACCGTGCCACTTGGTCTGGCGACCTTCGAAAACACTTACCAAACCATCTACAACCAACTGATGGCCATGGCGCTCCTGGCGATGATTCCGGTGTTCATCGTGTTCGTGGTGTTTCAGCGACGCATCATTCAGGGCGTGACCTTCACCGGCCTAAAGGGGTGAACCGTGAACGACCAACCTGCAAATCCATCCACCTCGTCTGCCACCTCGTCTGCCACCTCGTCTGGGCTGACCGCTCTCCTGGCACACTTGGACCTGAGCGCTGGGCAGCTCGAGGGCCAACCCAAGTTCGAGCGTCGTCTCAGCGCGCTCGAGGACATCTACGCCGACAAAGGAGCGTTTCAGGAGGTAATCGCGCGCAGCGACCCGGTGGTTTACAGCGTCTCGAGCCTCGAGCTGGGTCACGGGGCGGGCGACCTGCACTGCGGCCTCGGCGTGATTCAACCCGGACGCGTCGGCCAGGAATTCTTCATGACCAAAGGCCATCTACACCAGTGGCGCGAGGCGGCAGAGGTCTACATCGGTCTGTCCGGCGCGGGACTGATGCTGCTCGAGCACGAGCACACCCACGAAGCCAGCACCCTGCCGTTCGGGGCCAACACCATCGTCTACGTGCCGGGGTTCACCGCACACCGCACCGTCAACGTCGGCACTGAACCCCTCAAGTACATCGGCGTTTACCCCGCGCGGGCAGGTCACGATTACGGCGCAATACGCGCCCGGAATTTCGCCCAAGTCGTGTTCGCTGCGCCGGACGGGTATCGCGTCCTCGAGCGGTCACAGCTTGTGCAGCAGTCCACCCAGAGGTAAACATGTCCAGCTTCAAGACCAAACCCATCCCCCCCGAACGCCCCCGCGTGAGCTTGGTCGAGCGCCCGTGGGGCGCGTTCAAGCAGTACGCCTTCAATCAGGATGTAACGGTCAGCTTGATGACCGTGCTGCCCGGTCAACGCCTGAGCCTGCAATCTCACACCGCCCGCGCCGAACTGTGGGTGGTGCTCGATGCGGGCACGAGCGTCCAGGTCGGCGAGGAAACGCTCACACCGCAGGCCGGCGACGAAATCTGGATTCCGGCGGGCCAGAAACATCGGCTCTCCGGCATCGGCGACGGTCCCGCCCGCGTGCTCGAGGTCGCTTACGGCAACTGGCAGCAGGCCGACATCACCCGTTACGACGACGATTACGCCCGAGGGCAGGACGGCGCGTGACGACCTCCTCGAGCCGCGCTTACCGCAAAACCACCCAAACCCTGCTGCCCGCCACGCACCAGCGCGTTATAGACCGCTACGACCTGTACCCGACGCACTCCTTGGGTGCGGGCGAGATTGAACTCGGCTTTGACGCGCTGGCGGCCCGTGTGGCCCATCAGGTGCAATTTGGGCAAACCCAGGTCACGCTGGACGGTCTGGCAGGCGTGCTGTGGGAGGATTTCCGCGAGCGGCTGAATACCGCGCTCGAGGCTCGAGGTCTGCGCGCCGGGTGGGTGAACATCGACACGGCGCTCAAGGCCGAGTTTGAACTCGAGTCCCTGCTCCGGCCTTTCCTGGGGGGCGACGACCCGATTTTCGGAACGCGCTTCACCGGGTCGCTCGAGGATTTCTTCGAGGTCTCAAAACTTCAAGCCCTGCGGCCCCATCCGAGCGCCCACCTGAGCATCGACCTAAGCATCGTCTACGGGTGCGGCGCGAGCCTCGCGGGTTGGGAAGGACTCATGGTCTACCTCGAGCTGCCGAAAAACGAGGTGCAGTTCCGCGCCCGCGCCGGGGTGGCGGTCAATCTCGGTCACGAGCAAAGCCTCGACGCCAAGCGTGCTTACAAGCGAGCCTACTTCGTGGACTGGCCCGCGCAAAGTGGCCACAAGGCCCGCATCCTCGAGCGCCTGGACTTTGTGGTGGACACCCAACGCCCCGATGAAATCACCTTCTCGAGCGGGGAGTCCATTCGTGCGGGTCTCGAGCGCCTGTCCAGCACCGTTTTTCGCGTCCGCCCGTGGTTCGAGCCGGGGCCGTGGGGCGGGCAGTGGATTAAAGCGCAGGTTCCCGAACTGCCGCAGGACGCGCCCAACTACGCCTGGAGCTTTGAACTCATCACCCCCGAGAACGGCTTGGTGTTCGAGAGCGATGGACGGCTGCTCGAGGTTTCATTCGACACCTTGATGTTTCAGGCGCATCAGAACGTACTCGGTGAAGCGGCGGCGCGGTTCGGCACCGACTTCCCGATTCGTTTCGATTGGCTGGACACCGTTGGCGGCGGCAATCTCAGCTTGCAATGCCACCCGCGTCCCGACTACGCGCTCGAGCATTTCGGCGAACCCTTCACCCAGGATGAAACCTACTACATCCTCGAAGCTCAACCTGGTGCAAGCGTCTACCTCGGTTTCCAGGCAGGGCTTGACCCACAAGATTTTCGCTCGGCGCTCGAGCAGAGCCGGACATACAACGCACCGCTGGACGTGGTGCGTTTCGTGCAGCAACATCGGGCTTCGGTGGGCGACCTGTTTCTGATTCCGAGCGGCACGATTCACTGCTCCGGCGCGGGGGTCTTGGTGCTTGAAATCAGCGCCACGCCGTACATCTTCACCTTTAAAATGTACGACTGGTTGCGGCTCGACCTCGAGGGCCAACCGAGGCCCCTGAACATCGAACGGGCCTGGGCCAACCTCGATTTCAACCGGCAGGGCGAACGCGTGTCGGAGTCCTTAATCTCGAGACCCCAGGTGCTCGAGTCCGGCCTGCTCGAGTCGGGAGAGGGCTGGCGCGTGGTCCACCTGCCCACGCACCCGGAGCAGTTCTACGACGTTCATCGGCTCGAGTTCAATCGGCAGCTTCACAGTCAGACCAACGACCAATGCCATGTCCTGGCCGTGGTCGCGGGCGCAGGCGTGATGCTCGAGGTAAGCGGAATACGGCAGCGTTTCAACTTCGCCGAAACCTTTGTCATACCCGCCGCCGCCGGAGTTTACACGCTCGAGAACCTCGGTCCGGGCGAGGTGAAGGTCATCCGGGCCTTTGTTAAACCCACTCCCAAACCCACTCCCAAATTCACTCCCAAATCCAAAGCGCAAACGGCGCGTTCGTGAGCGTGGTCCTGGGGGTGGACGGGGGTGGTACCAAAACACACGCCGTCATCACCGACGAAACCGGGCGCATTCTGGGCGAGGGGTTGGGCGGACCCACCAACATCGACGATCACGACCTAGAGACCGCTACCGTCCACCTCGAGACCGCCGTGAACCAGGCCCGCGCCCACGCCCAACTCAAAACCGAACCGTTTGACGCAGCGTTCCTGGGCATCGCAGGCGTGGTCTCAGCAGCCGACCACGCGCTGGTGCGAAAATTTGCGCGGCGGCTCGAGCTGACCCGCCCTAATCCGACTGGTCCCGACCCCCTCGGCGTGGACCACGACGCACGGGTGGCGTTGGCCGGGGGCCTCTCGGGCCGTCCGGGGATGGTTCTGATCGCCGGGACGGGTTCGGCTTGTTTCGGTATGAACGCCGCCGGGGAACGCCACCTTGCCGGAGGTTGGGGACACCTGCTGGCCGACGAGGGCAGTGGTTATTGGCTCGGGCTGGAAGCGCTGCGTGCTGCCGTGCGCGGCTTTGATGGGCGCGGTCAACCCACCCTGCTCGAGCATCGGGTACTCGACTTCCTGGGGGTTCACGCCCCCGAGGAGATGATGCACCGCCTCTACGTCATCGGTCTGTCGCGGGCCGAACTCGCCGCGTTTGGTCCCACCACGCTCGAGGTCGCGGCCAGCGACGATGGTGTCGCTCGAGCCATCGTTCGTCGCGGGGCCACAGCGCTTGTAGATACCGTGGAGGCGACTGCTGGGCGGCTCAATCTGGTCGCCTCCGAGGTCGTGTTGGTCGGTGGCGTGCTGCGTTCAGAACTGATGCTGGAACTCCTGCGGAAACAACTTGCCATGCGGCTACCACAGACGAGCTTGGTTGAGGCGGAACACTCACCCGCTTACGGTGCCTGTTTGCTGGCTCAAACTTTGCTTCCTATTTAAAGCATTTTGCGGAAGTACCCCGCCAGGGCGAAAAACTTCCCGACTAACATTCGTGCAACAGGAAGGCATTTTTCACGAAAGCGGACAGGCGAGATGGCCCGCTAGGTGCCGTTTATCTCAAGACGCGGTCTGGCCCGGTAAGTGCCGTTCAGACCAAGACGCCCGATAGGTGCTGAAGTTGGGCCAAGACGTGCCGCTTTGTCCAAGACATGGAGCCAGCCGGAG
>Ga0123338_10004162_pt1 | contig 12742 bp, 8 predicted proteins | sample grotaG_FD_89793 | JGI IMG/M metagenome (GOLD analysis project Ga0123338, IMG submission 89793) | Glacier valley bacterial and archeal communities from Borup Fiord, Nunavut, Canada, to study Microbial Dark Matter (Phase II) -... | ecosystem: Environmental > Aquatic > Freshwater > Ice > Glacier ... | reverse complement strand
TCGCCCAGCCGCAGCAGATAAGTCAGATTGGAGTAGCCCTGCGGGTACTGGGCAACGGTCAGATCGCCGCGCAGATCGGGGATTGCGCTGTGCAGGTAGGCGGCTAGGCGGGCGGGGTCCACCACCTCGCCGGGGCGCACCGCTTGCGGCTGATCGAGATGCTCGGCGGTCATGCTGCCCCTTCTGCCTATGCGTCCGACTTGAGGTTTAGCCCATAGCGGCGCAGGATGCCACGGGCGACGACCGACTTGTGGACCTCGTCGGGCCCATCGTAGATGCGTGCGCCGCGCTCGTGGCGATACCAGTAGGCCAGCGGGGTCGCGTCGGTGAGGCCGAGCGCACCGTGCGCCTGAATCGCGTAGTCCAGCACACGGCCCAGCACACCCGCGACGTAGAACTTGATGATCGAGATGTCTTCACGGGCTGCCGCCGCGCCCACGGTGTCGATCTTGGCGGCGGCATCCAACACCAGCAGGCGTGCCGCATTGATTTCGGCCCGGCTTTCGGCGATCCAGTTTTGCACCGTCTGGCGGGTGCCCAGTGGCCGGCCGGGAGCCAATTCGCGGTCGGCGGCACGGCGGCAGAGCAGGTCGAACGCTCGTTCGCAGATGCCGATCCAGCGCATACAGTGGTGGATGCGGCCCGGCCCCAGCCGCTCCTGGGCCAACGCGAAGCCCGCGCCCGCCGGTCCGATGCGGTTAGTTTGTGGCACGCGGCAGGCTTCGTAGCGGATTTCGCCGTGGCTGGCGTAGCCTTCGCCCGCCTCGCCCATCACGGCCAGATTGCGGACATGGTGGAAGCCGGGCGTGGCGGTCGGGACGATGATTTGGCTGGCGCGCTCGTGCGGGGCGGCCGCTGGGTCGGTGACGGCCATGACGATAGCGAAGGCCGCGCCGTCTGCCGACGAGGTGAACCACTTGTGGCCGTTGATCACATAATCCGTCCCGTCCGTGACCGCCGTGGTATCCAGCCAGACCGGGTTGGAGCCGGGGTGTTCCGGCTCGGTCATCGAAAAGCAACTGCGGGTCGCGCCACGCGCCAGGGGCCGCAAAAATTGCTCCTGTTGGGCGGGGCTGCCGTGGGCGATCAGCAGTTCCATGTTGCCGGAGTCGGGCGCTTGGCAATTGAACAAATAATGCCCGATGGGACTGCGGCCCAACTCCTCGCTGACTTCGGCAAAGGCGCGCAACGACAAGCCCCGCCCGCCGAACGCGACCGGGATCTGCGGTGCCCACAGCCCCGCCGCCTGCACCGCCTGCCGCAGCGCGTCTAACTGCGGGCGCACTTGGCCGAAGGGCTGCTGCAAAAATGCCTGCTCGGCCACGATGACCGCCGGAGTCTGCATGAAGGTGCGAATCGCGCCCGCGAGGGCGGCTGGGGTGTCACTCATGCGGCTATTATAGCACATTCTGCCGCCGGCGCTCGGCACGCATTACGGGCTAAAGGGGATCGGTCCCGGTCGGGCAATGTGACCATTGCGCTATTGACAAAGATCCATCGGCCATAGTATGATACACCCGTAACTTACCGCACTGTCGGTTTGGCCCCTGATTGCAATGTGCTGTCGTACACCCGTAACCCCGCCTAGTGTGGTCGCAATGTTATCAATTAGAACCGCTGTGTAACTGCCCCTTGTCGTACCAGGGCCGAAGAACGCTGATCGGACAATGGAGACTGCGGCGTGCTGAACGATCTGGACGAGACAATTAAAGCGATGCTGGTGCAGGGCGTACCGCTCGACCTGGCTGAGGTGGACATTGGCTTTGAAGCGCCCACCTCGGAATGGAGCGCGTCGCTGGCGCGCCCCACGGTGAATTGCTACCTCTACCACTTGATCGAAAACCAGGATTTGCGCCATAATCAGTGGGAGTTGGACCGCGTGATGGCCGGGCGTAAATCGGCCATGGTCGGCAACGGCACCGGCGCGCTGAAAAAGCGCATGGCTTTCCGCGTTGATGCCTGCTATATGATCACCACCTGGGCCAACGAGCCGGAAGACGAACATCGCCTGCTCTGGCGCGTGTTGAGCGCGCTGATGCGGCATAGCTACTTGCCGACCGATCTCTTGCATGGGATACTGAGCGATCAGGACTGGCCGATGCCGACCAAGACGGCGCAGCCGGAAGCCCCGCTCAAAAACCCGTCCGACTTTTGGGGCAGCATGAACGGCCCTATCCGCGCCGGCTTCAACTACATCGTCACCCTACCGCTAGACCCCGATATGTTCCAGAATATCCCGTTGGTGCTGCGTCCGCCGCGCATCGTGCCGACGCTGATGCCGCTGCCCCCGCCGCGCCACGACCCGCGCCGCCTCACCCAGTTGGGTGGCTGGATCCGTGGGCGCGTCGGCGAAAGCGCCCCGCCTGTATCCGGCGCGACCGTGCGACTGGTCGAACCGGGCTTGCAGACGGAAACCGATTCTCAAGGCCGCTATGTGTTTGCCCTGGCCCCCGCTGGGCGCTATACCCTGCGGGCAACGCTGGGCGACACGACAGTGGAGCGCGTGGTAGAGTTACCGGGCGAGGACTGTGACCTCGTCTTGGCCGCGCGCGATGGCAATTCGGCACGGGGAGTTGATCCCCATGCCAACGGAGCCGAGTCCGGGCAGTCCCCGGATTCGTCTAGTAGTAAGACCCGAAGGAGGTGACGCGACTCTAGCGCACGGCTTTGCTCTTGCCTGCCGTGCCGCTCTGGGCAACGGGCCCGGTAGATCTGTCAATTTATAACCTTTCACCCTCACGAGGAGGGGATAGACGAATCGGAAAAGTTATAAACGCACAGACCTAAAATGGGCGCGGAAGCACAAAACGCTCGCTATGTTCACGGATCGGAACCCGGCGGTTTTCTGCCACAACGCGGTTAGCGGCCACAAACGACAGGCACCTAACACGGAGCAACCCGATCCGCAAGGAGCCAAGAAAATGCCGATTTACATGGACGTTCACAATCTACCGGGGGTCGCCACCCAAGATGTCGCAGAAGCGCACATGAAGGATCTCCAGCAGCAAGAGAAGCACGGCGTGAAGTACTTGCGCTACTGGGTCAATGAAAGCGAAGGCAAGGTGTTCTGCTTGGTGGAAGCTCCTAACGCGGAGGCGGCCAACACCGTACACCGTGAGGCGCACGGCCTAGTAGCGGACGAGATTTTCGAGGTAAAAGAAGGCTCATAGGACCAATGAGGAAAGAGGCACGACCAACGGCGCGTGAAGGAGTAACCTAGGATCGGTAACCTTCATCTTTGGTTCGGCATCTTTCGTTGACATAGGGGGCTATCAATTCCTAACCTCTTACCCTCACCAGAGGTGGAGAGACGAACCTGAAAAGGTGTAAATTGACAGACCCCTAAGACCCTGACACCGATCTTTGCAGTCGCACTGCGCTGATTATCAATCTGATTCGTCAGTTGTGAAAGGAACCTGCATTGGCTACTTCGTATTTAACGCCTGGCGTATACGTCGAGGAAGTGGACAAAGGTAGTAAACCGATTGAAGGAGTGGGCACCTCGCTGGCCGCCTTCGTCGGGTTCGCCGAGCGCGGGCCGATCAATGAGCCGCGCTATATCGCCAACTGGACGCAGTTTACCAACACCTTCGGCTCGTTCCTGCCGGGTGGCTACTTGGCGCACGCCGTCTACGGCTTCTTCAACAACGGCGGTTCGGCCTGCTATGTCGCCCGCCTCGCCATGCCCGAAGAAGACACCGCCACCACCCGCGCCGCCCAGCGCCAACTGCCGACCGCCACGGTCCAATTGCCGGGCAAAGGGGCCAACGCGCACGGGCTGGAAATCACCGCCCGCGAAGCCGGCGGAGCCGGCAGCGAAATCAAGGTCGAAGTGGTCGCCGCCACGCCGGTGGAAGGCCAGCCGCCGCCGGGCGAAGACAGCTTCAGCATCCATGTCAAGGGACCGGGCAACGTCACCGAGCGGTTCGATAACGTGTCGCTCCGCAAAGGGCGCGGCATCCGCAACGTGACTGAGGTGGTCAACGCCGATTCCAAGCTGATCCGTGTAACCGAGCGCGAAGTGCCGGGCACGCCGGTTGAGCGAATGCCGCCGCCGGGCACCTATCCGCTGGGCCTGCCGGTGGAAGCCGCTGTGCCGGGTGCAGGTCGCCCCGCCATCAGCACCACGCTGCTGATCGGGGATGCCGCCGAGCGCAGTGGAGTCAACGGCCTCGAAGTAGCCGAAGATGCCAATATCGTCTGCTTCCCCGACCTGATGGCCCTCTATCAGGCCGGCCGCATCAACATGGAAGCGGTGCAAGCCGCCCAGCAGGCCATGCTGGACCATGCTCAGAACATGGGCAACCGCGTCGCCATTCTCGACTCGCCGCCGGGCCTGCGCCCGCAGGAAGTGCGCGACTGGCGCATGAAGGAAGTCAATTACGACTCCAAGTATGCGGCGATGTATTATCCCTGGATCAAAGTCGCCGACCCGGTCAGCGGGGGCACGATCATGGTGCCGCCCTGCGGCCACATGGCCGGCATCTGGGCGCGCAGCGACAGCACGCGCGGTGTGCATAAAGCGCCGGCCAACGAGGTGATCGCGGGCTGTATCGGCCTGGAATACCAGACCACCGCGTCGGAACAAGCGATCCTGAACCCGGAAGGGGTCAACGTGATCCGCACCTTCCCCGGTCGCGGTATCCGAGTCTGGGGCGCGCGCACCCTGTCAAGCGACCCCTCGTGGCGCTACCTCAACGTGCGCCGCCTGTTCAACTATGTCGAAGAATCGATCACCCGCAGCACGCAGTGGTCGGTCTTTGAGCCGAACGATATGGACCTGTGGGAGCGCCTCAAGCGCGACATCTCGGCTTTCCTGGTCCGCACCTGGCGCGACGGCGCGCTGTTCGGCGCAACGGCGAACGAAGCGTTCTATGTCAAGTGTGACGCGGAGAACAACCCGCCGGAAACGCGCGACGTGGGCCAACTGTTTGTCGAAGTCGGTATCGCGCCGGTGAAGCCGGCCGAGTTCGTCATCATCCGCCTGAGCCAGATGCAGAGCGGCAGTTCAACCAGCTAGACGGCTGGCTACCACCATCACCACCGCAGTGTGTAAGTTATAGGGAGGGAACAGTATATGGCTGGTATGGAAGGTGGGGGCGTTCGCAAAGACCCCTTAGTACAAGCAAACTTCTACGTCAGCGTGGATGGTCACCTGGATCAGATGGTCTTCCGCGAGGCTTCGGGGCTGGGTTCCGAGACCGAACTGGTGGAGTATAAAGGCTCGATGAAAGACGACTACCACACGATCCAGGCCGTCCCCGGCCGCCTCAAGTGGCAGATCATCAACCTCAAGCGCGGGATCACCGACTCGATGGATGCCTGGAAGTGGCGCAAGCTGGTGGAACAAGGCCAAGTGGATCAGGCCCGCGCCAACGGCTCCGTCGTCATGACCGATCAGACCGGTACCGAAGTGGCCCGCTGGAACTTCAAACGCGCTTGGCCGCGCAAGATCAGCGGTCCGTCGCTCAACTCCTCGACCAACGAAGTCGGTATCGAAGAGCTGGAGATCGCGCACGAAGGGTTGGAGCGGGTCAAGTAGACTCCGCCTCCCGCCTGGGCAAGCGGGGTGTCGCTTGGTGCGGCACCCCCTTGCCCCCTATCTGTTTTCACGGCGGCACCCGTCTGCCGCCTAGCGAAATGTCTGCGGTTTTCTGGTATAATAAGCATGAGACCCCGCGCGGGTCGGCGTAACCTAGCGTAGTATTCACAGAACGCGCCGTTACGCCTTACGTAGGACGCCTGATAGACGAGGAGGGGAGCATGGCAGCCAGCGCCAACACGAAACCCCGCACAGAACGAGGACTGCAAACCGAATACGAATTTACGCTGCCGCGCGGCTATGTAGATAGCGACGGTACGCTGCACCGCCAGGGCGTAATGCGCTTGGCGACGGCGATGGATGAGATTACGCCGATGCGCGATATGCGTGTCAAGCAAAATCAGGCGTATCTGACTGTGGTGCTGCTATCGAAAGTGATTACCGAGTTGGGCACGATCACCAACGTGCATACCGGCATTATCGAAAGTATGTTTTCTGCTGATTTTGCCTATTTGCAAGACTTTTACCGGCGCATCAACGAAGCCGAACACGTCACGATCCCGGCGCAGTGCCCGTCGTGCAATCACGAGTTTGAAGTGGAGTTGGTGCCGCAGGGGGGATAACCGGCTACCCTCTCGACCAGCTCCGGGAAGAGGTAGCCTATCTCGCTTATTATTTTCATTGGCCGCGTGAGGAGATTTTGGGGCTGGAACATCACGAGCGTCGGGCCTGGGTGGAGCAGATTGCGGAGATCAACCGCCAGCTAAACGGCGATACGGGCACCACATCCATCCCGTATTAGGCTCCGATTCCGATACTTGTATAGGTGAAGTGATGGCTGAAAGTAACAACGGGTTTCCCGGTGGGATGCCGGACGAAAGCAATTTAACACCCTGGATCGAACGCCTGATCGGGCGCTCGTTGGGTGATGTGCGAATTCACGACTCGACCCAGGCGGGCGCGCTGGCTGGGCGCTTGGGCGCGCGTGCGTTTGCCGTGGGGCGCGATGTGTATGTGCGGCCCGAACTGCTGCGTCCCCTGACCCCACGCAGCGTGTCGCTGTTGGCGCATGAACTGACGCACGCCGCCGAACAGACGGGTGCCGCGCCGGTCACCACCCCTAGCGCGGTCGGTTTGGGCCTACCCCATGCACCGGTGGGCGCGGCACCGGCGGTGCAGCGGGTGGAGGGTGGGGGCGGTAGCCAGGGGGCCGAAGCGCGGGCCGTAGCTGTCGAAGCGGCGGCGTTGCAGGCGTTGCAAGCGCCATCCGGCCCGCGTGGCGCGGCTGCGCCCGACCTCGATGTCATTGCCGAAGCGGTCTATCAGCGAATGCTGCGCGATTTGCGGATCGGCCAAGAACGCGGCGCGCACCGCTAGTATTCGGCGCTAGATACGCTTGGAAAGGATAGGACGGCTATGCCTGAGTATGAGGAGAAAACGACTAGTGGCCCCAGCGATCACGAATGGGTGACGGCGCGGGAAGTGACACACGCCGGCCCCAGTGACCACCAATGGGTGACGGCACGGGAAGTGACACACGCCGGCCCCAGTGACCACCAATGGGTGACGGCGCGCGAGCGCACCAGCACCGATCCGGGGGCCAGTCGCAGATCCGCCACCAGCAATCAAACCGATGCGCTGACGACCTTCCATTTCTATGTGGTAATCGCTGGGATCAATGAAGCGGTGTTCAGTGAAGTGTCGGGCTTTGAGGCCGAGACGGAAGTCATCCACTATCGTGAGGGGGGCTTCAACGGCCGCGAACACCACCTGCTAGGGGCCAGTAAGATCAGCGAGATCACTCTGAAAAACGGCATCACCAACTCGACGGCGCTGTGGGACTGGTATGTGCGCGTGCTACAGGGACCGCCGTGGGGCGAAACCCCGCGCAAACGGCTCGACATCGTGATGGTCGATCAAAAAGAGCAGTCGCGCCACCACTGGACTTTCCTGGGAGCCATCCCGGTCAAATGGACGGGCCCTCAGTTGAATGCCGGGCAAAGCCAAGCCGCTGTGCAATCGCTGAAAATCGCGCATCAAGGCTTGCTGTTCCCAGACTCGAGATGATGCTATGACCAATCCTTCCGGTTCTGCGCCGGCGGCAACGGATACGGCCCCGATGCCGATGCTGGCGGCCGGTGCCGCCGGCCGCATGGTGGGGGCGATCCTGGCGCGCGTCAACGGACCGCACGGGGGTGCGACCACACGCCCGTTGCACGCAGGAGCGCTGTGGCAACAGGTCGGCCTGCGCTTGGGCTTTGTCCCCCCGGCGCTGGCGCGTCCGCTGTTGCCGGTGCCGTCGCAGGCAGCCTATCGCTACCGCCCCGAACTGGTTTGGCGGGCGCGTCCGCCGGCCCCTGCGCCGTGGGAGCCGGAGCCGGAAGCGCCCCCCGCCAGGACTTGGTCCATGTTCCGCCCGGCGCTCGGCCCGGCCGGTATGCGTCCTGCCTTTGCGCCGCCGCTGCCGGTGCCCGCGCAACCGCCCTCCTATAGTAGTAGCGCGCCGTCCTACCCCCTGCCGCCGGCGCTGGTGCCGGTGGCGCGCACGCCTGACTCTGCGCCGCCCCCGGCGTATAGTGTGCCGTCCGCCCCGCCCGCCTCGTACAGCACACCGCCCGCCGCGTATAGTGCGCCGGTTCCGGCTACGTCCTACAACGCGCCGCCCACGTCCTACAGCAGACCGTCTGCGTCTGTTGGCGCCTCTTATGCGCCCGCCGCCGCCGTGCCGCAAATGGTGCGTTGGCAGCAGGTGCAATTCCAATTCACACCGCCGCCCACGCAAGGATCGCCGACGCTGCCTGCGGCCCCCGCGCCACAGGTACGGCGCTTTGTCGCGGCCCCGCCGGCTCCTGCCGCGCCGCCCGTCCCGCCGCTGTGGGCCCAGGTCCAGCGCCAAGCGGCTACCATGGCGGCGCCGCAGGCGGCGCCGGTCGGGTTTGTTGCGCCGGTGACCATGGCGACCGCCGTCCCCGCCGCGCGCCCTGTGGCACGCCCGACTGCGTTCCTGCCGGCGGCGCCGCTGCCGGGCAGCGCCTTCGCGCAATATCTGAGCGCCCGCCTGAGCGCCGCCCTGAGCGCGTCCGCCGAACCCGCGCCTGCGCCGCCCGCCCCGCTTGGCCGTGACAGCAGCGCGTTTATCTGGCGCACGCGCCCTGTGTCGGCTCCCGATTCCGTCGCCTTGCCGGAGCCGGAGCCCGCGCCGACTTGGATCACGCGCCGCCCTGCTCCCGTGTCGGTGCCGTCCGCGCCGCCGAGCCAATTTGTGCCACCCGCGCCACAGCAGTCTGCGCCGCCGAGCCAATTTGTGCCACCCACGCCGCAGTCGCCCGCGCCGAGCCAATTTGTGCCACCCACGCCACAGCAATCTGCGCCGCCGAGCCAATTTGTGCCCGCCGCGCCGCAGGGTCAGTATGAGCCGTCCGCGCCGCCGCAGTCTGCGCCGCAGGGTCGGTATGTGCCATCTGCGCCGCCGCAGTCTGCGCCGCAGGGTCAGTATGTGCCATCTGCACCGCAATCGTCCGCACCGAGCCAATTTGTGCCCGCCGCGCCGCAGGGTCAGTATGAGCTATCCGCGCCGCAGTCGCCCGCGCCGAGCCAATTTGTGCCCGCTGCGCCGCAGGGTCAGTATGTGCCGCCCGCGCCACAGGGTCCATTTAGCGCGCCCGTATCGCAGGGACAGCCCGGTCCGTTTGGGCCGCAGGGTTCATTTAGCGCTCCCGCATCGCAGGGGCAACCCGGTCCGTCTGGGCCGCAGGGTTCATTTAGCGCGCCCGCATCGCAGGGGCAACCCGGTCCGTCTGGGCCGCAGGCTGGTACACCGGCATTGCCGGACGGATCGTTTACGCCGAGCGATTGGGCGACCCTTGCCACTGCGTTGCCGTCTGCTAGCATGGCCCCGTCCGGCGCGCCAGATTCCACTGGGGCACTCCTGCCCGCTGCTTTCGCTGCCTTTGTTGCGGAGCAGGCGGTGGCTGTGGCTCCTGCCCCGCCCCGCCCCGTGCGGGTGGCCTACCGCGCCGCCGCGCCACCCCCGCCGCCGACTCCCCTGACGGCACCGCCGAGCCTGCACGTGGCTGCGCCGTTGACCCCCAGTGTGCGCCCGGTGTTCAGCTCCTTACTGCCTACGGACGCGCCGACGAACCTGCCGACGCGCTGGGATCGCCCGTTTGTTTGGCGGGTGCGCCCGACCTCCGCGCCCGTTGTGGCTGCCGACCCTGAACCTGCCGCGCCACGGGCCTTCTGGACGGCGCGCCCCGTGCCGACCAGCGCTGCGCCCGCGCCGGTGCAACGGTTCGAGGCCGCGCCGGCTGCGCCGCCCGCCACGAGTCAGGTGCCGGCTTTCAGCCCGCCGGTTGCTCCGCCCGTCATGAGTCAGGCTCCGGTCTTCAGCCCGCCGGCAGCGCCGTCCGCCGCGAGTCAGGCTCCCGATTTCAGCACGCCGGTTGCGTCGTCCGCTACGAGTCAGGTGCCGGCCTTCAGCCCGTCGGGTGCCGAGGCGCAGACCAGCCTACCAGCCACGCTGGAGTCGGCGGTGAGCGCATCGTTCTATGCACCACCGTCGCCACAAGATGCGCCTCCTGCCGTCCCTGTCACACCTGCAATGGTTGCTGCCGCCCTGGCCGCTGCGCCGGATAGCGCGCCCCCCACATTCGCTACGCCCAGCGCGGTCTCTGACGCGCCGGTTGCGGCTAACGCTATGCCTGCCACGGCGGATAGCGCGTCCAGCACCGCAGCGTTCTATGCGTCCGCTGCGGTGCTGGATGGGCCGTCCGTCTCCGTCCCGGCGCAGCCCGGCGTGGGGATCGTACCATACGCGGTAGATCGTGCAACGGACTCCTATGCGCCTGCGGCAACCCGTGCGCCGCAATTCCCCATCGGAACACCGCTTGTCCTGCCGCCCGCCTTGGGGCTGGAATCACCTGCTTGGCAAGCCGCGCACGGCCTGACCCCGATCTGGACGGTCGCGCAGACCAACCTGGCCCACGAACTGAACCGCAGCTTGGTGCAACCCGAGGATCTGCTGGCCCGTACCGAGCGCATCTGGGATGACGCGCCCGCGCCGGTGCCGGAGCGCCCGCTAGCCGTTGCCCCGCCGGCGACTCCGCCGGCCGTCGCCCTGCCGCCGAGCGAACCGTCGGTGTTAGAGATGCCGCTGGCCCAGCCGCCGCGCGCCACTGCGCCGGTCGAAGAACCGCCCGCCGCTGAGGTTGTGGCGGTTGCTGCCGGCCAGCCGGGGCTGTGGGGTCGCCTGCTGGACCGGGTGGCCGCCAATGTGCCGTTGCCGGAACCGTTGCGCCGCATCCTTGCCGGCCTAAGCGGCCAGACGGATGGGCCTGCGCCGCCCGCGCCAGTTGCCGAAGTGCCTGCGCTGGCCCCAGCGCTGGTTGCGCCGGTTGCCGAAGTGCCTGCTCTAGCTGCGCTGCTGGTTGCGCCGCCGGTAGAATCGCCTGCCGTGCTGCCATCGCCTGCGCTAGTAGCCGTACCGCCTGCCCTGGCCCTGACGACGGCGGAATCGCCGGCGGAATCGTCTGCCGTAGTGCCGACTGCCTCCGCAATAGCGGTCGCGCCGGTCGCACAAGCCGCCGCTGCGCCCTTTATTGTGCCGGAGTCGGTAGCCGGTGCCGGGCAGCCGCTGCCGTCCATCCCTGCCACGCCGCATATTGCGTTGCCTACTATCAGCAGTGCCGCAGCGCCGACAGTCGCCGGGTCGCTGCCGGCGGCCGGCAACGTGATGGGGCCGGTTGTGTCCGGCGTGACGACCGCCGGCGTGCCCCTTGCCGCCGACTCTGCTGTTGTGGCCGCGCTGATGGCGGAAGCCGCTGCGTCGCCAGGGCTGCCCTCTGCGGTGTCTGCCGGCAGCACTGCCATGCCGGCGGTTGCGGTGCCCACTGCGCCGGAGCGTGTGGTTGCGGCGATCCCGCCGGCGGGACCATTGGTGCCGGAACGCACCATTACGCCTGCGACTGAGCGCTCGGCGCGCGGACCACTGGGCTTGGTGGCTGCGCTGGTCGCGCGCTTGCTAGGCACTAGCCCCGCCGCGCCGACGGCAACCGATGGCCCCACGCCGCTGGCGATGCCGTTGCGGCAAGCGGGCAACCGGCTGGAGGGCGACGGGCTTGCCGCTGCCGACGTAGCCGAAGCCGGCCTGCCCACGCTGGCTGCCCAACCGGTCGTGCAACGCACCCCAGCGGGACTGGGCGCCGCCGTTGTGCCCACCGCTCCGGCGGGGATTGCCGCTACTAGCGCTGCTGCTGCGTCCGTGGCCCCGTCTGCTGCGTCGTCGCCGGTTCCCGCCATGCCGACTCTGTTGGACAACAGTCTGACAGCCACGCCTGCGTTGCCGCCGGTGCCTGCTATGCCGTTGTCGGTGGAGAGCAGCATGACCGCCATGCCGTCACTGCTGTCGCCTACGGCGGATGTGGCGCTGCCTTCCAGCGCTGCTAACGTTGCGGCGACTGTAACGGATGCCGGCGTAGCGGCGAGCGGGCCGACGGATAGTGGGGTTGCTGCGGCCGGCGCCGCGCTAGGCGCAAGCGGCGCACCGGAAGCCGCTGCGCTGGTGGCGGCGCTACAGGCCGGTAGCCTGACCCTGATCGCCGACCCGGTGACCGGGTTGCCCAGTCTGGTCTCTGCCGAAGCTGTGGCTGGGCTACCGAGTTTTGTCGTGCCAGACCCAGACTCTGTGGGCCGGTCGGCGAGTTCCGGCGCTGCGTATGCCACCACTGCCGAGTCGGCGGGTTCCGGCGCTGCCTATGCCGCTATTAGCGCCGGTGCAGATGGCACAGACGAGGGCGCTGCGGCCTACGCCGCCGATGCAAACACGGCGGCTGACGATAGCGGCGGCTGGAATGTGGCCGATGCGGTCTGGCAGGCGCACGCGCCGCTGGTACGGCAGGCTGTCGGCGCTGAGGCGTTGCCGGCGGGGCTATGGCAGCGCGTCTGGGGATCGCTGAACCGCGTGCTGCGCCCGGCGGGCATGGGCGCGGCCTATGCGGCTCCGATGGACGGCCCCGGCGCATGGGCTGACGGCCCCACCCTGACCTATGTCTCGCGGCGCGTGGCGGGCACGGCGAGTGCTGCGGCGGGCGGGGACTACGCCGGAGCGGCCGGCGCGGGGGGCGGCGCAGATTACGCGGGTGCGGCCTATAGCGGACCGAGCTACGCGGGTGCAGCCTACAGCGGACCGAGCTACGCGGGTGC
>Ga0123338_10004161_pt1 | contig 12742 bp, 15 predicted proteins | sample grotaG_FD_89793 | JGI IMG/M metagenome (GOLD analysis project Ga0123338, IMG submission 89793) | Glacier valley bacterial and archeal communities from Borup Fiord, Nunavut, Canada, to study Microbial Dark Matter (Phase II) -... | ecosystem: Environmental > Aquatic > Freshwater > Ice > Glacier ... | reverse complement strand
GACGGTGCATGTGGTCGTAGATCTTGGCGAGCTCGCGCAAGCAGTCGTCGTACTCGTAGTTGATGACGTGGGTGGCCGATCAGGTCACGGTATTGCCGTTCGGCCTTCGGCCACCGACCCTGCTCCTGGAAGGCCTTCGCCTGATCCGAGGTGCTCTCGATCGCATTGCACGTCGTCCGCGCCACTCGTGGCCTAGCCTAGCTGCCCTTACACGCCCAGCAGGATGGACCCCGCGATCTGTGTGCCGGCTTGCGGTTCTGACAGCTCAGGCTGGGTAGCATTTTACGCCCCTGAAATTTGTCATCTCCGTCGAGCACGGACGTGATACGAGTCCGCGCAATATGCTTCGTTCGTTATTCGTCGCGATGATCTTGAGCTCGCTCGTGGTGGCCTGCGGAAGCAGCGACAACGGCGGGACCCACCAGTGTGGCGACGGTGCCCTCGACACCGGCGAGCAGTGCGACGACGGCAACACCACCAGTGGCGATGGCTGCTCGTCGGTCTGCAAGACCGAGACGGCGAACACCTGTGGCAACGGCTCGGTCGAGGTCGCGACCGAGCAGTGCGACGACGGCAACACCGTGAGCGGCGATGGCTGCTCGGCGACGTGTCAGACCGAGACGTCCGCCAAGTGCGGCAACGGGATGCTCGACCCGGGCGAGACCTGCGACGACGGCAACGCGGCCGCGAACGACGGATGCAGTGCGGCCTGCGCGCCCGAGACCGGCTATACCTGCACGGGCACCCCATCGGTCTGCACGATGGTCGCGGCCGGCACCGGCACCTGCGCGGCACCGTTCTTCGTGGCCCTCGCTGGCACCGGCACCCTCACAGGCACTGGCACGGGCGATACGACCTCCACGACCGATCAGGTTCCCGGAGGCCGCTGTGACGGACTTCATACCTCGGGTGGTGGTAACGACCAGATCTTCACGTTCACGCTCACCGCGGTCGCGGACGTCCGCATTGTCGTGACGACGGACTTCGATGCGCAGCTTCGCCTGACGACCGCCGCATGCGACGTCGCGACCCAGGTTGCGGATACCGTGGGTCACGACGGTTGCGCGGATCTTGGCGCTGCGGCTGATGGCGAGACGCTGATCTCGCAGCGGCTCGCCGCTGGCACGTACTACGTCAGCGTCGACGGCTACAGCAGCGCCGACTCCGGCACGTTCAGCCTCGCGATCACGGCGACGGCACCGACCGGCATGTGCGGCGATGGCACGCTCGATTCGTACGAAGAGTGCGATGATGGCAACCTCACGGCGGGCGACCGCTGCTCGGCCACGTGCACGCTCGAGTCGGACGTCGCGGAGGTCGAGCCCAACAACGACCTGGCGCACGCGCAGGTGATCACGCCGACCCACCACGTCATCCGTGGTTCGCTCACCGCGGCTGACTACGACCTCTACAAGTTCACGCTGACGCAGGCCGCGACCGTCCAGCTCGAGACCTACGACGCGATGGATCCGATGAGCAATAACGTGGGCGTCGGTTCGGTGACACCCGCTGACTGCATCTTCGACGAGCACACGGTCGCGCTGTTCGACACCACGACCGCCGGCGTCGATTACGCCGACAACACGACCGCGCTCTACTACGATAGCCTCAGCGGTGACTACGACGACGTCAACTACATCGGCAGCTGTGCCTATCTCGGCCCGAACTCGGGAGATGCAACCCAGGGCGTGCTGGCCCCCGGGACGTACGTCATCAAGGTCGAGAGCTACCTCGGCCTGGCCCAGAAGGCGTACATGCTCGACATCAAGTTCTCGACCGACAACGCGGGCGCGGTCGCGCCGGTGGCTGGGGACCTCGTGATCAACGAGGCGATGCTCGCCGACAACGTGTCGGATACGAACTGCGATGGTGTCACCACGGGCACGAACGACGAGTTCGTCGAGCTCGTGAACGTCTCGGGTCACGCGCTCGATCTCACCGATGTCACGATCGCGGATGCGGTCGTGGTGCGCCACACGTTCTCGACCGCCAACACCGGCACGGGGAGCATGACGCTCGCCGCCGGCAAGGCGATCACGGTGTGGGGTGGCGGGGCGCCGAACTGTGCGGGCGTCACGAACTGGTTCAAGGCGTCCACCGGTCAGCTCGGCCTCAACGACATGGGCGACACCATCACGGTCACGTCGGGCGCGGCCACGGTCGTCACCGAGGTGTTCACGGCCTCGACGCTGAACAAGTCGTTCAACCTCAACCCGGACATCACCGGCACCATGTACGTCACCCACGACCTGGTGACCGGCCACGTCGGCGACTTCTCGCCCGGCAAGAAGAGCGACGGCACCGCGTTCTGAGCTCTGGGCCCGGGATGATTAACGGGCGAGCAACAGCACGGCACTGATCCCGAGCGCCATCGCGCACACGAGCACCGCGATCACGACCACGACCGATGGTCCGCGATCGATGATCTCGGTCTCGTGCCGAGGCCGCTTGGGCACATCGAACAGCTCGATCTCGACGAACTCGAACGGTAACGATTCGACCGGGAACGGCAGCGCATCCGGTGCCGAGAACACCGGCAAGCGCTCGGCCACGGTGCGGAGGGGCGGGACCGGCGTGCCGATCGCCACGCGCCGCCCAGGCCGGGTGAGGTGCACCCACGGCACCGGCTTGGTCTCCGCATCGAAGACGAGCGGGAACCTCACGGTCGGGATGTGGTCGTGGCTCGTGTCGCGGAGCCGCTCGAACGTCCCGGTGGTCTCGTCGGTGACGAGCTCCACCGCCGCAAGGTCAGCGAGGTCAGCGAGGTCGAGGTCAGCGAGATCAGCGAGGTCAGCGAGGTCAGCGAGGTCAGCGAGGTCAGCGAGGTCAGCGAGGTCAGCGAGGTCAGCGACATCGATCTCGACCTGCGTGTCGTCCGCGTCGGTGTACGGATACAGCGCCTGGAACATCACCGCATCGAGCCGGGATTCTGAGATTGTCTCCAGGTTCAAGGTCGCTCCCCACAGGTGCGAGCGCTGGAGGCGGAGGCAGTCGCACGAAATCGTCAGCCTCAGGCGTGCGGTGCGGGGATCATGTAGAACATGAGCGCGGCGCTACACGGGTCGATGTCGCGGGTGTAGCGCAGGTGCTGCTGCTCGGTGCCGCGCACGAGCATCGCCGGAGCCGCCGGAGATCGTGACCCGCATCGCCGCGGTCGCGAAGCCGTCCGCGGTCAGCTTGGCAACCACGAGGCCGTCGACGACGACCTCGTCGCCACGGCACATCGAGACCACGCGCTCGGCGCCGTCGACGATCCGGCCGCCGAGCAGCCGCCACTCGTACTCGGGGTGCCCCGCCGTGAAGTCACGAACGGCACCTTGCATGCCCGGCAGGACGTGCACGCGATGGTCGGGCGAGACGGCCACGAGCGTCATCCACGCGGGAGAGCCCCCACTCCCCGCGACCGCGAGCTCGAAGAGGTCTGGCTGCGCCTGGCTCGCATGCCCGCACGCCGACAGCCCGCACGCACTCGCCAGCAAGCAGGCTCTCACCATGTGAAAGGTTCGCACGGGCCGCTACTTCTGGTCGAGGCGATGCCGCAGGCTTGTGGACGGTCAGCGTCGCGGTGGTCGCGGGCTTGTCGCGCTTGGCGAGCGCGTCGCATCGCCGGCGATATCGAGCGCACGGCGCTGGCTCTCGGCGCGTGAGGTCAACGCATCGGCATGGACGATCTGCGAGCGAGCGAGCAGCGGCACGAACTCGGGGAGCTGGTCGGAGCTCGGCAGGCACACGATGCCGTAGAGGAACGCCTGCTGCTTCATCGCGGTGATCAGCTCGGGCTCGATGTGACACTGGCCGTGCGTGATGATGTACATCACGACGCGGCGCTTCTGTTCGCGCTTGAGCCGCGTGGTCTCGACGAGGAGCTGGCGGAACACCTTGGCGTAGTTGCGGCCGCTCTCGCTGCGGAACGAGAACGGAGACACCGATCCACGAACCCAGCCGCTGCAACCACCTTCGACGGCAACGATCCGGCGCAAGCCCGCGGCAACATTCCGGGCGGCTGGGTCACCGGTTTGGACCCGCACCGATCCTGCGCTGGCTGCTCCGCCCACAGGCGCGAGTCGATGGCGCCTCACCGCGCGGCCGAGGCGCATAGTGAAGCACGCACGGGCACGGGTCGACGTGGCTCAGAACGTCCACGCGATCGATTGGACGAGCTCCGCGCTTTGATAGCCGCGCTTGTCGAGACCGAGCTCGAAACCGGGACCGTAGCGCAGGTGGTGACCGCCGAGATCGAGACCGACGCGCGCGATCGCGAGGCCGTTCGTCGCCTCCGTCGTCATCACCGGATCCGCAGACGTCACTTCGAAGCTGTTCACGCCGCTTCCGGTGGTGCGGGTGTGCTGGAGCGCGCCATCGACGCCCGCGATCGCGCAGACGTGGCCGCCACCCGTGCACTCGCGGAGCTCGAGGCCCGCCCTGAATTCAGTGCGCTTGATGTGCTCATCCACGAATAATTCGCCGGCGTTGCCGCGAAGGAATTCGCCGTGGATCCACAGCGGCGTGTTCGCGGGGTGGAATTTCGACGACCGACCGCGGCGGCCGATATCGATTGCGATGCGCACCACGATGTTTGCCGTCCTCTGTTCGATGTGGGGTTGCGGCGACGGGCAGACCGAGCCCGAGCTGGTCTCCACCGTGGTCGAGCTGGCGGGCGCGCATTGCGCGACGGGCGGTCAAGCGATCGAGACCGGCGCGGATATCAACGGCAACCGCGCACTCGACGCGACCGAGGTCACTCATACCTCGTACGTCTGCGGCGGTGCAGACGGCCAGCAGCCGGTCATCCGGATCGACGCCGAGCCCGCGGGCGCGAACTGTACTGGAGGCGGCAGCGCGATCCACACCGGCATCGATACGAATGGCGATTCGATCCATGAGGATTCCGAGATTCAATCGACCACCTGTCTCTGTGGTGCAGCGCGACCGACGACGGTCGATGGGCGCTTCACCGTCAACAACTCGGTCGATGCCGCGCACTCGTCGGCGTCACGCGCGTGACCGGCAATCTGACGATCGACGCCGCGGGCATGACCGCGATCGATCTGACCGCGCTGCAGACGGTGGGTGGTGATCTATCATTCGACGGCTTCTCCGGATCCGCGATCGCGGGCGCTGACCTCGGTTGACGGCTTCGCGGTCAACAACATCGCGGCCTACTCGATTAATGTTCCCGCACTCGAGACCGCTAGGGTTCGTGAGCATCGGTGCGACCTCCTTCACCGCTGCCTCGTTTCCTGCGCTCACGACGATCACGTCCGTTCTCACGGTGTCCGCTCCGGCCTTGACGGTGCTTGCGGTGCCCGAGCTAGCCACGGTGAGCGCGATCTACGTCGATTCGACGGCGCTCACCGAGCTCGCGCTTCCTCACGTCACGGCCGCGAGCGACTCTCGCTTCAGACCAATCCGCAGCTCGCGTCGGTCTCGCTGCACCTCACGACCCTCGACAGCCTCACGCTCAGCTCGCTTCCGGCGCTGACCTCGATCGACCTGTCGTCGCTGACCTCGGTCAATCACGTCCTCACCGTTCAAGCGACAGCCGTCCTCTCGCTGTCATTTCCTCGCTCGTCGCCGTCGGCGATTGGATGTACTTCAGCGAGAACGCGATGACGTCGCTGTCGTTACCGGCGCTGACCTCGGTCTCCAGTACGCTCACCAGCGGCGAGGGTGCTGCGATCACCGATAACAGCGCGCTCACCTCGATCAGCGCGCCGGTTCGCGCTCATCAGGTCGGGGGCGTCGAGTACATCGTGTACGAGGGGCAGGATGTCTCAGCGTCGGCTGTTCGACGAAGCGTCCAAGCTTGACACCCCAACTCCGAGCGCGCCGGTGCGGTTCCGCGCGCGCTAAACCGTCGTCTACGGCTGCGGGATGCGCATGATCCCGGCGTTCGTCGCCGCGTACATCGACGACCCGGCTGCGACGACCGACGTGCATGCAGCCGCGAGCGCCTGCACGGGTTCTCCCCCGGCGCGCGGCACACGCACGAGACCGGTGGGAGAGGCCGTCCACACGTAGCTGTTGGTCACAGCGACCTCGAGGATGTTTGACACGGCGAGAGGCACGCGCGTACCAACGGCACCGGTCGTCGAATCGATCTCGACGAAGGCATCAGGCCATGCCAGGAAATCGAGGTCGGGTGACAAGGCGACCACAAACTTGGCTCCCTTCGCCAGGATCTTTCCAGACTCGGACGCGGGCAACGTCGCGAACAGTCCGCCCCGCTTGCTCGAGTCCGTGCGCGCCATCCGGTAGAGGTTTGTGCCCTCTGCCCAGTACACCTGATCCGCCGTGAGGACCGGCGTGAAGACCCAGTAATGAGTGGAGCCGTTGCTCTGGCCCACAAACGTGGTCGTCCCACCCGTGCGAGGGATCCGAAACATTGAGTCGAACGTCGAGAAGTAGACGTCGTTACCGTCGAACGCTGCACCCAAGAAAGCACGACTGTCGTTCGAGGTCGCGAGCGCGAGTGCGGTGCCGCCGGTCTTCGGGACGAGGAACAGCGTCTCGTCCGTCGCGAGCGTCACATCATCGATGTGACTCACCACGAACAGCAGCTCTGACGAGCCCACCACGAAACGATCGATCATCGTCAGTGCTCCCGTGGGTGCGACGGCGGTGTAGAGCGTGGTCGGCGTTCCCCCGGCGAGCGGGATGGCTTTGACTGCCGTGTCCTCGACATAGAACAGGTCGTGATCATCGGCCGCGAGCTGCCCGATCCTGGAAGACTCCACGACACTGGTCGATCCGTCGCCGGGCGCGCCATCGACCGTCGACTCTGGACGCTGGCTACCGCAACCGACGACGAGCACTGCATACGAGATCGCAAGACTGACTTTCATGCCCTCGCCCCAAGCAAGGGACAGGCCAGCGCGGTTCAGGAGCAATTCCGGTCAGACCGCGCAAGCGACTGTTAACGACCCTTCGCGATCAGTTGCTGTTCGGCACACCTCACTCGACCGCGCCTGACAGAACCAGCGCCAGCGATTGCGATCGTAGCAGACCCACAGGCAATCTCCGCGGCGCAGCTCGGCGAAGTGATACTCGCGGTGCAGCTCGTGCGCTCACCAGCCGCCGGAGACGATGTACGGGCCGAGGATGCGCACGACCGCGCCGTGCTCGAGCCCCGACAACAGCCGCCTCACGAACGTAACCGTACGGAGATCGATCCTGTCGCCGCGATCGGGCTTGAGCGATCGTGCGCCGGAGATGATCGGTTCGGCCCGTTGGTCTGCGTCCACCCGGTACAAGGGACGCTGCGAGCCGTATCAGCTGCTTGCGGCGGCCCTCGATTGGCCTGCCCCGTTCTCGGGATCAGCGCGTCGCGCTTAGCGCATAAAGTCCCACCGCGACGATCTCGATGGCGGCGAACAGGTCCACTCGGCCGGCGACGACGTCGTCGCCGAGTAACCGCGCGACCACCGCTCCGCAAGACGCGCCGCACGATCGGTTCTCGTCGAGACGGTGCTGTACGCTGGGGGCTCGAAACGTGTCCAAGGAGCTGCCATGAGCCGAGTCCCGATCACCGCGTGCGCGCTTGTCTTGTTCGCCACTGGTTGCAAGAAGGCGGACGATGCCAAGTCCGCCGCGCCGGTCGCCGGCCCTCCGTCGAGCCAACCTGTCGCCGAGGCTGGAAAGTCTCTCGACAGCTTCGATCCATGCTCGGTAGTGGACGACACGGAGTACGTTCAGGCGATCACGGCTGAGGCAGGCGATCCAAGCGCGATCGGCACCATCAACGCGACGCACGGTCCGGTCGACGGTGCGGCCACGGGCCTACCCGGAGCGAAGGCATGCAAGCTCAGTTACAAGTCGACGGATAGTGCAGGCCGGGTGAATCAGGGAGGCGATCCCGTGATCGTCACGTTCGATCTCTACAGTAACCTTCGCGAGATCCAGGGCAACGCGCCGATCAAGAACGACGATTACCGGGCCAGTGGTGCGGAGGCATTCCTTTGCCCCGGCGATGGAGGGATTCCGCACATCACCAAGAACGGGTACCTGTTCCGCATGAGCGGCAACAGCGACACGAAGCTCCTCAAGGCGATCGCGCTTGGCGTCGCGAAGCGCCTGTAGTCGCATTCATGGCAACGATCTCCAGTGGATCGGGGTCCTAACGCGATGCGGAAGTCTTCCGCTGCGGTCGTCCTCTCGGTAGCGCTGCACCTCGGCGCGATCGCGTGGGGCAGAGCAGGAGATCGAAGTCGAAGTGCAGGGAGCCCGCGACGCATACCGGGGTGGAGTGCTGCCCTCGCAAATCGTTGAACCGTTGCTGCGCCGAGGATGAGACTACTCGAAAGCGACCATTGCGCCACAGAATGCCAAACTCGCGAAAGCGCCGCGCGATCTCGACGAGCGCCCCCTCGACGGCCATTGCCAGATCGGCGGGAGTCCGGCGTGGATTCAGGGCCCGATGGAGATTCGCTGCCTCAAGTGCGACTCGCCATCCATCTTCGTTCTGCGGCTTTCGTCACCCAACGACTTCAAACACTCCCCCGACATTGCTGGAGGGAGTGGTGGACTTTACTATTTCGTGTGCCCGAACTGCCTGCGCTTTACCCACGTCGCACAATGGACCTGAGGGCTCGCACGAAATGCAAGACGCCACACCACGCCACACTGCGCGCCCGAGTCGTCAGGCCGCGGCGAGGTGCTGCGGGACGGTCTTGGCGCGCGTCTCGGGCGGCAGCATCGGCTGGACCTTCGCCGCCCACAGGGTGCAGCCATCGAGGCCTTCCGCGCATAGGAACAAGGCGACACTAAAGCGAAGGAGGGATGGGGCGGCCCACGTCAAACGAAAGTCGGGCGACGGTACGGTCCTCGGCTTGCCGACGCTCGTTACCCACGATCCGAACAATCCCCGCCCCACGAACGCACGTTGGCGAACCAAGAAATGACCCTGTCGAAGAGCGTGCTCCGCGCCTACTACGAGGCCTGCTTCGATGGCCGCGAGCTCGCTCGCTATCACGGAGTGAGCTTCGAGCAATACGTGGCGCTCATGCAGCTCAAGTATCCTTCCATCTCGCCTTGGGGGGCGGTATCGCTGGCGGCGTCGAACAATCGTGGCGACCTCGCCAAGCACGCCGCTGACTTTCCACCCGATGCACCCTATTCGATGTTGGGCCGATTCGACGAGCTCGAGGAATCGCACTCCGTACGTCGACTGACGAAGAAAGATTCGAACCTTTCTCCTGGCAAGAAGGCGGCCCGCGTGCCTGTTGGGCATCAAAGTCTCTGTGACGGGCTGGTCGTCGCTCGCCAACCACGAGACGCTCTATCTCGAATTGGGCGGATGCAAGACCGACGAAGATGGCCCATTCCGGGCGAAGAAAGGGGGGCTCGAAGAGCTCGTCATGTCGGACTGTTCGGACGGGTGCGTTTGGGGCGTCTTTGCCAACACGTCACCGGTCAACGTAGCGATCGTCCATTCCGCGCCCTTCGACTTGGCGCTGCTCGCGAACGACGCGCGTCTCGAGAGCCTGTCGGTCTCGAGCCCGCTGGTGCTCGTTCCCGCTGACGCCAAGTGGCCCAAGCTGAAGAAGCTCGTCCTTGCTCGGTTGGAGCTCGACCCACGGACATCGTCGCTCCTCGAGCGGCATGCGAGCCGACTTGAAGTGCTCGATCTCTTCACTTCCAAGCCAGTTGGACCCGAGCGTTACCGCCGCTTCCAAAACTGCGCTCGCTCTCGATTCCGCGTTTCCAAGCGCACCGAGAGGCTTGGCTCGAATATGCCGTCGAGAGTCGGGCTCACGTGTCTTTTTCATACCCCGACGATCGAAAGTCGGTCACCAGCGAGCTCTCGCCGCCGGGCTACATGTTGCGGTACGGCGCCGGAAAGAGCGCAAAGTACGAAGCACGCGGAACCATGCTGCTCGGTTCACTCGTCGCGCTGGCGCGCCTCGCCAAGGCGAAAAGGGACGTCGCATGGTCGATTGCTGGTGGTATTTGGAGCGCCAAGTCGCCCCGTCGGCAGGCTTGCGAAGAAGCGTTGGCGCGCGTCGCCATCCTCTGAACGAGGCGAGGCTCGAGCAGTTCGGACCGGAGGGGGAGCGAGCGGAGGGAGCGAGCGGGCTACCGCGATTCGTGGTGCGTGAGTTAAAGAGTACCTGCGATGCGGGCTGTTGGAGTTTGGCTGCATTCGGGTCGGATGCGAGCGTTGCGGTCACGAGCACCTCGCTGGCTCGAAGAGATGCGGACGTTCTCATGAAATCCTGCGACGGATGGGACGCGCGCGCGGTGGCGTGCGGAGCGGGACCGTGCGCGTGGGTTCGATGCGGTCCGGATTCTCGAGGCAACCAGGCCGAAGGACCCGCCCTGACGCGGCTTCGTGCGACGAGCTCTGAGGAGGATTATCCGGGTGCGTGAAGTCCACCGGTCCACGGTTCCGTGAACGAGGGAGTGTGTCTCGTCGACGCGCAACGTCGAGCCGACCTGCGGAACCGACGGCAAGTGCATCGTCCCCTCAGACGCTGAAGGCGTCGCAACTTACGCCGAGCGCAGTGACGCTGCCCCAGTTGTCGGGCGGATGCGGCTTCTTTCCGCGAGGTGGCAGGATCTTAACGGTCTCGAGACGATGAGTAAGCACGACCGGCATGGAGCCGGCCAACAGCGGCGTGAGATCTCCGTACAACGCCAGCCCGGCCATCTCCGTACCGTGGCCCGGTCGAGAACCGCCGTCGTCGGCGCATAGCCTCGCGGAGCGCAGCCACGTGCTTTTCATCCGCCAGCTCGGCAAGGTCATCGACCTGATGTAGGACTCAGGTCGGGAGCGAGGCGAGCAAGGCGCGGGTCTCGGCCACGACGCGGTCGGCGAGCGCCGCATCGCGCACGAACGTCGAGCCAGGCTGGGGCTTGCCACCATCGTCGTAATAGACGCCCGTAGCTCCTGAAGGATCATTCAGGATCGCGGTCACGACGCGACCTGCCCTCTCTGGCGTGCTCCAGCCCTTCTTGAAGGGGGCGAGGAGAGGCAGCACGTGGTTCCAGAGAAAGAGCAGGACGCCTTTGCCCTCACGCGCGAGGCCGGTGCCGGGGATGAGCCCGGGATCGAACGCGTTGAAGCGCAGCCGCGGCATCTCGCGCGCGAGCGCCATCGCGGTCAGCACGTTGCACTGCTTGGACGTCGCGTAGGCATCTTGACCCGGCTTCGTCGAGCCCCCCGGCGTCCACTCGCCGCGCGCGCTCGCCTCCGCCGAGATGTAGCGCCCGCCACGGAAGCCGAAGTCCGTCGCGCCCTTCAGCCCGGGGTCTTCGGTGCCCGAGCCGAGAAACACGACGTTTGCTCCGTCGGGAAGGCGCGGGACGAGCGCCACCGTGAGCGCGAAGGGGCCGAGGTGGTTCGTCGCAAAAGTCAGGTCCACGCCGTGAGCCGTCTGCGTGACGCGCTGCTGCTGCAGGCCCGCGTTGTTGAGCAACCCGACGATCCGGAGGGGCAGCGCGACAATCTCCGCGGCCGCGCGACGCACGCTAGCGAGGTCCGCGAGGTCACACACGACCGCGACCGCGTGCCGGCCCCCGGCCGCGATGGTCGCTTGCAGTGCGTCGAGCTTTGCGCGGTCGCGACCGACGAGGACGACGCTGCCGTGCTTCGCGAGCTCGAGCGCCATGGACCGGCCCATGCCGGAAGTGGGGCCCGTGACGACATAGGCCTTGCGATCTGAAGGATTCTTCATATTGTGAAGATGTGGCTTCCACGCGCCCACGTCCATTCGCAATCCGGTTGGCACGCGCAGCGGCGCTAGCACCCCGGAAACACGCGCGTCAGGCGCGGTCGAAGGTCACCGTCGAGGTGATCCACGAGGCGGCGTTTCAGGTTCTGGCCGAGGGCGGCTACGACCAGCTCACGACGACGAAGGTCGCCACACGCGCAGGTGTCTCCGTTGGTACGCTGTACCAGTACTACGCGGACAAGCATGGCCTCGTGCGCGCGCTCCTCGTCGACCATCTGCGACGCATCGAGCGGGCGATGAAGGCCGTGCTCGACGAGAAACAAGACCTGCCGACGCTCGCGCGACACTTCGTCCGACGCTTCCTCGCGGTCAAGCTCGAGAACCGCGCGCGAGGGTGCGCGCTGCGCTCGGTGTTCGTGCTGTCCGACGCGCAGCAGGTCTTGACGGAGGTTACGCGAGCGGTGACGAAGGTGCTCGAGCAGAAGATCACGAAGGCGCGCCCTCGCTGGCCCGCGTCCCGCGCGTCCCAGGTAGCCACCATGTGGACCACGATCCTCGTCGGCAGCACCAACGAGCTCCTGGACCGCGATCCCGCACAGCCCGCCGAGCCATGGTTCGCGGACGCGATGGAGCAGGCGCTGCTCGCGTTGCTCTGAAGTTTTGCGAGGCGGGACGGCTCGTGGATAATGGGGCGCTGCTGACGTTCCTCGCGTGGGCCTAATCACTCGCCACGCTTCGAGCCGTACCGCCGAGAAGCAGGCGACGTTCGCCACGTCCTCTAGAGAGAGGGGCTCCGCGAGATTCCTCGTGACGTAGTCAATCGCGCGATTGATTCGGTCCGTGTAGCGAAAATTCGCAAGATTTGGCAAGTCGAACCCCAAGCCATTCTCTTAATGTTTTCCCCATGGAACAGGAACACTCTACAGACCGCACGACCTCACTCGGTGCATTCTCCGTCAGCCTCGCCGTAAAGGATCTCGCGGCCTCGCAAGCCTTCTACGAGAAGCTCGATTTCAAGGTGTTTGCCGGTCACGCTCCGCATTTTCTCGTCCTCAAGAACGGACCCGCCG
>Ga0123338_10004159_pt1 | contig 12746 bp, 11 predicted proteins | sample grotaG_FD_89793 | JGI IMG/M metagenome (GOLD analysis project Ga0123338, IMG submission 89793) | Glacier valley bacterial and archeal communities from Borup Fiord, Nunavut, Canada, to study Microbial Dark Matter (Phase II) -... | ecosystem: Environmental > Aquatic > Freshwater > Ice > Glacier ... | reverse complement strand
TTCGGCAACCACTTCGTCGCCATCCAGAAGTTCGCCCGTCAGCCGCCACCGACCGGCCAGAGCATGCAGGAAAACGTCCACGAAAACGACACCTACCGATAAAATCGGCGTGATCGAAAGTGAACGGATATGCAGATGCGGCACGGGTTCCATCCACACGGTCTGCCAGATTCCCGTCGTGCAGTAGTAATCGATGCCCTGCGGCAGACCCGATTTCGACTGTTTGCCGCGCGGCTGTGTGGCGTCCTGCTTGTCCTCGACGCGCAGGCAAATGCGGTTGACCGCGGCGCTGTCTGGCTTCAGGTAGGGCGTGATGTCGAACGTGAACGGCACATGACCGCCCCGATTATGCCCGACTTCGATGCCGTTTATCCAGACGGTCGTTCTGTAATCTACGGCGCCGAAATGCAGCAGGATCGACTTTCCCTGCCAGACGTTCTTGTCGGGAACCGTGAACTCGAGAGCGGACTTTCCACGCCAGCCCTCGGTCTCAGGAACCGTGAAATCGCGGGCGTACCAGACGATTTCATGAATACCTTTATCATCGATGCCGCTCAGAGGCGTCTGATAGGCGAACGGTACGGTAATCACACGCTCCAGTTTGTGTCCCTCGAACCAACGTTCGGTCAAGCCCGCATCCGCATCGTCAAACGCGAATTCCCAGACTCCATTAAGACATTCCCAGTCTTTGCGTACGAATTGCGGGCGCGGGTATTCCGGACGCGGCACAGAATAGATCGGAATCGAAGCAGAAGGGGTCAGCGTAGAAGGGAGCAAGACGGAATCGGTCGGCGATGATTGCATAATGCAGCTGGTCTCCTGCTCAGTCATATCAAGACGGTGATTCGAGTTATTGTTGAAAACGGGTGTAAGGAGGCAAACCACCCCCCGACCCCCTCCTTGAGAAGAAGGGGGAGAGAATACACGTGTTGGAAACTTCGCTCGTCTCCGGATACTGAAAGTACCAAGCAGCAGAGTGCAAACGTCTTCCAGAAGGCAGCATCAAACTGCTTGTATTCTCTCCACATTACTACGAAGGCAAAAGCTAACGAAAAGTGTATTGCTCCCCCTCCTTACGAAGGAGGGGGTCGGGGGGTGGTTTGCGTCCGGACGGGCTTCGCATCTCCAGACGGGAATTTCAGTCCGTTGGACGTCCAGTTGCGTTACTTGAACGCGGAGCTATGAGACAGTAGACCGTAGACGATGCTGTCGATCAGCGCGTGCCAGCTCGCCTCGATCATGTTCTCTGAGACGCCGACCGTGCTCCACTCCTGCGCGCCATTCGTCGAATCGATGATCACGCGCACCTTCGCCGCAGTGCCCTCGCGCGTGTTCACGACGCGCACCTTGAAGTCGGTCAGCCGGATCAGCGCCAGTTCCGGGAAAAATTCCAGCAACGCTTTACGGAGTGCGCCATCGAGCGCGTGTACCGGTCCGTCGCCCTCGAAAACCGTCAGCCGCTCGGTTCCGCCAACCTCGAGCTTGACCGTCGCCTCCGTGATCGGGTCACGGTCTTCACCGCGCTTCTCGACGATGCATCGGAAACCCTTGAGCGTAAAAGGTTCAGCGAATTTGCCGAGCGACTTCTGCAGCAGAAGCTCGAACGAGCCTTCTGCGCCCTCATAGCTGTAGCCCGCGTGTTCACGCTCCGCAACCGCCTGCAGCAGCGAACGCGCCTCCGGAGACTTGCGGCTCAGATCGATACCATACTCTGCCGCCTTGCCCGAAATACTGCTGCTGCCCGCCAGTTCCGAAACCAGCAGACGGCGCGAGTTGCCGACAAGTTCCGGATCGATATGTTCGTAGCTCGCCCCCTTCAGCACTGCGTCGGCATGGACACCGCCCTTATGCGCGAACGCACTGCGCCCGACAAACGGGCGGCGTGTGTCGGGCGTCAGATTGGCGATCTCATCGACGAACTGCGACAGCCCGGCGAGATGCTCCAGCGAACCGGGGAGCAGGCAGTCGAAACCGAGTTTCAGGCGCAGAGACGCGACGACCGGCAGCAGGCTGCAGTTGCCGCAGCGTTCGCCATAGCCATTGACCGTTCCCTGGACATGGGTCGCGCCCTCTCGTATAGCTGCCAGCGCGTTGGCGACGCCGCATTCGGCGTCGTTGTGCGAGTGTATTCCGATCCGTGCTTCCGGGAAGGTTTCGCGCACATGTCGTACGATCGCGGCGATTTCGTGAGGCAGTGTGCCGCCGTTGGTGTCGCACAATACCAGCCGAACTGCGCCCGCTTCCTGTGCGGCATCCAGACAGGCGAGCGCATACTGTGCATTCGCTTTATAGCCGTCGAAGAAGTGTTCGGCATCATAGATCACGCTCTCGACATTGCGATTCAGGAAGGTGACGCTGTCGGCGATCATGCGCAGGTTCTCTTCGGGCGTCGTGCGGAGCGCGTACGTGATATGCTCCTCCCATGACTTGCCGAAGATCGTGATAACCGGAACTTTTGCTGCAAGCAGTTTCAGAAGCTGTGTATCGTCTTCGGCGCGTATGTCGGCACGCCGTGTGCTGCCAAACGCCGCTAGCCGCGCATTGTGCAGCGGCACGGTCTGCATAAGCTCGAAAAACGCCTCGTCTTTCGGGTTGGAGCCGGGCCAGCCGCCCTCGATGAAGTCCATGCCGAACTCGTCAAGACGCCGCGCAATCCGAATTTTGTCTTCGACGCTGAAACTGATGCCCTCACCCTGCGAGCCATCGCGGAGGGTCGTATCGTAGATTTCGATGCGCGGTCGCGCCGTGTCTGCTGACATCAACAAGTCCTTTACTCTCGACATACTCCCGATATATAGGTCTCCAGCCCCTTTTCAATGCCATTTGGCGGGCTTTGAAAATCCAGTCCGGGGCTTCAGCCCCGTGCATATCGTTGACTGAGAATGTCTTACATAGCACAAATCAGAGCGCATCGTCGCCGCGTTCGCCGGTGCGGATGCGTATCGCCTGCTCTACGGTCGAGACGAAAATCTTGCCGTCGCCGACTTCTCCTGTACGCGCCGCGTTCAAGGCGACCTCAAGGACCTCTTCGGCGCGGTCATCCGGCACGATCACCTCGATTTTCACTTTCGGCAGCAGGTTTACGACATAGGTATTACCACGATATTTTTCCGTACGCCCGCGCTGTCGCCCGTAGCCGCGCACATCAGCGACCGTCATGCCGACGATACCGATCGCCGCCAGCGCCTCTTTCACCTCATCAATTTTGATCGGACGTATCACGCATTCGATTTTTTTCATCTTTTTTCGCCACTATTTTCTAACGCGCCTCACGCACTCGGAGGACTCTGTCTGTAGAGAAGCGTATGCCTGTCCACCGAATAACGTCGACTTTTCCAGATGCCGCCCCAATAGCCGCGTAGATACTCTGACTGTGCCTCAGCGCCCTGGTGCCTGATAGTTCGCATCAGTATCCTGCCACTGTAATGGCTGAGGGTGCGCAGCAGCATCACTGCGCCATGCAAGTCGCCACAGCGCAGATGCTTCATCGCAAAAGCGGCATCGCCGACGGAGTAGACCGCGTGCATTTTTATCCACTCTTCGATCGTTCGGAAGGCGTGGTGGTCGATAGCATTGTTCGGGTCGAGGCGTATCTGCATGTGCAGTCTGTGCGCCCGATAGAGCCAGTCGTGTTCTTCGGCGCCGGGGAGTAAGCCGCCCGCGCCCAGTAGCGTATCGAAGGGACCGATACGCTCCCACGCGCTCTTACGCATCGACATATTTGCGCCCATCCCAAATATCTCACGGTTCCGCAGCAGACGATCGTCGCTGAAATACAGGCATGGGAAGAGTATGTTCGGCACTTTCGACAGACTGGCCGGGATATGAACAGGGCTGAATGCAATCTGCGTTTCCGGATGTGTACGGTAGAGACGCGCCGTGTTTGCGACCCACTGCGGCGGAACGTCGCAGTCGTCGTCCGTGAAAGCGCATATTTCATGCCGTGCCTCATGAAGCGCGAGATTGCGAGCGATGCTCAGACCGACTGTCGCAGTGCGAATGTAGCGCAGCCGGGGATCGGCGCCGAATTGGAGGCGCACCTGCCGCTCGACCTCGTCGTCGGTGCTCTGATCGATCAGCACGACCTCATAGTTCGAGTAGTCCTGCGCAAGTACGCCGGGGAGCGCGTGCAGTAGGTCCTCCAGTCGGTTGCGCGTGCAGATCAGCACCGAGACGGGAGCGGTCTCGAGCGCGTCGGTTTTATCCCTTGCGTTCGCCTGCACACCGACATTCGCCGCTTCTGCAGAAACCGAAATCTTCTCTGTCGGCAGCTGCGAAACAGCCGACGGACCCAGTTCCAAATTGGTCTCACTCATGCAGCGCTCCGTAGAACGAAGCGTACCGCGCGGCCGAACCTGCAAACGAAAGTTCGCGCTGCACATAGGCGCGGGACGTATAGGAATCCAGGCGTGACCAGAACGTGTCGAACGCAGCCGTAAACTCGTCGTAGCTGCGAAAACGTTCTCCGCACTCTGCAGACCAGTAAGGAACAGAGGTGGTCGGAACGGGTTCCGAGGTGAATCTCTCGCGGCGCGGATCAACCCAGAAGCCGGGATCCCAGGCGAGCAGCGGTACGTTGCAAGACAGCGCCTCCTGATAAGCCATGCCCTGTGTCTCGTGTTCACAGAGAAAAATCATACTCCGCGACTGCCGCAGGAGCTGCCGATAGCCTTCGTGCTGATATTGGCCGTAGCGCACGGTCTCCACTTTGAGACCGCGTCGGGTCAACTGCTCGACGATCGGCGCAATCATTTCGGGCTCGTAGCGGTCACGATCCCATCGTACTTTATCGTAGATCAGCACATCGATTTTTTTCGGCAGCGAGGCAGTGTCGCTCCAGAGTTCGGTGTCGATGCCCGCATACCACTCCACACAAGCATCCCCAAAAACAGGCTCGAAAACAGCTTTCATCCAGTCGCAGGTCAGGATATAGTAGCGATACCGAGGGTCCTTCATCAGATCGGGAACCTGTGACGGATGATCGTAGAGCGAGGGACCGAGTACGGCGGGGTTGGGCAGATCCCAGCCCGTCATCAGGTGTGGATAGCCTACCAGCCCGACAGGATAGTCGGGATTCGCCTTCGCGGTGCGGTAGTCGTTGAGCCGCACATCGTAGCCTGCCTGACGGAGTGCCTTGACGAGCAGTATGTACCAGACATAAAATCCACTGGTATTCTGCTTGCCGGTGAACTTATGATAGAGGGGACGAATCAGGCGTTTGAGATAACGGTCGTTGCGAAACCTCGAATCGCGTTCGATGTCCTTAAAAAAAAGCAGCACCACTTTATCTTCAGCGAAATTCATCCATAGCCTTCCAACACCGCCGAAAAAGAGGACTCACTCGGTGCGATTGCACTTATAGAGGCGCTGCCTGCCGCGCCTTATTTCGCCTGTACCGAGCACGAAGAGAGCACTGCAGCCCCGGGTTCGATTTCACCTGACGGATACTATGGCAACGCGCAAAAATTACCGCACTGAATTTAGGGTTGTTTTGAGATCAAAATAGCCGAAAATTTCACTCGATAATTATTGAGGTTAGCCTATGCCCAGTCGAATGGTGATTACTGTCGCGTCAGCGCCGCGATCACTGCAGCGCCCATTTCAGAGGTGCCGACCGTCGGCATACCGGGCGCGGCGATGTCGGCGGTGCGCAGCCCACTTTCCAAAACACGGGAAACTGCCCGTACGACCGCGTTCGCCGATTCGTTTTTGCCGAGCGAATGGCGCAGCAGAAGCGCACAGGAAAGAATTGTCGCGAGCGGGTTTGCGATACCGAGCCCCGCTATCGTCGGCGCAGAGCCATGTACCGGCTCGTATAATCCAAACGTTCCTGCGCCATCGGCGGTCTTCGTTTCGCCGAGGCTCGCCGACGGCAGCATCCCCAGACTGCCTGTCAGCATCGCCGCGGAGTCGCTCAGGATGTCTCCGAACATATTTTCGGTTACAATCACGTCGAACTGGCGGGGGTCACGAATTAATTGCATCGCGCAGTTGTCAACGAGCATATGGCTGAGTTCGACATCGGGATATTCGGGCGCAAGCGCTGTGCTGACCTCGCGCCACAGCCGCGAAGTCTCCAGCACGTTGGATTTATCGACCGAGCAGAGTCGTTTGCCGCGATGCTGAGCAGAAATAAAGCCTACGCGCACAATGCGTTCAATTTCGGAGCGCGTGTAGACGCAGGTATCGAAGGCACGATTTCCGTCGGAATCGCGTCCTTTGGGCTGCCCGAAGTAGATGCCGCCGGTCAGCTCGCGTACGACGAGAATATCGAGACCCTCCGCGACGAGGTCGGCGCGCAGCGACGAAACGGACGCGAGCGCGGGAAACAGTGTCGCAGGGCGTAGATTGGCAAACAGACCGAGTTCGCGGCGCAGAGGCAGCAAGGCACCGACTTCCGGACGCAATGAGGGCGGCTCGATCGTGTCGTACTGCGGACCTCCGACAGAGCCGAACAGGATGGCGTCGCTGGCTTTACAGAGCGCGAGCGTTTCGGGCGGCAGCGGATGTCCGGTCGCATCATAGGCAGCGCCACCGACCAACGCGTGCTCGAACGTGAGTTCGAATCCCCCGCCTTGAGCCGCTGCCTGCAGGACTTTTACGCCCTCTGCGACGATCTCCGGCCCGATACCGTCACCCGCCAGCGCCGCGATACGAAATGCCATTCCTTCTCCTTCGCCCAACCGAATCCAATCAAAACAATATTTGCAGGGCTTTTCACGCCCTGCTCAGAGATCAATATGCATCAATTTGAGGAACGATGTCAAGCCCATCGCTTCCCAGAAAGCGGTCGAATCCGGATTCGCTTCGGCAATATAAAGCTCGATCGCACGGCAGCGGCGTGTGATGAACCAGGCGCGCATCTGTTCGAAGAGCGCGCTGCCGACGCCGTTCTGACGCCATGCCTCCGACACAAAAATGTCGGAGATGAATCCGTAGGCTCCCGGCAATGCCATCGGCGGACGCATCTGCACCTCTCCGATCACGTAGCCGATCGGTTTGCCGGTGTCGATGTCCTCCGCGATCAGTACCCGCGAGTCCCGCGAACGGGTCATCTCCTGCGCATGACGAATATAGCGCGCTTCCCCATCGGGCGCGACGATAAAGCGGGCATCGAGCGACTGGTGCATCGCCATCAGCTCGCGCCACATCGCTCCGACCGCTGCGCCATCGGCCGTTCGTCCTTCACGGATGCGATACCCTGGGACGTTCAGGGAGGACGCATATCGCGAATTGGCTGTCGATTCCGAATTTTTGCTCCTGGTCATCGCATGATCCTGCTTCAGCCGAGCGTAGTTCGCTCGATCCCGACGGGCGCTGGCAGGGGCGGCATTGTCGTTCCGCTGCGCCATGGCCCGGGCTGAGGGCTGTTGAACGAGTTGAAAGACGGCGGCGGCGATAATCCGTCCTCGCTCTCCTGACCATGAATGCCTGGTGGCGCGTTCAGGTCCGGCAGACGGTCGGTGCGCGCGATCACGCGCTCCAGATCACGCAGATCGAAGTAGTTGCGACCGGCGACGTTGCGGAGTTCTTTCGCGGTCATGTCCGGGTGTGCGACGACGGCGATGCGCTTGCCTTTGCTGCGCACCAGTTCCAGCGCGCGCTCGAAATCGCTGTCACCGCTCATCAAGATACAGGTGTCGTAGAGCGTTACGGTATTGAACATATCGATCACGAGTTCGATGTCCAGGTTCGCTTTCTCGACGATCTCGCCAGTCGTATCATCGACCATCTGTTTGATTGCTTTTGTGCGCACGGTGTAGCCTGAATACATCAAATACTCATGGAAAGCATTGTCTCTGTTTTTCGCCTGTGTGTCTGCGCCGGTGTAGTAATAGGCTTCACTGACCGCATTGCCTGCTTCGCGTCCGAAGAACTGGAGTACGCGCCGAAAGTCGACATACCAGCCGAGCTTCTTTTGCGCGTAGTACATATTCGCCCCGTCGACAAACAGGGAAACCCGTTGTACTGAATTATTTTCCATCTGAGCCTCTTTAATTTACGAAGGAACGAGCAGGCGTTTCCCCTGCTTTCGAATACACTTCTTACAATCATCTTGCAATCATCTTGCAATCATCGGTACATTCCGCGCAGCAGGCACTGTCTCCTGCTGAATCCTGTCGTTTTTCTTTGGCTGGCGTTTGCGCTGTCGTATCTGCGGACGGTAGATCAGACGACAAAAAGCGGGAACAGGAAGCATACCTTCCTGTTCCCGCCTGTCAATTTGTGTATTCGTCACGCGATGCCGCCGCAGGCGAAGGGCTATCCTTGCGATACGATCAGTTGCATTGGGATAGCGGTCAAATCGTTTATGCGCCAGAGTTTGTACTCCATTGGCAGCGTCGCAGCGATCAGCATCAGCGAGCCATTTTTGATACCCGCGATGTCGCTCTCGCCCGGAACGGCTCCAGATATTGGGTGAGAATGGTAGGTTCCGACAACGCGAGAAGCCGGGCAGTTCGCAGCGCGTAATGCGATCTGTACCCACTGCTTCCATACTGCGAAACTCAATATTTCTTGCGATGCATTGTGTACGGGAATGAGCTGCAGTCGGGAGTGCTCTGCCACCAACAGACCACACACCTCCATACAGCGCTTTGCGGATTGGCTTGCGAGGCTCGTGAATGCCATCAATTCGCTTCTGTCAACTGTGTATACGTTTCGCATTTGTGCGCCTTATCGTCTAACGACTATCCCGGCGCGAGGACAGATCAATAGAGTGACCAATAAAGCGCAGTATACCATACCTAAATCAGCGGGCAGCGATGCCGGTCAACTGACGAAAGTTCACACGAAAAGAGGTGGCATGAGCGTCGTCGCGCATTTCGACCTGGAAGGGAACCGAGCCGCCGCCGGGCAGTGCATCGACCGGCAGCAGCGCCGATTCTACCTGTACGGGGTTCTGGCGATCGTCGAGCAGTTCTATCACTGCCTCGACTCCGTTGAGGCGATGTTTGCCTGTATTGACAGCGGTGGCGGTCACGGTAGCGTAACCGAGGTGTCGGGTCAATGAGGCGGACTGCAAGGTGACTTTCAGCGGGCTGACTGCGGCGACGGGCTGCAGTGGCAGCGTTGCCGTCGACGATCCGCCGAGCGCGCGAGTCGCCGACATCGCCGCGACACTGAGCAGTACGCCGAGGGCAATCCCAATCAGCAGCGTACGGACGCTTGCGACGCGACGGGCTGCACGGCGCGGCGACAGCTTTGGTTTTTCGGGTGAAGCATCAGCATTAGTATCGGCACTATAATCGTTGCAGTCCTGCCAGCGCAGTGGAACACTCATTTGGTTACCAGTCCTTCTCTATTCGCCATCTCTGTTCGTCTTGAAAACATTCGTCTTGAAAACATTCGTCTTGAAAACATATAGAAACACCCTGAACGGTCCTGGCTCCGCCGTTTTTTCGACTCTTCATCTGCTTCCTGTGTACGGATAATAGTCTATCAAATAACGCACATACTTGTCAACCTATTTTTGTGCGAAATATGCTATATGGTTTACTAAGCTAACGTTCACAATGCGCATTTGGTTCCAAAATTATAGATGCAATCAAACTGCCTCAGAGTTCGAACGCCACTATATGTTGGGCTCATAATACTCTTTATTACTATGGATAGTGCCTGTCCAGCAAAAAATACGCTGAATCGATCCTCTTATCTCTACTCCCTGCCGCCATTGTAAACCGGAAAAAGTATATAAAAAATAGCAGAAATATTTTTCGCTCGTGAGCCAAAAATCGCCCCCGAGCGAACATTCCGCTAATCAAAAGACAAACAAAAAACCCCATCGAAATCTGCCGGGGATTTCGACGGGACCGTCGATCGATTGTTTCACTCGCGACCGGCTCGAAACAGAAGTGCGCTATCCCTCCAGCAGCAGCGATTCGGAGTCTTCGAGCAGCGCCTTGACCCGGACCAGGAACTTGACGGACTCGCTTCCATCGACGATACGGTGGTCGTACGAAAGCGCGAGATACATCATCGGACGGATCACGATCTCGCCCGCGACGACCATTGCCCGCTCCTCGATTTTATGCATTCCGAGTATGCCGACCTGCGGCGCGTTGAGGATCGGCGTCGACATCAGCGAGCCGAACACGCCTCCATTGGTGATCGTGAAAGTGCCGCCCTGCATATCGCCGAGCGTCAGTTTGTTCTCACGCGCTTTCGCTGCCAGCACACCGATTTCGCGCTCGATACCGGCGAATGTCCGTCTATCGGCATCGCGGACGACCGGCACGACCAGACCTTCCTCGACTCCGACGGCGATGCCGATGTCATAGTACTTTTTCAGCAGCATATCCGTGCCCTGTATCTCGGCGTTCAGGCGTGGATACTCTTTCAGCGCGCCGATCACCGCTTTGACGAAGAACGACATGAAGCCTAAATTGACGCCGTATTTCTCTTTGAAAGTGTCTTTACGCCGCTTGCGAACCTCCATTATGGCGGTCATGTCGACCTCATTGAAGGTCGTGAGCATTGCGGCAGTTTGCTGCGCTTTGACGAGGTTGATCGCGATCGCCTGTCTGCGGCGCGACATCGGGATTCGCTCTTCGCCCCGATCCGGCATCGCCTGAAAGAGCGCGGGGATAACGCCTGCAGCGGCAGTGGGCAAAGAAAGCGCTGTTACGGGAGGTGCAGGTGAGACGACAGCAGCCGCGCGTTCGACCGTCGGCACTGCGACAGCAGTCGGGGCGCTCTGCTGAATATGCCCTTTGACGTCATCGATCGTGATTTTACCGTTCGCGCCAGAGCCGCGCAGCACAGCAAGATCGACGCCGTTGTCTGCTGCCATCTTAACCGCGACCGGTGTCGCGTTCGGCGCATGACCGTTCTCAGCGACCGCGGCCGCATCTGCAGAGACAGTCTGGAATATAGGTGCAGCCACCAGAACAGGAGCGCCCGGAGTTGAAGCAATCGAGGCGTTGCCTGTCGGATCAGCCGATGTTGTCTGCGCGACAGACGAGGCTCTCTTGCTGGCTGCAGCAGACTCGTCTAGCACTCCGAGCAGTTCGTTCACTCCGACCGTATCGCCCTCTTTTCGCGTAATCGTCGCGAGCGTTCCGCTGAACCCTGCCGGAACCTCGACGTTGACTTTGTCCGTTTCGAGATCGACGAGAATTTCGTCCGGCGTCACGGATTCGCCTTCCCGCTTATGCCAGCGCGTGACCGTCGCCTCGACAACCGACTCTCCCAATTGCGGCACTCGTATCTCGACTGGCATCTGCACTGCACTCCCTTTTCCGAATTTTGTCTTCCTATGGGTGGACTGCGAGCCGCCCCATGTCTGCACGCAGCTGCGGTGCTGCTTCAATTTTACGTATGCTCTGCCAGTGTCCAGCCATGCTGGTCTGGCTGCGCTCCATTTTACTATACGACCGGGAGCATTGCTTTGAGTTCTTTGGCGGCTTTGTTTCGTATCATTGTCAGCGCGAAACTCACCTGCACCGTTTTGGACTTGATGCCGACTTCGACGAAGGTCGGACTGCCCGGACGCTCGCGGACATAGATCGGGAGCCAGAAGCCGTTGTGGAAACCGTGTGAGTTTTGACCGAGTATGATTCGAACTTCCGTCGCGCTGACGTCTTCTATGTCCTCTACTTTCATATTGGCTTGCTGTGCATAACGTCTGGCGATTTGATAAATTTCCAGCCGTGGAGCCGTCGTGGAGAAGGTGAGTAGGTCTTCAGGCTTATCCTGCAGCGCTTGCCCCGCCTGCCTGAGCGATCCAATCAGGGCAAAAACGCAGACGACGGTGCCACCGATGATCGGTCCAGTAAAATCCATTCCAATTTCCTCATCGCAGCATAATTCGTACTAAAATCACGTCTCGCGCCCATCGCTACCATGCCGCCCAGCGTGAAGAACGGATGCTCCAGTGTTCCGCACAGGCTTTGCACCACCGTTCCTGTCCTGGCATCGGCAAGATCGAGTGTGACCGTCTCGTGAACCTTATGCCAGAAGGTGTGGGCTACCTTTTTGAAGTCTGTCTTGCCTGCAATTGCTCGATGGACATCAGTGCCACCTGGCCGGTAAGGGTTATGACGGCGATCTTTGCAGGCGCTCGCCCGGCGTGTGGCTCGACAGCGACGCGAGAGTGAGTTTGGATACCGTCGAAGAAGCCAGCGGCTCTGGTTTCGCGACAGTGTCGAAGGGATGTACTGCCTGCGGCATCGTTCTGCTATATGGTAATGTCAAAAAAGAAGCCCGTTGAAAGCAACGGGGCGAACACCGGCGCTGTTTCGACTCCGGGTTGTGCCTGCAAGCGACTCAGCACACCCTCCAATGTGGTGCTCGAGGCGAAAAGCGTCAGACCATTTTTCATATTGCTATCTTGCCAGACAAGGCTTCCGATGCCACCAAGGTTTTCTGTCGCCTTGATGCAGCTTAGAGCTGTTGGATGACTATCCAGCGTCGGTGAAGGCGCATCCGCAATGAGATCTCTACACAACCATAGCCAATGGAAAGCCTGAGCAACATTTGCCCAGTGAGCAACCGTTTTCGGCAATTCCGGTATGAAGGCGAATTCGGTAAGCGCCCCCTGACTGGCCTCCGGTCTCAAACCGCCGTTATAGAGCGCGTCCCCCTTCGACGCCCATGCAACGATGGATTGATGTTTCAGGTTGTATTGCTTTGTCGTCTCTGTCGAAGTAACAATCAGTTTGCCTTCGGTCAAGAAGCGAGCAAAACTGGAAGGTCGTGAAGCGATGGGCGGTTGTCCTTTGAGATCATCCGATCCGTGCCACACG
>Ga0123338_10004158_pt1 | contig 12746 bp, 9 predicted proteins | sample grotaG_FD_89793 | JGI IMG/M metagenome (GOLD analysis project Ga0123338, IMG submission 89793) | Glacier valley bacterial and archeal communities from Borup Fiord, Nunavut, Canada, to study Microbial Dark Matter (Phase II) -... | ecosystem: Environmental > Aquatic > Freshwater > Ice > Glacier ... | reverse complement strand
TTTCCGTTTCTGCGGCCACCGTGAGTTCGCTGGGGTTACCGGCCAATTACGCGGCTGCGATTCCGTTTAGCCAGAGCTTGTATTTCTATATGTTTAAGGGCGATTGGCAGATCAACCAGAACAATCGCGCGGCGCTGCGGTATAGCCATCATTCGAACGATTCGCCGTTCAACAACGGCGGCGCACAGGTGCTGTTGCCGTTGACCTACAACTTCATCGACCGTTCGCATGTGGGCGCCGCGCAGGTGGTGAGCACGATATCGGCGAACGCGGTGAATGAGCTGCGTTTCCAGGTGGCGACGCGCAGCCAATCACAGAATTCTTTTGCGGCTTCGGGTACGGGGCCGACCATCAATATTGCGGGCGTGGCGCAGTTCGGCGGGCCGAACCAGGTTGGGTTCGTTTATACGGAAACGCTGACGGAAGGTTCTGACAATTTCAGCGTGAATCGAGGGACGCACGCGTTGAAGTTTGGTGTTGATATTCGAGCAATTAACGATACTCAGGTGCAGGCCACGAGTGCGACTTACAATTTTCCGAATGCGGGGGCGTATCTGGCGGCCGTGGCGGGCACGAACACGCGTGGGTACAGCACGTTTGTGCAATTGGTAGGTAACCCGAACATCAAGTACGATTCGTTGTTTAGCGGCGGTTACGCGCAGGACAGTTGGAAGCCGCGCGCGAATCTGACTTTGACTTATGGTGTGCGGTATGACCTGTATCGCGTGCCGCAGGCTGCAAGAGATTCTCTGTTTCCGATGTCGCAGTCTTTCCGAAAGGATAAGAATAACTTGGCGCCGCGCCTGGGGATTGCCTATGCGGTGAACGCGAAAACGGTGATACGGGTAAATGGCGGCATGTTCTACGATCCTCCGCAGACGGACCAATACCGGAAGGCGATTTTGAACAATGGGTCGCCGATTTTCTTTTCGGTGACCGCGCGCCCTGGCGATGCTTTCGGCCCGTCTTTCCCGAATGTGTTTACGGCCGCGCCACAGGGGTTTTCGCTGCCGACGCAGGACATTACGACTGTGTCGCGCGATTTCCGAACACTTTACTCCTACAACGCAAATTTCACCATCGCGCGTGAGATCACAACTAATACCTCGATCAGCGCAACTTACCTTTTCACGCACGGCGTGGGCTTGCCGGTGTACCGGAACATCAACCTGATTTCATCGGGGCAGACTTTGGCGGACGGGCGGCCCACCTTTGGCGCGGGCCGCGTGTTCCCTGCGTTCAACAACATTATCTCGGCTGAATCTGTGGGGACTTCTTTGTATAACGGCGCGAGCTTGTCGCTGACGCATCGCATTTCGCATGGGCTGGAATTCAACGGCACGTATACGTGGTCGCACGCGCTGGACGATGCGCCGGAGCAGAATAATATCGATAGCGGCGCGTTCTTCCTTTCGGACCCGTTGAACCGTCGGCGGGACCGCGGTAATTCGTTGACCGACCGGCGTCATGCATTCAACGGCAATCTGGTGCAGGAGTGGAAAGGCTTTCGCCTGAGCAGCATTCTTACCATGCAGAGCGGCGACGTGTTCAATCTGGGCAGCAACAAGAACTTGAATGGCGACGGTTCAGCGGGTGCGGCGTTCCAGCGGCCCCTGTTTGTGGGTAGAAACACCCTGCGCGCCCCTGCAGTGTATGAATGGAATCTGCGGTTCAGCCGGAGCTTTAGGTTCAAGGAGCGCGCGCGGCTGGAAGCGTTCGCAGAATCGACGAACGTTTTGAACCACGACAACATCACCGGCATTGCAGTGACGGCGCTAGTGGATTCTACAGGCGCGATTTTGACTCCGGCGACGCAGGCGCACATCGCCGCACTGGACCAGCGGCTGATCCAACTTGGCTTTAAGTTCGTGTTTTAGCGAACGTTGGCGAGGGGGATCTCGAAATAGAAGAGCTCCTCGTCCGTTTGTGCGTTGCGGAGACCGCTCAGCACCAGGGAACTGCCGCTGCGGTGGCCGGTCTGGAAATAGAAAAAGCCGCTGGCGGAAGCACTTGGCGGCAGGATGCGGGCGGCAAAGGCGCGGCCTTCGATTTCCCAGGCGGCGAGCGGCTGTTTAGTTTTCTTGATGCGCGGGATGCCGGAGGAAGTCGGCGCGCGCGCTCCTTGAAGGAAGCGCAGCTCACCGGCGGGCGTGTCGCCAATCTTCTGATGATCGGGTCCGACATATTCGGCGCGCATGCCGGCGAGCGAGATGGCGGTTTTGCCTTCGTTGCGAAGGACTACCAAGACGGGTAGCGCGCCGAATTTGTAAGGATTCAGCTTGCCGAAGGCGGGATGGGCCTGATCGTCGGTCTCGTAGGCTTCGGCGGCGGCCACAATCTGGCTGACGGTTTGGTGGTTGGGAAAGCGTTCCGGCGCGGGCGGGTCGAAACGGGCGTGCTCTTCGGCCAGGACAAAGGCCGCTATACTCGTCAAAAGAATCAGCGGTTTGGGAATAAAAGCCATCTATTTCGCGTACCGGGTGCTGCAGGCGCTACTCTTCCCGGTTCTCCTACTCTACTTTCTCACCCGTTGTTTGCGGGACCGGCGCTATTGGGGGACAGCGAAACAGCGCATGGGGTTTCTGCCGCGTGAATATCAGCAGAGTCAGGACGGCTCCATTTGGTTTCATGCGGTATCGGTGGGGGAGATTTTGGCTATCCAGCCGTTGATTCGCCGGGTGAAGCAGCAGATGCCGCGGGCGACCGTGTTTGTTTCCTCCACCACTCTGACGGGGTATGTCGCGGCCAGGGAAAAGTTGAGCCGAGAAGTGGCGGGAGTCTTTTTCGCGCCAGTGGATTATGCGGGAGCCGTGCGGCGGGTGTTGCGGCGCATTCTGCCTTCGGTATTGGTGGTGGCGGAGACCGAAATCTGGCCGAATTTATATCGGGAAACGCGATGCACGGGTGCGGCGGTGCTGCTGGTGAATGGGCGAATTTCCGACCGCGCTCTGCCAAGCTATGTGCGGTGGCGCTGGTTTTTCCAGGCTGTGCTTCGGCAGGCGAACACGATTTTTGCGCAGAGCGAGGCCATGCGCGAGCGCTTTCTGCTGGCCGGCGCGCCTGCCGATGTGGTGCAGGTGGGCGGCAATTTAAAGTTCGATGTTGAGATTGTGCCGGTGGCGGAGGAAGCTCCGGCTGCACGGTTTCTGCAAGGCGCGAAAGTTTGGATTGCGGCCAGTACTTGCAGCGACGGCGAACTGGATGAGGAAGATGCCGTGATTGCGGCTTTCCGGAAGCTGGAAGGATGGAAGCTGGTGCTTGCGCCACGGAAGCCGGAGCGGTTTCGCGAAGTGGCGCGCAAGCTGGAGGAGGCTGGGCAGGAGTTTGTGGCGCGCTCGGAATTGCGGGACGGCGCTTCCGGGGACGTGCTGCTCTTGGACACGATGGGGGAGTTGGCGGGTCTGTTCCGGCTGGCGGACGCTGTGTTTGTCGGTGGGTCGCTGGCACGCACGGGTGGGCACAATATTCTGGAGCCGGCGTGGTTCGGGAAGAGCATTACGGTGGGTCCGCACATGGAAAATTTCCGGGAAATAGCGGACCAGTTTCGGGCAGCGGGTGCGATTCATGAGATTCAGACCGCGCCGGAACTGGCGCCGTTCGTGGATGAGGCGATGGGTGAGCGGGCTAGAGCCTGCGCGCTTGCGGATGGCGGGGCCACGGAACGGGCATTGCTACGGATTCGCGAATTGCACGATCAGGCGCTGCCACGCTACTGGCGCCGTCTTCCGATTCGGTTGGCGCTGAAGCCGCTGGCGAAATTGTGGCAATGGGGCGGGGAACGCAGGCGAACTCGCGGCCTGGAGGCGCAAACCAAGCTGCGGCTGCCGGTGATCAGCGTGGGGAATATTACGGTGGGCGGCACAGGCAAGACTCCGGTCGTGTTGCACCTGGCGCGTTGGCTTGCCCGGGAGGGCCGCAAACCGGGGGTGCTGACGCGGGGCCATGGCCGCGCTTCGCCGCACGGTGTTCTGACCGTGCCACGGGGGGGGACGGCGTCGAAATCGAATACGGGCGACGAAGCGCAGATTTTGCTGCGGTCCGGCGTGATTGCGCTGGGGGTGGCGGCGGACCGCGCGGCGGCGGGGAAGGAATTGGAGCGGCAGGGGCTGGCTGACGTGCTGATTCTGGACGACGGCTTCCAGCATGCGCGGCTGGCGCGCGATTTCGATTTGGTACTGATTGACGCGCTGGCTCCCTTCGGCGGCTTCGAGACGGTGCCTTTGGGGCGGCTGCGCGAACCGTTGGTGGAACTGAAGCGCGCCTCCGCCTTCCTGATCACACGGGCCGATCAGGGGATAAATACGGCTTCGATTGAGGCGCGGCTGAAGCAGTTGAATCCGGCGGCCCCGGTCTTTCGATCACGCGTGATTGCCGAAGAGTGGGTCTCGCTGGATGGCGCGGAGCGCTTCGCGCCGGGCAGCCTGCCGTACCGGCGTTTGCTGGCGTTTTGCGGGTTGGGCAATCCGCAATCGTTCTGGCGAACTCTGCAAGCGCTCGGCATTCATCCGATGGAGTGTCTGGAATATGGCGACCACCACTTGTACACGCCGCGGGAGGTGCGCCGTTTCGGGCAACTGGGCCGTACGCTTGGCGTGGAGGCGTTATTGACCACCGAAAAAGATGCGCTGAATTTATGCGAATTGACGCTGGAGGCGATTCGGCCCATTCGGCTGTTTTCGCTGCGCATTGCGATTGAGATTGAGCGGGAGCGGGAATTGTTCGCGCTCATCGCTAAAAGGCTGGATCCTGAACGGCTGGGTTGAAAGTAAGCGGCGTTAGGCTTCGTACCCGATTTTGCTGGAGAGGAAAGCATCGAATTTATCGATGGTGCCAGAGGCTTTGCCGCCAGTGGGAATTTGGAGCAGGGTCCAGGAAAAGTTGAGGTGCAGCAGCACGGTGCGCTCGCGCGACTCTACCGTTTTCTCGAGGCGTGCGCTGGTGATGGGAGCCAGCAATCGACGAACGCGCTCAATGTGGTCGTCGCGGCGCATGAAGGCTGTAGCATTGGCCTCCGTGGCGTTAGCAATGGCGATTTCCGCCGAGGGCCGCGATTGCAAACCGGTGGCTCTATCGAGCGTATCGGCGGCGGCCTGGGGTCCACGGAGTTCGCTCAAATTGGCGTTTAAATCGTTCACGACGGCGTCGGAGGCGAGCTGTTGGCGCAATTTTTCCTCGCGGATGCCCAACAGGCATTCCGATATCTTGCTTTTTAGCAGGCGGACGTCGTCCACGCCCGATGCCGTTTCGAGTTGACGCTCAATAATCTGCAATCGGGCGACATTTGTGTTCCCGCGACCGATAGGTTGGCGATGGCACCGGTGAGCATGGCGGTGATTTTCTGAAGCTCGACGGACTGGGCGTTACTGAAGGCGCTGGTGCGGCGGTTGTAATCCTGCAGGGTCTTGAGAGCGGTCCCGGTTTTGATCATCAGGTCGCCAGGGGTGAGGATTTCGGATGACAATGCGTCGCGGATACCGGCCATATCGGCCTCGAAGCGAGAATAATCTAGTGCATCTCCCCGCACGGCGTGGACCACCACACCGTCTAACAAGAGAGAGATCATGCGGCTCTGGGCGGCCATGAAATCTTCTTGACCGGTGCCTTCGCGAGTCCGGAAATATTTGAAAGAGAGCACTCGAAAGTTTATCGGCCATGGGGGAACAAACTTTAGGACGACTTTACAAAGGGTTTACGCAACTTCCTGTTACCTTTTGGTTTTTCAACGCGCCATACATACTGAAATGTGCAAGTTCCTTGTTTTTAGCGTGATCGCGGGTATTGCGGGTACGGTCGGGGTGCCGGGTTTGGCGGTGGCGCAGGAAGCGGCGGCTCCGAAACCGGCGGCAAAAGCGTCTCCTTACAGCAGTCTTTTGGGCGAGGTGACGGCGATCGGCGCGGATGGCAAGCAGATGACGCTCAAACCGGATACGGGCAGCACTTCGGATGTGTTGTTGGATGCGAAGACGCACTTCATGAAGGTGGTGCCAGGCGAAAAAGATTTGAAGAAGGCCACCGATATTCAATTTTCCGAGATTGGGGTGGGCGATCGCGTGTTGGCGCGCGTCAGAAAGATGGAAGATGGGTCCGTTTCGCCTGCCACCACCGTGGTGGTGATGACCAAAGCCGCGATTGCGCAGCACCAGGAGCGCGGCCAAGCGGAATGGCAGACGCGGGGCGTGACGGGGACGGTCACCGTGGTGAACCCGGCCACCAAGGAGGTTACGCTGAAAACCCAGGGCGCGGACGGAAAGCAGATTACTGTGGAACCCGCGGAGAAAGTGAATGTGCGCCGGTACGCGCCGAATTCGGTGAAATTTAGCGATTCGATTGTCAGCTCGATTTCGGAGATCAAAGCGGGCGACACGATTCGCGTGCTGGGCAACAAGAACGAAGACGGCACGCGCGTCAAGCCGGAAGAGATTGTGTACGGGAGTTTTACCAGGCAGGCGGGGACAATTGTTGCTATCGATACGGCAGCGGGAACCGTCAAAATGACCGATCTGACGACGAAAAAGCCGGTCACGGTGAAGGTGGATGAATCGACATCGCTCAAGAGACTTCCGCCGATGATGGCGCAGATGATGCTGAACGGGGGCCGTCCGGGAATGGGCGGTGGACCGGGCGGTATGGGTCCAGGTGGGATGGGTGCTGGAGGTATGGGTGCGGGACGTAGCGGAGCGCCTGGAGCGGAAGGCGCGCCGGGGAGTATGGCTCCGGGCGCGAGCGCGGCTGGTAATTCCGGAGCACCCGGTGCGATGCGTCCGGGACGTCCGGCTGGAGTGGACGGAGCAGTGCCCGGAGCGGGTGCCGGAATGGGGCCTGGCGGAGCTGGTGGAATGGGGGGTGGCCGTCGCATGGACCCCAGCAAGATGATGGAAAGAATGCCCACGATTACATTGGCGGAGCTGAAACCGGGCGACGCCATTATGGTTTCCAGTTCCGGCATGAAAGACGGCATGGTTGCCGCCATTTCCCTGGTCGCCGGAGTAGAGCCTCTCTTGACCGCACCGAGCAAGCCTGGCCAAGCCGCCGGTCCGAACACGTCGTGGAATTTTGAAATGTCCATCCCGCAATAGGGCGGGGAACAAAAGTACGCAGGCTAAACAATCTATGTCTCGATATCTGAAGTGTCTCTACACGTTTCTCTTTGCGCTGGGTCTGGCCGCGCTTCCCGCCGGGGCGCAAACGTCCGGTGTCATCAAGGGGCAAGTGACGGATGTTTCCGGCTCGGCCATCCCGGGCGCGAATGCGACAGTGACGGGTAAGGGCTTTACGAAAATTTTTTCGACCGATGAAACCGGCAGCTTTGCCGCGCCGGGGCTGGCGCCAGGAGCATACACGGTCCAGATCACGAAGTTCGGCTTTGCAAATTATGCGTCGAAGGCCATTGCGGTGTCGGCTGGCAGGACTCAGTCGCTTCAGTTTCCGCTGGAACTGCAGGCTTCGAAACAGGAAGTGACGGTTACCTCAGACGCTGTGGGAACTGTGAGTACAGATCCGGTTTCTAACGCGGGGCAACTGGTGTTGAAGGGGTCAGATCTGGAAGCGCTGCCGGACGATCCGGACGATCTTGCCGCCGATTTGCAAGCTTTGGCCGGACCGAGCGCGGGCCCGAACGGTGGGCAGATTTATATCGACGGGTTCACGGGCGGCAACCTGCCTCCGAAATCGTCCATTCGCGAAATTCGCATCAATCAGAATCCGTTCTCCGCCGAATATGACCGGCTGGGCTTCGGGCGTATTGAAATTCTGACTAAGCCGGGTACCGATAAGCTGCGCGGATCTGTGCAGTTCAACGATAGCGATTCGGTCTTCAATTCGCGCAACCCATATTTAGTGGCGTCGCAGGGGAGCAACAATCTGTCCCCTGTTTTCTCGTCGCGGATTTATGAAGGCAATGTGGGCGGATCGCTTGGGAAAAAGGCTTCGTTTTTTGTGGATATGCAGCGCCGCAATATTCAGGACAACGCGATCATCAATGCTCAGCTCATCGATGCGAACAATCGGCAATATCCATTCAGCAGCGCCGTTTCAACACCGAATAACCGGACTGAGTTTAGCCCGCGAATCGATTATCAAATCAACGCGAACAATACGTTGGTGATGCGCTATTCCTTCGAACAGCAGAAGCAGACGCTGGCGGGGATCGGAAATTTTACTTTGGCCAGCCAAGGCTATAACACGCTGAGCACGGAGCATCGCGCGCAGATTACGGAGACGGCCGTGTTGGGCGCAAAGACGGTGAACGAAACGCGCTTTCAGTTTTTGAACGATACGTCGACGCAGAACGGCGACAATTCAAAAGCTGCAATCAACGTGCTGCAGGCCTTCAACGGAGGCGGCAACCAGGTGGGCCGGGCGTACGATCTGCAGAAGCACTTTGAGTTGCAGAACTATACTTCTATCGCGCAGGGCGCGCATTCGCTGAAATTCGGCGTGCGCATCCGCACGGTGGTGACCGACGATTTTTCCCCGAATAACTTTGGCGGCACGTTCCGGTTTGCGAGCGGCGTAGGCGCTCCGCTGGACGCGAACAACAACGTGATTGGCGGCGACCCGGTACGCATCAGCTCAATTGAGCGCTATCGCCGGACGCTTGTGTTCGGTTCGCAGTGCTACGCTCCCGGCAACCAACTTGGTTGCGGCGCTTCGCAATTCTCGATTGCGGCGGGCAACCCTTATGTGGGCCTGAATCAGACGGATGTGGGTGTGTTCTTTCTGGACGATTGGCGTATTCGTCCGAACCTGACACTCAGTTTGGGCCTGCGTTATGAGACGCAAACGAACATCAGCGATCCTCGCGATGTTGCGCCGCGGTTCGGCTTTGCATGGTCGCCGGGTGCGGGCAAGACGGGCCATTCGAAGACTGTGATTCGCGGCGGCACCGGCGTTTTTTATGACCGTTTCCAGGAAGGCAACGTTCTGCAGAGCCTTCGCTATAACGGCGTGAATCAGCAGAATTACATCATCAACAATCCCAATTTTTATCCGAACATTCCCTCGCTTTCACAATTGCAGCAGCTCTCGCAGACGCGCCGGCAGATCGATAACGAATTGCGCGCGCCTTACACCATCCAGAGCGCGATCGGGATGGAGCGTCAGCTTCCGAAGAACTCCACGCTTGCCATCACATACACCAATTCGCACACAACGCATCTGCTGCGCAGCCGCAACATTAACGCGCCGCTCCCGGGCACAGTGCAGTTCGATCCTTCCACCGGCCAGCCTCTTACGGGCACGGGCGTGTATCCGTTCGGCTTCAATTCGGGCAACATTTATAACTACGAATCCACCGGAACGCTGAACCAGAATCAGTTCATCGTGAACCTGAATTCGCGCCTGAACAGTAACACGTCCATCTTCACCTACTACGTGTTGAATCATGCCAGGAGCAACACGGACGGCGTGAACACATTCCCCTCCGATTCTTACAACCTGAGTGAGGAGTATGGGCGTTCGGCGATCGATACCAGGCATCGCTTCGTGCTGGGCGGTTCCTACCAGGCGAAGTACGCCATCCGGTTCAGCCCGTTCGTGATTGCGAATACCGGCAGGCCTTTCAACATTACGACAGGCACCGACAACAATGGCGATTTGCAATATACGGATCGGCCCTCTTTCGCTTCCGCATCCTCATGTGGCGCGAACCTGCTGAATATCAAGTGCACCAGCTTCGGGGACTTCAACCTGACTCCTGGACCGGGCGCGGTGCTGATTCCGCGCAACTACGCCAATGGGCCCGGATCTTTCACGATCAACATGCGCGTTTCGAAAACCTGGGGCTTCGGTGAGGCGAAGGGAAATTCCGGCAACAACGGTGGCGGCGGAGATCGCGGACCGGGCGGTGGTGGCCGTGGCCCTGGAGGACTTGGTGGCGGCGGCCGGGGCGGCTTCGGCGGCATGGGCGGTTTCGGTGGCGGTAGCACGAACCGGCGCTTCAACCTGACGCTTTCGGCCAATGCGCGCAACCTGCTGAACCATGTGAACGAGGGCGATTACTCCGGCAACTTGACGTCGCCTTACTTCGGGCGGTCGAATTCGCTCGCAACTGGCGGCTTCGGGCCTCCCGGTGGCGCGACTAATAATCGCCGGCTGGATTTCCAGATTCGCTTCGCGTTTTAATCGGTCTACTTCGGGCGCGGCGTTTCGCCCTTTTTCATCAGGCTGGGCGCTTTTCGTTTGCGCGAGTTGGTGTCTTCTTCTTTCTGGGCCAGTGCCTTCTTTTCCGCCCGGTCGCGAGGCTGCATGGCACCCTCTCGCTCTTTGCGCTCTTGTTCGTCTTTCGCCAAAACTTCGGTCGAGCGCTTGTTCAGATCCTGCCCGGCTAGCTCCATGCTGTCCTTGGTGCCGTCGATGGCCTGCTTGAGCGCGAACTCATAGCGCGATTTGTCTTTCGCATTCGACGCATCGATGGTCTGCAAGGTCTTGAGCAGATCTTTTTCTCCCTGTGCGACAGCTGCGTTGCCGATATCGATGTTGACCTTGCGTTTGAGAGCGTCGTCGGACACGGTATCAATGGCATCGAGGATTTTCGAATAGTCTTCCAGCAGATCGTGAATGAGCGCACTGCGCCCCGCCTTTTCTTTGGCGATCAGGCTCTTCACCTGATCTAAGCGCTGCGTGGCGAAGTTCAGGTAGAGCGTCAAGCGGTCGTTCGGATCTTGCGCTTCGCGCACCTGATCGGTCTCATCGCTGGTGAGGAAATCTCGTTGTGCCCAGGCGGGCAGGCAAAGCAGAAACAGCGCTGCTGCGAATCGCTTCATTGTTCACCCTTTTTGCGGCCATTCATGATGCCAAGCAGCCAGGCCTCGTTCGCTTCATTCAACTTGGCTTTGGCGCTGTCCAGCATTTTGCGGTCGTCCAGGTCCATTTCGTTTTCAAACGATTCCATGCGCCTGAGTAATTCGCGCGTGTGGCTCTCGCCAAGCTTGAAGGCTTTGGGACGATGGCGTGGATCTTTGCCGGTGTCTTCGAGAGCGCCCTGGGCGACCTCGATAGACTCTTCGAGTTCTTTCAGACTGGCCGTGGTGGCGGTGGTATCCTGCTTCGCGTACGCAGAGCGCGCGGCGCTTAACGCGTGATCGGCATTTTCGAGCGCCAGTTTCGCGCGACGTTCCAGGTTCGGCTCGGATTTCACTTCAGGTAAGCCCGCGAAGGCGCTACATACAGCCAAGATTGCTACCAGTGCGGCTCTCATTTCTTGCTTAACTCTAAGCGTAAGATGCGCGCGCGCTGGCGGGCTTCGAACTCCTGGTCGGGATTTTTTCCGCCGTCGGAGGCCAGGAACTGCTCATAGCTTTCAAGCGCGGGCTTAAGCTGCTTCAGACGGTCCAGGGTGATGGCGCGCAGGAACTGGTTGCCTGCGGATTCTTTGCCCAGCGCTTTCACTTTGTCGAGCGCGGCCAGACCATGCGCATAATCTTCGCCAACGATCAGCACGCCCGCCATTTCGTTCCAGGCTTCCACGGAATCGGGACGCTTCTGGGCGGCTGCGAAGAATTGCTGTGCGGCGGGTTGAAATTTGCGTTGGTCGCGCAGGGCGCGGCCATAGACCATGCGCAGGTCGTAATCAGCGGGCTCGGCGGCGACGGCTTTCGCGAGCACTTCCGATTCCTTCTCCGGCTGTTTGTTCATGCGGTACGCGGTGGCAAGGGCTAAGCGATTCGCGGCGGAAGGCGATTGCGCGACAGCTTGTTCGAGGCGTGGAATGGCATCGGAGAAGCGCTTCAATTCGAGGAGCAGTTCACCGAGGCGTTCCTGCGCGGCCGGGTTGGTGGGGAACTGTTCATAGAGCGCGACGGCTTCCACGGGCTGCTTGGCTTTTTCGTAAAGCGACGCCAGTTCGAGCAGAGCGTCGCGGAATTTTGGATCGAGCTCGGCGGCTTTTCGAAAGTGCGGGGCGGCTGCTTCTAAGCGGTCTTGCGCGGCGATAGATTTTGCGGTGCCCAGCTCGGCATCGGCGGATTTCGGATCGATAGCCGCGGCGGCCAGGTAAGCTTGCTCGGCATCGGCCAAGCGCTTTGAGGCAAGATACGCCGAGGCCAGCTTGATACGAGGCTGCAGCTCTTTCGGCTTCTGCGCGACGGCGGCTTCAAGCGGCTGAACCGCTTCCGGGGCGCGAGCGGCGCGCAACAGAGAGATGCCCAAGTTCAACTGCGCCTGATACAGGCCGGGCTTCAGCTCGAGCGTTTTTGTGTATTCCGGAATAGCATGGGCGTCGTCGTTTTGCAGGCTATAGGCAAGCGCCAGGTGGAAGTGCGCGGCGTAATCGGAGGGATCTTTCCGCGTGGCTTCGGTGAACAATTCTACGGCGCGACTGAACTGGTTGGCGTCGAGCGCTTTACGGCCTTCCTCAACCGGATCCGCCGGTGCCTGTAGCAATAGAAAGAGCGCGGCCGGAAGCCACATATGACTTCAGTTTAAACGGTCGCGCTTTAGATATCGGCCAGTGTGGCTTTCCGCCACCTGAGCAATGTCTTCGGGCGTGCCCGTGGCCACCACACGCCCGCCGGCGTCACCGCCATCGGGGCCCATATCGATCACCCAATCGGCTGCGCGAATCACGTCCAGATTGTGTTCGATCACAAGTAGGCTTCCACCCTGATCGAGCAGGCGTTCGAACGCAATCAGCAGCTTCGCAATATCGTCGAAATGCAAGCCGGTGGTGGGCTCATCGCAGATGTAGAGCGTGCCGTGGGAACTGGCCTGCGCCAAGTGGCCGGCGAGTTTTACACGCTGCGCTTCGC
>Ga0123338_10004156_pt1 | contig 12749 bp, 9 predicted proteins | sample grotaG_FD_89793 | JGI IMG/M metagenome (GOLD analysis project Ga0123338, IMG submission 89793) | Glacier valley bacterial and archeal communities from Borup Fiord, Nunavut, Canada, to study Microbial Dark Matter (Phase II) -... | ecosystem: Environmental > Aquatic > Freshwater > Ice > Glacier ... | reverse complement strand
GATCTAGAGCATCCAGCACGGCAATCTGATTGGCGCTGTAGACCGACTTTCCCTCTCGCATCTCCGGCTCCAGATTGTGCCCTCGTTTTTTAAGTCCGTTGATGCGGTTATAGATGTTCGACCTGGCGAGACTGTAACGAACCTCTAAATCTTTAATCCCAAAGGAATCTAGCTCAGACATAGTGACCTATCCTGCCGTCTTGTCTTGTGTCCTATATCAGCAGGATACCCTCATTTATAAGGAGTTGAACTCTCTCGTCTTGCTGTCTTGTCCTAATGTCTTGTCTCGCAAGGACACTTAATGATTAACGCCCCAATCTCCAATTTGATACTTATCCGTGTAAAAACCTCGCATGAGGATGCCCTACAAGATGCCTCGTGAGAAGCGGTAGAGTGATACATCCTTTACTTCTACCCCTCTGTGGTGACTCTTTTTTGACCACGCGGCAGAGACCGGAAGCCCGCGCATGAGGTGAGGTCGGGTGCTGTGTTACCTGCCATCACCACCCTTAACTGGTGGTGGAGTTTTGATTTGAGATTGAGCGTAGTGGAATCCAAAATCTATAACCTCCTGCCATCTCTCCCTGGCAGCTTTTTCTCCGTGGCTCTGCTTCGTGATCTGGACAAGGGGAGACCTTGATAAGACGAGTGCTTGATCGGTCGATAGGCTTTGATTTGGTTTGAGTGCCATATGAAACAGTGCCGACATTCTTTTGGCAACTTGCTCATCGGTCAGGACGGATTGTGGAGCGGCAGCCCGCATCTCGGCAGCTGTGGTGTCGTACTCATCTTGAGCTGTTTTTTGTGCTGGTGTGAGGATTGGCGGGGCTGGCGGCTCAACTGTCAGCGGTGCGATCAGTGCATCATCCACACCTGGTCGCATGTCGGCACCGATACTGATTGAGTCAGCAAGGTCAGGCAGATCCTCTAGCTCATCAACTGCCTCTGCTGGCGGTGCGATCAGTGGTGCCATCTCGGCAGGTGCATCCTCAGACGGCATGCCAGGCGGCTCCTCGGATGGGTTGGTTGTATCTGGATCAGCAGATGAGTCAACTAAGTCGCCCGAATCTAGTGAGGCTGGCAACTCATTTGAGATCGACAATTGCTCTATCAACTCACCCTCCTGTGGTTTATCTTCTATTTTCTCTCCCTCTTTTTCTTCTTTCACTTCTAATTCATCTCGTGGCTGAATATCGAGTGAGTTCGTCCCATCCTCATGGTCTAAATCAGACTCCAGCGCTTTAATTTCAGCCTCGATTGCTGCCAATTTCAGCAGCCAATTTTGAGTGGCGATCTCATCATATAAATCCCCTCGATCTGTAGGGATGCCCTTATTGCGCATCGCAGCCACGGTCGCACCTAAATGAATTTGGGGCACCTGGTCATCAATACCTAACTCTGCAAAACTGCGATGGTCAATCCTCTCATCACGCCCTGCATTTTCGAGGGCTTGATTGACCGAAATTGCCCAGGTTTCACGTCTACGATTTAGGGCATCTTTGCGATTGCGAAACTCCTCAGCCTTGGGCTTTTTACCAAACGTGTCGCCCTCTAGAGGTCTCGTCGTCGTCATGATATGAGCATGAGGATTATCGGGATTATCGTTGTGAACAGCATAATCAACCACCAGTCCCTGACTCACAAACTCTGTCTGAATAAACTCGCGTAACAGATCAATTCTCTGCGCCTGATCCAATTCGATTGGCAACGCCACATTGATTTCGTAGGCTAACTGAGAGTCTTTGCGCTGCTCTTTTTTCTCGACTTGATTCCAGAGGAGTTCACGATCAAATACCCAATCTGGTGCCCCCTCTGGAGCTAATATCTCGGTGTGGTCAACTCCCTGTTTTTTGGTGTAATCGTGGTCGATGCCTGTCTGCTCATCGTATATTCCGCTACCTGACCGATACGCTGCTGCGGCTACAGAACTCTTGCCAGCGCTGCGGGAAATGACTTGAGCTGAGTAGTGGAAGATTGCCATGTAGCGTTAGCGGATTCGGCTAAGGGGGTTGAGGGGGAACGCCTCACGCACTGTCGCTTGCGACATATAAGTGCGCCATTCTCTTGCGTGAATGGTCAACGAAGCCAACCATCTCCCTACAAAGAGAGTGCCCTGATGCGGTAGCAAAACAAACACAGTGGGAAAACTAATCTAAGTATCCCTGTTATTTATCGATTGACCCATGACCACGCAAACCCCTGAAACCGCCAAAAAGCTGACCCGACTCGAACAGCTTCTCCTTGAAAAAAAGAAACTAGAAGAGGAGACGAAAGCCAAAAAGAAGCAGCTAATTGAGGACGCAAACACGAAAAAGGCACAACTGGAAGCCCAGATCAGGAACAAGCAAAACAGCCAGAGGAAAGCTGAACGGAAGCTAGACACTCGCCGTAAAATCTTGGTTGGCGCGACTTTTCTGAGTATGGTCGAAACGGGCAAAATCACCGAAGCTGAGTTATCGATAGCCCTGGATGCCTACCTGACCACAGAGCGCGATCGTAAAGTATTTGGCCTCACCGGCGGCACCAAACCTGCACCTAAAGCACCAAAACTGGGTAAAGAAGACTCCACAGGCAAGTGACGTGGATGACCAAGACGATGACCAGGTTGCTGATCAAACAGGCGATGAAAAGTTGCCGCCCATCAAAAAGTTGCCGACCCTCAAAGACGTGATCTGACGATTGCAAGAGTGAGGATTAGGTGATGACCGCTGCTTGACGTGATTTGACCACACCCAATAGGCGCACACTGTGGATAATTTGTTTTGTTTACTCTTTTTACTTCTTTACTCTTTTCCCCAAAAAGGTTCAATGATGCTCAAGGACTAATAGGTCAAGAAACAACCGATGATTTATGGTGACTGTGTGGGCTGTTCACACAAAAGGGCGGCAATCGCCCCGATTAAAAAGAATTGACTTGAGGATAGAGTGAGTGGTGCGTAGTAAGAAAGACGAGACGAGCAGTAAGAATGGCAATGGAGCGAATCTGGGCTTTGAGCAAACGTTATGGGCGACCGCAGATAAGATGCGCGGTCACATGGATTCGGCTGAATACAAACACGTTGCGCTGGGGCTAATTTTCCTCAAGTACATCTCAGATGCGTTTCAGGAACTCTACGATGACCTGGTGACGCGACAGGAGACGGACTACACCGAGCCGGAAGACCGAGATGAATATCTGGGGATGAACGTCTTCTGGGTGCCGAAGGAGGCGCGGTGGTCGCATATTCAGGCGAACGCGAAGCAACCGACGATCGGGAAGCTGATCGATGAGGCAATGCTGGCGATCGAGAAGGAGAACTCACGTCTTAAGGGCGTGTTGCCGATGCAGTATGCCCGACCGGATCTCGACAAGCAGCGGTTAGGCGAACTGATTGATCTAATCAGCACGCTTGGGTTAGGCGATACTGCCAGTCGCTCAAAGGACATTCTAGGGCGGGTGTATGAGTATTTCCTGGGGCAGTTTGCCGAGAAGGAAGGCAAGGGTGGTGGCGAGTTCTACACGCCGCAGTCAGTGGTGAAGCTGCTGGTGGCGATGATTGAGCCGTACAAAGGTCGGATTTATGACCCTTGCTGCGGATCGGGTGGGATGTTTGTGCAGTCGGAGAAGTTTGTCGAGGCGCACGGGGGACGCAAAGGCGATATTGCCATCTATGGGCAGGAGTCAAACCCAACGACGCGCCGATTGTGTTTGATGAACCTGGCGATTCGGGGGATTGATGGCAATATTGGCGATCGCCAAGCCGATAGTTTCACCAATGACCTGCACAAGGACTTGAAGGCAGACTACATCCTGGCAAATCCACCGTTTAATATCAGCGATTGGTGGAATAGCTCACTGGCGGATGATGTGCGCTGGCAGTATGGCACGCCGCCGAAGGGCAACGCCAACTATGGCTGGGTGCAGCACATGATTCATCACCTCGCACCCAATGGAATTGCGGGTTTTGTCTTAGCGAATGGCTCGATGAGTTCTAACCAGTCGGGGGAAGGGGAGATTCGCAGGGCGATGATTGAGGCGGATCTGGTGGATTGCATGATTGCGTTGCCGGGGCAGTTGTTTTACACGACGCCGATTCCGGCCTGTTTGTGGTTTGTGACGCGCAATAAGAAGGGCATGGTGGGGACGAAGGGCTTTACATCATTGAGGGATCGGCGAGGTGAGACGCTGTTTATTGATGCCCGGAAGCTGGGGTATCTGGTTGATCGTACTCATCGGGATCTATCGGATGATGTGTTAGCGCGCATTGCAACTACCTATCATGCGTGGCGAGGTGAACCGGAAGCTGGCATCTATGCAGATGTGCCGGGGTTCTGTAAGAGTGCGACGTTGATAGATATTCAGTCGCATGGGTATGTGTTGACTCCCGGACGCTATGTAGGAGCGGAGGAAGCAGAGGATGACGATGAACCGTTTGAAGAGAAGATGCAGAGGTTGACGGCAAAGTTGGAAGAGCAGTTTAAGGAATCTGCACGATTGGAGAAGGCGATTCGAGAGAATTTACGAGGGCTGGGTTATGGCGGCTGACGGTTGGCAGAACATAAAACTTGGAGAATTCATCACTCTTCAACGAGGACATGATTTGCCTGAGCCACAACGAAGACCAGGCAATATACCTGTGATTGGTTCTTTTGGGATCACAGGTTATCACGACACAGCTACAACGAAGGGACCAGGGGTAGCTGTAGGCAGAAGTGGTGCTTCTTTTGGAGTGGTGAACCATTCTGCTACTGATTTTTGGGCATTAAACACTGCCTTGTACGTTATCGATTTTCACGGTAACGATGAAAAATTTGCCTACTACTTTCTAAAATCAATTGATTTTCAACGATACAACTCCGGAAGTGCTCAGCCTTCACTCAATCGAAATTTTATTCATCCAATACCTGTCAAGATTCCTCCGCTTGATGAGCAAAAGGCGATCGCCCACATTCTCGGCACCCTCGACGACAAAATCGAATTCAATCAGCAGATGAACCAAACGCTGGAGAGCATTGCCCGTGCCCTCTTCAAGTCTTGGTTCATTGACTTCGATCCCGTCCGCACCAAAATGGATGGACGACAACCCGTAGGCATGGATGCGGAAACGGCGGCTCTGTTTCCTGATGAGTTTGAGGATGGAGGCGCACTCGGCAAAACTCCGAAAGGTTGGGAGATAGATTCTATAAGCAATTTAATTGAGATGATGAATGGTGGTACTCCTAAAACATCTGTTGCTGAATACTGGGGTGGCAACCTTCTCTGGTACGCAGTTACAGATACTCCAAACCCAAATGATGTTTTTGTTATTGACACTGCTAAAAAAATTACTCAAAAGGGTTTAGAGAATTCTACAACTCGCATTCTGCCTATTGGCGCAACAATTATTAGCGCCAGAGGAACTGTAGGTAAATGTGCTCTCACGCCAGTTCCTCTAGCTATGAATCAAACCTGCTATGGAATTAAAGGAAAAGAAGGAAGAGGCGATTACTGGATCTATTTTGTTATCAAAAATGCAGTCTTAAATCTCAAGCAAAGTAGTCATGGTACTGTTTTTGACGCTATTTCCAGAGATACTTTCAAAAAAATTACTGAAGTCAGTCCACCAATCCAAATAACACAAGAGTTCGATCGTTCTGTATCCCCTATTTTGGACAAGATTCTGAATAACTTATATGAGTCTCGCAGTTTAACCTTAACCCGTGATGCCCTACTACCAAAACTGTTATCCGGCGAGATCCGCATCAAGGATGCCAAAAAGGTTGTAGAACAAGAGTTATCGGTAGTTAAAGGGTAAGTCATGGCTAGACATTCCGTTCCTCGTATCGAATATCTGCGTGTCCAAAACTATCGTGCTCTGCGTGACCTGGAACTAAAAGACATTACGCCGCTGACCGTCTTTCTAGGACCCAACGGCAGTGGTAAATCTACTATCTTCGATGTGTTTGCTTTTCTCTCAGAATGCTTTCAGTTTGGCTTACGCCGCGCTTGGGACAAACGCGGGCGGTTTCGTGAACTTCGCACTCGTGGAGTTGAAGAACCTATTATCATCGAATTGAAATATCGAGAGCGCCCTAAAACGCCCATCATTACTTATCATCTTGCCATTTCAGAAAATTCTAAAGGTCCTTACATTACTGAAGAGTGGTTGCAATGGCGCAGAGGGCAGACAGGTCAACCCTTTAGATTTCTAAATTTTCAGGAGGGATCTGGTCAGGTCATTACAGGTGAAATACCCGACGAGGAAGATGAACGAGTGTCTGAACAGCTAAGCTCTCCTGAAATGCTTGCAGTCAACACCTTGGGTCAATTTGCTAAACATCCTCGTGTTAGTGCCCTACGGCGATTTATTACAGGATGGTATCTCTCCTATCTCACAGCAGATACTACCCGTGGCACACCCGAAGCAGGTCCCCAAGAACGACTTTCCGCCACGGGGGATAACCTCCCAAACGTCATTCAATACCTTAAAGAGCAACACTCCGATCGGTTAGAAAAAATTCTTCATACCCTCTCTAATCGTATCCCCAGACTAGAGCGCATCGATGCCGATATGATGCCCGATGGACGTTTGCTGCTGCAAGTTAAAGATGCTCCATTCGAGCAGCCTGTCCTGGCTAAATTTGCTTCTGACGGTACCCTCAAGATGCTTGCCTACCTTACGGTGCTTTACGATCCCAATCCACCAGAGTTAATCGGCATCGAAGAACCGGAAAATCAACTCCACCCGCGTTTACTTCCAGAACTTGCTGGCGAATGCCGGGAAGCAACCACGAACAGTCAGCTCATGGTCACCACGCACTCACCTTTTTTTGTTGATGCTCTTAGACCTGAAGAAGTTTGGGTACTCTATCGCGACGAGAACGGTTACACCAAAGCAAAACGAACGGCTGATATGCGAGGCATCAAAGAATTTATTGAACAAGGTGCTTTGCTGGGCAACCTTTGGACAGAAAACTACTTTGAAGTGGGCGACCCACTCACTAATGCGGGTGGCTCCACTCAACGGGTGATTTAGGAAGAACCTATGCACATTGAATTTCTAGTGGAAGATCTTTCCACCCAAGAAGCCTGCACAATGTTTTTACCAAGCCTGCTCCCATCAGGCACTGAGTACGAAATTCGTTCTTTCAGAGGTAAGCAAGATCTGCTCTCTAAGTTACCTGATCGTCTCAAAGCCTATCGGAGTTGGATTCCAGAAAGCTGGCGAATCGTTGTTCTAATCGATCTCGATAACGACAACTGCCAAGACTTAAAAAGTAAGTTGGAAGACATGAGCCAGCAGGCAGGGTTCATCACCAAAACTACCTGTATTCAAGGACAAGCATTTCAGGTTCTCAACCGCATCATGATTGAGGAACTTGAAGCCTGGTTCTTTGGCGATATAGAAGCAATCTGTAAAGCGTATGCTGGGACTCGTTCCAGCCTTGCTCAGAAAGCGCGATACCGAAATCCAGATGCTATTCAGGGTGGCACATGGGAAGCATTGCAACGAGAACTTCAACGAGCAGGTCACTTCAAAGGTGGGCTGGATAAAGTAAAAGCTGCCCGCGAGATTGCTCAATTTATGAATCCAGAGATCAATCAATCTCCAAGCTTTCAAACATTCCGCAATGGCTTAATTGAGATGACAATCGAATAGAATCGCACCAAGAGGTATGGGCATTCCAGCACCAAGCCGAACGCATCCAGAACTAGGAACTCGCCTACCAAAACGCACTCTATAAAAGCCACTCAACCCGGGAGTAATACTATGTTAAAAGACATCGTTGCAGCTCATCAATCTGCCTGAAAGACGTTGAAAGCCTGATGGGGAAATTGACATGATTAACAAAAATATTGATGCAGTTACTAGCAACGATATCGAGGCACTGATCACTAACCAATCTGCTGAAAGCCGCACACTGGAGTATAAAGAGAAACTTCCAGGCAACTCTGACGATGATAAAAAAGAGTTCTTGAAGGATGTGTCAGCCTTTGCCAATACTTCAGGTGGTGACATCATCTATGGCATCTCAGAGAAGCGTGACAGCGACGGCAAAACAACAGGCTTGCCAGATCAAGCTAAGGGTTTGAGTGGTATTAATGCAGACGAACAAAAACGGCGGTTGGATAGCATTCTGCAAGATGGTTTAGATCCTAGAATTCCAGGGGTACGTATAGAGACGATTGAGGGGTTTAGTGATGGCTCTATAATTTTCATCAGAGTTCCTAAAAGCTGGAACTCTCCTCATATGGTAGTTTTCAAGAATTGGTCACGTTTCTTTGCTCGTAATAGTGCTGCTGCATATCAACTTGATGTAGCTGAAATTCGCTCGACGTTTATTGCGTCAGAGTCTTTGGCAGAGAGAATTAGGCAATTTCGCACAGATCGGATTGCAAAGCTTGTGGCTGGTGAGGGTCCCACTCTTCTTCCGATAGGTCCCAAAATTCTATTGCACATCATCCCCGTCTCGACTTTCGGCTCAATGAACCAAATCGGCATTAGTGAAGTTGGAAAAACGTTTACTGTCTTTCCCCCAGGCAATGTGTCTGGGTGTAACAGACGCTTCAACTTAGATGGGATTTTGAGCTATGCAGCTTCTAATCAAGAAACGAATGAAGCGTACTCTTACATTCAGCTTTTTCGCAATGGAAGTATTGAGGCTGCCTTCTCATTAGTTCGTAGTGATGATAAGAAGTTCATTAGCGAACACTATGAAGGTATCGTTCTTCGGGCACTACAACGCTACATTTCCCTCCTACAAGAACTAAAAATTAACCCCCCAGTGATTATTTGTCTGAGTTTAGCTGAAGTCAGAGGACACAGTATTGGTAGCTCAGTCTATTCATCTTTATATCCCTACGCTCAGCATACTTTTGATCGTGATGTTCTCATCATTCCTGAAATTGGTATTGAAGACTACAGCGTTACATTGCCGCAAGTTCTTCAGCAACCTTTTGATACTATTTGGCAAGCTTCTGGGCAGACGGGTAGTCCTAACTACAATGATGCAGGCAATTGGATCGGAACTGGATAAGCAGATGAAACGCTCAGATGGCGACGGAATCATAAGACCTCCTGACATTCGTTGGTTGATCGCTTATAACCGTACTGGAAGATACGGGAATCCTTGTAGAAAGGGATACGTTCACTAGGATGTCGCATGGGCAAGTTTACCGAATCGCACGTTGAAAAAGCTGCCCTCTATTACTTTGAGCAGCTAGGCTACACCATTCTCAACGGTTCCGATATTGCTCCTGATGAACCCCAAGCAGAGCGCACCACCTACGCAGAGGTGATTCTAGAAGGTCGTCTCCGGTCTGCCCTGGCACAGGTAAACCCCCGAATTCCTACGATCGCACTCGATGATGTGGTGCGCCAAGTGCTCCGCTCCGAAACCCAAAACCTCTTCGAGAACAACCGCCGTTTCCATCGTCTCCTCACCGACGGCGTACCCGTTACCTATCAAGAAGGAGAGCGCACTGTCCACGACCAGGCATGGCTAATTGACTGGAACAACCCCGACCACAACGACTGGCTCGTCGTCAACCAGTTCACCATCATCGAAAACCGCAAAAATCGCCGTCCCGATGTCGTCGTCTTTCTCAACGGACTCCCCCTCGCCGTCCTTGAACTCAAAAACGCCGCCAGCGAAAACGCCGATCTCGAAGGAGCCTTCAACCAGCTTCAGACCTACAAGCGTGACATCCCCAGCCTCTTTACCACCAATGCTGCCCTCATCATCTCAGACGGCTTAGAGGCGCACATTGGTACTCTCACCGCAGACCGCGAACGCTTCATGCCTTGGCGCACGATCGACGGCAGTAACCTTGCTCCCAAAAGCACCCCCGAACTCGAAGTCATCATTCACGGAGTCTTTGAGAAAACCCGCTTCCTCGACCTGCTCCGTTACTTCATCGTCTTCGAGGTCGATGGGGAAACCATTACCAAAAAGATGGCAGGCTACCACCAATACCACGCCGTCAACAAAGCCGTAGCTGAAACCATCCAAGCAACCTCTCCTCAGGGGGACAAGCGCGTGGGCGTGATTTGGCACACTCAGGGGTCAGGCAAAAGTCTATCCATGGCGTTCTATGCCGGGAAAATCATTCAGCATCCGGCAATGGCAAACCCTACCCTCGTCGTCCTCACGGATCGCAACGACCTCGACGACCAACTCCTCACGACCTTCTCCAAATGTCGAGAGTTACTGCGTCAGGCACCCGTTCAGGCAGAAGACCGGACTGACCTTAAAACGAAGCTCCAGGTGGCATCGGGCGGAGTCATCTTCACCACTATTCAGAAATTCGCGCCAGACGAACGCGGCGGTGACTACGGGATGTTGAGTGATCGCCGCAACATTGTCTTCATTGCCGATGAAGCCCATCGCTCCCAATACGGACTCAAAGCGCGAGTTGTCAAAACCAAAGACAAAGCGACCGGAGAAGAAGGGGCATACACCGCCTACGGGTTCGCCAAATATCTGCGCGATGCCTTGCCTAATGCCTCCTTCATCGGTTTCACGGGTACCCCGATCGACAAAGCCGATGCCAGCACCAAGGCTATCTTTGGTGACTACATTGATATCTACGACATTCATCGCGCTGTTGAAGATGGATCTACGGTTCGCATCTACTACGAAGCCCGCCTCGCCAAAATTGCCCTCGATGAAAGCGAGAAACCTAAAATTGACTCTGACTTTGAAGACGTAACCGAAGGCGAAGAGCAAACCACTAAAGAAAAGCTCAAGAGTAAGTGGGCACAGCTCGAAGCGATGGTCGGCACCGAGAAGCGACAGGCACTGATTGCCCAAGACATCCTCACCCACTTCGACGATCGACTGGCGGCAATGGAAGGTAAAGGCTTGATTGTTTGTATGAGTCGCCGCATCTGCGCTGAACTCTATAAGCAAATCGTTAAACTTCGCCCAGAGTGGCACTCAGACCAGGATGATGCAGGCGAAATCAAAGTTGTGATGACGGGCAGTGCGGCTGATCCAGAAGACTTGCAACTCCATGTCCACAGCAAAAAAGGGCGAGATGCGATCGCCAACCGCCTGCGCGACCCCAACGACCCATTGAAGCTGGTAATTGTTCGGGATATGTGGCTCACGGGCTTTGATGCTCCTTGCCTGCACACGATGTACATCGACAAACCTATGAAAGGGCATAACTTGATGCAGGCGATCGCTCGTGTCAACCGCGTGTTTGGGGCAAAGCCAGGTGGATTGGTGGTGGATTATCTCGGCATTGCCCAAGACTTGAAAGCTGCCTTAATGGACTACACCGAGGGAGATCGAGGTGAAACGGGAATTCCGATCGCAGAAGCTGTCGCCTTGATGCAGGAGAAGTACGAAATCGTCGCTGCTATGTTCCACGGGTTCGACTACTCCCGTTTCTTCACAGGCACTCCACCCGAACGGCTCACGACCCTATGCGAAGCCACCGATTGGATTCTCCGTCCCGCATTTCAGAACGATAACGGCACCCCACGCTACATCCAGGCAGTAACCGAACTCTCCAAAACCTTTGCCCTCTGTGCGACTGAAGACGAAGCGATTTCGATTCGGGAAGAAGTGGGCTTCTTCCAGGCAATCAAAGCGACCCTCTCCAAACACACCGTGGAAGGCAGCAAAGGTAAAGCGGACCTGGATGCTGCTGTGCGCCAAATCGTTACTCGTGCCGTCGCCTCAGATCAGGTCATCGACATCTTCGCCAGCGCTGGACTCGACAAGCCTGAAATCTCTATCCTCTCGGACGAGTTCCTGGAAGAAGTGCGCGATATGCCCCAAAAGAACCTGGCACTGGAAATCTTGCGAAAGCTACTCAACGATGAAATTCGGACACGCTCACATCGCAACGTCGTGCAGTCCCGTACCTTCTCCGAAATGCTGATGAACTCCATCCGTCGCTACCAAAACCGCTCGATTGAATCAGCCCAGGTCATTCAGGAACTGATCAACCTCGCCCAAGAGATGCGAGAAGCCAACCAACGGGGCGAGGATTTGGGGCTGACCGAAGACGAACTCGCTTTCTACGATGCCTTGGAAGTCAATGACAGTGCTGTTCGAGTGCTGGGAGATGAGACCCTAAAAGCGATCGCCCGTGAATTGGTCGAAGCCGTTCGTCGTAATGTCAGTATTGATTGGACACAGCGGGAGACCGTGAGAGCCAAGCTAAGGACGATCGTTAAGCGCCTCCTGCGAAAGTACGGCTATCCTCCCGATAAGCAAGAAAAGGCGACTCAAACGGTTCTAACTCAAGCTGAAACCCTCTGTAAAGATTGGGCTGCTTAACTCTTTGTTTTTGCCTTGATGACTATGCTCTGACCTCATCCTGACAGTGGATAATTCTTTTTTCTCTTTTCCTTTTCCCTGCTTTTCGTTCATGAAAAATAGCTCCAGCGCGAGAGCTAGGACACGTGATGACAGATGGGAACACAAGCGTGAGAATTCTCAACTGCCTCAACCCCTAAGGCTGTCTCCAGTAGGTGCTCACTCGCCCTCACTCACACAGGTCAACATGATATTGAACTGATGACTCACTCAAGAGACGGTCAGTTAGTCTGGGTTTTTACCTTCAGCCGTGTTCTCAAGCATATTGCCAGTTTTGGCATCCACGCCGACTTCATAAGTCTTCGTGCCGTTCTTGATGTCGAATGAATAGCGCAAGCCACTGCCGCCACCTTCGTTCTCTAGTTCTTCATCGGTGATGGTGCCTGGATGAGCTTTGAGAGCGATTTTGCGGGCATTCAGTAGACTCACCTTTGCTTGTTGTGAGTTGGCTGGCG
>Ga0123338_10004155_pt1 | contig 12750 bp, 5 predicted proteins | sample grotaG_FD_89793 | JGI IMG/M metagenome (GOLD analysis project Ga0123338, IMG submission 89793) | Glacier valley bacterial and archeal communities from Borup Fiord, Nunavut, Canada, to study Microbial Dark Matter (Phase II) -... | ecosystem: Environmental > Aquatic > Freshwater > Ice > Glacier ... | reverse complement strand
CCACTCGACAGCTTCGCCAAATCGGTCCCTTCAAACAGGATGCTGCCCGCCGTTGGTTCCGTGAGGCGGAGCAGCGCCCGGCCCAGCGTGGTCTTGCCGCAGCCCGACTCGCCCACGAGGCCAATGGTTTCGCCGGGATAGAGCGTAAAGCTGACATCGTCCACGGCCCGCACGTAGTCGGTGGCCCGCCGGAAGAAGCCCTTGCGGAGCGGGAAGTAGACCTGGAGATTTTGAACCTGAAGAAGCGGTTCGGTGGTGCTTGGCTTTGCAGCCACGACGGGCCCGCTGACTGGCGCCGGAGTAAGCTTGGCGGGGCGTGGAACATCGCCAATTTGCCCATGTTCCACGGGGAACGTTTTGGCGGTATCGGTTTTATCCCGTAACTGCTGGGCTTCCACTTCGGGCGAGGATTCCGCAAGTGCCTCATCTGGCAGCGGAAGCACGGGCGCGGGCTGGGCAAAAAGTTGACCGCTGGCGTCCTCCCCCATGAAATCGGCCACCACAGGCAAGCGTTTTTTGCCTACCGAGAGGCGCGGACGGCACGCCAAAAGGCCTTTTGTGTACGGATGTTGGGGGGTTTTAAAAATATCCAGCACCCTCCCCTGCTCCACCACCTTGCCCCGGTACATCACCAGAATGCGGTCGGCGATTTCGGCCACCACGCCGAGGTCGTGGGTGATGAAGAGCACGGCGGTGTTGTGCTGACGGCGCAGGTCGTCAATCAGGCGCAGCATCCGGGCCTGCACCGTCACGTCGAGGGCCGTGGTGGGTTCGTCGGCGATAAGCAGGGCGGGACGGCAGGCCATGGCCATGGCAATCATCACGCGCTGCTTTTGGCCGCCCGAGATTTCGTGCGGGTAGCTGTTGAATATGGCTTCCGGGCGCGGCAGCTGCGCTTCGGTGAATAGCTCGATGGTGCGGGCCTTGGCGGCGGTCTCGCTGAGGTCGGTGTGGAGGCGCAGGGCTTCCACCACCTGGCTGCCGCAGGTGTACACGGGGTTCAGCGAGGTCATCGGCTCCTGGAAAATCATGCCGATGTCGTTGCCGCGCACCTGGCGCAGGTCGGTTTCGGAGAGCTTCAGCAAGTCGGTTTGGCCCAGCTTTTCGGACTGGAAGATGGCCTGGCCGCTGCTGATGCGGCCGGGCGGCATCGGAATCAGCCCCAGCAGCGCCAGCGACGTCACGGATTTGCCCGAGCCGGATTCGCCCACGATGGCCAGCGTTTCGCCCCGGTTCAGCTCAAACGACACGTTGTCTACGGCCCGCACGTCGCCGCGGTGGCTGGAGAAGTCGATGGTGAGGTTGGAAACGGTGAGCAGCGGGTTGGGCACAGGGCAAGTAAAGCAGGAAACAGGGCTAGCAGCAGGAATTTCCGGCTTGAATAGGTGGACATTTCACGCTGCCGTAGCTGCAGAATACGCAACAGTCGCCGGCCAGTGGCTTGAGGACGGTGTGGCAGTTGGCGCACTCGTGAAAATAAACGCAGGCATCGGTGGGCATGGTTTCCGTGGTGACGTAGCTGCAGTTGGGGCAAGTCAGCGTCGATTGCAGTAGCGCGGGGCGGGCATTGTTGCTAGCACAGCAGGAAGAAGCTGGAACGACATCGAATTGGTATTGGGACATGAGCTTGGACACAACCTGGTTTCAGCTGGTAAAGCAATCCAAGGAATGGCTGTCTTGGCTGGTTTGCGGTGCGCAAGAACGTCATGCTGAGCTGATCGAAGCATCTCTACCGCGTAACTACTCCTATCGATTGGGTTATTATAGCAGTAGGAATGCTTCGCCCGGCTCAGCATGACGCACTGTATTGCGCGGGCATTTACGCGGGCCTCAACTGGCTTATTTCCTGCCTACGCCAGGTTTTCAGAATCGGGAGCTACCAGCGGGGCGCTCGCTGTAACCACCGCTTGTTTTTGCTCCTGCTGATTAAAAAAGCGGCTTTGGTTGAGCAGAATCAATGCCACACCGATGAAGATAGAAGAATCAGCAATGTTGAAAATGGGCCAGAGCGAGACGTACTTCCCTCCTAGCAGCGGCCAGTTTTGGGGCAGGAAGCCTTCGTAAATGTCCACGTAGAGCATGTCGACGACTTGGCCGTAGAACCAGCGCGTGGGCGAGCCAAACGGGGCGTTGTTGTAGACAATGCCGTAAAATACCGAGTCAATCAGGTTGCCAACAGCGCCGCCCAAAATCAGGGCCATGCAGGCGATGTAGCCACCGACGGCGCGCTGGCGGCAGAGGCGAATAATGTAATAGCTCAGGCCGAAAACAGCCAGCAAGCGGAAAGCCGTGAGCACCAGCTTGCCGTAGGGAGCCGGCAACTCGGCGCCGAAGGCCATGCCAGGGTTCAGCGTGTAGTGCAGCTTAGCCCAATGCCCGATAAGCGGAATTTCCCCCGCCATGCCGGGCTGCATGTAAGTGTGCACGGCCCACTTCGAGAACTGGTCGATTGCGATGACGAACAGCGCCAGCAGAAAGAATTTGGCCGCGTTTTGCTGGCGAGTGGTGAGGGTTGGGTGCATTCAGACGGTGCCAAAAATGGCGAGAGCGACGGCCTGATTTATTGCCGTCTTTTTAAACCTTTTATAACTGACTATCTGGCCTTTTGAACCGATAAAGACGGGCTTATTTAGTGTTTGTGCGCGTGAGGACTCGCCGGGGTTTCGAGGCCCTAGTGAATCGTTCATCCTCAAGCAGTTGCGACTTCTAGTCGGACGGGAACAGAGTAGTCATCGAATTCGAGCACCGAGCCGCCGTTCACATCGGCGGCGAAGGTGAGGGCGAGGGCCTGCGTTTCGGTGCGGATGTAGTCGCCGAATGCGGCCACGGCGGCCGTGAGCTCGGGCTGCTGGTCGGCCAAAGTGACGCGGATTTTGTCCTGCACTTCCAGGCCCGAATCTTTGCGCAGGTTTTGAAGGCGGTTTACCAGCTCGCGGGCGAGGCCTTCCTGGCGCAGCTCGTCGGTTAGGGTCACGTCGAGGGCCACGGTGAGGGGGCCGTCGGTGGCCACGAGCCAGCCGGGTAGGTCGTCGGTGCGGATTTCCACATCGTCGGGGGCCAGGGTGATGGGCTGGCCAGCAACATCCACGGCGAGGCTTCCCTCCTTCTCCAGCTTCGAGATTTCGGCCGCCGTCATCTGCTGAATACGGGCGCCCACGGCCTTCAGGCGCGGGCCATATTGCTGGCCGAGGCGCTTGAAATTGGGCTTCACCGACTTCACCAGCACGCCGCTTTCGCTCTCGTCATCCAGGAATTCGATGTGCTTCACGTTGATTTCGGCGCAAATCAAATCCTCCACGAGGCCGACTTGCTCCTTGGTCGAGTCGTTCAGCACCGGCACCAGGATGCGCTGCAAGGGCTGTCGCACCTTCAGCACCGACTTTTTGCGCAGCGAGTGGGCCAGCGAACTGATGCGTTGGGCCAGCTCCATGCGCTCCTCCAGCTTCGGGTCGATGCGGGTGGCATCAGCCTCCACCAGCAGCGTGAGATGCACGGATTCGGCCGGCGCGGCCCCGGCAACCTCACCCCCGGCCCCTCTCCAAAAGAGAGGGGAGCCAGACGATTGACGTTGGGGCATATCCAATGCCCCCTCTCCACCGGAGAGGGGGTCAGGGGATGAGGTTTGCGCGTGCGCCGTCAGGTTGCGGTACAACCACTCGGCGAAGAAGGGCGCGATGGGCGACATGAGCTGCGCCACGGTTTGCAGGCACTCGTTCAGCGTCTCGAAGGCGGCGCGTTTGTCGGTCGTCAATTCGCCTTTCCAGAAGCGGCGGCGTGAGAGGCGCACGTACCAGTTCGAGAGTTGGTCGGTCACGAAATCCTGGATGGCGCGGGCGGCCTTCGTGGGGTCGTAGCTGTCGAGGTGGCCGCGTACTTCGGCAATCAGCGACTGCAATTTGCTCAAAATCCAGCGGTCCAGCTCGCTCAATTCGGCGTGCGCCACGCGGGTTTGCGCGTCCATTTCGAACCCGTCCAGATTCGCGTAAAGCGCATAGAACGAGTACGTATTGAAGAGTGTACCGAAGAAGCGGCGCTGTACTTCGGTTACGCCGGCGGGGTCAAACTTGAGGTTGTCCCACGGTGGCGCGTTGGCGATGAGGTACCAGCGGGTGGCATCGGGGCCGAACTGCTTGATGGTGGCAAACGGGTCGACGGCGTTGCCGAGGCGCTTGCTCATCTTCTGGCCATCTTTGGCCAGCACCAAGCCATTGGCAATCACGTTTTTGAACGCCACGGAGTCTTCCAGCATCACGGCCAGGGCGTGCAGCGTGAAGAACCAGCCGCGGGTTTGGTCCACGCCTTCGGCGATGAAGTCGGCGGGAAAATTCTTCCGGAATTTCTCGGCGTTTTCAATCGGGTAGTGCCACTGGGCGTAGGGCATGGCCCCGCTGTCGAACCAAACGTCGATGAGGTCGGCCTCGCGGTACATAGCTTGGCCGGTGGGGCTGACGAGGAAAATATCGTCGACGTAAGGCCGGTGCAGGTCAATTTGCTCGCCGTTGGCGTAGGGGTTGTGGGTCATGATTTCGGCCACAACGGCCTTGTCAATCTCCGCCTTCAGCTCGGCGATGCTGCCGATGCAGATTTCTTCCGTGCGGTCCTGGGTGCGCCAGATGGGCAGCGGCGTGCCCCAGTAGCGCGAGCGGCTGAGGTTCCAGTCCACCAGGTTTTCGAGCCAGTTGCCGAAGCGGCCGGTGCCGGTGCTCTCGGGCTTCCAGTTGATGGTTTTGTTGAGCCCGATGAGCCGGTCCTTCACCGCCGTGGTCTTGATGAACCAGGAGTCGAGCGGGTAGTAGAGCACGGGCTTGTCGGTGCGCCAGCAGTGCGGGTAGGTGTGCTCGTACTTCTCTACTTTGAAGGCCGTGCCGTCGCCCTTCATCTTGATAACAATGCTCTCGTCCAGCGTCTTGTAGTCGGCCCCCGACTCGTCGTGGCCGTCGTAGTTCTTCACCCAGCGGCCCGCAAACTCGCCCATTTGGGGCACGTAGCGGCCCGTCCGGTCCACGATGGGGCCGAGCGTGCCTTCGGCATCCGGAACCATCAGTGCCGGGATGTCCGCAAGCTGCGCGGCCCGGAAGTCATCGGCCCCAAACGTGGGCGAGATGTGCACGATGCCCGTGCCGTCCTCAGTGGTCACAAAGTCGCCGTTGATGACGCGGAAAGCGCGCTCCTGCCCTTCAAACGGCGTGAAATCGAACAGCCGCTCGTACTTGATATCGATGAGGTCGGCACCGGTCCAAGTTGCTTCACGACGCCAAGGAATCACCTTATCACCTGGTTTGAAATCACCTAAGCTACCTTCAGCACCTTTGTCACTGAAGTATCGGGATATCAAAGCTTCAGCTAGGATAACGTGAATTGGCTCAAATGTGTACGGGTTAAACGTACTGATTTGAGCATACCGAATGTTTTTACCAACTGCTAGCGCTGTATTGGCAGGCAGCGTCCAAGGCGTAGTTGTCCAAGCCAGGATAAACATTTTAGGCTGTTTTCCGGCGTGTTCTTCGGCACCTAAAGTGGAGCCAAACAACTTATCGGCAACTTTATTATCATCCCATTTCACCTTAAACTGCGCTACCACAGTCGTGTCCATCACGTCGCGGTAGGTGCCGGGCTGGTTCAGCTCGTGCGAGCTGAGGCCGGTACCGGCGGCCGGCGAGTACGGCTGAATGGTGTAGCCTTTGTAGAGCAAACCCTTGTCATAAAGCTTCTTGAGCAGCGCCCAGCAGCTTTCGATGTACTCCGGTTCGAAGGTCACGTAGGGGTCATCGAGGTCGACCCAGTAGCCCATTTTCTCGGTCAGGTCGTCCCACTGCGCCTTGAAGCGCATGACGGTTTCCTTGCAGCGCTGGTTGTACTCCGCGATGCTGATTTTCTTGCCGATGTCCTCCTTCGTGATGCCCAGCTCCTTTTCCACCTGCAGCTCGATGGGCAGGCCGTGGGTGTCCCAGCCGCCCTTGCGGGGCACCTGCTTGCCCAGCAGCGTTTGGTAGCGGCAGAAGATGTCCTTCACCGTGCGCGCCATGACGTGGTGGATGCCGGGCGCGCCGTTGGCGGAAGGCGGGCCTTCGTAGAACACGAACGTGGGCTGGCCTTCGCGGCTGCTCACGCTCTTTTCAAAGATGCCGTGCTCCTTCCACCAGGCGAGGATGTCCTCGCCGAGCTGGCCGTAGTTGAGCGGCTGCTTGTATTCGGGGTATTTCATTGTTGTTGTTTGTCATCCTGAGCGTAGCGAAGGACCTTATCGCGCCCGAGGACATTCCAATTACTACTCTCAACCGAGCGTAGCGGTGAAAAGATGTTTCGCTGCGCTCAACATGACAGTACCGGGCTATTTGCCTTTGACGGTCATCTTATCCAGATTCAGCTCCAAGTCGTCGTCCTCTTCGTGGTACGACTCGTCGTAGTGCCGCACCAGGGCTTTGTTGCTGATTAGGTTGTCTTTGCCGTGCTCGAAGGTGACCAGCAGGCAAGGCAACAAAATCAGGTTGGAAAAATTCGTAATCAGCAGCGAAGCCGACATGAGCAGGCCCAGCGCCTTGGTGCCGCCAAACTCGCTGAAGGCAAAAATGCTGAAGCCCACAAACAGCACGATGCTGGTGTAAATCATGCTCGTGCCGGCTTCGCTCAGCGTGACCGACACGGCTTCGCGCACGCGGTTGCCGTTGAGCACCATTTCCTGCCGAAACTTGGCCAGCAGATGGATGGAATTGTCGCCGTCGATGCCCAGGGCGATGACGAAGATGAGCGCCGTGCCGGGCTTGAGCGGGATGTTGAAATAGCCCATGATGCCGGCCGTGAGCAACAGCGTCACGGCGTTCGGAATAAGGGCAAACAGCACCGCGCGGGCCGAGCGGAACAATATCAGCACCACCAGCCCCACCAGCCCAAAGGCCAGAAACAGGCTGTCGCGCAGGGTGTGGATGATGTATTCGTTGCCCTTGGTGAATAGGATGGTGGTGCCGGTGGGCCGCACGTCCAGCCCCGTGCCGTTGAAAATGCGGTGCATCTCGGGCAGGATTTTGTTGTTCATCAGCGTGTCGAGGTTGCGCGAGCCGATGTCGGCAATCTTGAGGCTGATGCGCGCGCGCTGGCCGGTGCTGTCCACGAACGAGCGCAGAAGCTTGCTGTTGAGGCCCGCGCCGGCGCCCTTGGAATTGGCCAGGCCGCTGAGGATGAAATTCTTTTCCGAACTATCCGGCAGGCGGAAGAACTTCGGGTCGCCGTTGTAGTAGGCCTGGGTGGTGGATTTCAGAAACGTGACAATGCTGAGCGGCGACGTAACCTCGGGCTGGGTGCGCAGGAAATTCTCGAACTGATTGATTTTTTCAAGGTTGGCCAGCTTGAACAGGCCGCGCTTCTTATGGGTGTCCACCACAAATTCCAGCGGCATCACGCCGTTGAAATGGCGCTCGAAAAAGCTCAAATCGGAGTTTACCGAGCTGTTTTTGGGCAAATCATCCACCATGAACGACACCGACTCGATGCGCCGGATGCCGAAGGCCGCGCCCAGCACCAGCACCAGTGCTAGCACGTACACCGTGGGCCGGCGGTTCATCACCAGGTGGTCGAAAAATTCGAGCAGCTTGGTAAGCGGCGCGGCGTCGAGGTGCTCGAGCTGCTTGGGCGTGGGGGGCGGCAGGTAGGTAAACACGGCCGGAATCAGCAAAAAACTGATGACGAAGGCCACGAAAATGTTGATGGTGGCCACCAGCCCAAACTGGAACAGGATGGCAATGTCGGTGAAGCAAAACACGAAGAAGCCGATGGCCGTGGTCGTGTTGTTCATGAGCGTGACGAGGCCGATTTTGCGAATCACCCGCGTCATGGCCAGCATCTGGTTGCCCGATTTACGGTAGTCGTAGTGGTAGCGAGAGAGCAGGTAGGTGCAGTTGGGGATGCCGATGACGATAATCAGGCTCGGAATGAGGCCGGTGAGCAGGTTGATTTTGTAGCCCAGCAGCACGATGGAGCCGATGGCCCAGACGGCCGTGACGCCCACCACCAGCAGCGGAAACACCACCGCCGCCCACGTCCGGAAAAACGCCAGCAGCGTGATGCCCGTGACCAGCAGGGCCAGGATGGTGAAAAACGTCATTTCCGAGCCCACCTTGCTCGTCATCGTGTAGCGCACGTAGGGCAGGCCGGCGTAGTGCAGCCGGATGCCGGTCTTCCGCTCAAACGCCTTGGCAAGGCCCAGAATCTGCTTCATCACCCCCTGCCGCTTCGACGAGTTCAGGTACTTAGGGTTCATGGTGAGGGCCAGCAGCGTGGCCCCGGTGCGCGGGCTGATGAGCTGACCCTTGTAAAACTCCACCCGATTCACGACGCGCATCAGGCTGTCGAGCTCGTGCTGGGTGCGGGGGAAGGTGCGGAAAATGGGGACGGTTTTGTATCGGTTGGTGGCCGTGTCGCGCTGCAGGGCCAGGGCCTTAGTCACGCTGAGCACACCGCTCACGCCTTCCACTTTGGCCAGGGTATCGGTGAGGGCCCGCAACTCGTTGAAGTTGCCCAGGCGGTACACGGCGCTGTCCTGCAGGCCCAGGGCCAGGATGTTGGCGTCCTCGCCGAAGGTGCGCTTGAACTGCTGGAAATAAACCATGTCCGGGTCCTGCGGGCTCACCACCTGGGCAAAGTCGTAGGTCATTTCCACGTCCTTGGCATTCCAGGCCATGAACACGGTGACAACGGCCAGCACCGCAATCAGCGAACGGCGAAACCGAATAATGAACAGCGCAATGGTGGCCCACATAAAACCCTGCAAAAAGGCAAAGCTACGTCCGGCTCCGGCCGTCGGTGGGCCACTGGGAAAAATGGCGGCCATCCAAAAAATACAGAGGGCCGGGGCGCACTGCTTCGGCCCCCTGTATTTTACTTTGAGCAGCGAGGGTCACGCCACCGGCCTTCTGTGTTTCCCTTTGGGAGCGGGGGCGCACGCCACAAGCCCTCTGTATTTTATTTTGGGGGCGGGGCGCACGCCACAAGCCTTCTGTATTTTATTTTGAGGGCTCGTGGCGTGCGCCCCCGCCTCCTGTATTTTTTTGAACGAAGCCAGGCCGTTGCCGCGCCGCTACAGCTGCTCGAAAATCCGCCGGAAGCTCACCGCCTCACCGATGTAGGCGCGCAAGTCGGCAATGGGCATCCGCGTCTGCGCGCGCGAGTCGCGGTGGCGCACGGTCACGGTGTCGTCTTCCAGCGTCTGGCCGTCGACCACGATGCAGAAGGGCGTGCCGATGAGGTCCTGGCGGGTGTAGCGCTTGCCGATGGCGTCGCGCTCCTCCAGCACGAGGCGAAAGTCGTACTTCAGCGCGTCGAAGATTTCCTGGGCTTTCTCGGGCATCCCGTCTTTGCGGACCAGCGGGAAGATGGCGGCTTTCACCGGCGCCAGGGCCGGGGGCAGGCGCAGCACGGTGCGGGTTTTGGTTTGCTGGGCTTCGCCCTCGCCTTCGGTGATGGTTTCCTCGGCGTAGGCCTGGCAGAGCGTGGCCAGGAACAGACGGTCGGCGCCCACCGAGGTTTCGACCACGAAGGGCACGTAGTTGCCGTAGGCCTTGCCGGTGGCCGGGTCGAGGTCGGCGTCGAAGTACTGCTGCTTTTTGCGGCTCAGGGTTTGGTGCTGGGTCAGGTCGAAGTCGGAGCGCGAGTGAATGCCCTCGATTTCCTTGAAGCCGAAGGGGAATTCGTACTCGATGTCCACGGCCGCCTTGGCGTAGTGGGCCAGCTTGTCGTGGTCGTGGAAGCGCAGCTTGGCCGCCGGCAGGCCGATGGCCTCGTGGAAGCGGCGGCGGGCGGCCTTCCAGGTGTCGTACCACTCGCCTTCGGTGCCGGGGCGCACGAAAAACTGCATCTCCATCTGCTCAAACTCCCGCATCCGGAAGATAAATTGGCGGGCCACAATCTCATTCCGAAACGCCTTCCCAATCTGGGCAATGCCGAAGGGCACCTTCATACGGGCCGATTTCTGCACGTTCAGGAAGTTCACGAAAATGCCCTGGGCCGTTTCGGGGCGCAGGTACACGGGCGGCGCGTCGGCATCTACCGAGGAGCCCTGGGTCGAGAACATCAGGTTGAACTGGCGCACCTCGGTCCAGTTCGCAGTGCCGGACACGGGGCACTTGATTTTTTCGTCGAGGATGAGCTGGCGCACGCCGGCCAGGTCGTTGGCCGTGAGCCGGCGGCCCATCTCGGCGGTGAGGGCGGCGCCGCGGGCGGGGTCGCCGGCGCACTCGTACTCGGCGGCTCGTTCCTCCAGCAGTACGTCGGCGCGGTAGCGCTTCTGGCTGTCGAGGTTGTCGATGAGCGGGTCGTTGAAGCCGTCGATGTGGCCGCTGGCTTTCCAGGTTTGGGGAGCCATGAAAATGGCGGCGTCGAGGCCCACCACGTCGGCGTGCAACTGGGTCATGGCCTCCCACCACAGGCGCTTGAGGTTGTTTTTCAGCTCCACGCCGTTGGGGCCGTAGTCGTACACGGCGGCCAGGCCGTCGTAGATTTCGGAGGACTGAAACACGAAGCCGTATTCCTTGGCGTGGGCCACAATGTCCTTGAGCTGGATAGTTTCGGGTGCTGGGTTCATGCCCGCAAAAGTAGGCCGGTACGGCGGAAGCCGAAACCTGTGCGTAGAAGGCCGCAGCTCATCCGCTCTTCATCAAAAGGCCGTTGCGTCACAATTCGGTAACGTAGCGGGGGCGGACGGCCACCCTACCTTTGGCGCATGATTCAACCTATATTCCCACCAATCCGCTGTTTATGTTTGGTTTAGAGCCCCACGTGCTATTGCTGCTGGCGGTGTGCCTGCTGGCCGCCTGCGCGTTCGAGTTCGTCAATGGCTTTCACGACACGGCCAATGCCGTGGCCACGGTCATCTACACCAACACGCTGCGGCCCTGGGTGGCGGTGGTGTGGTCGGCGTTCTGGAACTTCATCGGCGTGATTGCCGGCGGCACGGCCGTGGCCATGGGCATCATCTACCTGCTGCCCGTCGAGAGCCTCGTGGACCAGAACGTGTACCACGGCATCGCCATGGTGGGCGCCCTCATCATCGCGGCCATCATCTGGAACATCGGCACTTGGTACTACGGCATTCCGGCGTCGAGCTCGCACGCCCTCATCGGGTCCATTCTGGGCGTGGGCATTGCGTTTTCGTTGCTGCCCGGCTCCCAAGGCGCGGCCGTGAACTGGAGCAAGGCCACCGAAGCCGGCATTGCCCTGCTGGTGGGGCCGCTGCTGGGCTTTTCGCTCACCATCGGGGCCATGTTTCTGCTCAAGCGCTTCGTGCCGAGCAAGGCCATCTTCAAGGAGCCGCACAAACGCAAGCCCCCGCCCCTCTGGATTCGGCTGCTGCTCATCACCACCTGCACGCTGGTGAGCTTTTTTCACGGGTCCAACGACGGGCAAAAGGGCATCGGCCTGATTATGCTCATCCTCATCGGCATCGTGCCCAACTACTTCGCCCTCGACCAGCACAAGAACCCCCTCGATTTGCGCGACTCGCTCGGCAAGGTCGAGTACGTCATCAGCCGCGTGAACCGCGACGAGCTGAGCCCGGCCGACCAGAAAACGCTGGCCGAAGTGAAAACCCAGACCGACGACCTCGACCGCGTGTTCGCCGGCAAAACCCGCGTGGCGGACCTGCCCACCACGGCCCGCTTCGAAATTCGCCGCGACATCCTCATGCTCACCAACCGAGCCAAAAAGCTGCTTGGCTCGGAGAAAATCAGCCTCAGCACCGAAGACCGCACCATCTACGACAAGTCCATTGCCTCGATGCGCACCTTCACCGACTACGCCCCCTGGCAGGTGTCGCTGATGGTGGCCCTGTCCTTGGCCTGCGGCACGATGATAGGCTGGGAGCGCATCGTGAAAACCATCGGCGAGCGCATCGGCAAGGAGCACCTCACCTACGCCCAGGGCGGCAGCTCCGAGTTGGTGGCGGCCCTCATGATTGGGGCCAGCACCGCCGTGGGCCTGCCCAGCTCCACCACCCACGTGCTCACCTCGTCCATCGCGGGCAGCATGGTGGCCAGCCGCGGCGTCAAAAACATCAACCCCCAAATGGTGCGCAACATCGCCCTGGCCTGGCTGCTCACCCTGCCCGTGACCATGGTGCTGGCCGGCAGCCTGTTTCTGCTTTTTCGCGCCATGATAGGCTAAGTCACCGCTAAGCTCGACCGCTTAAAGCACAAAAAAGACGGCTCCTTTCGGAGCCGCCTTTTTTATGTGGGTACCACCGGCGCACGCCGGCCCGTTGAAAAGATTGCCGCCGATAACCGAAACAATGCCCCTGTTTTCAGTGACTTATCCACTTATCCACAGCTAAAAGCGCCGATAATGTGGATAAGCCCGGCCTACTTGGGCCACTGCACCTCCATTTGATCGTTGATGAAAACGCCGAAGTTGACGAACTGCAACCCGCCTTCTTCGAAGTATAAATCAATCATCGACTGCTCGTAGGAGAGGCGAATCGCGCCTTCCTCCATGGTTTCGAGTTCGGGGGCAGCTTGGTTGTGGCGCTGCATCAGGGCCTTCACTTGCTCCACGCCCTGGCCGTGAATGGCCTCGCCGAAGAGGCGCATGTTGGGGTTGTCGGTTTCGATGCAGCTCAGGCGGAAGTCGTCTTCGCGGTCGAAGTAGAGCGAGAGCAGGTAGTCTTCCTCGTGGTAGTTCCAGGCCTGGTGCTCGAAGTCGTCGTCCTCGTCCGACTCTTCAATTTCCTCGGGCTCGCCCACCAGGGTGCGCACCTCGTCCATGGTG
>Ga0123338_10004154_pt1 | contig 12753 bp, 4 predicted proteins | sample grotaG_FD_89793 | JGI IMG/M metagenome (GOLD analysis project Ga0123338, IMG submission 89793) | Glacier valley bacterial and archeal communities from Borup Fiord, Nunavut, Canada, to study Microbial Dark Matter (Phase II) -... | ecosystem: Environmental > Aquatic > Freshwater > Ice > Glacier ... | reverse complement strand
GTAACCACTACCCGGGGCTGCCTGATCTTTGTTAATCCCGATAATAGTTTAACCGGGTTTTGTTCGTCGTTGTTGTTTAAAGGCGTAAACAATACATCGATTATTCCATTGCATCCAAGACCTACACCAATCTGGTGGCTGTCTTCCTGGGTAGTATCATAAGTAGCTATTGCAGGTTTATCCATTACAAGCGCTTTGCGTGCCCTGCGCAACGCATCACCTTCCAGGCATCCGCCACTAATTCCGCCAAGGTAAGTGCCATTGTCCAGTACAAGCATCCGCGCTCCGGTTCTCCTGTACGATGATCCTTCAACCCTTGCTACCGTGGCCAATACCGCTTTGGTAGTAGCGAAGTCAATAGAATCGTATGCTTTAACAATAGACCTGATTTCTTTCATACAAAAATAGAAGATGCAAATTTATTAGAGTTTTAGGTAAGATAATGAAAGTTTTCCAGCGTTATAAGCCGCGAAGCCACGAACACTCAAAGCCACGAAGGAACACAAAGATGTTTTAAAAATTTTCTTCGTACCTCTTGGTGCCTTCGCGTCTGTGTGGCTCATTAAGCAAAAGTGTTGTAAGCCACGAAGACTCAAAGCCACGAAGGAACACAAAGATGTTATAAAAATTTTCCACGTGCCTCTTGGTGCCTTCGCGTCTTAGTGGCTTATTGAGCAAAAGTGTTGTAAGCCACGAAGACTCAAAGCCACGAAGGAACACAAAGATGTTTTAAAAATTTTCTTCGTGCCTCTTGGTGCCTTCGCGTCTTAGTGGCTTATTGAGCAAAAGTGTTGTAAGCCACGAAGACTCAAAGGCACGAAGGAACACAAAGATGATTTAAAAATTTTCTTCGTGCCTCTTGGTGCCTTCGCGTCTTAGTGGCTTATGTACTACTTCTTCTCCTTCACCATCTTCCACATTTTTATAGTCTTGTTGTCAACATCAAGTTTTATCAGGTACAATCCAGGCGTCATTTGTTTGTTAAGATCAATACTGTATGTATTTGATCCTGCTGATGTTTTTCCAAACAACTGGCGCTGTATCAATCTTCCATTCATATCGTAGATACTTGCCGATACATTGTTTGCCGGAACAGTAGCTGTATATTGAATCATTAAACGCTCTGTGAATGGATTAGGATAAGCGCTTGTAATCCTGGCATTCATCACTGCATCAGGCGTTGCCCCATCTATAACTGTTAACGATCCTGACCCCTGGGTTGAGGCGCCACCGGCTGAAAAGTTTAATGCCGTGCCTGTAAGCAATTGCCTTGCAATGCCGGGACCACTGTAATAAACCTGCATTAATTCTCCACCATCTTTTTCAAAGAAAGTAATTGAGATGGGATACAATCCCGCGGTTGGTACGCTCACTGTCCCCGTGACAGAAGTGGGGCCATGCAATCCGTCGTTGCTTACCAGCGCTGTGGCAGCAGGGTTATACAGGGTGTTCCAATAGAAGCTGCTTCCGTCATCAGAAATAGTCTCGAAAGTATAAGTGCCGGGTGTGGTGATATTGATATATCCTTCCCATACAAAACCGAAATTGTCATTTACAGTGGGCGGCCTTACGCTGATATCTGTGCTTGTTGCCGACCCTGTTTTAACTGCTGTAAGTGTATCGAAGTTTGGCAGTGTGTTCCATGTGCCCTCGTAATAGCGGTATTTTAATCCGTTTGCTTTAGGTGCACTTATCACTGCGAGTGCCGCGCTGAATGCCGATGTGTTATTTGCCAGGTCGCGCGCTTTTATTGTAAACGAGCTTGACTGGCCGGCTGTTAATCCGCTTAAGCGGTAAGAAGTGCCTGGCACATTTGTTTTGAAAACGCCATTCACATAAATGTCATATCCTGATACACCTACGTTGTCTGTTGAAGCATCCCATATTATGTCATCATAAGTATTAGTAGTAAGTACTGCTTTGAGATTAACCGGCACACTCGGTGCAACAGCATCTGAAGGTAGCGTGAAAGCGCCTGTGAACGCGGCATTGGGGATCAATTGTCTTGGTATGCCGGGGCCGCTCCAGTAAACCTGCATACTCTCGCCACTGTTTTTTTCAAAGAATGTAATTGCTATCGGGTAGATGCCTGCCGGCATTGTTACAGAACCCGTCGCTGAAGCAGGACCATGAACGCCATCATTGTTTACCAATGCGGTGGCTGTTGGCGAATATGATGTATTGAAGTAGAACTTGCTTCCATCATCGGAGATTGTTTCAAACGTGTATTGTCCGGAGATGGGCAGGTTGATATTGCCTTCCCATAAGAAAGCGTAGTTATCGGCCTGGTTCCTGTTTGTAATGATATCTATGTTTGGCATGAACCCGGTTTTAACAGGTATCAGCGTGTTGAAATTCGGTAACAGGTCCCAGGTACCTTCATAGTATTTGTAAGTAAGTCCGGTTGTTGTTGCATTGGTAGATGTTGTAAGCGCTGCGCTGAACGCGGATGTGTTACCTGCGAAATCCCTTGCTTTGATAGTGAATACATAAGATGTTGCGGGGGTAAGTCCGTCGACAGTTACGCTGTTAGTGGCAGGACTGAGTTTCTTTACACCATTTACATATACATCATAGCCGGTGATACCAACGTTGTCTGTTGATGCTGTCCAGGAAAGGTTTATGAACGTGCTGTTAATGAGTGTAGCCGTAACATTTGTTGGAACGCCTGGTACGATGTTATCAGCAGGCAGGTCGGATACAAATGCAGAGTTAGGAATAAGCTGTCTTGCGATGGAAGCACTGCTCCAGTAAACCTGTATCGACTGACCGCCATCCTTTTCATAATACGTTATGGAGATCGGGTAGTAACCCGCCGTTGAAACAGACACGGTGCCGGTAGCTGACGTTGGGCCATGCAATCCATCATTGTTTACCGTCGCTATTGCAGTGGGTGAGTATAATGAATTAAAATAAAGTTTGCTACCGTCATCCGACATGGTTTCAAAAGTGTAAGTGCCTGCGGCGGGTATATTGATATATCCTTCCCAGACAAATCCAAAATTATCATCAATACCTGCCGGCCTGACGCTGATGTCAACGTTGGAAGAATTACCTGTTTTTGCCGGAGTCAGGGTGTTGAAGTTGGGAAGAAGATCCCATGCGCCCACGTAAAATTTATAATTCAGCCCTGCCGCGGTGGTAGCTGTTTTTACTGATAATGCTGCACTCGCCGCAGAAGAATTGCCCGCCCCATCGCGTGCTTTAACTGTAAACAAATAGGTAGTATTCGCAAGAAGTGTATCTGCGGTAATGCTGTTTGTTGCACTGGTGGCTTTGTAAATGCCGCCAACATACAGATCATAAGCCAGCACTCCAACATTATCTGTTGATGCCGTCCAGGTAAGATCGATAGAAGTATTACCTACAAAAGCTGATTTTAAATTCGAAGGAATAGTAGGAGGAATAGCATCGGCTGGTGGTGTGTACGCTTGTGTAAAAGCCGAATTAGGAATGAGCTGGCGCGAGATGCCAGGGCCCGTCCAGTAAACCTGCATCGACTGTCCGCTTGACTGCTGAAAAAAGGTAATTGCAATAGGATGCATACCTGTATCGGTAATATTGATGGTCCCCGTTTGCGGAACTGCTCCATGGATACCGTCATTGTCCACAAGCGCAGTAGCAAGGGGAGAATAAAAAGAATTAAAATAAAATTTACTGCCATCATCGGAGATGGTTTCAAAAGTATAGTTACCGGGATTTTTAATATTGATATATCCTTCCCATACAAAACCATAGTTCTGGGTAACACCGGCGGGTCTTACCGTGATATCAGTGTTAGGCGTTGAACCTGTTTTAACTGCAGGGAGGGTGCTGAAATCCGGAAGGTTAACCCAGCTTCCTTCATAATATTTATATTTCAAAGCCGTTGCAGCAGCCGTTATGGTAAGCGCATTGCTTGATAAGGAAGTATTGGTAGCAAAATCACGTGCTTTAATTGCAAAAGTATACGCTGAGTTTGGTAACAGGCTGTCAGCGGTTATCGTGTTACCGGCAGTAGTATATTTTTTTACGTTGTTAATATAAATATCATACGCCACAACGCCTACATTATCCGTTGAGTTATCCCATGCCAGGTCTATATAATTACGACTGGTGAATACTGATCTCAGGTTACCGGGTGCAGTTGGAGCAGTGGCGTCCGTTGCTCCGATAAAATTTTCGGTGAATGCCAAATTGGGAATAAGCTGGCGGGCGATGCCAGGGCCTGTATAGTATACCTGCATTGATTGCCCGCTTGTTTGCTGGAAGTAAGTTATAGCGACAGGGTGCAAACCGGTGTCAGGAATATTTACAGTGCCTGTCGCGGCGGTTGCTCCATGTAAGCCATCATTGTTTACCAATGGTAGCGCTGAAGGTGAATAGAATGTATTATAATAGAATTTGCTACCGTCATCGGAGATGGTTTCGAAAATATAATTACCGGGAGTTTTGATATTTATAAAGCCTTCCCAGACAAAGCCATAGTTATTATCAACACCGGCAGGTTTAAGGGTGATGTCAGTGCTGGTTGTTGAACCACTTGCTTTGGGGGTAAGCGTATTGAAATCCGGAAGCGCCGTCCATGAACCTTCGTAGTAATGGTATTTAAGACCAATAAGATTGCTGGTTGCCGTTACAGCGTTGCCGGTACCCGAACTATTACCTGCCTGGTCACGGGCTATTACTGTAAAAGTATAAGAAGTATTTGGTGAAAGTCCGTCAGCGCTGATCTTCGGCACCATGCGGGTGTATGTCTTAATACCGTTTAGGTAAACGTCATAAGCTACAACACCGACATTGTCGGTGGAGGCAGTCCATTCAAGATCTATATAATTACGGGTAGAGAATATAGCTTTCAGGTTTGCCGGCGTAGTAGGAGCAACGGCATCTGAGGCGGGCTGCAAACCGGCTTCGTTGCTTAACCCTGATGCGCCTGTAGTATTCACTGCTCTAATCCTGTAATAAAAATTATAATTATTAGCGATAGCAGTGTCAGTAAATGTTTTTATATCGGCAGCGGTTAAACCTGCCATCGTGTAAGGTCCGCCTGCCGCAGCACTGCGATACACTTCAAAGCCGGTTTCATTGAAAACCGGATTTGTTACATCCGTCCAGTTAAGTTTGATGCTTGTAGCTGATAATCGCAAGAGTGTGAGGTTGCGTGCCGAATCAGGCTTCGGGGTGCCGGCAGCATTAATAACGGTAAACACCGGTGTGAAATTGGCGTTACAGTTAAAAGCCTTTGCAAGGTACTCTCCTGCCGGAGCTGTATAGGTACGGGCAGTGCTTAACAATGAATTATCACTGGCCTTTCTCCATTCGTAAGAGGTGTATCCAACAGGAAGTTCTAACGGTACCATAGTGCTTCCATCAGGAGAGGGCAGTACTTTACTTTTGATACCTGTAATGGTAATTAGTGGGGAAGTTACCGCGGGCACTGCTGTAATAACAGCGGGGATCAGCGACCATCCTGACCAGGAGCCACCTGCCACACGCCTGAAACGTGCACGATAAGTGCCAAGTTGCGTACCGATAATATCATTTGTATTGGAATTCGCAATGTCAGCGCCATTTACCTGCCACTGGTATTCTGCGAAGCCCTGGGTGATACCTAGTTTCACCGAAACTGCATTTGTGCAAGCCTGGCTTTTACCATTAAATATTAACGGGTTAGCAATATGTGCATTATTCCAGTAAGGAAGCAGCCACTGTTCGGTCCACATCCTTTCCCAGGTATCGTGTGGCAAATCAGGATAAAATGAGTACCTGATATCGCCACCCTGCGCTTTAAATTCATTTACATAATTATTTACTACATCGGGACCAGGGCTGGAATCGAGTCCGCCAGAAGCGATCCATGCGGGAACATGTATTAAGTTAGGGATTGTTTCCTGTAACAACTGAATCAATGCCGGCGAACTGGCAATAACATTTGCAACGCGCTGAGGAAAATTTGCTGTATATGCCAAGGCACCGTATGCACCATTCGATAAGCCCATTGTAATCACTTTGTCCGGATCAGTGTTCACATATTTTTGCATGGAATCAAGCACACTATTGATCCTTGTATAGTAAGAATAGTCCCAGGCAGTATTACTAACCTGTGGAAACAATAAAAAACCATTGAACTTGCCGGAGTCGATCTTGGCCTGGAAAGGTTCAGCGCCCCAGAACAACTGGTCCTCATTGTCATAAATATTTTTTATCTCGCCTGCGCCATGAAAGAATATAATTACGGGGTATTTTTTTGTAGCGTCGGCAGGATTATAATTGTTTGGGAATCTTAAACGGAAAGCCATACCATTCCAGATATAACATTTAAACTTGCTGGTGTTCCAGGGTACCCTGTTAGCGGTTCTTCCCCACTTGGCCATTATATCATTGGCGGGTACTGCCGGATGATTTGAACTATAGTCAGCAATTACGTCGTTTGGATTAAAAATATTTGGCTGCGCATAAACACCGGCGGTGGCAAACATTGAAATCAGGACAACAAAGAATAAAATTTTTTTCATGATGGTAGGTTGGAGATGGTGTATTCTATTATGGGTTTAATTTTTCAGTATAGCCTGACGTAATTGCCGTCAGCGATCAGCCACCAGCTATCGTCTGTCGGACGATCGCAACATGCTATGTGATTTTATAAAAAAAAGCAATTAATCCTACGTGTTATGCTTTATACGGAACAATAAATCCTGTTAAGAATTATTTTATAAAGAACAACAACATGTTATTAGAGACTACCTGATAAATGAAAACATTCTTCCGTGGAAAAAGAGGATGAGAATTGATAGGATAAAGTTTGGATAGGAGTAAATTTAATAATTATGATTCATTCAAAGAAATAACCTTTATGGCTGCTATTTAAAATCCTTTAGTAGCCCGGCGCGTATGATTAAGTGACATGTCAACCATCAATTGACAGTTGGAGAACCGCTTTATGTTTTTTAAAAAGCGCTTTTATTAATTACAAATTTGTCATTTGCTTATTTATCCAATAAATAACGCCCGCTTTATAATATGACTGATAGCTGATAGTAAATTTGAAGTTATTTTATTCTTTACATGTCACTAATACAGCTGCCGATTCGCCCGGTTTTAAAATGCTGTCTAAATCATAATCCGATTAATTGATATAAATTATTAACTTAATGCTGCTATTGTAACCAAAACAAGTTTTTTCTTTTTAAGAAATTACTAAATCAAAACAACTTGCCATTATGAAGAAAGATCTTCAATCCGTCCTTAGATCAGGCTCAAGACTAATGCTCTTTACTGTCTTGCTGATTTTTACATTTGTCGTAAATACCCTGGCCCAGACCGTTACAGGTAATGTAATTAATAAAAGCGGCGATAAACTGCCTGGTATTACCGTGCAGGTAAAAGGAACCACTACCAGTACAGCTACTGATGCCTCCGGAAACTTCCGGATCAATACTTCCGGAAAAACCGATCTCGTAATTAGTTCCGTCGGTTTTAAATCGCAGGAAATAAATGTGGAAGGAAAGAATAATGTGCAGGTCACGCTGCTCTTATCAACAGAAGACCTGGGTGAAGTGGTAGTAGTGGCTTTGGGACTTAAGAAAGAAGCCAGGAGATTGGGTTATGCCACCGGAACAGTGAACACGGAACAGCTTACAACAAATCGTACTACAAATTTTGGTAACAGCCTGCAGGGTAAAGTAGCAGGTTTAAATATTTCTCCACCAGCCAGCGGCCCGGGTGGATCATCAAAACTGAGGGTTCGTGGTCAGTCTTCTTTCGGTGGTGAGAACACACCTTTAATCATACTCAATGGCGTGCCTATGAGCAATTCTGCTATTTCCGCAGGTGGTTCCGCCGGCAATGGCACCGGTAACCCAACAGGTGGATCTTCCGATCAGGGTGATGGACTGCAAAGTATTAACCAGGATGACATTGAATCTATAACTGTGCTGAAAGGTGGAGCCGCTGCTGCTTTGTATGGCTCCCGCGCTAAAGACGGCGCCCTTATCATCACTACAAAAAGTGGTAAGGCAGGCACTGGTATCAGTGTTGAATTAACTTCAAGCTTCCAGGCAGACAGGGCGCTGGACTATACCGATTTTCAATATCAGTATGGACAGGGTGAATTCGGTGCCCGGCCAAAAACGGTCGCTGATGCACAGAGCTCCGGCGTATTTGCTTTCGGAGAGAAATTCGATGGCGCGCCTGCCCCTCAGTTTGATGGCTCTACGCAACCTTACTCGCCGAATAAAAATCGTATTAAAGATTTTTACCGTACAGGAACCAACTGGACGAACGCTGTTGCACTAAGCGGCGGTAGTGATAAAGGTAATTTCAGGTTGTCTTTCGCGAACACTGATGCTGCAGCAATAGTCCCTAATTCCGACTACCATAAAAAAATCTTCAATCTCGGATTGAATTATAAATTCACACCAAAGCTATCCGTTCAGCTGAATGCCAATTATTCCAATGAGTTTAATCATAATCCACCCCAGATTGGTTTGCAGGATTTAAATGCCAACACAACCATTTATACAATGGCTAACAGCATAGATGTTCACTGGCTGAAAAATACCTATAAAGATATTAACGGAAACGAACAGCCGCTATCAAGGTTTACGAATCGTAATAATCCATACTGGATAGCTTACCAGCGTTTTGAGAATGTTAGACGGGATCGTATAATAGGAAGTACTTCTCTAAGATACCAGTTGCTTAACTGGTTGTATATACAGGGACGTATAGGCCAGGATTATTATTCCCGCCCGTATAATTATGACAAGCCTACGGGTACACGTTCGGTTGGAGCGACATCCACCGGCTTTAATGGCTTTTATTACCAGGATATTACAACCTACCGGGAACGCAACATGGATTTTCTGCTGGGTGGAAATAAAACATTTGGCAACTTTGGAGTTGATATTACCCTTGGCGGTAACCAGTTGCAACAGATATATGATAACATAAGCACTGCTGTCACTAATTTTTACGTACGCGACCTGTACACTATAGGTAACGGGCAAACGAAGAGCCCCAATTATACCTACAGTAAAAACAGGGTGAACTCATTGTATGGTGCAGCGGAATTTTCGTTCAAAAATTATTTATACCTCAATCTAACCGCACGCAATGACTGGTTCTCTTCGCTAAATATTAATTCAAATAATTATCTCTATCCTTCTGCCAGCTTAAGTTTTGTGTTTACGGAAGCTTTAAGTGCGAAACCGTCGTGGTTGAACTTTGGAAAATTACGTGCTTCAGTTTCGGGTGTAGGTAGTGGTACCAATCCATATTCAAACAACCTGTATTACGCTGTGAATGCGAACCAGTTTAATGGTAATGCCTTAGGCGGAATTTCAAGTGGTGTAAGTCCGAACCCTAATCTCAGACCCTTAAAAGTACAGGAGAAAGAAATAGGGCTTGAGTTAAGAACATTCGATAGCAGGCTAAACCTTGATGTTGCTGTTTATAAAAAAAATACCCTTGATGAAATTCTGAATGTTGATGTTTCAAATACTTCAGGGTTTAGTCAAACCAAGGTAAACGTAGGCAAGCTGGAAAACAAAGGCATGGAATTGCTGTTGACCATAGTACCTGTCAGATCAAAAACTTTTAATTGGGAAAGTATTTTCAACGGAAGTTATAACATCAGTAGAGTAATTGAACTGGCTAACGGTCAGCAGCGTTTCGACGTAGGCAGTGGTGAATTTTTCGGATTGGTATCGCATGAGGTAGGTTTACCCCTGGCATCATTAAGGGGTTTTGATTACAGCCGGGATTCTGCAGGGAATATTATTACTAAAGCAGGACTGTTTCAGCAGGGGAAAATTGTTACCTACGGCAGCGCCATACCAAAATGGGTAGGCGCCTGGCTCAATACGTTTACCTATAAAAAGTTCCGCATTTTCACCCAGGTGGATTTTAAAGCAGGTTATAAGATCATGTCTAATTCCAACCTGAATTTCTACAGGGAGGGGCTATCAAAGGAATCACTTGTGGGACGGGACGGTGGTGTGCTGTTTAACGGGGTTAACGTAGATCATTCGCCAAATGCCACCCGTGTTGAAGCACAACAGTTCTATACGCAATACCGCGGCACAGGTATAGCCACACCTTTTATATATGATGGCAGCTTTGTGAGGTGGAGGTCTTTATCTGTCGGCTATGACCTTTCAAAGTATTTTACTAAAACTTTTATAAAAGGCCTGACTGTTTCAGCGGTGGTTCATAATGTGCTGATGATAAAAAAGTACCTGGCTAATCTCGATCCTGAAGCCCAGGTATCGACTTCCGATAACCTTCAGGGAATAGAAACACATACGCTTCCTACTACGCGTAGTTTTGGTTTGAATATAAATATTAAGCTTTAACCTTTCCAAATTCAAATGTATGAAACGAATAATTATATACCTTATACTTTTCGGTTCGCTAACCGGTATCACCAGCTGTGATAAAGATTTTGAACAGGTGAATACAAATCCTGTTCTTGCAACTACGTTAGACCCTGTTTATCTTTTTTCGAACGCCCAGTTTAGTTCGGCGGTCAGTACGCTTCCCTACCAGATACAGATTGTACAACAGGTAATCACTCCCTTCGGCGGAGTTAACGAAGGGGGCAATCACAACGTGTTTTACGATCCTAATTCAAACACGATCTTTAATTCGTTGTTTACCGCCGGTAGCGGCCCGGTAGTTTTGCTGACGGATGTAATCAACCAAACCAAGACTAATCCTGCAAGAAGCAACCTGTATAATATGGCAAGGATTATGAAGGCATATGTATTTCAAATTTTAGTAGACACTTATGGTGATGTGCCTTATAGTGAGGCAGGACAGGGATATTTGAAAAGCATCTACCTTCCAAAATATGATGATCAGAAAATTATTTATAATGATCTCCTCAAAGAACTGGACGAAGCAACCAAGGCGCTCGATGCTACCAAGCCTGTTGAAACCGGCGACTTATTTTACAAAGGAAATATCGCTCAATGGAAAAGACTGGGTAATTCATTGTTACTACGCACCGCTATGCGTTTCACGAAAGTTGATGCGGCCAAAGCCCAGCAGTATGCAACGATAGCTGTTACGGGTGGTATTATGCAAACCAATGCCGACAATGCACTGATTAGCTTCAACAGCGCTTTCAACCATCCGCTTGCGGGTGCCTGGCAGGGAACGGAACGTGCTAATTTTTATCTTGCTAAACCATTTGTTGATTATTTAAAATCTACTGCCGATCCCCGGCTTGCCGTTATTTCGGTGAAGTATGATTTGCCCGGCAATCCCTTAGCTACTGCCGGCGCGGAAAATACCAACCCGGCCGACCAGCAGGGTATCCCTTTAGGTTATAATGAGTCAACAGTTATCAATGATCCCAACTACCCTGGCAAATCAGGGGCAGCGTGGAAATATTCCCAACTAAACCGGCGCACACTTGCTAAAATAGATGCCCCAGAATTTTTTATCACCTATGCACAAACGCAGTTGCTTATGGCGGAAGTTGTACAGAGAGGATGGGCGTCAGGCACTGCAGCAAATTTCTATAATGCAGGTATAAAGGCTCACATGGATCAGATGAAACAGTACGACGTACTAGCCACCATTCCATCAGCGGCACAGGACGCTTACCTGTTAGCGAATCCTTATAACGCGGCTACGGCATTACAACAGATCAATACACAATACTGGATCGCTTCTTTCCTTAATGGCTCGGAAGCCTGGGCCAACTTCAGACGCAGCGGTTTCCCGGTATTAGCGCCTAATCCTTTTCCCAGCCAGGATCCTTCTGTTAAAGATTTTGTTCATCGGCTGGTCTATCCCGTTAGGGAGCAGTCTGTAAATACTGTTAACTATAAAGAAGCTGTCGCCAGGATGGGAGCCGATAATCTTGCTACGAGGATTTTCTGGGATAAATAATAATTTAAAGTTCTTTCTTTATCGAGACTGGAATATCAAATATTTTTTTAAAATAAAATCACTGATTGTATTAATTATATAAAAAGGTATCAAACAATTATAAAAGATTACTTTAAACATTCAATATGAAAAACATTATACAACTATTGCAGGCAAAAGAAGCTTCCGAAAAAAAACTTGCCGCTGAAAAAATTGCCCGGGAAGAAAGCGCCTCACACGATGACCGCAGAAGTTTTTTGAAGAAAACGGCCGCACTCGGCGGAATGGCGCTGGGTGGATTTATGTTTGCTCCTTTGGAAGATACCTTAGCGCAATCCACGTCTACGGTTAACCGTAAGAGTGCACCGTCTGATCTTAAGATAACGGATATGCGCTATGCGGTTGTAATGACCACCACCGGTCGCTGCCCGATCATTCGTATCGATACAAACCAGGGTATCTATGGTTTGGGTGAGGTAAGAGATGGCGCGGATCAGCGTTATGCGCTGTTTCTCAAAAGCCGTATCATGGGAATGAACCCCTGTAGTGTTGAGATGATATTCAAACAGATAAAGCAGTTTGGTTTTCATGGCCGACAGGGTGGTGGAGTCTGCGCTGTTGAAATGGCGCTCTGGGATCTTGCCGGTAAAGCTTATAACGTTCCCGCCTACCAGTTGCTCGGTGGTAAATACCGCGATAAAGTGAGGCTTTACGCCGATACGCCTGAAGAAGAAGATCCCAATGTATTTAGCGCGAAGGTAAAAGACCGCATGGAAGTAAAAGGTTATTTTCAACATTCAACATGAAAAACATTATACAACTATTGCAGGCAAAAGAAGCTTCCGAAAAAAAACTTGCTGCTGAAAAAATTGCCCGGGAAGAAAGCGCCTC
>Ga0123338_10004153_pt1 | contig 12755 bp, 10 predicted proteins | sample grotaG_FD_89793 | JGI IMG/M metagenome (GOLD analysis project Ga0123338, IMG submission 89793) | Glacier valley bacterial and archeal communities from Borup Fiord, Nunavut, Canada, to study Microbial Dark Matter (Phase II) -... | ecosystem: Environmental > Aquatic > Freshwater > Ice > Glacier ... | reverse complement strand
TTATTCATTTTTTAAACAGTTATTTATGAACATTTTTGTTGGCAGCCTTCCCTTTAAAATTGAGGAAAGCGAATTACAGGAAATTTTTGAAGAATACGGAGAAGTAACATCCGTAAAAATCATTACAGACAGAGCTACTGGAAGATCTAAAGGCTTTGGTTTTGTAGAGATGACGAATGAAGAAGAAGCTAAAAAAGCAATTGAAGAACTGAATAACGCTGAGATTGAAGGCCGGACAATTGTTGTAAATAAAGCTGAAGAGAAAAAAGAAGGTAGTCGTCCAGCAGGTGGCGGTTTCCGTGGTGGTAATGCTGGCGGTGGCGGCGGTGGTTTCCGTGGCGGCAACGCAGGTGGTGGCGGCGGCGGTTTCCGTGGCGGCAACGCAGGCGGTGGCAGCGGTGGATACAGAGGCGGCGGCGATCGTGGCGGTAGCACCGGTGGTGGTGGCGGCTTCAACAGAGGTGGCGGCAGCAGCACAGGCGGAAACAGAAGATCAGAATACTAGGATTCTTACCGTTTTTGATACGCTATTAAAAGTAAAGATTGATTAGTTAATTATTACAACTAACAGTTAATTTGAAAAACTGCTAGTTAATTATTACAACTACTAATTAATTTTTACAACTACATATAGGCCAATAGATTGAAGTATTTAACTACTTCAGTTTGTTGGCCTTGGTTTTTTCTATCCTTATCCGAACATCTACAGCCACAAGCTTTTCTCCATTGCCAAGCAATGGATTGATATCCATTTCCTTAATTTCAACGGCAAAGCGTAAAAGCGTTGACAGGCGTACCATTATTTCGGCAAACTTACGTTCGCTGACTCCGTTCTTTCCCCGATAACCTTTTATGATCTGATAAGAGCGTAGGCTTTTAATCATCGAAGAGGCTTCACACATAGTGAGAGGTGCCAATCCAGAGGTGACATCTTTCAGCACTTCTACAAAAATGCCTCCCATTCCGCAAAGGATCACATGACCAAAGCGGTCTTCGTATTTAGCCCCCACGAATAATTCAATACCAGAAGCCATTTCAGCCATCAGAACGGCTGTGGTATCTTTTATTTTTATCAGACGATTGAATTCACGTTGCACTGTATCTATATCTTTTACATTCAATACCACGCCATCAACTTCTGTTTTGTGGAGTGGACCAACGACTTTCATGACCAATGGAAATCCTATCTGCCGGGCTGTTTCCAAAGCTTCTATTTCTGAATTGACTGTCAGCTCTTTAACCATTGGGATACCGGCAGCGGCAAATAAGCGGTGAATGGTTTCTGGAGATTGAAATCCATCCTCTGAACCATCAATGATTCTGCGTATTTCAGGCACGTCAACATTGTCAAGAAATATTTTTTCTGCTGAAGGTCTCGGCGTCTTTTCTACCTTTGCTAGGGCTATTCCCAAAAGCACTTCATCAGGAAAATTAACATTTCCTTCGGAAAGGAAATAGGCCAGATCATCTTTTACATTGATCACTGAAGGCAATATAGGATAGATTGGTTTTTTGCAGGTCCGCATTTTATCATTTAGTATCTGATACACATCGCGCACTTGAAAAAGGCCTGGACTTCCATATATCACTGCCATTCCATCCACGTCTTTAAAGTCATTTTCGCAGGCATCAATAATGGCAGCCAGTTGTTCTGCATTTCCAGTTGCCAGAAAGTCGATGGGATTCTCAACCGATGATCCTGGGAATAATTTATTCTTTAAGGCAGTTTTAGCTTCCGAATCTTTGATATTCTGAATATGCAAACCACCACTTTCGAGGGCGTCGGTGAGCATAACTGCTGGTCCGCCGGCATGGGTAATAATAGCCATCCTGCTGCCCTTCATCTCTTTACACATAAAAACGCTGGCAACGGTGGTCAGTTCCTCTCTTCCAAAACAACGTACAATACCCGCTTTGCGGAACAATGCTTCCACTGCCAGATCGGAATTGGCCATGGCTCCCGTATGAGAGGCTGCGGCGCGGCTTCCGGCCTGGCTGCTTCCTGCTTTAATGGCTGCAATCTTGCAACCTTTGCGAATAAGTGAGGAGGCATGTTTTAACAATTTGTCAGGATTCTGAATACTTTCAAGGTATAATAATTTGACGCGCGAACTGTGTTTGGGATCGAAAGTTTCATCCATGTATTCCAAAATATCCTCCACACTGATCTGTGCCGAGTTTCCCACCGAGAATACGCTGGCAAAGTGCAATCCTTTGGGAATGCCTGATTCCATGATGAATACAGCCGTTGCCCCAGAGCCGGAAATAAAATCGCAACCCATCGGATCCAGACGTGGGATGGGAGTGGTGAAGACGCTGGCATGCCATGGCGTCAAAATGCCGATGCAGTTAGGTCCGATCAAACTGGCGCCTGACTTGTTGGCCAGGTCCGCTATTTTTTCTTCCATTGCCCGTCCTGCAAGGCTTTCTTCACTAAATCCGGCTGATATAATGATGAATGCCTTGGTACCTTTTTGGTTGCACAATACCTCCATCATTGGAAGACAAGCCGCAGCAGGAATAGCCAATACCGCTAGATCGACCTGGGGCAACTCTTCGGGGGTCGAAAAAGAAGGGATACCCTGTACTTCGGATTCGTTTTTATTGATTACCCATAACTCGCCCTTAAAGTGATTGTCAATGAGGTTTTTAAGGAGCTTGCCTCCTGGTTTAGCTATATTATTCGAAGCCCCTATCACAACAATACTCCGGGGAGCAATCAATTCTTTGGTAATCATCAGTTGTATTTTAATTCGCCAACAAATTTACTAAAAGCAATTCAGTGGGACCTGATTTTTGATGGCATTTTCTGTATATTATTCAATTCTAAAAATTTAATTGAAGGCAGAGTTTCAGGTAACTTGAAAGAATGTAAGGGTTGATGTCAAAACTTTGATAACTTTGAAATGCCAAATATTATAGTTTGATATTAGTTGTTAAAAGTGAATATTTCAGAACAGAAGATAGTGGTGATCTGCGATTTTTCGGAAAGGATGAAGGAGGTCATTGTACATGGAGTTAGCCTGGCTGGTATCCTAAATAAAGAACTTTGCCTGACTGCAATCTGGAAAAATAAGGAACAGAAAACCTGGTTGCAGGAAAGATTAATCAAAGCGACCCAGGCGGTCAAAGAAAATTTACCCGAGATGCGAATTTCCAGTTTGCTGCTGAAGAATTCACTTTGCGAGAATATGGAGAAGCTGGCCTGGAATTATGACGCGGTATTGGTTGTAATACATCAATATGATATTAAATTTGGATTGAAAGCATTTAGGGAGAGCAGCATAGGTTTTCTTTTTGTAAAGGGTGATGGTCCTGATTTTCTAAGTTACAAGAATGTACTGCTCCCGCTTGATTATCGTAAAGCAACGAAAGAAACAGCACTTTGGGCTTCATTTTTAGGACGTTTTAATCGGTCGAATGTCCAAGTGATCTATGCCAAGGAGACTGATAAAGAGCAGGCTGTCAGCTTGATGAAAAACCTGAATTTTATTAAGAAATTTCTTTCCAACCTAAATGTCGCCTGCCAAGTGATTGCTGGAAAATCGTCAAGCTGGGGAATTTGTAATGAAACTTTGGTCAATGCCCTAAAATTGAAAGGAGATGTGATGATTTTTGCAGGGAGCACTTATGTTTCGATGATCGATTTGCTGATCGGTCTTCCTGAGAAAAGAATTATCCAAAAAGCTGGTAATTTACCCATTCTGATTATCAATCCCAGAAAGGAAATTTGTGTGATGTGCGATTGATAATGTACTCTAAAACCAAAAGTTATTGGCTTTTCGAACATTCCACCCTACAAAATAACAGGAATGAAGAAAATGATTTTTACCTTGCGGGGAATTTTTATTGATAGTAAATTGAACAAATATAAGACACTAATACTAAGCCCATTATGAATGATATAGATGAATTAGATGACAAGTTCAGTATTGAAGGAGAAGTTGGATTTGGAGAATTGGAGAATGAATTGGTGTTTGTGACTGTTTCAAACAAGTATGCCGATTGTGATATTTGCCTGTATGGTGCACATGTAACTAGTTTTAAACCACGCAATTCGATGGAAATTTTATGGATGAGTCCTGATAGCAATTTTGAAGTGGGGAAAGCTATCCGTGGAGGAATTCCGGTGTGCTTCCCTTGGTTTGGCCCTCACAAGACTGACCCTGAAATGCCTCAGCATGGATTTGCCCGCCTTATGTATTGGGAGGTGGTGAAAACTGAGACACTTCATTCAGGAGAAACATTGGTTCAACTGCAACTTTGTTCTTCGGAAGAAACCAAAGCGTATTGGCCACATGATTTCTGTGCCCAAATAACTGTGACAGTGGGATTAACATTGACTGTAACTTTAAAGGTGACAAATACATCTTCCGTCCCCTTTGAATATACCTGTGCGCTGCATTCGTATTTCGGTCTTTCATCCATCGAGAATTTAATCATTGAAGGATTGCAGGGGACGAGTTACCACAATCAACTCGAACCTGGGGACGCTGTTCAGGAGGAACCAAAACTGGAAATTCATGAAGCGGTGACCCGTCATTATTACGATACTGAAGGACCTTATATCATTGAAGATAGCGTATACAGAAGTAGAATTCAAGTGGCCAAAGCTGGCAGCAAGGTGACCACCGTTTGGAACCCTTGGGCTGAAGCCAGTGCCACCATTGCCGATTTACCTGACGAGGGGTATGAAACATTTGTTTGTCTGGAGGCCGTCAATGCGTTCAATGATTCAATCCATTTGGCTCCTCAGGAATCTCATGAAACATCGGCCATGATTGGTCTTGAGGTAAAGTTGTATGAATAGGTAGGTTTGAAAGTAGACAGGCCAAAGAAGAAATATGAAAAAGACCAATGCTGCACGATTGCTGGATGCCAAGGGAATTCATTACGAACTGGTAGAATATGAGGTGGATGAAACTGATTTGAGTGTTGCCAAACTGGCCATTAAAATCAACCAGAATGTTGAACAGATTTTTAAGACACTCGTATTGCGTGGAGATAAAACGGGTGTGTTGGTGGTGGTTGTTCCTGGAAATGCAGAAGTGGATCTTAAAAAAGTTGCCAAAATATCTGGGAATAAGAGTGCCGCCATGGTTCACCAGAAAGAATTGCTGCCCTTGACAGGTTACATTCGTGGCGGCTGTTCACCTCTGGGAATGAAGAAACCTTATCCTATTTATATCAATGAAAGCTGTCTTGAGTTCAGTTTTATTTATATAAGTGCCGGCCAGCGTGGATTGCAGCTTAGGTTAAATCCTCAGGACCTGATTTCAATAACGGTCGCTGTGATTGGTGATGTAGCCGAATAGGCTACATTTCAAAGAGTTACAATATAAGACAATTGAGTCCACTCCTAAAAGTCTAAATTTGCCACAAAGTTTCAAAGTCTCAAAGATTCACTAAGCGTTTATAGTATAAACTTTGTGTATCCTTGAGCCTTAGGGTCTTAGTGGCAATTTTTATTTTGTTGTCTTTTCAGAGTGGACTTAGATAATTAAAGGTATTGTTTTGGACTATAATTTCATTATCACCACTTTACCACTGAATGGGTTCTTTACCATGTTCTGTTAAATATTGGTTAGCAGTTGAAAATTGTTTGTTTCCGAAGAACCCACGGTGGGCCGACAAGGGCGATGGATGAACCGATTTTAATAGAAGATGCTTTTGTGAATCAATAAATTCAGCTTTACTGATTGCATAGCTACCCCAGAGGATAAATACCACATTGTCAAGCCTATCAGCTACCAAATGAATGACGGCATCAGTGAATTTCTCCCAGCCTTTTTTCTGATGCGAACCCGCTTCATGTGCACGAACAGTCAGGGTAGCGTTCAGCAGCAGAACTCCTTGCTGTGCCCATCTTTCCAAATTGCCGCTCGTGGGGACAGGTGCTCCTGTATTTGTCTGAATTTCTTTAAATATATTGCGTAGGCTTGGTGGAAAAGCGATGCCATCGTTCACAGAAAAGCACAATCCGTGAGCCTGACCGGGTCCATGATAGGGGTCTTGCCCCAAGATAACTACTTTTACATTCTCAAATGGACATTGTTCAAAGGCATTGAATATAAGTTTTGCAGGGGGATAAACCGTATGACTGGCATACTCAGACTTCACAATCTCAGTCAGTAGTTTGAAATACGGCTTCTCAAATTCTTCATGAAGCTGTACCTTCCAGCTATCTTCAATTTTAACTTCCATGTTAAGTTGGTTTGATATATTTTTCTGAGTCCAATATAAGCAAATTTTATAAACTAAGGTACGAAAACTTTTGACTAAACTTTAAATCCAAAAATTACCTAGATTGACAATCTTGGCAATGTCGGCAATGCAGATTGGTTGACTCTAAACTGTTCTGTTCAAATGTGAGTTCCCAAAATCGAACTCATGTTAAGCGATCCCCTTCATTCCAAAAGTATAATAAGCTTCCGTAAAATGAAGGCTATTTTGAAAATCATTCCTGATTTAGCATCCTTATAATATATGTGCGCAACAGATGAACTGATATATAGTGGGTTGAACTGTTTTTTGGAAGGTAATCCATATTACGCATATTACGCATATTACGCAAATTACATCAATGTAATTTGCGTAATATGCGTAATATGGTTAATATCAATTTGCCTGACTCCTAGATTCTATTTTAGAATATAGTGAACGAATAGGCAGATGTGCGGGCATAAAAAAAGTCGCAACCACCATCATTCAATGGTTGTTGCGACTTGTAGCAAGGATAATATTCCCCTTATTCTTTTGGTCTTAAAATTACCTGGCTGCGTGTTCCTTCCGGGTTGCGGTTTGTCTGCGGTCTTCTTCTTTGCTTGATTCGTTTTTTTACAGGGCTCGGTTCTACAAAGAATTTCTTGTCCAGTTCACCCACGTTCATCATGTTTTCCTTCTTGGCTTCGGGTTCGTTATAACCTTCAAAAGAAGGTTTTTGACCACGCTTGTTCATATTAAGGAATTTCTTTACATCCTCCAGATCAAGTATATAAACTCGTCCTCCATCAGCTTGGGAATAACTGTACCATATCTTTTTCTGGAGAATATCAGTTTTAAAGTGCCTTGCAACTCCTTTGTCGGTATCTATGGCCAGTAACTCATGAGGGAAATCTTCCAGAGCTTCCAGGTAATGATCCAGTTCGTATGTCAGGCAACATTTGAGTTTACCACAACGTCCGGCCATCTTTTCAGCATTGGGCGATAATCCCTGTTTGATAGCGGCATCCGAAGTCACACTGGTAAAGTCGGTTCGCCATGTTGAACAGCATAAGGCGCGTCCACAAGAGGCAATTCCCCCAATGCGGCCAGCTTCCTGTCGTGCTCCAATCTGTTTCATCTCTATCTTGATGCTGAATTCCCTGGCATATTGTTTAATCAGCTCACGGAAATCGACCCTGTCGTCGGCAATGTAAAAGAAGATGGCCTTGTTGTTATCGCCACGGAATTCCACATCTCCGATTTTCATATCAAGGTTTAATTCATTGGCGATCTGCCTTGCGCGAATCATCACTTTATTCTCACGAGCCTTAGCTTCTTCCCATTTAACAACGTCAGAAGGGGTAGCTTTCCGATAAACTTTATGCCATTCGTAACGTTCAGGCTTCTTGACTTTTCTTTTAAACTGAAGCTCTGCCAGTTTACCTGTGAGCGAAACTGCTCCTACATCATGTCCCGGTGAGCACGACACCACTACCAATTCGTCGCGCTTTAAAGGTAGGCCATCTTCGTTCCTGAAAAACTCCTTTCGTGTACCCTTGAAACGTATTTCAACAATGTCCGTTTCATTTGAAGTATCCGGTATGTCGCTCATCCAGTCGTATGTGCCAAGCATTGCCGGCCGGTCTAAATCTATATTTGTTTTGCATCCTGTGCATGCCATAGTTCTCTATTTTAAATACAAAGTGCAATATTATCTATTTTCAGGGAGACTTGCTATTTTTATTCAATCTAAATAACGAACTGGGTTTACCCAACATATTTCATTTTAACATTTCCACCTTTATACTTTTTACTGAAATCATTCACAAAACCACTATCTTTAGATCCAAAATTATTGGTTATGCAAATTCGATATTTCTTGCTGATTGTCATTTCAATCCTGATCTTTCAGCCTACAGTAAATGCTCAGTCACTCAGTCCTCAGGCAACGGTAAGTATCCTAACCTGTAACCCGGGGACAGATGTCTATTCAATGTATGGGCACACCGCAATTAGGGTCAGCGATCCTGCAACAGGACTTGATGCTGTGTTTAATTATGGGGTATTCAGTTTCGAAACACCCAATTTTATGGTCCGCTTTGCCAAAGGTCAGACCGATTACCTGATGGTAAGTGAGAAATTCGGAAGCTTCATGCGCGAATACAATAAAGATAAACGCAGCGTTTATGAACAAGTGCTCAATCTTTCTCAGGAAGGTAAAAATAAATTGTTCACAGCGCTTCTTGAGAATGCCAAACTGGAGAATCGGGAATACCGCTATAATTTTTTCATCGACAATTGTGCAACCAGGGTGCGCGATATGATTGAACGAAATGGGGGAGGAACGGTTCAATTTACTGATAATCATCCTACGAAAACTTTTAGGGACTTAATTAAGGAGTGCCATCATTCTTTTCGATGGATTGATCTTGGCATCGACTTACTGGTGGGCAAGAAGGCTGATCAGCCTGTTTCGGCTTATGGTCAAATGTTCCTACCTGACTATCTGAAAGATCAGTTTGCCAAAGCTGATATAACAGTTGAAGGAAAAGTTCTACCCCTGGTTCTTGAAACCCGCACCATTGTTGAATTTCCCAATTCAAAACTACATTCTGATTTACCATGGCCAGCCTTTGTTTTCGGATTCTTATTCATATTGGTTGCCGCAATTTCTATTCGTAATTATCTGAGGAATAAGAATACTGACTGGCTCGACTATTGGTTATTCAGCCTCAGTGGCTTTGCCGGACTGATTATAGGCTGGTTCACTCTCTATTCTGAGCATCCTGCCATGAGTCCCAATTATAATTTGCTGTGGGCCTTACCTGCTAACTTATTTTTTGCTTTTGTATGGAAGAATAAAAAATGGAGACCCAAAACACGATACTATTTCTGGTTTAGTGGAGCCCTCTTACTGCTTTCTTTTATAATTGGACAACGGTACAACCCTGCAGTCTACTTTATTATATTGACTTTATTGGTAAGGGTGGTGGTGAATTTGATGCCTGTTAGGAAGTTAAATTTATGAAATTGAAACATCCATCTAAATGTTGAAAACTTAAATATCTATTTAAATTCATCTCCGAAGTTTCCGACACAAATGACACAAATGACAAATGGCAATATTGTCATTTGTGTCGTTGATCGAATCTCATTTAGAACGTCAATTTGCGTATACAAAGATTCGTCTCAAATTCCTCGGATATACTATACTGAATTCATCAGACCATTCTATTTTGAACTTAACCATTGTTCAATTTCTTTTTGTACATCATCATTCGAGATTGTTTGTCCTTTTTTGAGTTGCTCCCTGGCGGAATTAATACGTTCTTTTTGGTAGTCGCTGAGCTGATAGACACCATTTAAAGCCTTCGATTCTATAATCGTCTTTAGTGCATTCAAAAATGAAACATCCTCAATGTGTGATAAATGTTCATTAATAATATGTCTTAATTCTAAGGTGCTCATATTTTTATATTTTATTTATTCAAAGGTACTCATTTTTTAATTGCTGATATTAAAATAGAATACAAAATCATCATCAAAATACTTCTTAGGTTTCATAAAGAGATCATTTAAACTTACCTTTGTAAATCATTAAAAATACTGAAATATTGGCCACTCCTCCAAAATATGTTGAAACTCCTTTGATGAAGCAGTACAATGCCGTCAAAGCTGAACATCCTGATGCCATCTTGCTTTTCAGAGTGGGCGATTTCTATGAAACTTTTGCCGAAGATGCCATTCGTGCATCAGGTATTCTGGGCATTACCCTTACCCGCAGAGCCAATGGATCTGCCAGCTATGTCGAACTGGCGGGTTTCCCTTATCATGCCCTCGATACCTATCTTCCCAAGTTGGTCAGAGCTGGTGCGCGTGTAGCGATTTGCGAACAATTGGAAGATCCTAAGCTTACGAAAAACATCGTCAAGAGGGGTATTACTGAACTTGTTACCCCCGGAGTTTCGTTCAACGACAACATTCTGGAGAACCGTGAAAATAACTTTGTAGCATCCGTTCATTTCGATAAAATAATGGCTGGAATTGCCTTTTTGGATATATCAACCGGCGAATTCTTAACGGCTGAAGGTTCTTTCGAATACATTGATAAACTGCTCAGTTCGTTTCAACCCAAGGAAGTGTTGTTTCAGAAAGGAAAAGGAAATGATTTCACCGCCTTATTTGGAGGCAAATATTATACTTTTGCACAAGACGACTGGGTATATACCCAAGAGGCCGCAAATGACCGTCTCATGCGGCATTTCGATACCAAATCGCTCAAAGGGTTTGGGGTTCAAGAACTGAATTACGGAATCATTGCCTCCGGTGCGATTTTGCATTACCTGGATTTGACTCAACATCATCAGACCAAGCACATTGTCAGTTTGTCGCGCATCGAGGAAGACAAATATGTGTGGCTCGACCGGTTTACCATCCGCAATCTGGAGCTTTTTAATTCGATCAACGAAGGAGCCAAAACACTGGTTCAGGTGATCGACAAAACCATTTCTCCCATGGGGGCACGTTTGCTGAAACGCTGGATTGCCCTTCCACTAAAGGAAATTGCAGCAATCAACAACCGCCTCAATGTGGTTGAATATTTAGTAAAAGAAGAGGAGCTGAAGGAACATCTGGAAGAACATATTCGCCAGGTGGGCGATTTGGAGCGCATCATTTCAAAGGTGGCCGTAGTCCGTATTAATCCGCGCGAAGTGGTGCAACTGAAAAATGCACTTCAGGCTATAGTGCCTATCAAGCAATTGTGCGGTCAATCAGATTCACCTAATTTACAGCGTTTTGCAGAGCAGCTCAACCCCTGTGAATCCATCCGCCAGCGTATCGAGCATGAAATTCATTCCGATCCTCCCACATTGGTTAACAAAGGTAGTGTGATTGCCTCAGGGGTCTCTCCTGAATTGGATGAACTGCGTATGTTGGCTTTTTCTGGTAAAGATTACCTGATTCAAATGCAGGAACGTGAGGCAGAACGAACTGGAATCACTAGCCTGAAGATCGCATTTAACAATGTTTTCGGCTATTACATCGAAGTTAGAAATACCCACAAAGATAAAGTTCCACCTGAATGGATTCGTAAGCAGACATTGGTAGGCGCTGAACGCTATATCACCGAAGAGCTGAAGGAATACGAATCGAAAATTCTGGGTGCTGAAGAGAAAATGCAGGCCATAGAGATCCGTCTGTTTAATGAACTGGTAATTGCATTGGCCGAATTTATACAGGCCATACAACTGGATGCCGCGATCATCGGCCAATTGGACTGCCTTCTGTCATTCTCAACCACAGCCATCGAGTACCATTACTTCAGGCCTGAGATCAATGATTCAAAAGATATTATTATCAAAGGAGGGCGCCATCCAGTGATTGAACATCAGTTGGCCATGGGACAATCCTATATTTCGAATGATGTGACCCTGAATCAGGACGATCAGCAGGTGATCATCATTACAGGACCTAACATGGCTGGTAAATCGGCCTTGCTGCGTCAAACAGCCCTCATTGTCCTCATGTCGCAGATTGGGAGCTTTGTACCGGCTGATGCGGCTCAGATTGGCTATGTCGATAAAATATTCACCAGGGTAGGGGCTTCGGACAATATTTCATTGGGCGAATCAACTTTCATGGTCGAAATGAATGAAGCAGCCAGTATTCTGAACAATCTTTCGGACCGCAGCCTTATATTGCTTGATGAACTGGGGCGAGGCACATCTACCTACGATGGAATTTCAATTGCCTGGTCGATTGTTGAATACATTCATGAACATCCCAAATCGAGGGCCAAAACCATGTTTGCCACCCATTACCACGAACTGAATGAGATGGAAAAATCCTTTGGCAGGGTGAAAAACTTCAATGTAACAGTAAAAGAAGTGGGCAATAAGGTAATTTTTCTGCGGAAACTGATGCCCGGAGGAAGTAATCACAGTTTTGGAATTCATGTGGCCCGAATGGCCGGAATGCCCCCTTCTGTGGTCCGTCGTGCCGACGAAATACTGCTTCAGCTGGAAGATACCCACCGAAAAGAGGGTTTATCGAAACCTTTGGCAGGCATGGCAGAGAAGCGGGAAGGCTATCAGCTGAGTTTTTTCCAATTGGACGATCCAGTGCTTAAACAAATCCGCGATGAGATTAAGAACTTGGATATCAATCAGCTAACTCCTTTGGAAGCGCTGAATAAGTTGAGTGAAATCAAGAAGATTACCGGTCTGGATAAGCCATTCAAAAAATAATACACCTAAAGGAGCTAAAGTTGGTTTGCTTTTTTGGAGAACGAAAAAATAGATCTATATTTGCACCGCTGTTTGAGAAAGCTCAATACAGTACGTTCACATATTAAAAATGCCGCTTTTACCACCAAATTGCGGGATTGTAATGAAAATAGCATCTTTGGTAAATGGAATAAATCCTCAACCAGAATTATTGCGAGAATAGCTCAGTTGGTAGAGCACGACCTTGCCAAGGTCGGGGTCGCGAGTCCGAGTCTCGTTTCTCGCTCTTTTTAAGGAGGCCCGGATGGTGGAATCGGTAGACAC
>Ga0123338_10004152_pt1 | contig 12755 bp, 10 predicted proteins | sample grotaG_FD_89793 | JGI IMG/M metagenome (GOLD analysis project Ga0123338, IMG submission 89793) | Glacier valley bacterial and archeal communities from Borup Fiord, Nunavut, Canada, to study Microbial Dark Matter (Phase II) -... | ecosystem: Environmental > Aquatic > Freshwater > Ice > Glacier ... | reverse complement strand
GTCGGCGGGCAGTTCTGGTCGGTCTACGTCTCGGCCGACCTGCCGCCGCTGCAGCAGGTCGAGGAGACGCTCGAGCAGATCGACCTCGTCAAGGCGATCGTCGCGCGCTATCCCAACGACTTCGCCCTCGCCCGCACCGCCGCCGACGTTCGCCGCATCCACGCCTCGGGCCGCGTCGCATCGCTGATCGGGGTCGAGGGCGGCGGACAGATCGACGCAAACCTGTCGGTCCTGCGCGCCTATCGCGACCTCGGTGCGGGTTACCTGACGCTGACGCACGTCAAGACGCTGGCATGGGCCGATTCGGCGACGGATACGCCGACGCACGGCGGGCTGACCCCGTTCGGGGTCGCTGTCGTGCACGAGCTCAACCGGCTCGGGATGCTGGTCGACCTCAGCCACGTCAGCGAGGGTACGATGCGCGCCGCGCTCGCCGCGTCGGCTGCCCCGGTGATCTTCTCCCATTCGAGCGCGCGTGCGCTCGACGACCATCCGCGCAACGTGTCCGACGCCGTGCTCAAGCTCGTCGCGGCGAACGGCGGCGTCGTGATGGTCAACTTCGCGCGCACCTATGTCTCCGATGCCTATCGCCGGTGGAACGCGGAAGCGGGAGCCGAGCGCGTGCGCCTCAACAATCCGCCCTACGGCGGCCTCTACATCGGGCAACCCGAGCGGTCCGATGCCGCCTTCGCCGAGTGGCAGACGGCGCACCCGGCGCCGCCGGTGACGCTGGCGATGGTTGCCGACCATATCGATCATATCGCGCAGGTCGCGGGACCCGACCACGTCGGACTGGGCGGCGATTTCGACGGCGTCGACAATGCGCTGCCGGCCGGTCTCGGCGGCGTCGACACCTACCCCGCGCTGCTGGCCGAGCTCGCGCATCGCGGTTGGCGCGACGCCGACCTCGCGAAACTCGCCGGGGGCAACATCCTTCGCGTCATGGCCCGCGCCGAAACGGTGGCGGCATCCATGGCGGGCGAGCCACGCGGTACGGCGATTCTGGCGCGCTGAAGCTGTTGCGCGGCGATCAGCGCGGCGCGGCGCGGCGGCCGGTCACGCCGAGCAGGGCGAGCGGATGCTGCCCGGCGGCGTTCGGGAACCAGCCGGTCACGCGCTTGGCGACCAGCGCCCAGCGGATCGGCACGAACAGCGCGATCAGCGGCGTGTCGGCGACCATCGCCGCCTCGGCGCTCGCCAGCGTCGTCGCCGCGATGCCGGGATCGCGCGCGGTTCGCGCCGCCTCGACCAGTGCATCGGCGGCGGGGTCGCACAGGCCGACCCGCACGGTCTCGCGGCAGCCGAACGGTGTCAGGAACAGGAGCGCGCTGTCGACCGGCACGCTTTGCTCCACCAGAGCAAGGCTGTAGTCGCCGCGCGCAACCGCCGCCGCGTGCGCCGCGGCCGACCGCACGACGGTCGTCGTCGTCACCCCGAGTTGGGCCCAGCCGGCGGCGACCGCCGCCGCGACCGCGGCGTGCTCACGCGCGTCGGGCAGGCTGATCGTCACCGTCAGCGGATGCGCCGCGTCGATCCCCGCCGCGACGAGCAGCTGGCGCGCGAGATCGAGCCGCGCGGCCGGTGTCTGGAGCGCCCAATCGGGCAGCGCCGGGCTCGGCGTCCCCGGAAGCGGCGGGATCAGCCCGAGCACGGGCGTGAGGGTCAGGCCGAACAGGCCGCCGAGGCCGTCGCGATCGATCGCCATCGCCAGCGCGCGGCGGACGCGAACATCGGCGAGCGGTCCCCGCGCGCGTATCCGGTACCCATAGACGCCCCACGCGGGCTCGACGCGCAGGACGTTGCCGGTCGTCATCAGCCGCGCATCGTCGAAGCCCGCCATGCCGTCGCCGATCACGAGGTCGGTCCGGTCGTGGGCGAAGCGCGCGACGGCGCTGCCGGGATCGGCGGCTGTGGTGACGACGATCGTCCCGGCGGGATCCGACGCGGCCTGGCGCACGAGCCGCGCTTCGCGCGGTCCCGTCGCGACGACGCGCATCGGATTTTGGCCAGCGGCCCCGCCCGCAGCGATGCCCGCGAGTTCGGGCTGCGCGAGCACCGGCAACAGGTTCGAGATTGCTCCGGCGGCGCGTACCTCGACGACACGGTCGGTCGGCGCATCGACGCCGAGCGTGCTCGCCGGCGCGCGGCCGTCGACGACGGCACTGCCGTTCGCGATCACGCCGACCAGGTCGCGCGCCGGTCCGCGGCGGGCGGCAGTCGCGACGCGGCGCAGGCCGGCGACGACCTCGGCTGCGGTCGGGCGCGCCGTGCCCTTGTCGCCGCTCCGCAGGCGGAAGATCACGCTGAGCCCGTCGTTGGCGACCCGCCAGCTCGACGCGAGCGCCGGAACGACCTCGCCCTTCGCGTCGAACGCGACGAGCCCCGCGCCGGTTGCGCCCGCGAGCGCCCGGGCCGCCGCCGGTTGGGACACGATGTCGACCCGCAACGTCGTCTGCGCGCCGGGATCGCGGCCGCAGCCGGCGAGCAGCGCGGCGGCGACGACGGGGGACAAGCGGCGCGACATGATCCCGTCTACCGACCCGGCCGGGCGGCGGAAAGCGCGGATTGGCCGCCCGCTAGCAGCCCTTGCTTGCCGCGGGTGAGCCGGGCGGCTACCCCGGCGCGATGACCCCGCCCGTCGTCGACGTCGCCCAGCTGATCGGAAGGACGCCGCTGGTCAAGCTCCGCGGGCCGTCGGCGCGGACCGGCTGCACCATTCTTGGTAAATGCGAGTTCATGAACCCCGGCGGCTCGGTCAAGGACCGCGCGGCGCTGTTCATCATCCGCGACGCGGAGGAACGCGGCGTGCTCAAGCCGGGCGGGACGATCGTCGAGGGGACGGCGGGCAACACCGGGATCGGCCTGACGGTCGTCGCAAAGTCGCTCGGCTACCGGACGATCATCGTCATGCCCGAGACGCAGAGCCGCGAGAAACAGGATACGCTGCGCGCGCTCGGCGCGACGCTCCACCTCGTGCCCGCCGCGCCGTACAGCAGCCCGTGCCATTACGTGCACCAGTCGCGCCGCATCGCCGAGGAGACGCCGGGCGCGGTGTGGGCGAACCAGTTCGACAACACCGCCAACCGCCTCGCGCACATCAAGACGACCGCACCCGAGATCTGGGCCGACACGGGCGGCACGGTCGACGGCTTCACCTGCGCGGTCGGGACCGGCGGGACGCTTGCGGGGGTCGCGCTCGGCCTCCGGACGATGAAGCCCGAGGTCATGATCGCGCTGAGCGATCCCGACGGCGCGGCGCTGTACGACTGGTACGCGCACGGCGAACTGCGCAGCGCGGGGAACTCGGTGTCGGAGGGGATCGGTCAGAGCCGTGTCACCGCCAACCTCGAGGGGCTCACCGTCGATTTTCAGTTCCGCATTTCGGACGCGGAGGCACTTCCGGTCATGCACGCGCTGATGGCCGACGAAGGGCTATGCCTCGGCCTGTCGTCGGGGATCAACGTCGCCGGCGCGGTCCGGCTGGCAGAGGCGCTCGGGCCCGGCAAGACGATCGTCACGATCCTGTGCGACTCCGGTTTGCGCTATCTCTCGACGCTCTACAATCCGGAATGGTGCGAAGCCAAGGGCATCGCAGCTCCGCCGTGGCTCGTCGCCTCGACAAGCACCGCCTAAGCCGTTAAGAAGTCGATATCGGTCGTGGCGCGGCAGTAGTCACACCACGGATCGGCAAGGCGAAGGTCAGGAATGGCGAAGAAGATTCTCCCTTCGATCCGGCCGGCACACGGCGGGTCGGCACAACGGCTCAATCTCGGTCTCACCCTGCTCGCCCTCATTTTTTTGACGGTACTCGCGGCAGCGGCCGGGGTTCGTGGGTCGCGTTCGGGTGCCGCGGTCCATCCGCAGGGCGAGCCGCTGGCGGTGCTCGGCGTGACCCCGGGAGCCAACGGCGACACACCCGATACGCGTGCCGCCGACCCGTCGCACCACGCGCACTAGCTTAAGTACACAGACTTATCCACAAGACCTTCGCCAGTCTCGTCTGCGGAACAAAGCAGGTTCATTACAGAAACGGGAGCTAATTACCGGTTGAAATGGCGGCAATGTCCATCGGCGCCCACCTTTTCCCATTGTTTACCCATGAAAGCCCATGTAGTGCTTGTCCACAGCAGGTGCCGGGGTGCCGCCGTCGTTCGTAACCGTGTCGGTTCGGCCGATGTGGTGGTTCCCCCGGGCAGCGGTGGTGGCGGGCGAACGGCGTGGACGACTCCTTCCTTGGCAACGCGCTCAACGGCATCGATGCGAAGAGCCGTGTCTCGGTTCCGTCGAGCTTCCGCGACGTCATCGCCGCGCGGTCCGACGCCCGGACCGTCATCCTCGCGCCCGCCGAGCGCGCCGACTGCCTGATCGGCTACGATCCCGGCTACCCCGCCAAGGTGCGCGCCGAACTCGAGGCGCGCTTTGCCGGCGACTTTTCCGACGCACGCGACGACCGTTTCCGCGCCACATTCGGTGCGGCCGAGCGGGCGCCGATCGACGACACCGGGCGCATCATCCTGTCGGCTGCGATGCGCGACCTCGGCGACATCGACCGGCTCGCGCTGTTCTGGGGCATGGGCGACTATTTCGAGGTGTGGAACCCGGAGCGCTTCGTCGCGCGACCGAACCTCGACACCCGCGTCGTGCGCACCGTCCGGCGTCTGCTCGACGCGAAGGGAGCGGCATGACCCCGCGCCACATCCCGGTGATGCTCGAGCCCGTCATGGCCGCGCTCGCGCTGACGGTTGGCGAAACCTATGTCGATGCGACGTTCGGCGCGGGCGGCTACGCACGCGCCGCGCTCGCCGCGGGGGTCGGCCGCGTCGCCGGCATCGACCGCGACCCTTCGGCGCTGGCGGCCAACGACATCGACGACCCGCGACTCGTGTTGATCGAGGGGCGGTTCGGCGACATGGCGCGCCTGCTCGCCACGCACGGCATCACGGCGGTCGACGCGGTCGCGATGGACGTCGGCGTGTCGTCGATGCAGCTCGACACCGCCGATCGCGGCTTCTCGTTCATGGCCGACGGGCCGCTCGACATGCGGATGAGCGGCGACGGCGCGAGCGCGGCCGACTTCGTCAATACCGCAAGCGAAGCCGAGATCGCCGATGTCCTGTTCCGTCTCGGCGACGAGCCCAAGGCACGGCGCATCGCCCGCGCGCTGGTCAACGACCGGCCGTTCACCCGCACGGTTCAGCTGGCCGAGGTCGTGCGCAGCGTCTGCGGGCCGACGCCGAGCGGTCGTGACGCGGCGACGCGGTCGTTCCAGGCGCTGCGCATCCACGTCAACGACGAGCTCGGCGAACTCGAGGCCGGGCTGGCGGCGGCCGAGCAGGTGCTGCGCGCCGGGGGACGGCTGGCGGTGGTGAGCTTCCACAGTCTGGAGGACCGCATCGTCAAGACGTTCCTGCGCGACCGCAGCGGGGCGGCCCCCGCCGGCTCGCGCCACCGGCCGCTGACCGCGACGCCGCCCGCGACCTTCACCGCGGTCGCCAAGGCCGTGCGGCCGACGGCGGACGAGACCGACCGCAATCCGCGCGCGCGCTCGGCGACGCTGCGCGCGGCGACCCGCACGATGGCACCGGCATGGGGGGAGCAATGACCAACCTGAAGTCCGCGGCGTGGCTTGTGCCCGTCCTCGCCTCAGTGATGGCGTGTTATTCGGTGTCGCTGCGCGCGGCGAGCGAACGGACGGCGATCGTCGCGGCGGAGGCGCGGATGCGCGACGACGTCGCGACGATCCGCCTGCTGCGCGCCGAGCTGCGGACGCGGTCGCGCCTGCCCGAGCTGCAGCGGTGGAACGCGCAGGTCCTCGCGCTCGCCCCGCCGCGTGCCGAGCAGCTCGTCGGCGATCCGGTCTTGCTCGCCAGCTATTCCGGGCGCGCCGCGCCGGCGGCGAAGACGATGCCCGCGCCGGTCGAGGCGGTGGTCCGCGATGCGCCGCCCACCCGCGCGGTCGTCGAGCGGACCGCCTACCGTCCGCCAACCCCTGATCAAGGCGCCCGCGACCTGGCTGCCGACGCCGCCGCCGCATCGACGCAGGCGCGCGTCGTCAAGGTCGCGCTGCGGTGAACGCGATGACGCTGCCGCGGCGGACGATCGCCATCGCCGGGCAGCGTCAGTCGGCGCTGGCGCTGGCGCGGCAGCGGCTGATGGTCGGGCTGCTGCTGTTCGCATCGGTGACCGGCATCATCGGCCTGCGGCTCGCCGATCTCGCGCTGCTTCACGGCGGCGATGCCCCGGGGCCGGTCGTGTCTGCCGATCCCGATACGCCGCGCGGCGAGATCGTCGACCGCAACGGCGTCGAGCTTGCCGGCACCGTCGCAGCGGTCGCGGTCACCGTCGCCCCGCGCAAGCTCGTCGGCGACCCGCACGCGCTGGCGGCGAAGCTCGCCGCGATCCTGCCCGACCGCACGCCCGATCAGATGTACGCCGAGCTGACCCATCCGGGCGCGTTCCGTTACCTCGCGCGGCGCGTCCTGCCGGCCGAGGCGCAGCGGATCAACGCGCTCGGCGAGCCCGCGATCGTGCTGCGCCGCGAGCCCGAGCGGCTGTACCCCAACCTCGACCTCGCCGCACACGTCCTCGGCTATACCGATATCGACGGTCACGGCCGCTACGGCATGGAGCGCGCGCTCGATACGCGGCTCACCGCCCCGGCGACGCGGCGCGATCCCGTCCAGCTGGCGCTCGACAGCCGGGTGCAGCAGGCGCTCGAGAGCGAGCTTGCCGCCGCCAAGGACGAGTTCAACGCCGTGGGCGCCGCCGGGATCGTCATGGACGTCCACACCGGGGAGGTCGTCGCGCTCGCCTCGCTGCCGGCGTTCAACCCCAACGCGCCCGGCCACGGTGACGACAACGGGCGCTTCGACCGCGCGACGCTCGGCGTCTACGAGCTCGGGAGCACGTTCAAGACGCTGACGATCGCGATGAGCCTCAACGACGGGCTGATCAAGTCGATGGACCAGAAGTACGACGCGACCGCGCCGATCCACATCGGTCGCTTCACGATCCACGACGACCGCGGCCACGAGCTGCGCAAGTGGGCGACGGTGCCGGAGATCTTCATCCACTCGTCCAACATCGGCACCGCGCACATGGCGGCAGAGCTCGGCGCGACGCGGCAGCGGGCGTATCTGGACGCGCTCGGCTTTCTCTCGCCGGTGTCGGGCGAGCTGATGGAGCGCGGGCATACGCTGTTCCCGGCGGCGAACAACTGGGGCGAGATCGCGACGATGACGGTCGGTTTCGGCCACGGCATTGCGGTCACCCCGCTCCACCTCGCCACCGCCTATGCTGCGGTGGTCAACGGCGGGGTGTGGCATCCCGCGACCATGCGCAAGATGATGCCGGGACAGCCGGTTCCGGGTCACCGCATCTTCAAGCAGTCGACGTCGGATGCGATGCGCGCGCTGCTGCGGATGGTCGTTACTTCTGGCACCGGGCGCAAGGCGAACGCGCCCGGCTACCGCGTCGGCGGCAAAACCGGGACGGCCGAGAAGCAGCAGGGCGGCCACTATGAGAAGCACGTCAACGTCTCCACCTTCGCCGCCGCCTTTCCGATGGACGCGCCGCGCTATGTCGTGATCGCGCTGCTCGACGCGCCGCACGGAACCAAGGCGACCGGCGGCTTCTCGACCGCGGGCATGGTCTCGGCCCCGATCGTCGCCAAGGTCGTGTCGCGGATTGCGCCGATCCTCGGTATCGCGCCGGACGATCACGACATCGATGTCTCGGGCATGCTCGGCCTCGTCGCCAATGCGCCCGACAAGGAGTGAAGGGCCTGCTGTGAAATTGGGCGACCTCGTCCCCGCCGGCGCGGCGCTGTCCGCTGACGATACCGCGCGCGCGGTGACCGGCTTCGCGCTCGATCACCGCAAGGTCGCGCCGGGAACGGTGTTCGGTGCCTTCCCCGGCGCGACCGTCAACGGCGAGGATTTCATCGCGGCGGCGGTCGCGAACGGCGCGGTCGCCGTCGTCGCGGACGCGGAGGCGACGGTCGCCGGTGTACCGCACCTGTCCGCGTCGCAACCGCGCCGGCTGTTCGCGCAGATGGCCGCGCGCTTCTTCGCTCCGTTCCCGGCGACGACCGTCGCGGTCACCGGAACCAACGGCAAGACGTCGACGGTCGAGCTGGCGCGGCAGCTGTGGCGGCTCGCCGGACACCGTGCCGCCAGCATCGGCACGCTCGGCGTGACGACCGCAGGCGACCAGGTGTCGACCGGCCTGACGACCCCCGACATCGTCACGTTTCTCGCCAACATGGGCGGGCTGGCCCGCGAAGGGCTGACACACGTCGCTTTCGAGGCGTCGAGCCACGGGCTGGCGCAGTACCGGACCGAGGGGCTGCCGGTGCGTGCGGCGGCGTTCACCAACCTCAGCCGCGACCATCTCGACTATCACGAAACGATGGAGGCGTACTTCGACGCCAAGCTGCGGCTGTTCACCGAAGTCGTCGACGCGGACGGCACCGTCGTCGTGTGGGACGACGGCAGTAGTTGGGCGGCACTAGTCATCGCTGCGGCCACGGCGCGCGGGATCGCGACATGGATCGTCGGTGCCGACGGTCCCGGCGAACGGCTGATCGTCCACGGCCGCGTGCCGACCGCGCTGGGGCAGACCCTGACCGTCGCGTGGCGCGGGACCGACCACCGGATCGACCTGCCCCTGATCGGGGCCTATCAGGCCGCCAATGCGCTCGTCGCCGCCGCGCTGGTCATCGCCACCGGCGGGGATGCGACCGCGACCCTTGCCGCGCTGGGCCGCGTCCAGCCAGTCCGCGGGCGGCTCGAGCGGGCGGTGATCACGGCGTCGGGCGCGGCGGTCTATGTCGACTATGCGCACACGCCCGACGCACTTGAAGCTGCCTGCGCGGCGTTGCGACCGCACGTCGCCGGGCGGCTGCGGCTGGTGTTCGGGGCGGGCGGCGATCGCGACGCCGGCAAGCGGCCGTTGATGGGCGCGGCGGCGGTCGCCCACGCCGACGACGTCATCGTCACCGACGACAATCCACGCAGCGAGGATGCGGCCGCCGTCCGCGCCGCGATCCTTGCCGCCGCCCCGGGCGCGGCCGAGATCGGCGACCGCCGCGCCGCGATCCGCGCGGCCATTGCCGCCGCCGGCCCGGGCGACGTCGTGCTGATCGCCGGCAAGGGTCACGAAAGCGGGCAGATCGTCGGCGACCGCGTCCTGCCGTTCGACGATGTCGTCGTCGCGCGGGAGGTGGCGGACGCGATCGCCCGCGAGGCGGCCGCGTGATCCCGCTGTGGACCTCGACCGACATCGCCGCCGTCACCGGCGGTGCGGCTTCGGCGCAATTCAGCGCGACCGGCGTCACGTTCGATTCGCGCGAGATTGCCCGCGGCGACCTGTTCGTCGCGCTGAAGGGCGAAGCGACCGACGGCCACCGCTTCGCCGCCGCTGCGGCCGAGCGCGGCGCGGGGGGCATGTTGGTCAGCGATGCCGTTGCCGCCCCGCACGTCCGCGTCGCCGATACGATGGCCGGGCTCGAGGCCCTCGCCCGCGCCGCCCGCGCGCGCACGGCGGCGACGATCGTCGGCGTCACCGGCAGCGTCGGCAAGACGGGAACCAAGGAGGCGCTGCGGCTCGCCCTCGAACGCAGCGCGCCGGGCGCGGTTCACGCGTCGGTCAAGAGCTACAACAACCATACCGGAGTGCCGCTCAGCCTCGCGCGGATGCCTGCATCCAGCCGCTTCGGCGTGTTCGAAATGGGGATGAACCATGCCGGCGAACTGACCGCGCTCACCGCGCTTGTCCGGCCGCACATCGCGATCGTCACGTGGGTGGCGAGCGCGCACCGCGAGTTCTTCGCCAGCGAGGAAGCCATCGCCGACGCCAAGGGCGAGATCTTCGCCGGGCTCGAACCCGGCGGCACCGCGATCATCCCCTTCAATTCTGTCCACCGCGACCGGCTGATCGCCGCGGCCGAACCCCATGCGGCGCGGATCGTGACGTTCGGGTTCGGCGGCGGGGCCGATGTCCGCGCCACCGACCATGTGCTCCACCCCGACTGCACCACGGCGACCGCCGAGATCGGTGGCCGCCGCCTGATGTTCCGCGTTGCTCAACCCGGCGCGCACTGGCTGTCGAACAGCCTCGCCGTGCTTGCCGCTGTCGAAGCGGCCGGCGGCGACATCGCGCTGGCGGGGCTCGCGCTCGCCGACCTCGGCGGGCTGGCGGGGCGTGGCGCGCGCTTCACGGTGCCGCGCGGCACGGGCCGCGCGACGGTGATCGACGAAAGCTACAACGCCAATCCCGCGTCGATGGCAGCGGCGCTCGCCGTGCTCGGGGCCATGCCCGGACGGCGGCGAGTCGTGCTCGGCGCGATGCGTGAGCTGGGCGCGGGGTCGGACGCATTCCACGCCGCGCTCGCGCCGCTGCTCGTCGCGGCCGGGGTCAGCCACGCGATGCTCGTCGGCGACGGCCTCGACGCGCTCGCGGCCGAACTGCCACGGTCGATCCCCGCACAGCCCGTCGCGGACGCGGCAGCGGCCACCGCGGCGATCGCCGGCAGCCTTGCCGCCGGCGACGTTTTGCTGGTCAAGGGGTCGAACTCGATCGGGCTCGGCGCGGTCGTCGCGGCCCTGAAGGAAACGGCCCCATGATCTTCGTCCTCGCCCGGATGACGCACTTCGAGGGCGTCCTCAACCTGTTCCGCTACATCACCTTCCGCTCAGGCGCAGCGGTTATGACCGCGCTCGCCATCGCGCTGTGGCTGGGGCCGCGGTTCATCGGCTGGCTGCGCAGCAAGCAGGGCAAGGGTCAACCGATCCGCAGCGACGGCCCGGCGTCGCATCTGCTGACCAAGAAGGGGACCCCGACGATGGGCGGGCTGCTGATCCTCGTATCGATGACCGTGTCCACCCTGCTGTGGATGGACGTCTCGAACGGGTTCACGTGGGCGTGCCTGTTCGTGACGCTCGGCTTCGGCGCGATCGGTTTCCTCGACGACTACGACAAGGTGGTGAAGCGGTCGGCGAAGGGGGTATCGGCGCGCGCGCGGCTGGCGCTCGAGTTCGCCATCGCCGGCGGCGCTGTCTGGTACATCGGGACGCGGACCGGCCACACGCTCTACCTGCCGTTCCTGAAGGACGCCGGGCTGTACCTCGGCCTCGGCTATATCCTGTTCGGCGCGTTCATCGTTGCGGGCATGGGCAATGCGGTCAACCTGACCGACGGCCTCGACGGACTGGCGACGATGCCGGTCATCATCGCCGCGCTCAGCCTCGGCGTGATCGCGTACGTCGCGGGCAACATCCGCTTCGCCGACTATCTCGGCATCCACCACGTGCCGGGGTCGGGCGAGCTCGCGGTGTTCGTCGGCGCGCTTATGGGCGCGTGTCTGGGCTTCCTGTGGTTCAACGCACCCCCGGCGGCGGTGTTCATGGGCGATACGGGATCGCTGGCGTTGGGCGGCGCGCTCGGCACGATCGCGGTGGTCACCAATCACGAGATCGTCCTGCTGCTGATCGGCGGGCTGTTCGTGCTGGAGACGGTCAGCGTCATCGTCCAGGTCGTCAGCTTCAAGACGACCGGCAAGCGCGTGTTCAAGATGGCTCCGCTGCATCATCACTACGAACAGCTCGGCTGGAGCGAGTCGACCGTGGTCATCCGCTTCTGGATCGTGTCGCTGGTGCTGGCGCTGGCGGGCCTGGCCACGTTGAAGCTGCGGTGAGGCTCGGCTTTGCCTTCGCCCCCACCCCCGACCCCTCCCCTAAAGGGGAGGGGAGGCCGCGCGCAATGACGCCTCCCCTCCCCTTTAGGGGAGGGGTCGGGGGTGGGGCAGGGCGGCGTTCGTGATCACCTCAACCCTCTGGGCAGGCAAGACCTTCGGCGTCTACGGCCTTGCGCGCACGGGCAGGTCGGTCGTCGCCGCGCTGACGGCGAGCGGCGCGACCGTCGCCGCATGGGACGACGGCGAGGCGGCGCGGGCCGCGTTTCATGCCGAACTGACCGACCTCCACACCGCCGACCTGTCCAGGCTGGCGGCGATGGTCGTCTCGCCCGGCGTGCCACACGACGCGCCGGTGTTCCGCCGGGCGGTCGCGGCCGGTATCCCGGTCATCGGCGACATCGAGCTGTTCGCGCAGGCCCGTCCCGGCCTGCCGCCACACAGGGTCGTCGGCGTCACCGGGACCAACGGCAAGTCGACCACCGCCGCGCTGATCCACCACATCCTCGTCACTGCCGACATTCCGGCCCGTCTAGGCGGCAACATCGGTGCGCCGATCCTTGGCGAGGAGCCGCTGCCAGCGGGCGGGGTCTACGTTCTCGAACTGTCGAGTTTCCAGCTCGAGTTGACTTACACTCTCGACTGCGAGGTTGCCGTCCTACTCAACATCACCCCCGACCATCTCGACCGGCACGGTACGATGGCGGCATATGTTGCGGCGAAGGCGCGGCTTTTCACGATGCAGAGCGCTGCCCGTTTCGCCGTCGTCGATTATGCAGCTGAAGCCGATGACGACGTGCTGGACGGAGCCGTTGATCCATGGATCTACTTTATCGACAACGTGCCGGTCGGGGACCAGGCGCGATGGCCGACGCTGCAGGGACCTCACAATCTGCAGAATACGCGCGCTGCCGTTGCAACATGCCGCGCTCTCGGGCTGACTGATGACGCGATCGAGGCCGCCCTCGCCACCTACCCCGGCCTCCCCCATCGCATGGAGCGAGTGCGCGAGGTTAACGGCGTCGCCTACATCAACGACTCCAAGGCGACCAACCCGACGTCG
>Ga0123338_10004147_pt1 | contig 12766 bp, 8 predicted proteins | sample grotaG_FD_89793 | JGI IMG/M metagenome (GOLD analysis project Ga0123338, IMG submission 89793) | Glacier valley bacterial and archeal communities from Borup Fiord, Nunavut, Canada, to study Microbial Dark Matter (Phase II) -... | ecosystem: Environmental > Aquatic > Freshwater > Ice > Glacier ... | reverse complement strand
CATCGTGGCCTCGGTGCACTCAAACCTGAAGATGGACGAAGCCAAGGCTACCAACCGCCTGCTGCGCGCCATCGAAAACCCGTATACCACCATGCTGGGCCACCCCACGGGCCGCTTGTTGCTGCGCCGTCAGGGCTACCCCATCAACTACAAAGCCGTAATTGACGCCTGCGCCCAGCACAATGTCATCATCGAAATCAACGCCAACCCCTGGCGGCTCGACCTCGACTGGCGCTGGGTGCGCTACGCCCTCGACCAGGGCGTGCCCCTGAGCATCAACCCCGACGCCCACCACACCAACGGCTATGAAGACATGCGCTACGGCGTGCTGAGCGGCCGCAAGGGCTTACTGACGAAGGAGATGACGTTCAACACGAAGCCGGTGGAAGAGGTAGCGGCGTATTTCACAGCGCGAAAAAAAATGTGCTGATGTGGTAAATGTGCGGATGTGTGTGGATGAAAAAGTTGCCTTCACATTCGCCCATCGACCACATCCGCACATTCGCACATTTACCACATCCGCACATTTTGAAAATCCTCGTCCTGCGCTTTTCTTCCATCGGCGACATCGTGCTCACGACGCCGGTGCTACGGCAGCTGCACGAGCAGGTGCCGGGCGCGACGGTGCATTTCGCCACCAAGCCCGCCTACGCTAAGTTGCTGGAAGCCAATCCGCACGTGGCCAGGATTCACGTGCTGCGCGGTAGTCTGGGCGAGCTGGCCGCTGAGCTGCGGGCCGAGCGGTTCGATTTCATCGTGGACTTGCACAACAACCTGCGCACCCGACTGCTGCGACTGCGGTTACCGGGCGTACCGGGCCGGGCTTTCGACAAGCTCAACTGGCAGAAATGGTTACTGGTGCGGGCGAAAATCAACCGCCTGCCGCCGCTGCACATCGTGGACCGCTACCGGGCGGCCGCCGCGCCGCTCGGCATCCGCGACGACGGGCGCGGGCTGGATTACTTCATTCCGCCCGACCAGGAAGTGGACCTCGCCGCCGCCTTGCCCGGCTGCCGGCCGGGGCGCTACGCGGCCGTGGCCATCGGTGCCCAACACGCCACCAAGCGCCTGCCCTTGGAAAAGCTCATCGAGCTGCTGGCCCGCCTCGCCCCGCTGCCCGTCGTGCTGCTCGGCGGCCCCGAAGACGATACTATCGCCGACCTGCTCGAAACCGCCTTCGCCCAACAAGCCCCCGGCACCGCGTCCGCCCGCCCCGCCCAGATTCCAGCCAGCCCGTATTATTTCCCAAACTCACCAGCTCACCAGCTCACCACTTCATCGATTCACAATGCCTGCGGCCGGTTTTCGCTGCACCAATCAGCCTCCATTCTGCGGCAGGCGCAGTTCGTGGTCAGCCACGACACGGGGCTGATGCACATCGCGGCGGCCTTCGGCAAACCCATTTTCAGCGTCTGGGGCAACACCGTGCCCGCCTTCGGCATGTACCCCTACCGCACCGAGTTTCAGGTGCTCGAAGTGCCGGGGCTGAGCTGTCGGCCGTGCTCCAAAATCGGGTTCGCGGAGTGCCCGCAAGGCCATTTCCGGTGTATGCGCGAGCAGGATTTCAATCGCGACTGGCCGGGGTAGGTGGTCGGTTTCACGCGCCCATCAATTGCAGATTGGGCACTTCGCTGAAGTGGCGGTCGAGCGTGAACAAGGGCACCTCGTTCGCCCGGCAAATAGCGGCAATCCACACGTCGTTTTCGGGGATGGGACGGCCGCGCTGCTTCAGGTAGAGGCGGATTTCGGCGTAGTGCTCGGCGGCAGCCTTATCGAGTGGCAGCACCTTAAAATGGTCTATTTCCTGCTTGTAAGCCACTAAGTTGGCTTCCGGTCGTCCCGAATTGGCCGCTCCAAATAGCAGCTCGCCGACGACAATACTGGGCAGGACGATGTCGCCCATCTGGGTCAGCGCCTGCCGCTGGTCCGTACTAAGCTGCCGCTTCTGCTGGGCGATGAAAACGTTGGTATCAATGGCTACAATTCGCCCTCAATGGTGTTGAATTCCCGGTCCATAATGGCTTGCATCTCATCGGCCACCTCATTCGATACCGACCCTTGCAATGCCTCAAACGCGGCAAAGCTGCTAATTGGTGGCTGGGCGGCTTCGGCCTGGTGCTGACGCAACAGCGCATACACTTCCGCGAGCAGCTGCTCGTCGGCCGTAGTGGCAACTGTTTCCAATATCTGCTCGCGAACGCTCATTGGACAAGAAGTTTGGTTAGAGCATAAAGTTACCGCCGCTGACCTGAATTTTCCAACCTAATTCCAGCCCCCGCTCCCGGCCGGGGCTTTGCCGTCGTCGGGCTTGAGCAGGCGGAACTCGACGCGGCGGTTTACCTGGGCATCGGCATCGCTTAGCTCGTCTTTGAGGGGCTTGCTGGAGCCGTAGCCGAAGCTTTCGAGGCGGCCGGGCGCGATTTTGCCCTGGCGCTCGATGTAGCGGCGGATGGCCTCGGCGCGGTCCTGCGAGAGGCGCTCGTTCTCGTCGGGGTCGCCGCGGCCGTCGGTGTGGCCCGCGATGCTGAGCCGAAACGTGGGGTGGTCGGCCAGAAAGAGCGTGATGCGGTCCAGCGTGGAGTGCATGGTGGGCAGAATGGCGGCCTTGCCCGGCTCGAACTCGATGTTGCGAAAAATGAGCGGCAGCTTGTAGTTGATGCTGTTGGTGAGCAGCGTCATCACCGTGTCGCTCCGCAGGTTGAAGCGCTTCTCCACCGAAAACGCCTCCGGGCTTTGAATCAGCAGGGCGTAGCGCGCGCCGTCGAACAGCTCGAAGTCGAACGAGCCGTCAGCGCGCAAATACTTGCTGGCCACCTCGATGCCGTTGTCGAGGTCCATGATGCTGACGATGCCCCGCAGCGGCCGGCTGCTTACCGAATCGAGCAGCGTGCCCGACACCTGGGTCGTGGCCTGGGGCTGGGCCTCCATCGGCAGCGGAAACGAGAACAGGTCCAGGTTGGGCACGTTCTGCGCCTCAGAGCGGGCGTAGTAGAGGTTTTTGCTCTGCGAGTCAATCGTGAAATAATACTCCGACCCTTTGCCATTGACCAGCGGACCGATGTTTTTCGGCTCCTGCCAGCGCCCGGCCACGCGGTAGGTTTTGTAGATGTCGAAGCCGCCGAAGTTGAGCAATTGGCCCCGCGAGCTGAAATACAGCACCTGGTATTTGGGGTGGAAAAACGGGCTGACTTCGCTCTCCCGCGTGTTCACGACCGGCCCCAGGTTCATGGCCCGGCCCCACTGCCCGTTCTTGCCCTTCACTGAGTAATAAATATCGCTCATGCCGAAGCCGCCAATGCGGTCGGAGGCGAAGTAGAGCGTGTCTTCCTGGGGCGAAAGCGTGGGCTGCGAGTCCCAGGCCGCCGAATTGACCAGCGGCCCCAGACTTTTGGGAACGCTCCACTTGCCGTCCGCGCCGCGCCGGGCGGAGTAGAGGTCGCAGTTGCCGTAGCAGCTCGGGCACTCGCAGCGGGCGAAGAATATCGTGCGCCCGTCCTTCGACAAGCAGGCCGAGCCTTCGTTGTACTGCGAGTTGATGGGCTTGGGCAGCGGCTCGGCATCGGTCCAGTAGTCCGGCCCCTGGCGGCGGCTCAGGTAGAGGTTTTCGTCGAGCTGCCCCCCGATGCCGGGCCGCGCCTGCCGCTTCGAGCTGAAAATCAGCACCGAGTCGCCCGGCCCCAGCGCCGGCCCGTAGTCGGGAAACGGCGAATTGACGGCCCCGCCCATGTTGGCCGATTCGTTCTTGGGCGGGTGAAACGTGTTGAGGTTCTTGCGGTAATCCACCAGCTCGTAATACTCCTTGATGGGCACGTAGAGGTCGGCCGTTTTCGCGTCGAGCGAGTCGTAGTAGAGCTGCACCCGGCGCAGCTCGCGGGGCCGGTGCTTGAGGGCGAGCCGGTAGTACGTTTTGGCCCGCTCCTGCTGAGTCGAGTCGCGCTGCCAGAGCTGCCCCAGGTGCCAGAGCAGGTCGTTGTCGCGCCGAAAATTCTCGACCCCAAACTGGCTAATGTAAGCCGTGAGCAAGACGCGGGCTTCGGCGTAGCGATGCCGCCGCTCAGCCCGCTGAATAGCGCGCAGCGCTTTCTTATCCTCGAAAAACGGCACCACGTTCACGTTCGGAAAGCTGAGCGTGCCGTCGGCGCGCGGCCGAAAGCGGGCGCGCAACGTCGGCCCCCGGCGTGGGGCGGCGCGGGCCGCGCGCCGGGCGCGGACAGCGGAGTCGGTGGGCGCGGCGGGCTTGGCAGGTTTGGCAGCGGCGCGCGGGGCACGGCCCTGGGCGGCGACGCGGCCGGCTCCGCCCCCAAAACCGCCTAAGCCGCTCAGCCACAGCAGTAGCGTCAGCAGCAATGCTCCGCGATGAGCGTGGCCCCGGCGGCACAGGTGCGACAAACCGGAGGACTGAAAGAGAGGCATAAGCGAAGGCGAAGGCGAATTTGACAATTTAAGCCGCTTGAATAGTCAAGGCGAGCACGGGCGACGCGCTCGCCGCAACCTTCCGCACAAGTCAAACTTCCGGGAGTGCCAGAAATTGAATTTTTGACCCTGTTTAAGCCCAACCGCTGCGCAAGTTCACACTAAAGCACCACACAGTGGCCCTTCGCCCGCGCCGCTTTGACCGGGCTGAGGGCACTTTAGGGCGCTGGCACGGCCCTTGCGCCCGCTGCCGCCCCCGCCCACTACCTTAGCCGGGCGGGTCGGCGGCTGCCAGTCTGGCAGCCGAAGGGCCTGCTTCTCGGGCGGCCCGGCCTGCTTTTTTCTGCTTGATTTCATGCCCGCTGCTCTTCCCCGCGCTGGTCGCGCTTTTGTTTCGTCGGCCGCTGCTGCCGCGTCAGCCGCTCATTTCGCCAACGGCGACGGCCCGACCGAAGCCATCGCCATCATGGCCGCCGACCCCGACCATCTGCTGGCCGCCGCCGACGCGCCCGACACGCTGCCGCTACTGCCGGTGCGCAACACGGTCTTGTTTCCGGGCGTGGTGCTGCCCGTCACGGTCTCGCGGCCTAAGAGCGTGCGCCTCATCCGGCAGCTCGCCGCCCAGCCCGACAAGCTGCTCGGCGTAGTGGCTCAGCTGCAGGCCGATGCCGACGAACCCGGCACCGCCGACCTCTACCCGGTCGGCACGCTCGGCCGCATTCTCAAGCTCATCGAGCAGCCCGACGGCAGCCTCACCATCATCCTCCAGGGCCAGTTGCGGTTTCGGGTGGGCGAGCAAATCACCTTCACGCCGCAGCTCACGGCGCGGGTCGAATACTTCGACGAGCGCGGCCTCGACGCGAGCGTCGATGGCGAAATGGTGCTGCTGCAAAGCCTGCGCGAAGCCGCCGCCAAAGTGCTCGAACTCACGCCCGAAATTCCGATGGAAGCCCGCGCCATGCTCGAAGGCATTCAGTCGGCGGCGTTTCTGATTCATTTTCTCTCGTCCAACGTGCAGCTGGAGCTGCCCGGCAAGCAGGCGCTGCTGGAGCTGGCCGACCCCGAAGCCCAGGGCCGGCAGCTGCTCGAAGCGCTGCTGCGCCAGGTCGAGCTGCTCGAAATCAAGCAGGACATACACACCAAAACCCACACCGGCATCGACGCCGAGCAGCGCGAATATTTTTTGCGCAAGCAATTAAAAACTCTGCAGGATGAGCTGGGCCAGGGCGAAGGCTCGCCCGAGAACGACGTGGCCGCCCTGCGCCAGCGCGCCCAGGCCAAGCAGTGGCCCGAAGCCGTGGGCAAGCACTTCGACAAGGAGCTGGCCAAGCTCGGCCGCCTCAACCAGATGGCCCCCGACTACCCCATTACGCTCAACTACGTCGAATACCTGCTCGACTTGCCCTGGGGCACAGTCACGAAGGACAAGTTCAACCTCAAAAACAGTAAGCGCGTCCTCGATGCCGACCATTTCGGGCTGGAAAAAGTGAAGGAGCGCATCCTCGAATACCTGGCCGTGCTCAAGCTCAAGCAGGATTTGAAGGCGCCCATTCTGTGCCTGTACGGCCCGCCCGGCGTGGGCAAAACCTCGCTCGGCCGCAGCATCGCCACGGCGCTCGGCCGCAAGTACGTGCGCCTGAGCCTAGGCGGCGTGCGCGACGAGGCCGAGATTCGCGGGCACCGCAAAACCTACGTCGGGGCCATGCCGGGCCGCATCATCGCCCAGATTAAAAAGGCCGGCGCGAGCAATCCGGTCATCATTCTCGATGAAATCGACAAGGTGAGCAGCGACTTTCGGGGCGACCCTTCGTCGGCTTTGCTCGAAGTGCTCGACCCAGAGCAGAACTCGACTTTCACCGACAACTACCTGGAGGTGGAGTACGACCTGAGCCGGGTGCTGTTCATCGCCACGGCCAACTCGCTCGACACGATTCAGCCCGCGCTGCGCGACCGCATGGAAATCATCGACCTGACCGGCTACACCCAGGAAGAGAAGGTTCAGATTGCGCGCAAGCACCTCTGGCCCAAGCAGCTGCGCGAGCACGGCCTGGGCGAGACGGAAGTCAAAATCACCGACGCGGCCCTGCACCGCGTGGCCGACGACTACACCCGCGAATCGGGCGTGCGGAGTCTGGAGCGTCAACTAGCGGCCCTGACCCGGCACCTGGCCCGCCGCAAGGCCGGCAAGGAGAAGCTACCCGCCCAGCTCGACCCGGCCGACGTGCTTAAAATTCTGGGCACGGCCCGCTTCGACCGCGACAAAGACCAGGACCACGACACGGCCGGCGTGGTGACGGGCCTGGCCTGGACGAGCGTGGGCGGCGATATTCTCTTCGTGGAAAGCCTGCTGAGTCGGGGCCGGGGCAAGCTCACGCTCAGCGGGCAGCTCGGCGACGTGATGAAGGAATCGGCCATCACGGCCCTCTCCTACCTGCGCTCGCGGGCCGACGAGCTGGGCATCGACTACCGCTTGTTCGAACAGTACGACCTGCACATTCACTTCCCCGAGGGCGGCATTCCGAAGGACGGCCCCAGCGCGGGCATCGCCATCCTGACGGCCATCGCCTCCAGCTACACCCAGCGGCGGGTGCGCCCGCGCATGGCCATGACCGGCGAAATCACGCTCCGTGGCCGGGTGCTGCCCGTGGGCGGCATCAAGGAAAAGCTGCTCGCCGCCCGCCGCGCTGGCATCGACTTCATCATCCTCTCGCCCAAAAACCGCAAGGATGTCGAGGAAATCGCCGCCGAGTATTTGAAAGGCGTAACCATTCACTACGCCGAGCGCGTGGACGACGTGCTCGCCGCCGCGCTGCTGCCCGAGCTGGTAGCGCGCCCCCAGCTGCTGCCCATCCGCGACGACGCGCCGGTGCCGGCGGGGCCGAGCGTGGAAGTGCAGTGAGTGTGGCGCGAGCTTCAGCTCGCAGTCGCGCGTTCGTGAGGTAAGCTTTAGCTTGGCGTTGACGGTCTGTATTATGACATTAGAGCTTGCTCCACGTATTCCTGTTACCGCGAGCTAAAGCTCGCGCCATAATCCTTACTTTCGGGCAATGAAGCCGCTCGCCGTCCTCCTGCTACTCACGCCCCTGGCCGCCCAGGCCCAAATCGGCGGCCGGGCCACGCTCCAGTTTCTGAGCCTGCCGCCCTCGGCGCAGGTGGCGGCCATGGGCGGCCTGACGGCCTCGACCCGCAGCGCCGACCCCACCCAGTTTCTGGCCAACCCGGCCCTGCTGCAGACAGACACCGACGGCGCGGCGGCCATGAGCTACGTGGCCTACGTGACTGACATTCGACAAAGCACGGCCGCTTACGCCTTCAACACGGCCAAGCGCGGGCGCTTCGGGCTGGGGCTGACTTATTTGAATTACGGCTCGTTTGAGAGCTACGACGCGGCGGGCAACTCGCTGGGCACGTTCGGGGTGAGCGAATACGCGCTGGCCGCCGCCAACGCCCGCACCTGGGGCAAGTTCACGGTCGGGCTGACGGCCAAGCTCGCCGTGTCGGGCCTGGCCGGCAACCGCGCCGTGGGCCTGGCCGCCGACGCGGGTGTGCTCTACAAGCCCACCGAGCAGGATTTTACGGTCGGGCTGGTGGTCAAGAACGCGGGCTATCTGGTCAAGCCCTACCTGGCCGGCGCGCACGACCCGCTGCCGCTCGACGTGCAGCTCGGCCTGACCATCAAGCCCGAGCACATGCCGCTGCGCTTCACGCTCACCGCCCATCAGCTTCAGCGCTGGGACATTCAGTACCTCGACACCAGCGTACGGCCTACGCTCGACCCCAACAACCCGACCGCGCAACCCCGCTTCAACTGGGCCGATAACCTGGCCCGCCACTTCGCCGTGGGCACCGAGCTGATATTGGGCACCGGCCTGCGCCTGCGTCTGGGCTACAACCACTTGCAGGCCCGCGAGCTGCGCCTGGCCAACGTCGGCGGCGGGGCCGGCTTCAGCTTCGGGGCCATGGTTAAAATCTCGCAATTTCAACTCGACTACACGTATGCCACGCTGCAAGCGGCCGGGTCGAGCAATTATTTCACCCTGAGCCGACGTTTCGGCCAGTAACTCAGCGCATGTTGAGTCATGCACAGCGCAGCGAAGCATCTCGCGTGGCGCAGTAACCTTATTCGTCAGCAACGATACGAGTAATTGATTTTACTGCGCCACGCGAGATGCTTCGCTGCGCTCTGCATGACATATCCCCCCCAATAAATTATGCAAGACTACCTCACTCCGGCCCAAATCGTGGCCGAGCTGGACAAATACATCATCGGCCAACACGAGGCTAAGCGGCACGTGGCCATCGCGCTGCGCAACCGCTGGCGGCGGCTGCACGCCCCGGCCGACATGCAGAAGGAAATCGTGCCCAACAACATCCTCATGATTGGGGCTACCGGCGTGGGCAAAACTGAAATCGCCCGGCGGCTGGCCTTCCTCGCCGACGCGCCCTTCGTGAAAGTTGAGGCCAGTAAGTTCACCGAAGTCGGCTACGTGGGCCGCGACGTGGAGAGCATGGTGCGCGACCTGGCCGAGCAGGCCGTGAGCCGCCTGCGCGCCCGTCGCCAGGAAGCCGTCAAGGCTCAGGCCGCCCAGGCCGTGGAAGACCTGATTCTCGACGCGCTCATTCCGCCGCTCAAAGCGGCCGCGGCCAGCACCGGGCGCGGCAGCCTGGGCTTCGGCAACGGCACCGATGGTGGCGTGGACGCGGAGGCTATGCCCGGCTCCGACCAGGAGCTAAACGAGCGCACCCGCGAACGCTTCCGCCAGAAAATTCGCAACGGTGAGCTAGAAGACCGACGCATCGAAATCAACGTCGCCCAAAGCGGCCCCAACGTGGGCATCATGGGTGCCCCCGGCATGATGGACGAAGCCACGATGGCCGGCCTGCAGGATATGCTGGGCAACATGCTGCCCAAAAAGCAGCGCAAGCGCAAAGTGACCGTGGCCGAGGCCCGCCGGGCGCTGCTCGAAGAAGAAGCCGCTAAGCTCGTGGACATGGATGAAATCAAGGAAGAAGCCATCCGGCAAGCCGAAAACTCGGGCATCATCTTCATCGACGAGATTGACAAAGTGGCCAGCAGCGGCGGCAACGGCAAGTCGGGCGGCCCCGACGTGAGCCGCCAGGGCGTGCAGCGCGACCTGCTGCCCATCGTCGAAGGCTCGGCCGTGAACACCAAGTACGGCATCGTGAACACCGACCACATCCTGTTCATCGCCGCCGGGGCCTTCCACGTGAGCAAGCCCTCCGACCTCATCCCCGAGCTGCAAGGCCGCTTCCCCATCCGCGTCGAGCTGCAAAGCCTGACTAAAGACGACTTCTACCGCATCCTGAAAGACCCCAAAAACGCCCTCACCAAGCAGTACCAGGCCCTGCTCCAAGCCGAAGACGTAACCCTAACCTTCGAGGACGAAGCCCTGCTGCGCATCGCCGACATCGCCGCCGAAGTAAACTCGGAAGTCGAAAACATCGGCGCCCGTCGCCTGCACACCGTTATGAGCCGCCTGCTCAACGAATTACTTTTCGACGTACCCGACAAAATCGCGGCCGGCGCGGCGCTCGTCATCACGCCCCAACTCGTGGAAGAGCGGTTGCGGGACATGGTGAAGAACCGGGATTTGAGCCAATATATTTTGTGAGTGGTTTTAACGTTTACAAAAAAACACCCCCAACCTGACGGCTGGGGGTGTTTTTTTATTCAAAACTCAGGCTTAGTAGCCGTCGTTTTGCTTAACCAGGCCGGCGCTGTTAAACACTTCCCGCTGCGGGATGGGCCACAGGTTGCGAAAAGCCTGAGCGTAGGCTGAGTTGGCGTTGTTCGTCGGATTGAGCACTGCGTTCACAGTATTCGTGCGGCGCAGGTCGAACCAGCGGTGACCCTCGTTGGCCAGCTCCAGACGACGGTCGCGCGCGATTTGGTTCAGCAGCCGCTGCTGGCCCGTAGGGTCGGCGGCGTCGGGCACGATATAGATTGCAGGCGGAACAGGCGGAGCAGGCGGAGTTGTAGGCGGAGGTATCGGCCCAACAACTATGGGCAGTAGCTTGGCTCGCGTCCGGATACGGTTGAGTTGCAGCGTCGCGTCGGCCAAGTTACCAAGCTGTGCTTGCGCCTCCGCCCGAATCAGTACGATTTCACCCAGGCGAATCAGTTGCACCCCATCATCACCCGTTCCAACGCGGAAGTATTTGCGGGTCGTAGAGGCGATGTAAGTAGGGGTAGCGGTTGAGCCTTCCACTACGTTCACTACCCGTCGCTCATCGCCGGTGCCACTAGCTATGTGTGCGGCGGCTAACCCCGCGTTCACGCCTATCTCGCCCCGGCCACCATTAGCTGCTGGAAACCAGAAGAAGGCGTAGGCGTTGGAGTTCACCGCGTCGAAGGTCAGTTCCCAAAGCGCTTCTTGCGAAAACTTCTGGGAGAAAATCGTGCCGTAGGATGGCTCCAACGCGTTGGGAGATGCCGTGGCCAGGGCCTGCGTGGCAAAATCAACGGCAGCAGCGTAATTACGCTGCCGCAGCTCAAACCGGGCGCGTAAGCCCAGAATGGATGCTTTGCTCAGGCGAGCTTTACCCGAGCCCGAAGGCGAGATGGTTGCATCGTTCGCCGCCGCGTAGTCGAGGTCTTCGCGGATGGCCGCATTGACTTGCGCTTCCGTGGAGCGCGCGATTGGGCTGATGGCACCGTCCGTGATGTTGGTGGTCGGGGTCAGGCGCAGCGGTACGCCCACGCCATCGGGAAAGCCATAGCCCTGCGTCGAGCCGCCCCAGTAACCCAGCAGGTTCATGTAGTGGTAAGCCCGTAAGGCGCGTGCTTCGGCGATAGCGTCTTTCTGGTCAAAGGTGGCATCGGTTATCTGCCCGGCTTGCTGAATAACGTAGTTCGCGCTGTTGATGCCGGCGTAAATGGTGTTCCATATATTGACCAGTTCGACGTTATCAGGCAGAATCTGATTCTGCGCGATTTGAGCGAAGGTCGGGAACGTGCCCCGGTGGCGGGCATTGTCGGCGGCCATGTCGGCGAAGACCACGTAGCGCAGCCCCATGTAGTTGCCGCTTTGCAGGTTGCTGTAGCAGCCCAGCAGGCCCGCGTTCACGTCCTGCGGCGTCTTGAAGCCGGTCGAGGCATCCAAGTTATTCTGCGGGTTCACTTCCACGGCCTTGTCGCAGGCAGCGGTTCCCAGGCCCAGCGCGAGCAAGAATGCGCCGCGCTGCAAATAATGGGTTAGTTTCAACATGATAAGAAGAAAGACGAATGATTAGAAGCCCAGCGTGACACCGCCCGTGAAAGCGCGAGCCTGCGGGAAGGTGAGGAAGTCGGTGCCGAAAGCCAGGTTCGACCCGTCAAACGTGCTCACCTCCGGGTCCAGCCCTTTGTACTTGGTGAACGTCACCACGTTCTGCGCCTGGATGTAGATGCGCGCCGAAGTCAGTTTGACCTTCGAAATCACCGAGACGGGCAGCGTGTAACCCAGCACCAAGTTCTTGAGACGGGCATAGGAGCCGTCTTCCAAAAAGCGCGTCGAGGTACGGCGGTTGTTGTTCGGGTCGCCGAACACGGCGCGCGGAATGTCCGTGTTGGTGTTGGTCGGGGTCCAGCGGTTGAGCACGGTCGCGCTTTGGCCAAACACCGAGTTCATCCCTTCCGAGAAAGCGCGCGTGTTGTTGTATATCGAGTTGCCGTAGTTCACTTGCAGGAAAGCCTGCAAGTCGAAGCCTTTGTAGGACAGCGTGTTGGTGAAGCCACCGAACCACTTGGGCTGGGCATTGCCGATAATCTGCTGGTCGTCGGCCGTGATGCGTCCGTCGCCGTTCAGGTCCACGAACTTGATGTCGCCGGGGCGGGTCAGGCCGCTCTGGTAGCGGGCCGTGGGGCCGAAGGTCTGCTGAGCCTTCGCGTCCAGCGCGTTGATATCATCCTGCGTCTGGAAAATTTTCTCGACCACGAAGCCCCGGAAGGCTCCCAGCGGCTGACCCTCCTGCACCCAGCTAGCAAAACCAGCGGCGAAAGGCGCGACCCCGAGTTTGGTAATCTCGTTCTGGTTGTAAGTAACGTTCAGGTTAGTAGTCCAGCTAAAACCACCGGCCTCTTTGGCTTGCACGTTCACCGTGGCGAAGCCCAGCTCAATGCCTTGGTTGCGCATGGTGCCGATGTTGGCCGAATAGCCGGTGAAACCGGTGTTGCCAGCCAGCGGCAAGGCCAGCAGCAGGTCTTTCGTATCGCGGCGATACAAGTCACCGGTGAAAGTCACGCGGTTGTTGAACAAGCCGAAGTCCAGGCCGATGTCAATGGAGTTAGCGCGCTCCCAGGCCAGCTGCCGGTTTTCTAGCTGCGACAAGGCCAGGCCACCCACTTGCAGGT
>Ga0123338_10004143_pt1 | contig 12772 bp, 11 predicted proteins | sample grotaG_FD_89793 | JGI IMG/M metagenome (GOLD analysis project Ga0123338, IMG submission 89793) | Glacier valley bacterial and archeal communities from Borup Fiord, Nunavut, Canada, to study Microbial Dark Matter (Phase II) -... | ecosystem: Environmental > Aquatic > Freshwater > Ice > Glacier ... | reverse complement strand
TGGAACGGCATGTCCTACGCGCCTTGGATCACAGTCTCCAGTTCCGGCACTGGCACCGGAACAGCTACTCTGTCTTACACGGCGAACGGCCTGACCGCGCGCACGGGCAACGTTTATATCGGTGGACAATTGGTCACCGTCAGTCAGGCTGCTGGTACCGGTGTGGTGACGCCCAATCCTTCCAAAGTGGGCGTGTTGCAAACCGCGAATGGCACCTGGGCGCTTGATTCGAATGGCTCCGGTGTGTTTGATGCGGGCGACCGCAGCTTCTCGTTCCTGGCCGACCCTGGCGACATTGCCGTTGTCGGAGATTGGACAGGCGATGGCAAGAGCAAAGTTGGTGTCTATCGCAACGGCTTCTGGATTCTGGACATGAATAACAACGGCGTGTGGGACGGCCCTAATGTGGACCGCTTCATCGGCCTCGGCGGCGTGGCGGGCGATGTGCCCGTGGTGGGCGATTGGAACGGCGACGGGCGTACCAAGGTCGGTATCTATCGTCATGGCTTCTGGATTCTCGATACCAACGGCAATGGAGTTTACGATGTCGGCGATCAACTGATCGGCTTCGGCGGCAATGCCGGTGAACAGCCCGTAGTGGGCGATTGGAATGGCGATGGGCGAACCAAGGTCGGGTACTTGTATAACGGCACCTGGGTGCTGGATTACAACGGCAACGGCGTCTACGATTTCGCGGACAAGATTTATTCCTTCCCCTATGCGGCGGGCGACCGCGCGGTAGTGGGAGATTGGAACGGGTCGCACACAACTAAGATCGGCGTGTTCCGGGGCGGCTTCTGGATTCTGGATTACAACGGCAACGGCGTGTGGGACGGTGTCTCCGGCGGCGACCGCTTCTCCGGCTTCGGCGGCAACGCGGGTGAAATTCCCATTGTGGGCGATTGGAACGGCGATGGGAAAACCAAGATCGGCATCTACGTTCGCGGATTCTGGGTGCTGGATTACAACGGCAACGGGCAGTATGACGGCACGGGCGCCGGTCAGGACCGCTTTATCGCACTGGGCGGCGTGGCGGGAGAGCAGCCTATCGTGGGTGCCTGGTAAGGGAAACAGCTATATTAAAGGGGAATGCGAGGAACGCGCTGGCTGCTGCTGGCAGCCATTTTGTTGATCCTCGGCGGGACGGCGGGTACGTACTATTACCAGCTGCGAATTGCGAAACGAAATAGTGTTCCGCTGCCCGCGGCTATAGCCGCGAACACCACATCCACGGCGCAGGATTGGGAGTGGTCGCGCTCCGATCAGGGACGAACCGTAGTTAAAATTCGTGCGCATGCCCTGCGGCAGGTGGCCGATACAGGCCGCATTGAATTAGAGGGCGTTCGACTGGAACTTTACCAACGGGGTAAGAATCTGTATGACTTGGTGAAGAGCCCCAAAGCCGATTTCAACCAGAGCGAAGGCAAGCTGTTTTCAAACGGCGAAGTGGAGATCACGCTCAATGTGCCCGTGGGGCAGGAGCCGACGCCGAAGCTGACGTCCATCAAATCTTCCGGCGTGACGTTCGAATCGAAAAGCGGAAAGGCATCCACGGACCGGCCCGCGTCGTTTCGTTTCGCGAACGGGGACGGCACCTGCACTGGTGCGGATTATGACCCTACCTCGAAAGAGCTGCACCTGTGGAAAGATGTGCGGCTGAACATGACCGGCGATGGCACGCGCAAGCCGATGCATGTGGAGACCACCAATCTTGTGTACAAGGAAGCGGCGCAGGTGGTGTGGCTGCTGCCTTCGGCGAAGATGGTGCGCGGTGAAAGCGTGGTAGATTCCGCCGGAGCGGCCATCATCAATTTGAAAGACGGCGAGGTGACCTCTATCGACGCGCAGAAGGCGCATGGCGTGAACACCTATCCGAAGCGCAAGCTGGATTATTACGCCGATTCCGTCCACGTGGATTACAACGATCAGGGCACAGTTTCGAAGATGACCGGTCTGGGCAATGCGCGGCTGAATTCGGTTTCGGACGTGGCCGATACCGCCCTGACCGCGGATGGCTTGTTCATGGACTTTGCCGATCAGGATGGCGAATCCGTGTTGACGCATACGGCGGGAAATGGCCATGCGGTGGTAGAATCGAAACCGCTGCCTAACCCAGCACGGAAAGGCAAGGTGTCGGAGACGCGGATCCTGCGGAGCAACTTTGTGGATGTTTACATGCGCGCGGGCGGCCAGGAAATAGAGAAGGTGCAGACGCAAGCGCCGGGCCTGCTGGAGTTTTTACCGAACATGCCCGACGAGCACCGCCGGCTGGTGAACGGCGAGCGCATGACCATCGTGTACGCGCCGAAGAACGTGATTCAGAATTTCGTGACCAACAAGGCGACGACGGAGACGTTTCCAAGCGCGAATGAAGTTCAAAAAGCCGCCAAAGAAAAGAAACCGGCGCCGGTGGTGAGCAAGACCGCGAGCGTCAACATGACCGCCGATTTCGACGCCAGGGGCGAGTTGAAGCTAATCAAGCAGTGGGACCAATTTACCTTCGATGAGGGTGAGCGGCATGCCCGCGCCGTGACCGCCATTCTGGAAAACGATAAGAACTTGATGACCCTCGATAGCGGCGCGCGCATCTGGGAGCCTACTGCGTCGACAGATTCAGACCACATCAAGATCGATCAGAAGACCGGCAACTTTGCGGCTGACGGTCACGTCAATACCAGCCAGATACCAGACTCTTCGAAAGACCCAAAAAAGAAAGCAGCCAGCCCCGGATTGCTGGATGACGACCAACCTACGCAGGCCACCGCGGACCACATGACGTCGGCCAATAAGAACAAGCTGTTGCATTACGAAGGCAATGCGGTGGTGTGGCAGGAAGCGAATCGCATCACGGCTGACCGGGTGGATATCGATCGGGAGAAGCAGGTGTTGCGTGCTTCCGGGAAAGTGGTGACTCAGTTTCTGGATAAGCCTCCCGCGGAGAAGGCGGAACCGAAAGAGCCGCCTGCCGCAGTATTCACCATCGTGAAATCGTCGGACCTTGTCTATACCGATGCCGACCGTCTGGCGCACTACACGGGTGGGGCGACACTCGCGCGGCCGGGTCTTGACGTAAAGGGCCGCGAGATTCGCGCTTTTCTGAAAGAGAAGAAAAAAGAAGACGGCAGCAAGCCAGCGGTTGTTTCCCCCGAAGAAGATAGTGGCTCGCGCCTGGATAAAGCTTTTGCCGATGGCGACGTGGAAATCAACGAGGTCACGCCGTTACGCAAACGCGTGGGCACCGGTGTTCATTCGGAATACTACACGGCGGACGACAAGATCATCCTGCGCGGAAGCGATGCCGTGCTGGTGGATTCGGTGAAGGGCACTTCGCAAGGCGCTGAACTCACTTACTACAAAGACGAGGACAAGCTGGTAGTTTCCGCCGCGCCCCAGAAGCAGGTGAAGACCAAACTGCGGAAGAGCCAGAAGAAAAAATGATCCTTGAGACATTCGACATTTCGAAAAGCTATCGGGGCCGCAAGGTTGTCGATAACGTTTCGGTGAATCTGAATCAGGGCGAGGTGGTGGGTCTGCTGGGCCCGAACGGCGCGGGTAAGACCACATCGTTCTATACCATTGTGGGCCTGATCACGCCGGATTCCGGGAAAGTGCTGCTGGACGGCACGGACCTGACGGGGATGGCGATGTTTAAGCGGGCGCGGCTGGGCATCAGTTATCTGCCGCAGGAAGCGTCTATCTTTCGCAAGTTGAGCGTGGAGGAAAACCTGATGGCGATCCTTGAGACACGGGACATGCGGGCCGCCGAACGCCGCAACAAGATGGATCATCTGATCGATCAGTTGGGCCTGGAGACCGTGCGACGCAGCAAGGGTTATATGCTGTCGGGTGGCGAACGGCGGCGTGTAGAGATCGCGCGGTCGCTGGCTATCGATCCGCACTTTCTGCTCCTCGATGAGCCCTTCTCCGGAATCGATCCGATTCAGGTGCGAGAACTGCAGCGAATCATCGGCGAATTGCGGCAATCCGGGCTAGGCATTCTGGTGACGGATCATAACGTTCGGGCCGCGCTCACTGTGGTGGACCGGGCTTACATCATCGGGAATGGACGCATTTTGGCAAATGGGAGTCCACAGGCCCTGGCGCAGGACCCGGAGGTGCGGCGCGTGTACTTGGGTGAAGATTTCAGGCTGGGGCACTAAGGAAGAGCGAACAGTGGCACATGTTACCCTCGTATAAGATTTCATGGCGACAAAAGCAGTTACTAAAGAGCCTTCGGTACCCATCAGTGTATGGGCGCTGCCCGTGTTTGTGGCGTGGATGATTCCGGGCGGCGGCCACCTGATGTTGAAGAAGCGCGGAAGGGCGATTCTGCTGGCGCTTTCTATCACGCTGATGTTCCTGACCGGCCTGATGATGCGCGGCGCGATGTTTCAGTTGGAGCGTGGCGACCTTCTGACTACGGTGATTAACTACGGCGGGTTCGTCAGCAATCTGGCCACCGGCTCGCTCTATCTGCTGACCACCATGCTGGGTTATGCGCAGCTTGATGTTGCCGGGCATGTGCATGATTACGGAACCAAGTTTCTGGTCACCGCTGGGTTGTTGAACATTCTGGCGATGGTGGATGTTTACGAAATCGCGGCAGGGAAAAAGGATTAGTCGATGCCCAAGATGAGCTTGTCGCACTTTGAGGCGGCCTTTCTGTTTGCGCTGTTCAGTTCCGTGGTGTTGGGCGTGGTGACGAAGAAGACCGATCATGACCGGCTTCGTTATGGGGCCACCTGCTTCGGTTACTTCTTATTGGCTCTGTTCGGAATCGGCTGGGCCATGAAGCTAGGGCACGGTTAACCGCGGTTACCGGACTAGCGCCTGTACCACGATCCACCCTTTCTCCCATTTCGGCAACGAGATTCTGCGCGTGAGCACGTCGTACCCCGACTTGCGAATGCGGTCCAGCAGACGCGAATAGATGCTAATCAGCGCCCATAACGAAGCGCGGCTGCGCTGGTGCACTAAGCCGATCAGCGGTGCGGAGTCTTCATAGAATTGGCGCGCCCTTCGCTCTTCAAATTCCATCAGGCTGTGAAAGTTCGGACTATATCTGCCTTGGGCCAAGTCTTCAGGCGAGACATGGAACCTTGCCAGATCTTCGGTCGGCAAGTATTGGCGGCCTAGCCCGGCATCTTCGCGGACATCGCGCAGAATGTTGGTGAGTTGGAAGGCAATGCCGCATGTTTCGGCCAGTTCGAGGGCGCGCGGCGAATCGAAGCCGAAGATATGCACGGTGGTCATGCCTACGACGGAGGCGACCTTGTAGCAGTAGCGGTAGAGATCCTGAAAGGTGCGGACGGGCTGCGGAGTTAGATCGCTGGCGACGCCATCGATCATGTCATGGAAATACTGGTGGGGGATATGGAACCGCTGAACGGCATTGTGGAATGCGGGCCAGACGGGGTGCGAATCGTACTCGCCGCGAAGCGCGGCGGTTAGGGCTTTTCGCCATTGCTCGATGGCGGCAACGGTTGCGCCGGGCTCATCGCTCAGGTCATCGCAATAGCGCATGAAGGCGTATACGGCGCACATGGCGTTCTTTTGATCCTGCGAAAGCAGGACAAAGGAATAGTAGAAATTCTTGGCGCGCCTTTTGGCCACTGCGCGGCAGTACTTGTAAGATTCGTCGACGGTCACGCGGCCGGTTTCCTTTGGAACGCCATGCGGGCCATGGTGCCGAGTAGGATGGCGACGCGCTCCGATTTCGAGATCTTCGGGCGGCTGGAGAGCACGTCGAAATCCTGCCGCTCAATTTTCTTAAGGATGGCCAGACCGCCTTGCGTGAAGAGTTCGAGATCTAGCGCGAGGCGGCGATCCACCAAGCCTGGCAAAGGGCGGCCCTGATCGAAGAGAGCGCGCGCCTCGGCGACAGCTTCCTTCAAGGCGCGGCGAAACCCGGGCGTGGCACGATGCGCGAGCAGATCTTCTTCGGTCACGCCGTGGCGCGCGAGCAGATCGAGCGGCAGATAGATGCGGTCTTTCATGAGGTCGACAGCGACATCCTGCCAGAAGTTTGCGAGTTGGAGACCGGTACAAGTGGCGTCTGAAAGCAGTTGCCGCTGTTGATCGGAATAGCCGCAGAGATAGAGAACCAGGCGGCCTACGGGGTTGGCGGAGTTCACGCAGTAGGCGAAGAGCTCGTCCCAGTTCTGGTAGCGAGTGATGACCTGGTCCTGCAGGAAAGCGGTGATTAGATCGGCGAACGGCTCACGCGGAATCGAGTGGCGCTCTACGGTCTCATGGAGAGCGAGAAAGACAGGGTGATCGGCATGGCCTGCATACATGCGGTCGAGCGAAGTGCGCCACCAGTTCAGGAGGCGAGTGCTCTCAGTAAGGTCGCCGATTTCGTCGCCCAGATCGTCGGCCCAGCGGCAATAGGCGTAGACGTTGTAGAAATCCTGGTGCAGGTGCTTGGGGAGCAGGAAGCTGACCACCTGAAAATTTTCGTAGTGCACTGTGGCGAGCCAGCGCGTGTATTGGAGGGACTGCGCGAGCGTCCAGGAACGCAGGGGCGCGACGACGAAAGCTTTCGGTGCGAGGAAGGTTTCGCTCATGGAACGATGGCCGTTTTCAAAGCGCCGTTTTGGGCGGCGAGTTCGGCCATGATGGCAGGTAACGCGGTGAGAGGTGCTTCGCGGGTAACAAACTGGCTGGCAGTGACGTGGCCGGCGCAGATGATTTCAAAAGCGCGGCGGATATGTTCCGGCGTGTGATGGAAACTGGCTTTGCAGGTCAATTCGGAATAGTGCAGCAGGTTGGTATCGAGCGAAACGTGGGTGCCGGCGGGCGGACCGCCGAAGAAGTTGACTGTGCCTCCGCGCCGCAACATGTGCACCGCAGCGTTCCATGTTTCCGGCTTGCCGACCGCTTCAATCACGATATCGCTTCCCTGCCCTTCGGTGAGAGAGCGGACGCCTGTGACCATGTCGCCAGTGACGCCTTCATCGGCGCCCAATCGTTTGGCTTGAGCGATCTGCTCTTCGCGGCGGCCCACGGCGATCACTCTGGCGCCGCGTAGTTTCGCAAGGATCACGAACATCAGGCCGATTGGACCTAAGCCGATGATAGTTACCGTATCGCCGGGTTGTGGGGCCGTATCGTCGAGGCCTTTCAGAACGCACGCCAGCGGTTCGGTGAGAGCGGCGTCGCGGTAATCGATGCCCGCTGGAATTTCGTGCGTGTTCTTGAGCGCGATGCGGGCGGGCACGCGAATATATTCCGCATAGGCGCCATTGTTGAAGAGCAGGTCTTCACACAGATTGGGTTTGTTTTTGAGACAGTAACGGCAGGTACCGCAGGGTGCGGAGTTGGCGGCTACCACGCGCTTGCCGATCATGCTGTCTTGACCGGCCACAACGTCGCCAGCGACTTCATGGCCGAAGAGCGCGGGGGGCACCAGCATCTTCGCGTGGTAACCGCGGCGGAAGACCTTCACATCGGTGCCGCAGGTGAGCGCGGCGCGCACGCGAACCAACAGGTCGCCGACACCAAGTTCGGGAACGGGTACCTGCTCAATTTCGACATGCTCTTTGCCGCGAAGCACGGCCGCGGTCATCATTGATTGCATTCGACGATCACTTTGAGTGACTCCTCAGTAGGATGTGTCGCGAGGTGAAAAGCTTCACCGATGCGCGCGAGCGGCATGCGGTGAGAGATGAGGCGAGCGATGGGAAGGCGATTGCCGAAGACCAGCGCGGCGGATTCCTTTTGTAGATCGACCGAGGCGCTATAGGAGCCGAAGAGCGTGCGTTCGCCAACGCAGAGGGAAGCGCCGGAAAGCTCGATGCGTTCTTTATCCGAAGTTTGGGCGAAGAGGCAGATTTTCGCGCCAGGACGCGAGACGGCGACGGCTTGTTCCACCAAGCCCTTAGCGGCGGTGGCCACGAAGACCAGGTCCGCGCCGCGCCCTTCGGTTCGTGCTTTCAGTTCGGCTTCAATATTCGAGGTGAGCGGGTGGAAGCCGGCTTCCGCGCCGCATTCTTTCGAGAGCGCTAAACGGGAGGCGATGGTGTCGGTGGCGATAACGCGGACACCACGATCGGCACGCAGCATTGTGAAGAGCAGACCGATGGGTCCCTGACCGATGACGAGCGCGACATCGCCGGGGGCGGGGTTTGCTGTGTGCACCGCTTTGAGGCACGTGTTCAGGGGCTCGACAAAGGAGGCCTGCTCGAACGAGACGCCATCGGGGATGCGTTCGATGCCGCCCTGGACGATCCAATTCATGACGCGCACGTACTGGGAAAAGCCGCCGCCTGCCGGCTCGAAGCCCGCTGTTACACCCACCTTCTTATAAACCGGACACTGGGCGTAGAGTTTCCGTTGGCAGTAGAAACAATCGCGGCAGGGGATGTGATGGAAGACGATGACGCGGTCTCCGGGCTTGTATTCGGTAACGGCGGAGCCGACAAGCGCAACTACCCCTGCGGTCTCATGGCCATAGATGCGGGGCGGGGGGAGGAGGTTATACTCCACTTTTTTCAGGTCGGTATGGCAAACGCCGCAAGCTTCGACGCGGATAAGAATTTCGCCGGGGCCGATGCGCGGGGTTTCCACTTCTTCCACGGTGACCAGACTTTCACCGCGATAGACGGCTGCTCGCATCATGCTTGGCACCTCAGAATACGCAGGCATCGAGAAATTCTCCTAGGGATTGAGATGCCGCCGCAGTCCGCTGGGCGAGACGAATGAGTTCGGGAAAGCGACGCAGGGGATCGCGGAGGGCGCCTGAAAGGATACGAGCAGTACTGATTTTTCCATCCGGCAAAAGTGCGGCGCTGAAGTTGTTGCTGAAATTTTCATCGGCCAAGTCGCTGACGGCTTTGATGCAGTGAAATTTGCGGTCGCCGAGGCCGGCCGATTCCATTTCCACAGCAATAAAATTGCGGGAACGAAGCCAAATCTTGTCTTGGGCGGTACTAGCTATGTGCTGGACGGAGGCGACGGGCCCACTGGTATGGGTGCGAGAGCATTGTACGGGTAAATGGTGGCTCGCAACAACGATATCGGCAATCTTCAGCGCGGGATCGAGCGCACCGCAGAAGCCGATATTGCACAAGCGTTCATACGGCGTAGCTTCGGCGGCAAGACGTGCGCGCTCCCAACCGGCTCCGTTGGCAATGGCGACCACAGGGCGGCCTTGACGAAGGCCTGAGCGGGCCCAGTGTACAGGCAGGTTGAGGGGCCGCACCTCTTGCCAGAACTTGAGCGTTCCGGTGAATTCGCGCGGCTCCGCAGCGATGAAAAGGATGTCAGCAGTAGCCATTCGTCTGAAACCATTGGACCGCGCGAGTGAGTGCGGCATCTATCGGGCCGGGGTTGTAGCCCAATTCGCGCTCCGCTTTCGCGTGCGATACCCACATCTTCTTTTTCGCCATGCGGACCGCATCGAGAGGTGCGCGCGGCGGCTGGCCGGAGACTTGCGCCCAGGCGGTGGAGACCACACCGGCTGCGTAGGCAACAAAGTAAGGCAGCTTCAGGGTAGGCGCGGGTTTGCCCGTGATGGCGGCCAAGCGCCCCAGGATCTGTTCCAGCGTCAGATTTTCGCAGCCTAAAATGTAGCGCTCACCGGGACGGGCCAGGCGTTCCGCCAGCAGGTGACCGGCGGCGACATCGCGCACGTCCACCAAGTTCAATCCCGTATCAATGAACGCGGGCATGTTGCCTTTTAGAAAATCGAGGATGATGGCGCCGGTGGCGGTGGGTTTCACGTCATAAGCGCCCACCGGAGCGGTAGGGTTCACGATGGCGATGGGCAATTCGCGCTCGGCAAGGGCCAGTTGTTCGGCCAGAAATTTCGAGCGCTTGTAGGCACCGGCCATCTGTTCTAACGAGGTGGGGTGGCTTTCGTCGGGCGGCTCAATGCAACCGACAGTGCTGGTGTAAACCATGCGACTGACGCCGGCCAGCTTGGCCGCAGCAATCAGGTTGCGGGTACCCTCTACATTGCTCCCGTAGAGTTCGTCAGGATCTTTTGCCCATAAGCGGTAATCGGCGGCAACGTGATAGACCACATCGCAGCCTGCGGCGGCACGTGCGAGCGAAGCGGAATCTTGAAGGTCGCCGGTTACGGTTTCGGCTCCCTCCAGATCTCGCAAGTGGCTGGTGGAGTGAACCAGCGCGCGCACGGGGCGGCCCGCGTCCAGAAGCTGGCGCGCAATGTGATGGCCCAAAAACCCGGACGCACCTGTAACCAAAACAGGCTTCACGCCCTATCGCTCCTGGCGACTCTTCTGGTAAGCGGCAAGCGCGAGCAGCGGGAAATACAACCGGTACATGTGGTAGTTCAGGTAAAACACCTTCGGGAACCCTGTGCCGGTGGTGACTTCTTCCGGCCACTGTCCATCGGCGCTCTGGGTGCGAACCAGGTATTCGATGCCGTGCTGCAGGCTGGAACTGTTGGTATCGCCGCCCGCGATGAGCCCCATAATAGCCCACGCGGTTTGCGAAGGAGTGGACCTGGCATCGGTATAGATTCCGTTATCATAACTGGCGCAACTTTCGCCCCAGCCGCCATCGGCATGTTGGATAGAACGAAGCCATTCGTTGGCGCGTTGGATATGCGGTTCGTGATCGTCCTCGCCCGCAGCCTGCAAGCCACGCAGGGCGAAACAGGTGCCGTAAATGTAAGCCACGCCCCAGCGCCCATACCAACTGCCATCCGCCGTCTGGGTTCGGATCAGGTAATCGATGCCGCGCTGAACCGGCGCGTCTTTCAGCGTCATGCCGTTTGCACCCAGCGCTTCCAGCACGCGTCCGGTGATATCGGCGCAGGTGGGGTCAAGCATCGCGTTATGGTCCGCAAAGGGCACGTAACTCAGGATTTCCCAATTGTTATCGACATCGAAGGCGGCCCAACCGCCATCGCGGGATTGCATGGCCAGCAGCCAGTTGATGGCGCGCTTCTCACAGGCGCGTTGCGCCGGCTGATTGGCGGAGCGGGCATGGCAGAAGCTGAGCAGCACCATGGCCGTATCGTCGATATCGGGGTAATGATCGTTGCGGAACTCGAAAGCCCAACCAGAGGGCTCGGTTGAGGGGCGCTTAACGCTCCAATCGCCGGGCCGCCGGATTTCCTTACTGAGCAGCCATTCGGCCGAATGCTGCTGCGCCGCTTGAATTTTACCGGCGGGCACGGATTCGCCCAGAGCGTAGCTGGCGATGGCGGTATCCCAAACGGGCGAGAAACAGGGCTGGAAAAAAAAGCGTTCGCCATCGTCTACCATCAGGTGCTCAAACACGCGCACAGCCTCTTTGCGCATGGGATGATCTTCGGCATAGCCAAGAACATCGAAGGCCATGATGGCATACATCATTGAGGGGTAGATGGCACCCAAGCCATCCGAATGCTTCAGGTGCTCCACCATCCAGTGCTCGCACTTTCGGACGGCTATTTTCCGGATGCGGTCCACCCCGTACTTTTCCCACAGCTTCAGAATTCGGTCGGACTGAATGAACGTGTTGCGAAGCGTGAGCCAGGAATCGTCACTGGGGAGCGCAAAACTTTTGCCCGGGACGTGAATTTCCTCAAGAGTGAAGCCGGCGGGCACGGGGCGTTTGGGGTTCGAGGAATGGACAATGGCCAGCGCAATGACAATCGCGCGCGTCCAGGAGGACATCTGGTAGAGGACGCCGCCGGGCAGCAGCATGAGTTCCGGAGGAATGCTGGGGGTTTGGTCGCGCGGGTAAAGATCGAACAGGCTAAGATTAACCTTTACGTAGCTGCTTGCGCTTTGCAGGCCACCAAGGGCGAGAATTCGCTCCGCCAAGCGGGCCAATCGCGAATCCGCCGGCGAAATTCCGGCCACCTTGAGAGCGAAATACGCCTTACAGGAAGACGAAATTTCGGAAGGCCCTTCCTGATAGTTGTTGAAGCCGCCATCGGGAAGTTGGCGGTCCAGGATTGCCGCCACTGCTTTGCGAATTTGCGGCTTTGCCGCGTGTTGCCAGACGCCATTGACTGGTGGATTCATCCATAACTGCAACAGGATGAAATCGCTTTCGAGCGTGGTGTCGGCCGTGAGTTCAGCGCACCAGTAACCGGCTGGGCTTTGCTTTTCCAAAAGTGTCTTGGCAGCGCGCTGTACCCCTTCCGCTACGGCGATTTGCAAAGGAACGCTCAGTATGGCTCCCGCGCTCATCGGCTCGCGATCTGAGACAGCCCGGAGATTTGCGCCAAACCGCTGTGTCCATGAAGTTCACCGGGGAGCGAGAAGCGGACATCTTCTTCTACCAGCTCCACCTCTTCAAGCTGCGTGAAACCTTCGCCGCGAAGCGCTTCGACAAGTTCTTCCACCAGGTGTTCCGGAGCGGAGGCGCCGGCGGTGACGGCCACGTTTTTTGCACCATGCAGCCAGGCGGGATCCACATCGTTCCAATCGTTTACCAGATAACCGCGAACGCCGAAGTTGCCGCCCACTTCCACCAGGCGCTTCGAATTGGAACTGTTGGCCGAACCGACGACGAGCAGAAGATCGCAAAATTCCGAGACGCCTTTTACCGCCATCTGGCGATTTTCCGTGGCGTAGCAAATATCCTGCGATTTCGGCCCTTGGATCCTGGGGAACCGCTGCTTCAAACGCTCCACAATGTGGGTCGTTTCATCTAAACTGAGCGTGGTCTGCGTAAGATAAGCTACGCGCGAAGGGTCCGCCAGGTTCAATGCATCCACATCGGCCACGTTTTCCACCAGTACGGAACGCGACGGCGCCTCACCCAGGGTTCCCTGCACTTCATCGTGGTCCTTATGGCCGATGAGCAC
>Ga0123338_10004137_pt1 | contig 12777 bp, 3 predicted proteins | sample grotaG_FD_89793 | JGI IMG/M metagenome (GOLD analysis project Ga0123338, IMG submission 89793) | Glacier valley bacterial and archeal communities from Borup Fiord, Nunavut, Canada, to study Microbial Dark Matter (Phase II) -... | ecosystem: Environmental > Aquatic > Freshwater > Ice > Glacier ... | reverse complement strand
TGCTTCTCAACGACAAGGCTTTTAATGTTCTGGACAGCTTGCTCTTTTGAGTTTTGTTGAGATGAATTTGATTGTGACATAGGTACTTGGTGCCTCATTGTTTTCTGCAATAGAAGTGAAGTAGATACACCAAATAGTACATTTACACTTTAGTACAAAATTGGTACAAACTCCAAGACGAGTTAAGAGTTTTTAATCTGGACCTGAACGGGGTTATCCAGATAATGAAGCCCCGACATCGATTGAATTAGTTGTTCTTGCAGGTTGAAGTGACGCAACTATCTATCCCGAACACCAAGATGGAGATTTATCTAATGTTTCACTCCAGCGACAACCCGTCTGATTGGGGACGATCATTCCTTTCACAGCGTTTCCATCTACTGAAAGAAATGCCTTAAACATTCCTGACAATCCATTAAAGTGCCTGTAGAGACCAGCTATGCTGGACTAGCCCAACAGCATACGAGGCAGACGGATGAGCGAAGGAGGCAAGGGTCGGGCGTGGAATAGCAATAGAGCAAACTTCGATCGCAATCTGGCAGTTGTCATTGGCATCGATCGCTACGAAAATCTCAGCATTCGCAACCTCAACACAGCGGTCAGCGATGCAAGTGCGATCGCCGATCTGCTTGAGCAGGAATACGCTTACAAACAGTCGGATGAAAAGCCAGAAGTGATCCGCCTGTTTGACGAAGCAGCAACCCTGCAAGGACTGCGAGATCTCTTCACTCAAACACTGCCTGAACAAAAGCTGACGGAGGGCGATCGGCTAATTGTCTACTTTGCCGGACATGGATTACCCCGTTCCAACGAAGATGGACCGGAAGGGTATCTCGTACCCCATGACGCTGACCCAACTGAACCAACGTCCTTTCTGGCGATGCGGGAAGTCTCTGATGCCCTAAGCAAACTGGAGTGTCATCACCTGCTGGTAATTCTGGATTGCTGCTTTGCAGGCACCTTTTGTTGGGCTGGCAGCCGCAAAGCCGTGCCCATTCTGGAGACCATTCGTCGAGAGCATTACTACCACTTCATTCGCCATCCCGCCTGGCAGGTGATTACCTCATCTGCCCATGACCAGGAGGCTCTGGATGTTGCTCGGTTGAAGGAAGATAACCGCCAACCTGTTTCTGGTTTGAATCAACCGCATTCGCCATTTGCCCTAGCACTGCTGGAAGGATTGCACCCAGGGAACGATCCACAGCGGGTCAAGGCAGATCTGTATCCAGATGGAGTCGTAACGGCTCATGAGTTGTTTGTGTATCTGCAAAGTCGAGTCAAGGAGTTGTCGGGCGAGCAACAAGCGCCCGGCATCTACCCCCTGCGGCGCGACTACGACAAAGGCGAGTTTATCTTCACCCCACCTGGATTCGATCCTCAAAAACTGGCTGAGGCGTTGCCGCTGAATGAGGAGAACAATCCTTATCGCGGACTGAAGTCCTTCGATGAGAAACATGCCAGATTCTTCTTTGGCAGACAGGCACTGATTGAGGAATTGGCAGCGCGTCTTGCAAAACCTGAGCAAGCATTAACTGTTGTGCTGGGGGTTTCTGGCTCTGGCAAGTCGAGTCTGGTGAAGGCAGGACTGATTCCACAGCTACGAAGCCAACAGACAGAACAAAACACCGAGCAGTGGCGCATTCTTGACCCGATGCGTCCCGGTGTGTTGCCGTTCACATCGCTGGCAAGAACACTGCTCCCGATCGTCAATGACAGCCTGCTGGAGCAGTTGGCTCAGGTAAGCTTTTTGGATGGCATTTTTCAGCCCATGTTGCAAGCTAAAGCTGCGTCAGAAAAGGATTCAGAGCATGTGGCGCTCATGAAAATTGCAGATTTCTGGTGCAGTGCAACGCCAGAAGCCAAGCTGTTGCTCATTGAGGATTACTTTGCTCAGTTGGGAATGCTGGGCAATCCGCAGCAACAGAAACAGCTCAAGTCTTTGCATGACCGCATTCTGGCTGAAGTGGATGCTGTCAGCCATCATCTGCAACAAGATCCGCAGTCTTTCAGCCGAGCGATCGCGGCCTGGAGCCAGAAACATCCTGGTATCCAGTTAGTTCTGGTGATTGACCAGTTTGAGGAACTCCTCACCCGAAGCCAGGACGATCGCGAGAGTCCGAACCAGACAGAACAGCAGGATGGCGTTCACGGAGTGTCTCTGAAAGAGAATCGTCCCACTGAACTGAAAGAGTGGCAGAAATTCCTGGAAGTTTTGAGAATTGCGATCAAAGACCACGCTCAAACCTTGCGGGTGGTACTAACATTACGCTCTGACTTTGAGCCTCGATTCCTGAGTTCAGCATTGGAGCGATACTGGAAAGACGCTCGCTTCCCCGTTCGGGCAATGACTTCCGATGAACTGCGACAGGCGATCGAGAATCCAGCACTGAAACAAGCCCTGTATTTTGAGGAGTTAAAGGACGCTAAGGGCAACACAACTGGGAATTTGGTCAGCAATTTAGTGGATGAGGTAGGGCAGATGCCCGGTGCATTGCCGCTGCTCTCGTTTACCCTCAGTGAGCTTTACGCCAGGTTATACAAGCGATGGCAGGATGATCCAAAATATACCGGACGTACCCTGTTGTTCGCGGACTATAAAAACCTGGGGGGAGTTGCAGGTGCCTTGACGGGTCGAGCAACAGAGGAGTACAACAATCTCGTTAAAGATTTTGGTGAAGCATTGGGCAAAGCCCATCAGTCAACAATGCGGCGAGTCATGCTGCGGATGGTAGCGATCGAGGGTGGAGGTGTAGCGCGACGACAGGTACCAGAATCTGAACTGGAGTACTTAAATCAGGAAGAAAACAATTACAAGACCGAGGTGATTAATCGCTTTGTTAAAGCTCGTTTGCTAGTAAAAGGACAGGAAGCCGGTGAAGCTTACGTGGAGCCAGCACATGACATTCTAGTGCGGGGATGGGATTTGCTCCAAAGCTGGAGGGAGCAAGAACAGGAGAACGTAGCACTTCAACGCCTCCTCACTCCTGTATCTAAGGAGTGGAGTAAAAATCAAAAAGCGATTGGATTTCTTTGGGATGACAATCCCAGAATTTTATTGTTAAAGGACATTCTTAACTCGACCAATAACTGGTTGAATCAAACTGAGACAAAATTTGTCAAACAAAGTCTCAAAAGAAGAAAGAATAATCGTCTGCGGCTAATTAGCTCGGTTTTGATAGTGATAGCAGGATTGACTGGGTTATCGTTAGAGGCTAATCGCCAAAGGAATGAAGCAATCCAACAGAGGAATATCGCGATCGCACGTCAACTAGTAACGCAGGCAAGAACATTAGAGAATCAACAGAGCAGCTTACTACAGAGAAGCATGTTGCTTGCAGTAGAATCCCTCAACTATCATTCTTCAGATGACGCAAAGCAGCTACTTCGGGACGGTCTAAATTTACTACCCCGCTCTTTATGGAAAGACTCTTACAAAAACCACATCAGCCAGATTGTGTCTAGCCCCAATGGTAAGTATTTGGCAACTAGTGATATTGATCAGGTCGTGCAAGTCCGCGATTTAAAGACAAGCCAACTTATCAGTTCGGTGAAGTACCCTCAGCCGATTAAAAAACTTGTCTTTAGCAAAGCAGGGGAGTCGCTAGCAATAATTAGTGGAAGTGATGTCTCCTTTTTCAATAGCAGCAAATTGCAGCAAAAATATGGAAGTTTTACTCACGGAGAGATCATTGAGGAAATAGTATTTGATCCAAAAAACGGATTAATAATAACAAAAAGCTCAAGTCATGTAAAGATCTGGGACGTATCTAAACATAGACCTGTAGAACCGTTTGAGGAGGAAAAAAAGGGCAATGAATCTACAGACGTTCTTAATACTTGGCGTACATTCGGCGTAGATGCAGGCAATAATGTAGCAATCCCAATGTCTGCTAAGACTTTGAATATATGGGATCGTCATGGTAACTCTATTAGCTTGAATAAGGCGAACGAGGCGAACCTTAAAAAAATAAGTGAGAATAGCCCTAGAAGGGATAACGGTTTAGAAACCTTCTTTAGCCCCAATGGTAGATACATGGCTTTCAGTAGAGATTCACGAGTAAGGACTTCTAGCTTTCGCGTCTTTGATTTAGAAAAGAAAGATGGTAAACCTATCCATAGTGTTGATGAATTACCCAACCCTGACTTAATTAAATTTAGCCCAGACGGGAAGTATTTAGCGTGGCAGAATTATGGCATGACTCCAGTTCAAATTCTTAATCTTGAGAGTGGAATATTTACACTGTGGTCAAAAGATGCTTCTGTAGAGTCTATCGAGTTTAGTCCTGACAGCAAATACCTACTTGTTATCACCCAAAATCAATCAAGCAAGCTAGCACATATGATTGATATAGAAAACAAACAGGAGGCGATGAGGTCTGTCAGTTTTGATTTTGACGGAATTTCGCTTGGGGAAAACTCGTTTGGCTCTGTATTTTTTGACTCAAGTGGAAAATATTTAATTGCTGTTGACAACTTGCACAAAGTTCTCCAATCATGGCTGACAGATGACATGAGAGATACACAAGAACTTAAAGAAGACGATAATTCTATCAACAAAATTAGGGGATTTGCTTTTAGTCCATCAGGACACTCTTTAGCAACTACTAGTACGGGTACTGAGAGATACTCATATATTACTTTATGGAATATTGCCACTAGCGGGGTTCCTAAAAAAATGTCGCCGACAAAAATGTCAAATGACATCAACTATCCTCCACAAGTGAGATTTAATTTAGATGAAAGGATGGTAGTAATTGGAGATAATGAACACAATGAATCAATGACAATCAATGACAATCAAAAGCTCGAGGGTGTAGAAGATAAATATGAAAGAATTAAAAAATGCAAGAATATAGCTCTCGATGGAGTTGGAGGCGAAATAAAGACTAGCACCGATTTAAATTACTTAGCCTTTGAAAAGACTGATGCGTCTCAAATTTCTATATTAAATAGACAGACTTGTGATCTCTCTAAGCCTATAGAAAATGTTATGCCTCGTGACAGCTTTAGATTTAGCCCAAGCGGAAGGTTCTCAGCCATTGTTTCTGAGGAGCTAGTAGAAGAAAATGAACCGCGAACAAAAATCACTCAAATTAGACTTAAAGAGAACTCTTCTGAAATAGAATTTAAGCCGATTCACCTGCTAGAGGGCACTTGTAGTAGTTCTACTGAAAAGTGCCTAATATTTAGCAATCAAGAAAATTACCTGGTCTACCAGGGTCTTAAGACCACTCAAGTTTGGGATATCACTTCTGGAAAGCTACTCAAATCTATTCCTGTATCCTTTAGCGAAAAGGAAGAGGCAAATAGAAAGGTTCTGTTTAGTAATAACGATCATTATCTTGTCACAAACACCTCTAATTCTTTGGTAGAAGTTTGGGAAAGCCCATTCATAAGCAACCAACCGAAGCTAAAGCTACCGATGGACAACATCACAAAAATTACTATTAGTCCTGACGGTAAAATACTTGCTATTGGAGCTTCCAATGGCACTGTAGCAATCGTCGATCTAGACTCAGGGCAAAAAGTTGAGGGAAAACACGACCAATCCATTAGCTCTTTAGCCTTTAATCATGATGGAAGTTACCTTGCCTCGGGTGGAGCCGATAACACTGTAAAAGTTTGGTCAACTAAAGAAAAGATAGAAGTTTCTAAGCAAAGTGGCTATGGCGGTCGCATTGAACTACTTAGCTTCAATCCACAGGGAAACCTACTTGCAGTTAACGTTGCTTCACAGCCAAAATCTGTTTTTCTTTGGAACTGGCAACTTGATAATGCCGTGGATGAAACCTGCAAGCGTTTGACTCGCAACCTTACACTTGAGGAGTGGCAACAGTATTTAGGAAGTGACCCCTACCGCAAAACCTGTCCGAACCTTCCTTGACTAGAGGGTGTTATGCACTTTTGTTAAACTGGGAGCATGAGTAGAAAGCCTTACCCAACCGACGTGAGCGACGAAGAATGGGCATTTGTCGCACTATATTTAACGTTAATGACGGAAAATGCTCCTCAACGAGACCACAGCCTGCGCGAGGTGTTCAATGGCTTACGGTACGTGGTGCGAGCGGGAGAAGCTTGGCGGCTGATGCCCCATGACTTACTGCCGTGGCACACCGTTTATCAACAAACGCAACGCTGGCTCAAAGCCGGGGTCTTTGAAGCGATGGTGCAAGACTTGCGCGAGATTCTACGAATCTTAGCAGGACGCAACGAGCAGCCGAGTGCCGTGATTTTGGACAGTCGCACCTTGCACTGCCTTCGGCTCACTGCGTGTTCGACCGTGGAAAGTGGACATCGAGCGAGCTATGACGGTGGGAAGCGCAAAAAGGGTAGCAAGGTTCATATCGCGGTGGATACGTTAGGACATTTACTTGCCCTGCATGTCACCCCAGCAAATGAGCAAGACCGAGCGCAGGTCGCAGAACTGGTACAACAAGTCCAGCAAATGACAGGGGAAGCGGTTGAGGTGGCGTTTGTGGATCAAGGCTACACGGGAGCGCAAGCTGCCGCCGATGCTGAGGCAGAAGGCATTCGCCTGGAAGTCGTGAAACTGCCGGAGGCGAAGAAGGGCTTTGTGCTATTACCCAGAAGATGGGTGGTAGAGCGCAGTTTCGGATGGATGTCCCGGTTTCGGCGTTTGGCACGAGATTACGAGCGGCTGGCAGAAACCTTAATCGGCTTTCACCTGATTGCGTTTGTGATGTTGATGGTCAAACAGTTCGTGAGTATCGGATTCAAAAGTGCATAACACCCTCTACTGAAAGTCATTCAACACGGCTAGACGAACCTTGAGGGGGATCGAAGCGATGAAAATGATTTGCAAAGGACCGATTCACGGTGTTGAAAAAGGGGATGTACAAGCACAGGTAGAATTCGTGTCTCAAATGTTTGGAATGGGTGCTTAATCGATTCTAGAGCAGGTCAATTGTTTTTGCTTCAATTGTTCTTGCGACAGAACCTGTAATTCCACTACGGTTATAAGGCTGATTCCTTCACTGATCAAAACTGTCTCCTACAGCCTCTTTTACCTCTAGACATGGCAACACAACATAATGGTGATCCTCGGGTCTGAGACACCATCTTTCATCACGCTCAACTCTAAACACGGTATGACCCTTGGCTACAATTTGATGAGATCGGTACCGCTGTAACGTCTCTCGCCCACGCCTGGAAAAGACAGCAACGACCCCACTTAAGATCTCACCATTAACCGTGCGTCCTCTCCAAGATAGTTCGCCATCGTCTGATCGCAGTCTCAGTTCTCCCCACCGATGAGCATAGGCAGATACGCACTGCCGTCCCCGATCGTTGATAACATTGCCATGACTGAGATGCAAATCTTTGGGTTCAAGCAGCCACTTGTAAGTAATGTGCGAAGGTAACTCAGCTTGTGGAATTGTAATAGCTTGGACATTTGGATTGCCTATTGTTCGCAGTATGGAAATTGCGATGTGAGCCGGGTCTTGTCCATTCCGTTCGTTCTTGAATAGGAGATAGAGCCGCTCAACGGCGCGTGTAAACCCAACATATAACTTGCGAGCAGAGCTGTCCGAGGATCTGCCCGCATCGAGAAAATCTCCCTCTTCTAAAATAAAGACATGTTTGAATTCTGAACCCTTAGCACTATGGAAGGTGGAGAGAATAATGCCACCAGATTTGAGGGGGCGTGCCGCCTCAAGAAGGTCGATCAGTTCTTCTTTGCAGATATCACTAGAATCTCCAATCGCGTGCATTAGAGCTTTCCAAGCGGCATCTTGGTCATTCAGTTCAAGCTCTTGACGTAATTTTTCAAGATACTCCTGCAGATTGGCAATCTGAATCTTGTCACCGGCAGGACCTTCTTGAGCAATCTCCTGCCATAGGCGCTCCAGTATCTTCTGTCCAAGATAACTCCTAGCAGGACTTAGGTCGTCTTTCGTACTATAAAACTGATAGTCGATTCCCCTCTCTCGAAGACAATGCTGAAGATAACGCAAATCGTCCCAGCGGTGAGACAGTACTGCGATTTCTTCTAGCTTTAGAGATTCCTCTTGCAACTGCAGGCGTTCAATTTGTTGCGCCATCCATTCAGATGCATGATAAGCATGAGAATACTGACCCCATTGGATTCTTCCACTTTCTGACTTTATGGGTTGAGTACGATGCTCTCTCCGTTTCAGTCGCTGAGTTTGAGGAATCGCTTGCTCGATAAACTGATTAGTAAAGTCCACGATGGCTGAACCCGAACGATAATTCTCTAGGAGATATCGTTTCTCTTGGTCGCTAATACCGTAATCCTGGGTGAAGCGGCGAATAAATTCATTACTCGCTCCTTGGAACTCACATAAATTCTGATCATCGTCGCCGACAGCAACGAGAAAGCTCTTTTGTTCTTCGTCTTCGGCGTTAAATGCAGCCAATTCTCGGATGAACTCATATTTCAACAGATCGACATCTTGATACTCGTCGATCAAAATGTATTGATATCCGGGATGGTTTTCCCTCAGATGTTCAATAGCCTGTTTCAGCAACCAGTCATAACGCTCTTCCCGGGGCGTTTCAGGCGGCATATCGCCACTTCTGAGACCCGTCAACTTAGCCGCCAGCGCGTGGAATGTAAGTGCGTCCACCCCCCTGCCCTGTACTCCTAACTGCTCATACAACCGTTTTCGCAACTCAGCCGCCGCACTGCGGTTGTAAGCGACGACTAAAATTCTTTCTGGCGGTATTCCTTTAGCCAAAATCAGGTAAGCAATTCGATGAACAATAGTATGGGTTTTGCCAGAGCCTGGACCCGCGAGAACGAGTAAGGCGCGGCTTTTTTCATCTTTGACAATCTGCTTCTGTGCTTGATTTAAGTTCTGGAGCAGAGCGTCGATTTTAGGTGGACTTAGGAAACCGTCCTCGCTCTCCTGCACGTCCTGTAAGTATTTCTGATTAAACGCTTCCAGAGTCAACGTAAAGTATTCTCGAAGGACTTGAATCCGGCTCGCTTCTTGGACCCGCTCAGTGTATTTGTGCTCAAAGTCTTTGGCTGGCAAGTCAAACTGATCTTGGAGAATCTGCTCGTAGGAAAGCCCTTGCCCCCCGTATCTCTGCTCAAACTCACTTGTAGATAAGTTGGCCATATCATCCCAAATCATTTCGTGTGTGCGCGTTTGTCCTGCAGTTAAAATGCGTCGCAGTGCATAAATCCGCTGTCCTCGCTGTTCATAGTGCTTTTCAAGGGGATGATAAACTTGCTCTGACCACCTCAGGCGCTCTCCTACTTTCAAGCGATGGAGAGTGACAGCACTTAATGCTCCTCGTCCTAAGGTGATGAGATTGAGGCACTGCATCTGCTCTAAAAGGTCAAGAACATCGCGGCTTCCTAGCTCTTCAAGCAGCCTTGGGTTTTCCAAGTTCGCGATATTCAGAATTTGGCTCTCACCAAACGTCCATTTGTTTTCTGCAAACACACTGTAGAGGCGTTGTTTCACAATTGCCAAATCGCGCCAGAGAGATTGCAGGACGCCTCTTGCCTCTTTTAGCCATTGGCTCAACATCTCACATTGCAATAGAAAGAGCCGAACCGATCCATTGTTCTCCTTCTTCCAACGAACTAGTCTAAGCCGGACAAAAACTCGCAGCATTGCATTCAATCGAAAGTGTCGATCGCGCTGCTGCAACTTTTCTTCCAGGGGCTTAAGAAGTAGTAGCGATCGCTGCTCGTCTAACTCCGGCGTTTCTTCATTCAACCAATCGAGCAAAATTTGGGTGTGAGCTTGGAGATGGGAGAGCTTTGCGTCGAGTTTCGCAGCTGATTTGAAATTAAATTTGAAGGACAGCTTGTACTCCCAGCTCGCTGCGCCCGAGTTGACCCAATCCCGAATCGTTTTAATGACTTCAGGAGGAGAAAGCGCAGTTGCGAGCGAGATCTCTCGCACATCCAATTGCACTGATTTTCCTACGCGTCGAATGCCATGCTCCCACAGATACTGCTTGAGTGTGTCTTGTGGGTTTTGTGCTTCCCTTTGTCCTGCTAAACCTTCAGTAAGTTCATGCTTTAGGGAAAGATTCAAGAGACAGGGACAAGATTCCTCCTCTCGAATCAATTCGGCTTCTTCAAGATAGTGCAGCACAACCCGCACTTGAGTAGCAAGAACGTCTAAATCCTCTTGAACTAAGGATTGAGCAAAGTCTAAAGTTCCGACCCACGTCTCATCGTTGCCTCGACGCAGCAAGGGCCGAATGACATCCCAACAGCTCCGGAGGGCTTGAATACTGATTCGTGAATTAATTTCTTGCTCAAAAATCCAACCAAAATCTTTTTCCTCATCTAGAAACAGATACGTCACTCCCTGCTCTCCGGGATTGCGAGCGGCGCGACCAATCTCTTGCAAGTAAGCTTCCGGCGTTGCTGACGGTGCAACATGAATGACGGTTAGAATACCGGCTCGGTCTATTCCCATGCCAAACGCATTCGTAGCCACAACCACCTCCAGGCTCCCTTCTTTGAAGCGTTGAATAATGGCTTGCTTATCGCTACTACTGATCCGCGAATGAAATGCTGCAGCTCTGAATTGGTAGGGATGTGCTTGTAGTTCCTTGGCGTATCTCTCTGCCATGCGCCGCGTGGGGACGTAGACGATCGCAACCTTGCCGGCCCCACGACGCTCCAGGTGATTGAGATATTCAACAACTTTCTTAAACCGCGCTGATGTTGCAATTTCATCAAGGGATTGAGGCCGTTCTACGATTTCAATATGAGTTTTAATCTCCGGCCGCCAGCGAAACGTTTCCCCATTAGCAGGCAACTGCCTAAGTCGCCGTCCATCTGGCCGTCCATCTGAATGACTGTGCTTTGCATCTGAATCTTCCGGGACCGCAGCGGGTTGCTCAAACCGCTCAGTGAGGTCCTTGATGACTTTATGCGTAGCCGTGGCAGTGACAAACCCCCAACGCGGCGAGTGCTGTCCCTGATAAAGCTCCTGTATTACTCGAGCGAGCCTGAAGAAATCTGGGCGGAAGTCATGTCCCCATTGCGAAAGGGTATGCGCTTCATCAAGCACCCAAAGATGGGGCAAACGGTGCTTGAGAATGCGTTGGATCGTTGGTTGACGCAGCCGCTCAGGGGACAGATATAAGATGTCAATCTCACCCTGCCAAACGGCTTCAAGAATCCGCTTCTGCGCGTTCAAGGTTTGCATCCCAGATAGCAAATCGACGCGCTCTGCGTACTCAGGAACGTTGTTTCTTAGGTTCTGGACTTGATCCTGCATCAGGGCTTGGAGCGGTGAGATAATAACCGAAAGTCCTCTGTAATAGCGAGAAAAGATAAGGGCAGGCAACTGAAAAGTTAGGCTTTTACCTCCTCCAGTGGGCAACAAACCTAGCGGGATAAACTCTCCCTGAAGCAAACCCTGAATAATTTCTAACTGTCCCTCTCGAAATTGATAGTCGGGGCCGAAGAAGTACTGCAGTTCCTGGGTCAAGGACTCAGTATTCAAATGTGGTAAAGCGCATTTCTCAGCTTCATGGAAAGTCGAAAAATGCGTTTGCCGTTCTATCCAAGCGGGGCGGCGGGACTGGCGTTGGCTAAGTTGATACAGCCAGTTGAGGAAGACCACAGCCCCTAAATTGTTCAAATTATTTGGTGCGCGTTGCTGGAGATTCTTCAAGTATTGTCGTAACGACTGAATCTCCAGGAGCGGATGCTGCCGCTTGAGTTGCTCCCATTCCTTCTGCTCAAGCGATGTTGTTGTTTTTGTAATAAGTGGATAGCCTTTCGGCAATAAACGACACGCCCAGTGTCTGACTAATTTAGGCAGCGGTTCAAGGTTGGCAATCTGTTGATAGACGCGGTAGCTTTCCCAGGCGTCTTCTAGCGGGTCACTCAGTTCATGCTCTTCTTTGTATTGTTTACTGAGCTTGTGAGTTGGCTTACCCACCAAAAAGAGAGTGGAGAGCTCCAATGTGTCACAAATTTTAGAGTCTAATTCCCTGGGAAACTGGCGCTCTGGTAGATCTCTGGCAAAGGGACGTGCTGCCAACCGATAAAGCTCTGGCAGATCATGCAGGCGAACGTTATGCCCTACGATGACTTCGGCTTGCTCAACTCGTTCGAGGATTTCGTTGAGCCTGGCACGGTCTGGATTCTTACTTTTCTCTCCGCCCGTATTATCCACAAAAGCCAGTTCTCGGATGGACGTTCGATCCCGAAGTAATTCAATATCAATCAGGACCCAGCCTGCCGGAAGCTGGGGTTCACCGAAGGGTTCTGCATCCATAAGTCCCATCGTCTCCACATACCACCTGTGCTCTGTGAACCCAAGTGTTCCCAGAATGTCAGGTTATTGTGGTTCTTCTCAATTTTTGGTGAAAAGAGTGCCATCGCCAGTTTGCTCAACGAGAGTTCTAGGTTCTAGAGCACCCTAAACTCCTCGATCACCAAAAGCTGGGAAGAGCCTAAATAAAAAGTCGCTCTACAGCACTTTTATATTCTGTCGATTCAAAATCTAATCGACAGAACAAACACGCCTATAATTCTGTCGATCTAGCTGCAAATCGACAGAACAACATGGTTAGTCCCCATCTAGAAGCCGAGCGCGACCGCCTTCTTCAACTAATTCAGTCCATCCGCAATTCTGGCAGCGTAGCTCCGGTCAACGTCTGGATCAGCCCTACACCCAAGGGTGAACACCTCTACTACAAACTCAGCAGCAAGAATCCTGCTTATAAAAATCAGCACTTGGGCAAGGCAGGCAGCGAGAAGTATCGCGACTGGAAAGCCAGGATTCGACGAAGGGAGGCGATCGC
>Ga0123338_10004136_pt1 | contig 12777 bp, 12 predicted proteins | sample grotaG_FD_89793 | JGI IMG/M metagenome (GOLD analysis project Ga0123338, IMG submission 89793) | Glacier valley bacterial and archeal communities from Borup Fiord, Nunavut, Canada, to study Microbial Dark Matter (Phase II) -... | ecosystem: Environmental > Aquatic > Freshwater > Ice > Glacier ... | reverse complement strand
GGCTCGCCGACGCAGTAGCCGTCCATGTTGCCGACGCGCATGTTGGCCACCATCTGCGGCGGCGGCACGGTGATGACCTTGGCGTCTTTCAGCGGGTCGATGCCGTAGGTCGCCATCCAGTAGTACAGCCACATCGCGTGGGTGCCGGTCGGGAAGGTCTGCGCGAACGTGTACTCGCGCTTGTCGGCCGCCATGGTCTTGGCCAGCGAGGCACCGTCGACGGCGCCTTTGTCGGCGAGCTTCTTGGAAAGGGTGATCGCCTGGCCGTTGTTGTTGAGCGTCATCAGCACGGCCATGTCCTTCTTCGGACCGCCGATGCCGAGGTGGACGCCGTAGACGAGGCCGTAGAGCACGTGCGCCATGTCGAGCTCGCCATTGACGAGCTTGTCGCGCACGCCGGCCCACGAAGCCTCCTTCGTGGCGATGATCTTGATGCCGTACTTCTCGTCGAACTTCAGCACCGAGGCCATCACCACCGAGGCGCAGTCGGTGAGCGGGATGAAGCCGATCCGGATCTCCTTCTTTTCCGGGGCGTCGGAACCGGCCGCCCAAGCGCCCGGCGAGGCGACGCCGGCGAGCGCTGCGGCGGCGGCCGCCGATCCCTTGATGAACTCGCGACGCTGTTCGCTCATCGGTCTTTCCTCGCGCTCGGTCATGGCATTCCTTCGCAGCAAAAAAAAAGGCGTCGCGATCGGCGTGCGGCTCGCACCGCGACGTGGTCCGATCGGACGCCTTTGTCCAACCCAGGAGACGCGGCCACATCGTTGCGACCGCAGCTGGATCAATGCACGAGGCGTGCCAGCAGGTTTTCCCGTTCCAGCATCGAGCGACTTTGTTGCGGCGCACCAAGCACAGGCGGCCGCGCACCAGCGGCGCGCGAGTCAGCCCTTGAAGCGGAGCAACTCCTGGGCGTCGACGACGTTCTGCGCGACCTCGGCGAGCCGCTTGCCCCGGTCCATGGCGAGCCGGCGCAGACGGACGTAGGCGGCGTCTTCGTCGAGCCCGGCCTCGGCCATCAGGATGCCCTTGGCGCGCTCGATCACCTTTCTGCCGGCGAGCTGCTGCTCGGCCTTGTGGAGCTGGGCCCGCAGCGCCGCCTCGTGCTCGAAGCGCGCGATCGCCACCTGCAGCACCGGCGCCAGCCGCGCCGGGTGCAGGCCGGCCACGACATAGGCGCTCACACCGGCGCGCAGTGCCCGCCGCATCGGTTCGGTATCGGCGTCTTCGGCGAACACGACCACCGGCCGCGGCGTCGTCGCCGAGAGCGTGGCCAGGTTCTCGAGCGTGTCGCGGGTGGGCGACTCGCTGTCGACGATCACCACGTCGGGCTGCAGGCGCTGCACGCAGTCGTGCACCAGCAGGGCAGAGTCGAGCACGCCCACGACCTCGTGGCCCTGGCGCGAGAGCTCGTCGCCGATCTCGTGCACGTGGCCGGCACCGTCGTCGATGAGCAGCACGCGCAAGCGATGGGCGGAGGTGGCAGAAGTGGCGGAGTCGGTGGCCGCGGCCATGCACGCACGGGTGCAAGAGCCATGCCGCGCCTTCTATCAGGTCGAAAACATCAGGCCGGGAACATCAAGCCGGGAACAGGCGCCCGCGCGCCGCTTCGGTGATCGCCTCCACGCACGGGTGGGTGATGCGCCGCTCGACCGAAATGGCGAAGAACTCCTCGATCAGCTCCTCGCTGCGGCCGAGCATGCGCACGCCGTGCTGCGCGCAGGTCTCCTTCGCCAGCACGGCCGGCGCCATGAACACGCCGCGCCCTTCGCGGCCGAAGGCGGTGATGAGCGCGCTGTCGTCGAACTCGCCCACGATCTTCGGCCGGATGCCGTGCGTCGCGCTCCAGAAGTCGAAGCGGTGCCGCAGCGCCGAGCCGGAGGCCTGCAGCAGCATCGGGGCGCCGTCGAGGCTGCGCGGGAAGCGGCCTCGCAAGGTCTGCTTCAGCTCGGGCGTGCAGAAGAACGCGGTCGCGGTACTGCCGAGCGGGTGGTTGAAGGCCTTCACGCTGAGTTCGTGGCCCATCGGCTCGCCCGCCACCACGAGATCGAGCTGGTGCACGGCGAGCCTGCCGAGCAGGTCGGCCAGGCGCCCCTCCTGGCACACCAGCCGCACCGCTTCGCCCACCGCGAGCGCCGGCGCCAGCAGGCGATAGGCGATCGCCTTCGGCACCGCATCGGCGAGGCCGACGCGCAGATCGATGCCGAGGTCGCCGCCGCGCGCCCGGCCGAGGGCAGTCTCGAGCTCCTTGCCGAGGGCGAAGATCTGGTCGGCGAACTCGAGCGCGATGCGTCCCTCGGCGGTCAGCTCGACGCGGCGGCCGGCCTTCCTGAACAGGCTGCAACCGAGGCGCGCCTCCAGCAGTTTTATCTGGCCGGAGAGCGTCTGCGGCGTGATGTGCAGCTGCTCGCCGGCACGCACGACGCCGCCTGCATTGGCTGCGGCCCAGAAGTAGTGGAGATGCTTGTAGTTCATGGTTCCTTCTCTCAAGGTTCGCACTTCTCGAAATCTAAATCCTGAAAAAGCGAATTTACGCGAAGTGTTGTCGCGACTAGATTCCTATCTCGTCGTTTCCACGGAGCCCGCCATGAACGAACCCCTCGCCGCCTCGCTTGCCGCCCATCCGCAGACCTTCGACGCCAGCGTTGCCAGCGGGCGCGAGCGCGTGCTGCGCAACACCTACTGGCTGCTCGCCCTTTCGATGGTCCCGACCGTGCTGGGGGCCTGGATCGGGATGGCCAGTGGGCTGGCGCGCGCGATGACGCCGGGCATCGGCCTGATCGTGTTCCTGGTCGGCGCGTTCGGGTTCATGTACGCCATCGAGAAGACCAAGAATTCCTCGGCCGGCGTGCCGATCCTCCTCGGCTTCACCTTCTTCATGGGCCTGATGCTCGCGCGCCTGCTCGGCACCGTGCTCGGCCTGGCCAACGGCGCCGGGCTGGTGATGACGGCCTTCGCCGGCACCGGCCTGGTCTTCTTCGGCATGGCCACGCTGTCCAGCGTGATCAAGCGCGACCTCAGCGCGATGGGCAAGTGGCTCTTCATCGGCGCGGTGATGCTGCTGGTGGCCGGCATCGCCAACGTGTTCCTGCAGTCGAGCGCGCTCACGATCACGATCGCGGTGATCGCGGTCGGTATCTTCTCGGCCTTCATCCTCTACGACCTGAAGCGCGTGCACGACGGCGAGGAAACCAACTACATCAGCGCCACGCTCGGCATCTACCTGAGCGTCTACAACGTGTTCCAGTCGCTGCTCGCGATCGTCGGCCTCACCGGCGGCCGCGAAGAATGAGCCGCTGACAGCACCTGAACTTCGCGCTCGCGCCCCACGCCGACATGGAACTGCTGCTCGACCCCAACCTCTGGGTCGCCTTCGCGATGCTGACGGCGCTCGAGATCGTGCTCGGCGTCGACAACATCATCTTCATCTCGATCCTGGTCGGTCGGCTGCCGCCCGAGCAGCGCGACAAGGCCCGGCGGCTCGGCCTGGCCTTCGCGATGCTCTCGCGCCTGGCGCTGCTGTTCTCGCTGACGTGGGTGATGGGCCTGACGCGCGAGCTCTTCAGCGTATTCGGCGAGGGCATCAGCGGGCGCGACCTGGTGCTGCTCGGCGGCGGCCTGTTCCTGATCTGGAAGGCCTCGAACGAGATATTCACCGCGGTCGAGAGCCACGGCAGCCCGCACGGCAGCAAGGCGGCCGTACCCGGATTGCCCGGCGCCAAGGCCGCCGCCGCCACCTACGCAGCGACGATCGCGCAGATCGGCATCGTCGACCTGGTGTTCTCGCTCGACTCGGTAATCACCGCTGTCGGCATGGTCGATCAGCTGCCGGTGATGGTGGCGGCGGTGGTGGCTTCGGTGGGCGTGATGCTGTTCGCCGCCAAGCCGATCGGCGATTTCGTCGATCGCCATCCGTCGGTCAAGGTGCTTGCGCTCGCCTTCCTCGTGCTCGTCGGCGTGGCGCTCACGGCAGAGGCTTTCGACGTGCATCTGCCCAAGGGCTACATCTACGCCGCGATGGCGTTCTCGCTGGTCGTCGAGCTGCTCAACATCCGGGCGCGCAAGAAGCAGGAAAAGGCGGCGTCGCGATCCTCGCTGGCGTCGTAGACCGCGCCGAAGCCACGCTCAAGCCGGCAGCGCCGCCGCGCAGTTCGAGCAGAAGCGCGCCCCGGTGGCGGCCGGCGTGCCGCAGGCGGTGCAGAACCGCGCTCGCGGTGCGGCTGCGGCTGTGGCGACAGCAGGTAACGCGTTGCCGCCGGCGCCGATGGCCGCATGCGCCGCCGCCGTCTGCAGGTCGCGCTGCAGCTGCGCCGCCGATGCGGCCGGCGCGGCGCCGGCGTCCATCGCGCGCTCGCCGGCGTTGAGGGCGGCGATGCGGCGCTCGTCCTCGCCGCTGAAGGGCGCGACCAGCACGCTCTGGGCACGCGCGAACTGCATGAGCTCGGCGGCCAGCGCCTTCGCCTCGGTCTCGGTCGAGAACATCGCCGTGACCTGGCGCGCATCGTCCTTGCCGAACACCACCGACTCGACGCGGGCGCGCCACACGCGCAGCGTCATCGACTCGGTGCGGACGACGTTGTTCTCGGTGTTCATGCGGCTCGAGAAGTTGTTGCCGGTGCCGATGCGCGAGGTCTGCCAGCTGCCGACCATCTCGACCCACGTGAGCACCGATTCGAAGTTGAAGCGGCCCCAGAGCCGGGCCGACGAATGGAAGCAGAAGGCGGCGACGAAGGCGAGGATGGCCGAGGTGCCGACCAGCGAGAAGCGGTTCTGCTGCCATGGCGCGGTGGCGTCGAAGTGGCGCACGAAGAGCAGCGTCATCAGGGTGGCGACGATCACCAGCACGGTGGCGTAGAGGTCGAGCAGGAGGAGGGCGCGGTGGCGCGGTGCGGCGAGGGCCGAGGCGACCGTCGGCGCTGCGGTGCCGGAGATCGGCAGCGGCTGGCTCTCCTCGAACAGCTCGCCGGCGAAGTTGCCGGCCGGCGTCGCCGCGGCGGTGACCGGATCGATGCGGGCATAGCGGCGGTTCGGGATGCGCTCGGTCCAGCTCGACTGCATCATGCGATCGAGCTCGTCCATCAGCGTCGACGGCGGCGCGTTCATCGAGAGGCGCTGCTGCTCGACGCTGGCGCGCGTCTGCGGCGCCGCGTCGACCTGGGCCAGGATCGCGACCATCGCCAGCGCGCAGGCGACCAGCGCCGTCGCCAGCATCACGAAGGTCTGGGTATCGAGCGTGAAGGCGCCGAGCGACGGTAGCTTCGGCGCGAGCAGGCCGATCGCGACCGGGCCGAGGATGGCGACGGCGATCAGGCCGACGAGCGACAGCGAGGTCACGCGCGCCTTGTGCTGCGTGAGCACCGGGCGGAGCAGGAAGACGAGTCCGAACGCGAAGTAGAGGATGCCGATCCACGGCCGCGTCACGGCGTTGCCGAACACGAACCACGAGAACGCGAAGCTCGCCAGCGTCGCCGCGATCGCCATCAGGTTGAACATGTCGCGGCGGGCCAGCAGCTGGACCTCGCGCGGCGCCGTGATGAGGGCCGGCGCCCAGTGATACAGCAGGCCCTCGATGGCGCCCTGCGGCTCGGGGTAGGTGAGGCCGCCCTGGCGCAGGATCTCCTTGACGGCGTTGGCCGCCGGCGAGCCGCCGGTGGCGCCGACCGGAATCTCCGGCGCCAGCGACGCCGGCCGGCCGCGGCCGAAGAAGAAGCGCAGCCGCGTCGCCGCCGTTGCCGCCGCGGCGATGCCGGCAGCGAGCAGCAGCAGTCCGGCGAGCAGCGGCGCCGCGACGAGCCGCAGGGCGCTGTCTTCCATCGCACCCTTGGCCCACAGCAGGCTGACGACGCCCGCAACCACGAGCAGGGCGCCGCAGAGCCAGAGCAGCCGGTTCTGCAGCCGATAGGGGTTCGGCAGTTCGAGACGCTTCGATTCGGAGCCGTATTCGTAGGACATGCCGGAGCTTTCGATCGGTTGCGCGGGGCGCCGAGTTTAGGGCGGCCGCCCGCAGCGCTTGCGCGTAGCCTTGGCGCTAGCCGACGACGGAGCTGCCGATGGCCACGCCCGATTTGCCTGCCGACCCGCATCCCGATCCGCTCGCCGCACCGCGGCTCGAATTCTTCGCCGACCTCGAGGTCGAAGTCGGCGTGCCGATCGAGGTCGGCCGCGTCGCCGGCGGCATTCGCCGCGTCGTTCCGGTCCTCGGCGGCAGCTGTCGCGGCCGCGGCTTCACGGCGCGCATCCTCGCCGGCGGCGCCGACTTCCAGCTCGTCGTGAGCGAGACCATGGCGCGGCTCGAGGCGCGCTACGTGATGGAGACCGACGCCGGCGACCGCATCTACGTCCACAACGACGCCGTCCGCACCGCGCCGGCGGCGGTGATGGCGCGGCTGATCCGCGGCGAGCCCGTCGATCCGGGCGACGTCTACTTCCGCTGTGTGCCCCGCTTCGAGTGCGCAGCGCCGGCGCTGGCCTGGGTCGGCGAGCGCGTCTTCGTCGGCGTCGGCGTGCGCCGGCCGAGCGTGGTGGTGATGAGGTTCTTCGAGATGACGTAGCGGCGCGGCGCGACATAAGTCACAGCCCGCGCGACTCCCTCAAGCCCCCCGGCGGCCAGCCGATAACTTCGCTATCCGAGCGTGCCCTTTGCACGCCGGGCGCGAAGGCATGAAGGCAGCAGCATCCACCGATCTGATCGACGTCCAGGCGCTGCGCGTCGGCATGTTCGTTCACCTCGATGTTGGCTGGATGTCGCATCCGTTCCCGCTCAGCAGCTTTCGGATCACGTCGACCGCACAGGTCGCGACGATCCGCTCGCTCGGCCTCAAGCAGGTGCGCTGGAGCCCGCTGCAAAGCGCCGTCGGCGACGAGGTCGCGCCGCCCGGCCTGGCCGACGTTGCCGACCCGACGATCGTAGATGCCGCCAACGACCCCGGCGGCGACGCTTCCCTGTCGGCGGGCGACGACGAGATCGACACCATCCCCGACGGCCTCGTCGACCCGGCCGTGGTCGTCGCGGGGCGCGCTGCCGCCGATCGTCGCCGCCGGCTCGAGGCGCAACGGGCCGCCAATGTGCTCTGCGAGCGCCAGTACACCGAAGCGGCGCGGGCCTGCCGGCAGGCCATCGACCTCGTTCCCGGCAAGCCGCAGGAAGCGCGCGCCCAGGCCGAGGCGCTCTCGAGAGCGATCGCGACGAAGATGATCGGCGAGCAGGATCTCTGCATCCGCATGCTCGGCGAAGCGTCGGGCGACAAGGCCTCGATGCACGCCATGAACGTCGGCATCGTCTCGCTGCTGATGGGCCGCTGTTTCGGCTTCGGCGACGAGGACATGCAGGACCTCGGCGTCGGCGCCATGCTGCACGACGTCGGCAAGCTCGAGATGCCGGCGCGCCTGCGCCACCGCGAAGACAACTTCTCGCCGAGCGAGGTCCGCGTCTACGAGGAGCACGTCGAGCTCGGCCTGGTGCAGGCGCGGCGGATGGGCCTTTCGGCCGGGGCAACCGCGGTGATCGCCCAGCATCACGAGCATGCCGACGGCACCGGCTTTCCGAACCGGTTCAATAGCGACCGCATGACGATGGCGGCGCGCATCGTGGCGCTCGTGAACCGCTTCGACAACCTCTGCAACCCGCATCTGCTGGCGCGGGCGCTGACGCCGCACGAATCGCTGTCGCTGCTGTTCGCGCAGGGCCGGAGCAAGTACGACACCTCGATCCTCGGCGCCTTCATCAAGATGATGGGCGTGTACCCGCCGGGTTCGGCGGTGCAACTCACCGACGACCGCTACGGCATCGTCGTCGCCGTCAATTCGGCGCGGCCGCTGAAGCCGCAGGTGCTGGTGTACGACGCCGGCACGCCGCGCGACGAGGCGCTGGTGCTCGACCTCGAGACCGCGCCCGGCCTCGGCATCCGCCGCAGCATCAAGCCGCAGCAACTGCCGCCCACGGCCGCCGAATACCTGGTGCCGAGCCCGCGCGTGGCCTACTTCTTCGAGCCGTCGGCACCCGCCGAAAGCGACGACCCGTCGTGAACAATCCGTTGCCGGTGGAGCAGTTCAGCGTCGCCGAGGCGGCGCGGCGGACCTGGCCGCTGCTCATCGAATCGATGCTCGACGCCGTCTGCCTGGTCGAGCCCGAGGGCCTGCGCATCGTCGCCGCCAACGCCGCCGCCGGGCGGCTGTACGGCGTCGCTCCGGCCGACCTGGTCGGCCGCGACATGCAGGCCACTGCAGCAACGCCGGAAGACGCCGTTTTCTGGGAAGGCGTGGCGGCGGCCCGCGGCATCGGCGTCGGCATCGTCTCCGATTCGCTGGTCGTGAATGCCATCGGCGCGACGGTGCCGGTGGTGCGCCGCGTCAGCCGCATCGAGCCGGCGGCGGGCAACACGATCTACGTCGTCGCCCTGCACGACCGCAGCGAGCAGGTCCGTGCCGAGCGCGCCGCCGAGGTCGTCCATGCCGAGCTGGCGGCGACGCTGGAGTCGGTGCGCGACGGCGTCCTCGTCGTCGACCTGGCCGGCCACATCGGCAACTTCAACCGCCGCTTCGCCGTGCTCTGGGAGATCCCCGAGGAGATGCTGCTGCTGCGCGCCGACGACGAGATCTTCGACTGGATGCGACAGCGCGTCGCCGATCCCGCCGTCTACATGCGCCGCCTCGCCGAGATCGACGCCTCCGAGCTCATGCAGTCGACCGACGTGCTCGAGTTGCGCTCGGGCGCCGTGATCGAGCGCGCCAGCGTGCCGCAGCGCAGCCAGGGCCGCGCGATCGGGCGCGTGTTTTCCTTTCGGGTCGTCTCCGCCGGGCTGTCCTGAGGCGCCGGCGACCCCCGCGGGCGGGGTGTGCGGATGTCGGCGCTCTCGTTAAAGTCGGGCCTCGTCGCAACCCGGAACGGCTCGCACCATGTCTGCTCTGGCCGGCGCCTTCGAACAGCGCCTCGGATCGCTCAGCCTGCCGCTCGCGGTCGTCCTGCCTGGCGGTCGCCGGATCGGCCGGGCCGATGCCGCAGTCACCCTGCGCCTCAACGACCTGGCCGCCTTCGGTCACCTCGTCACCGGCCAGATCGGCAAGGTCGGCCAGGACTACGTCGAGGGCCGCATGGAATTCGACGGCGGCGTCCGCGAGCTGATGGCGCTGGCCGCCGAGCTGATGCCCGAGGACCCGACGCGTGGCCCCGACGCGCCGGCGCCGCTGGCGTGGCTGCGTCACTTGAGGGAGATCGCCCAATCGCGCTCGCGCCACCAGATCGAGACCGACGCCAGGCAGATCCAGTTCCACTACGACGTCTCCGACGATTTCTACGGTCTCTGGCTCGACCCCAAGCGCATCTACTCGTGCGCGTATTTCTCACGTGCCGGCATGACGATCACCGAAGCGCAGGAAGCCAAGCTCGAACACACCTGCACGAAGCTGATGCTGAAGCCGGGCGAGCGCTTCCTCGACATCGGCGCCGGCTGGGGCGGCCTCCTGCTCTGGGCCGCCGAGCACTACGGCGTGCAGGCGCAGGGCATCACCCTCAGCCGCAACCAGCACGCCTATGTGAACCGGCTGATCGAGGCGCGCGGCCTCGGCGGCCGTGTTCGCATGGACCTGATCGACTATCGCCAGCTGGCGGAAAGCGAGCCGTTCGACAAGATCGCCTCGATCGGCATGTTCGAGCACGTCGGCCGGGCCCAGATGCCCGCCTACTTCGCCAAGATCCAGCGCCTGCTGAAGCCGGGCGGCCTGCTGCTGAATCACGGCATCACCGCCGGCGGCACGAAGAACAACGAGCTCGGCTCGGGCCTCAGCGACTTCATGGAGCGCTACATCTTTCCGGGCGGCGAGCTGCTCCACGTCTCGCACGTGCTCGAGGCGACGGGCACGGCCGGGCTCGAGGCGGTCGACGTCGAGAGCCTGCGGCCGCACTATGCGAAGACGCTCTGGGCCTGGAGCGACGCGCTCGAGTCGCAGCTGGCGGCAGCGCGGTCGCTGACCAGCGACACCGTGGTGCGGGCCTACCGGCTCTATCTGGCCGGCAGCGCGATGTCGTTCGAGCGCGCCTGGATCTCGCTCTACCAGATCCTCTCGGCCAGGAAGAGCGGCGACATCGAGACCGGGCCGATGCGCGGCGCACAATCGGCCTACCCCTTCAATCGCGGCTACATGTACGCGCAGCGCTGAGCCGCGGCGGACCATGCCGCCCCTCGCTCGATGTACCGATTCAAGTCCCGCGCCGACGCCGACCTCCTGATGATGGCGCCGGTCGGCGACCAGCTCCTGCAGATCATCGGCCGGGAGCCGGCCGCACAGGGAATCATCGCGGCGGCCGACCTGCCGGAGGCGATCGCCGCGCTCGAGGTCGCGATCGCCGCGGCCGAGATGGCGAGGAAGGGCGGCAACGAGGAAGACGACGGCGGCGCCATGGCCGTCGGCATCGGCCAGCGCGCCTGGCCGCTGCTCGAGATGATGCGGCGCTCGCTCGCGGAGAAGACCGACATCATCTGGGGCGTCTGAGTTCGGCGGGCCGCTTGCTGTGACCGAGCCTGATCCGCACGACGCCGGGCTCACCCGCATCGTCGCCGTGCGCCATGGCGAGACAGTGTGGAACGCCGAGACGCGCATGCAGGGCCAGCTCGACACGGCGCTCAGCGCTCGCGGTCGCTGGCAGGCCCGCCGCGCCGCGGCCGCGCTCGCGCACGAGAGCTTCGATGCCGTCTATGCCAGCGACCTGGCTCGGGCCTTCGACACCGCCACCGCCATCGTCGCCGGCCGGCCGCTGCAGATCACGACCGACGCCGGCCTGCGCGAACGCAGTTTCGGCATCTTCCAGGGCTCGACCTACGCCGAGATCGACGAACGCTGGCCGGCCGAAGCAGCACGCTGGCGCGCCCACGATCCCGACTTCGGGCCTGAAGGCGGCGAGACCTTCCGCGACTTCAGCGAGCGTGCCGTCGCTGCGGTCACCGCGATTGCGCGCAGCCAGGCCGGCCGCTCGATCCTGATCGTGAGCCACGGCGGCGTCCTCGACTGCCTCTACCGCGCCGCCTCGCGCATCGGCCTCGACGCGCCGCGCTCCTGGCAGCTCGGCAATGCCGCCATCAACCGCCTGCTGCGGACGCCGCAGGGCTTCACACTCGTCGGCTGGGCCGACACCTCGCACCTCGAAGGCGAGGAAACGCTCGACGACGGCAGCGAAGGCGACACGGCGACGGCGCCTGCGGTCGGTGGAATCGGGCGATGACCGCACTGACCGTCGGCGTCGGTGTCGACGCCATCGACACGCCCGCGCTCGTGATCGATCTCGACGCGATGGAGCGCAACCTCGGGACGATGGCCGCGTATGCGCGCCAGCACCACGTGCGCCTGCGGCCGCACGCCAAGATGCACAAGAGCGCTGCCATCGCGCGATTGCAGATCGCCGCCGGCGCCGTCGGCGTGTGCGTGCAGAAGACGAGCGAGGCCGAGGCGCTGGCAGCGTCCGGCATCGCCGACATCTACATCTCGAACGAGGTGATCGACGCGGCCAAGCTGGCCCGCGTGGCAGCACTCGCCGGCCGCGTCCGGCTTGCCATCGCGGTCGACTCGATGGAAGGCGTGGATCGGCTGGCGACGGCGATGGCGCAGCACCCTGCGCACCGCATCGAGGTGTTCGTCGAAGTCGATGTCGGCCAGGGCCGCTGCGGCGTGCCGCCGGCCGCCGCCGGCGCGCTCGCCCACCGCGTCGTCTCGCATTCACCGCCCGAAGGCGGCCTCGTCTTCGCCGGGCTGCAGGCGTATCACGGCGCCGGCCAGCACATCCGCGGCGTCGCCGAGCGCGCGGCGGCCTCGCAACATGCGGCGTCGCTGGCGCGTGCCGCGCAGGCCGGCGTCGGCGCTGCCGGCATCGCCTGTCCGCTGGTCACGGGCGCAGGCACCGGCAGCTTCGCCTTCGACGTTGCGGCCGGTCTCTGGGGCGAACTGCAGGCCGGCAGCTACCTTTTCATGGACCGCGACTACGCCGACAACACCGCCGACCCGTCAGCGCCACGCTTCGAGCAGGCGCTCTTCGTCAAGAGCCAGGTGATGAGCCGTGGCAGCGCCCATGCGGTGATCGACGCCGGTCACAAATCGCACGCCGTCGACTCCGGCCTGCCGGCGGTGTGGCAGCGCGAGCTCGACGCGGCGAGCTGCAGCGACGAGCACACCGTGCTACGACCGCGCCCCGGTGCCGGTGCTGCGACACTGCCGCGGCTCGGCGAGACCGTGTGGCTGGTGCCCGGCCACTGCGACCCGACGGTGAATCTGCACGATCGCTACGTCGCGGTGCGTGGCGGCCTGATCGCCGGACAAGTGGAGGCGGTGTGGGCGATCGAGGCGCGGGGTTGCGTGAGCTGATCGCAGCGGTTCCATGGCACAGCACTTCGTTCTCCTTCTCACTGACATCGTCGACAGCACCGCGCTGACCGAGCGCCTCGGAAACGAACAGGCTGCGAGTATCTTCGCCATGCACGACGGCGTCGCCCGGCGGCTGCTCGCTACATGGAACGGCCGTGAGATCGACAAAAGCGATGGCTTGCTGGCGTTGTTCACCACCGCAGCCGAAGCGACTTCCTATGCGCTGGCCTACCATCGGGCATTGGCGGTACTTCCAACGCCGCTTTCCGCTCGGGTCGCTTTGCATGCTGGCACGGTGCAGGTTCGAACCGCGTATGCAGACGAACTCGCACGCGGTCACAAGCCGGTTGAAGTCGATGGCCTCGCCAAGCCGATGGTGGCGCGGCTTGCGGCACTCGCGTTGCCTGGGCAAACGCTTCTGACCCGGTACGT
>Ga0123338_10004135_pt1 | contig 12781 bp, 12 predicted proteins | sample grotaG_FD_89793 | JGI IMG/M metagenome (GOLD analysis project Ga0123338, IMG submission 89793) | Glacier valley bacterial and archeal communities from Borup Fiord, Nunavut, Canada, to study Microbial Dark Matter (Phase II) -... | ecosystem: Environmental > Aquatic > Freshwater > Ice > Glacier ... | reverse complement strand
TTTGCTTGGTCGATGCGGTGGATTGAAAAGCCGCTCGTGGGCCCCCGCTGTGCAGACCGTCGCATCGCACAGCGATGTGACGGCGGCTCAGTAGGGGAGTCGAATCCCGCCTCAGCTACCACGGAATAGCCCTGAGTTGCCAGCAATTAAGGGGCCGACTGAGGACGGGCGAGGTTTTGCCCCCCCAAAACCCCACAACTTTTTCAGCACCTATTGCGAGACGTGCCGCCGTATGTCGCAGGTCGTGCGGCGTAATAAACGGAAAGGTTCTGTCAGCTTCCTGGCACCGCCTTACAGCCCGCACGAACCACCCGGTGTCGCTCGAGGTCTTTCTAAGGTGAAAGTTACCCGCCCCAAATACGAGCTGATCACGAGCCTTACCGTTGCAGGCTTGTGCTAGGGGGTCGGACAAGAACCGAGGAAAGGGGACACTCCGGTTTTCGTGAGATTTCGGAGTGCCCACAATCACCGTGTGCCCAACATGGACAGCGTTTTCCTCGACAAGCATTCGGCGACGCAGCATGTCCAGCGATGACACCCTCAGCCCGATTGCCTCCCTCCACCTCAGCCCTGTACAAGCGAGCGTGTGAACCAGCGTGCGAAATTCACCGCATTGCAGCGCGAGTAGCTCTACCTGGCTGGAGCTCAAGTACGCGCGCTTCTTGCGCCCCTTTCGAGGAAGGTTCACGTCTCGGGCCGGGTTTGTTGTGATGCGACGATCGCGTATCGCGACGTCGAGAATGGCGGCGAAGACTCCGTACGCGCGGATCACAACAGTCGCCGACCGCGGCCTTTTCTCGCCTGCCCACAATCTGGTTACCCACGCTTGTACCTCGGAGAACCGGATGTCGCTGAAGCGTCGCTGCCCCCATGTGGGCGAGACATGCACGCGCCACGCGCCACGCGCCACGCGCCACGCTCCCTCGACCACCCCGAATGATGAACATTTTAGGTGCGACTGATTAGCGATCCAATCCGTGCCGAGTTCTTGAACCGTAACGCGGGCGTTTCTGGGTCGACATAGTCACCGCGGTTTGGCGAGACCGTGACGTTTGCGAGGTAATCCTCGGCATCGATCTTAAGGACGAAGCCGGCTTTCTCCCGCTGACGGCGTTGCGGATCTCTGTAGCGAACTCGGTATCGACGACCACTCGAAGTCTCGTAGGGCTCGATGCTAGCCATCGCGCTGAGTCCAACTGCTCATGTCCCACCCGGCTGCGGTCAGGTAGTCGGTCAACTCGCTGATGTGGCGTTCCGTCTCGGTCAACCGTTTGGATGTTGTCTTAGGCGGTGCTGTCATCGGGGCGTCAGAGTTTCCGACGATCCGGGACTCGAGTGTTGCCATCGTCAGGAGTCGTCGTCGTTCCGGGGAAAGCGTCATCACTTCCCGAAGGGCTTGCAGCTCGTTGCGCTCGTTCCGGTCGTCACTGGACGGGGAGCGGGCAACACCCTCCGGCAGTCCCGAGAACCATGCATCGAACTCAGCGATGGTCATGGACTCGAAGGGCTCGACCAAGCCGACAAGATCGGGGTAGTCATGTGGTCGACCCATCGGAGCAAGCAGATAGCCCGGGGCAACTCTCAGAGCCATTGCAACGTTCAACAAAGATGTCACGTTGAGGTCATGTCTCCGACCGCTTTCAAGATTCTGTAGGGTCCAGGCGCTGACCGTGCCGTGAGTGAGTTCCGACAATTCATTCGTTGATCGCACGCCCCTGCGTTTTCGCAACGCTTTTATGCGCTTTAGAACAGTGCGTTCAAACCTAAAATCGCTTATTTTGAGACCCTCACTTACTGGCCGGACGATCCCCGGAGCACAAGTGTGGTCGGTAGCACAACGCGTCGCGCTTCAGCGGTGTACGTGCCGCTCATCCTGTCCACGAGGAGCTGGGCGCACATCTGACCCTGTTCGCGGAGTTGGGGCTCGATGCTGCTGAGCGGCGGCGAGACGATTTGGTCCAAATCTTCGTTGTCGTAGCCAATGAAGGCGACATCTTCGGGAATGCGGTAGCCGTGTCGGAGCGCTGCGTCCATCGCGCCGACGGCAATGCGGTCGTTGCCCACCATGAGGGCGCGAGGTGGGGTTCCCTTCTCGAGGAGTGATTCCATAGCCTCGCGGCCGCCTTGAAATGAGAACGGGGCGCGGATGACAGGCGGTGAGAACACTTGAGAATGTTGGCTCGCCGCGCTGAGAAAGGCGTCCTCGCGAATGTCCGCCGGGCCATCGCCGAGCATGCCCCCCAAATATCCGATTGAGCTACCAAATCGTTCAATCAAGTGATGCGTGGCGGCCGCGACCCCGTCGCGCTGGTCACTAATCACGGCGTCCCAGGGACCATCGCTCTGCGAGTTGAGTCCTCCGTTGACAAAGGGAATATTGGCGATCGAGAGCACTTCCGCATCTTCTTCGGTCATGGTGAACCCGAAGAGAATCGCTCCTTCGGTGATGCGGTCGGCCAACGTGCGCAGAACACTCGCTTCAATTTCCTCGGACCCATCGGTGTCGTAGAGAGCGACGTTGTACCCCAACGGTCTGAGCAGCTCACTGGCCCCTCGCGCCATTATCGGATACGCGACGTGTGCGATATTCGGAACGATGATCGCGACGGTAGAACTGCTTTGACGTCGCAAAGATCTAGCAATCTCATTCGGCCTGAAGCCAAGAATCTCGATCGAGTTGCGCACCCGGTCCTGCGTTTTCTTGGCAACCGGCCGTCGACCATTGAGCACCTGCGAAACGGTCGTGACGCTGACGCCCGCGTGAGTCGCGACGTCGGAAATCGTAAACCTCCGCGGCTCGCCGGAGCTGCCAGAGAGCCGTTCCGCATGAGACATTTGACCCGTCCTTCCGGATTGTCTGCGTACCGAGATGTTATCGGGCGTTTTTCAAGCATCAGACGTCTCCCTTGGAGTACCGCAGTTTTGCGCTTGACTTTGTCAAAGGCCTGGCATATCTTCAAGAAACGCAAATCGTCTTGCATTAGTAATCACACTCAAAGGAGAGTCACCCGTGAAAACAGTATTCACTCGGCGCACAAGCCATCTTCGGAAGGTCGCGCTACTTGCTGGGGCAGCAATCGTCATTTCGGGCCTGAGCGCCTGCTCTGGAACTGCTACCCCAAGCACATCAGCCGATGATGCCGGCCCTTTCACCGTGCAAGTGTGGGGGGACGTCAAAAACGCCGAGCGTCAATTCGCGGCATACAAAACCGCTTTCCCCGACAAGGCCAAAAATCAGGACGCGAAAGTCGTCTCCGCTGGCGCGAACGACTCGGATGCGGTCGCAAAACTACGCCTGCAGCTCTCTTCCGGCAAAGACATTCCCGACGTTGTTCAGCTGAACTACTCGGAGCTTCCAGAATTCGCAGAGTCCGGAGTTCTCACGGACTTGGCTCCGTACGCGGCCGCGTATGTGCCGAATGTTACGAAAGCTGCACAAACCCTCATGCAGTACGGCGACAAGCAGTTGGCTTTCCCGTACGAAGTAAAGCAAAAGCTATGGTTCTACCGGACTGACATGTTCGCTAAAGCCGGCATCGATGTCACGACAGTCAAGACCCAAGATGATTTCATCGCTGCGGGCAAGAAACTGCAGGCGGCTTTCCCGACCAGCTACATCTGGAACGTGGCGGCCAACCCGCAGCAGTACCAGTGGGGCATGATCGTTTCCGGCAACGGAGCTCGCTACTCGACCAAGTCTCCGTGCGAAATCACGGTTGGCAGCGATCCCGGGGTTGCTAAGGCGTTCACGGCCCTTCGCGACCTTCGCGATTCCGGTGTAGTCGACACCAAACACGACGACTTCACCCCAGAATGGCAGTCCGGATTGGCAGATGGCACCATCGCATCGACGCTTGGCGCGAGCTGGTTGCCGTCGTTCCTGCAACAGTACGCACCCGACCTTGCTGGCAAGTGGGGAGTGACGACGTGGCCTGAAATCGGCGGCGCGACTGACGGTGCTGGCAGCGAAGCGGGCGGATCGATATTCGTCATCATGAATGCGTCCAAGCACAAGCAAGCCGCGGCGGATTTCCTCGGCGGATCGCTCATGACGCCGGAAGGGACCGGGGCGTTCCTCAAGGTTCAGCCCGGTTACGTCCCGAACGTTACCGCGTTGCTCGACACCCCTGCCGTTCAGGACAATGCGTACTTTGGTACAAGCCTCATCAAGGCGTTCGTTGCTTCGGCGGAGACCTACAAGCTGTTTCCGTTCGATCCGGCGGCCAACAAGCAGACGACCGTCCTCAGCGCTCAGTTGGCAAATTACTTGTCATCGTCAGATAGCAGCCCAGCGAGCTACCTGAAAACGGCGCAGGATCAACTAGCGTCGCAGGTCGGCTGCCCGTTCCAACAGTAGGGTTCATCCGCTGGGCTCGGGCGTTGCGTTCGACCATGTCAAAAATCGAAATCGAGTACTAACCATGACAACGCAGCCCCGCGGGGGTGCCCGGCCTCGGCCGGGCACCCTTCCCTCAGGAATCAGAGCGCGCCCGACACTCCGTAAAGGCCATTACGGCGATCGGCTCATGCCCTACGTCTTTATCGCCCCGTTCCTGATCTCATTCCTTATTTTCTTCGCCCTCCCATCGATCGTTTCGATCGTGCTGAGTTTTTTCAAGTACCGCGGTTACGGGCCCGCGACGTTCGTCGGTTTCGCCAACTATCTGTCCCTTTTCCGGTCACCTGATTTCTGGCAAAGCGCGGCCAACACCGCCTTTTACTGGCTTGTGCCCATGGTTCCCCTCATCGGCGGGGCGTTCGCGTTAGCTTTGCTTGTCCGCTCTCGTTTCGCTCGATGGCCCGCCCTTTTCCGGCCGATCCTGTTTGTGCCTCAAGTGATGGCACCGGTGGCCGCGGCCATCGTCTGGCGCGTCCTGCTGAGCGACACGGGGGTGCTCAATTCCCTGTTCCACGTCGAGCTCAGCTGGATCGGTGATCCTGCGCTGGGAAAGTGGAGCGTCACGCTACTTTTGCTGTGGCGCGGAATCGGCTGGTACTTCGTCATTTTCTTATCTGGGCTCACCAGCGTCCCCGAGGAGCTACTCGAGGCAGCTCAACTCGACGGAGCGAGCGCACTTCAACGCATCCGGTTCGTCATCCTGCCGATCATGCGGCCGATCTTTCTTTTTGCTGTCGTAATCGACACGATCGCGTCCCTGCAGTTGTTCACCGAACCCAACCTCCTTCTCGGCAACGCCTCCGCTCCCGCGGGCGCTCCACCGTCGGCAGCACCGATCATGAATCAGGTCATCAATAACATCGTCGGAGGCCAATTTGGGTTGGCGGCCGCGGTGGGCTGGCTGATTTTCATCGTGATCGGTATTTTCTCGGCCATACAATTCCGCCTCTTCCGAGAGGAAACTTCGTGAAAAGCCCCCTCCTACCTCAAGCCAAACTTTCGTCGCGCATGGGCCCAAAGCTCGCCGTCAACATTCTGCTTATTGGCGCTGCGGTACTCGCCATTTACCCGTTCTTGGTGATGGCGTTCGGCGGCTTCAAAACCCCAGGAGAACTGACACGCAACCCAGGCGGCATCCCAGCTGCCCCGACGTTCGCGAATTTCCAGGAACTCTTCACCGGCGCGACAGGAGCGCAGACCTGGAAGGCCTTATTCAACAGCGCCATAGTGACCATCCCATTCACGGCCATCACGGTACTTCTGTGCGCCATGGCCGGATATGCGTTCGCCAAATATCGATTCCGCGGCCGAAACGTACTTTTCGGCATCCTGATCGCTTCGATGCTGGTCCCCGCGGAGGTCAACATCCCCTCGCTTTACGTCTTCTTCGCGCAAATCGGTTGGCTCAATAGCTATCAGGTACAAATTTTCCCCGGCACCGCAAGCGTGTTGGGCATGTTCATGGCCCGGCAGTTTATGACCGGGATACCCACCGAGGTACTCGAAGCGGCCCGCGTGGACGGTGCTGGCCACTGGCGGACCTTCTGGCAGGTCGCTCTTCCCATGTCCACGCCCGTCCTCGGGGCTATCGCGGTTCTCATGTTTGTAGCGAAATGGTCGGACTATCTCTGGCCCCGCATCATGGTCAGCGATCCCGCGTTCCAACCGATCATGGTGCTGCTTCCCTCGCTCAGCACCGGCCAAGACGGGTTCATCGTTCACTACGAACTCCTTCTCGCGGGCGCATTGATCATCACCATCCCCCTGTTGCTGGTCTTCCTTCGATTCCAAGACAAGCTCATGGCCGGTACTACCGCAGGAGCTGTCCGTGGTTGATCGGGAGAGCCAAGTGGCACGGGTTTTAGAGGCGCTAACTACCGTCCGCAACCATGGACGAAGCCACATCATTATGGGGGACCCATTTTCAGACCTCGTAGACAAGACCGTAGTCGAGCCAGGCGGAGCGTTTTCACCCGGACTGTGGACCTGCGGCCTGTCCATCTGGGTTTCCGACCCAAACAATGTCCACTCCGCTGACCTCCTTCCATCCGACGAGATCAGCTTTCGATTCGACCGCGACAGGCCGCCTATCGTCGCTTCGAGTTGGCGGGCCGGGAATGCCACGGTCACCATCCATCACGCGACACTGGGCAGTGAAGGCGCCGAGGGCGCCGACTTCCTACGAGTAACCGTCGAGAATGCTGTGAAGGACATGCTCGTTCACGTTGTCGCACGCGGTGAAGGACCCGCAGGAAGCAATCAGTTCATCGCGGACTGGAGCGACGGGAAACTCCAGCTCGGCGGAGGCCGCCAACTTTCCCCCGTCACTGCCCCAACTGGGCAGACTATCACCCACCTGCCAGCTGGTGACAATGTCGCCATCCTGACCTGGGTGCTCACGACCGACGGCACTATCATCATCGAAATAGCAGTCGAGCATGCGTTTGAGGATCATGCTGGCGGCGACCTCGTACCATTGCGTCGCCCCTACGCGAAAACGACAGTCGAAGCAGGCTTCGCCATCGCCGAAGACCGGTGGCGAAGGGCTGTCCCCGGCTCAATCAGCACTCCGGACCCGGTAATCAACCGAGCCTGGGAACACAGCGCCTTTCACATCCTCAACAACGCTGAAGGCGGCGTCGCCCGCATTGGCGCGGCAGATTACCCGGGCCTGTGGATGAGAGACGCTGTCATCCAAGCCCATGCATTGGACTGCCTCGGCCGCCACGACCTCGCACGAATCATCTGTGCGGAACTGGCATCGACAGTCTTCGTCGGCGGGTTCGGCGCCGAGGCAGATGCGCCTGGCCAAGGCATTTGGGCTCTCGTCAACCACGCCAAATACACTCGCGACGCGACGTGGCTGACAAACGTGTTCCCAACCATCCTGGAGCGCATCAGGTGGATCGATCGGATGCGTACAACCGAGCGGCCGATCTACGCCCCATCCTTTAATCGCATGCCGCGCTACCTCGATTCCCCTGCGATCAACTTAGTCTGCTTGCCCGCAAGAGAGGGGCTCATTCGCGGTCGAATGGACTGGCAATTTCCGGACTTCTATGTCAACTGTTGGGCCGTTGCCGGCTATCGGCAAGGTGCCGCCGCCGCCCAAATGCTGAAGAAAAACGACCTCGCGGTGTCATGGAATGCACGGGCTGACGAGCTGGACGATCTGATATTCAGCAACCTGCTCCCACAATTCGGCAATGAGCGCGACGCGGTCGTCGCGCCGTATCCAACAGGTGCGCTCGCAGCCCACCACGATGCGTTGGCGCGGCGATTCTCCGAATGGTTTTCAATCAATCGGCAGAACGCGGATGGGAGTGCCCGCGGCGAGCCCCTGTGGACTTATTTTGAGGCGGCGCAGGCACACAACAGCGTCGCGCTCGGAGCAATTCAGGATGGCTATCAAAGCCTCCGACGCATGCTGACCGAATCCCCCGGGGCCGCCGTGGGCGCACACGGGGAAGGCGAACCGGGCGGAAACGAGTCCCTACCGTTCGGCAAATCACCACAAGCGCGCGGGTGGTTGGACCCCGACCACGCATCAAACGGAAACATGCCCCACGGATGGAGCAGCGCAGAGGTCATCGCCGCCGTTCGCGCACTCCTCGTTGACGACACTGGGGATGAACTCGTCATCGGCAGCGGCACCCCCAGGGAGTGGTTGGCCCCCGGCACCTCATTTTCCGCACGCAACTTGCCGACCAAGTGGGGCCCCATCTCCTTCGCCGTCTCAACGAACGACACCGATCCCACCGTGATCGACGTCGATGTCGATGTCGGAGTCCAATGGCGCTTTTCTCCCACGAAAACACCCTGACCCACACAACCCTCGCACTGGAGCCCCATGTTCGCGCCATACCCCGTTATCCGCCAGCAGCTAACTCTGATGATTCGGGATCGCGCTGAACAGGGCAAGGACGTTTCCGGACTCCTGGAGACAGTCTCGACTGTGCCTGACGACTACCAGCGACTTTTCGATCTCGCCGCGCAAATCGACTCATCGCCCGCGTTGCCGGACTGGAACTACGTGGAACCCAGCGACTGGGCGGGTATCACCGCGGAACGCTCAGCGGACAGTGCCGCAGCAACCGCCCCCGATCTGAGGTCGGTCGACGCCGCCGCGAAGGCGCGAGCTGGGTTTCTTGGTTCAGTCGCGGGGTGCGTTCTTGGAAAACCTGTCGAAATTATGCCCACCTACGATGAGCTGCGATCGGCCCTCACGAGGCTAGGGGAGTGGCCGTTGAAAAACTACATCTCGAAACGGATCCTCTCCGTGGGCGGCCTGCGCGAAATGCACCCCGATTGGCCCGAAAGTGTTCGTGAAAACATCCGCTGGGTCCCCGCCGACGATGACATCAACTACACGCTGCTGGGCATGATGACCCTCGAGCAGCACGGGAAAGAATTTACAAAACAGGATCTACGCCGAATGTGGTTAAAAAACATTCCCCTGGGCTTTACGTGGGGCCCCGAAAGAGGCTTTCTTACCAGACAGGGACTGCTCATGGGGGCGGAAGACGAACCCGAAATGGATCTCGAGGCCCTCCCCGACACACTCAATCCCAATTCGGAACTTTGTGGCGCGATGATAAGGGCAGACGCCTACGGGTACTGTTCCCCTGGCCGCCCCGACCTTGCCAGTGAGCTGGCCTGGCGGGATGCATCCATGACCCACCGCGGCAATGGTATCTACGGTGCCCAATTCGCGGCCGCCGCCATCGCTGCCGCGTTCGTGGCCAAGGACTGGGAAGAGATCGCAACAACCGCGCTCAGGTACGTGCCAGCGCGCAGTCGGTTTGCAGAAATCGTCACGGATTCGATCCTCCGTGTTCGCGATGCTGACGACTGGGTGGATGGCTATCGAAGCATCCACGGGCGGTACGAGAGCTACGGACACTGCAAGGTGTTCCAAGAAACAGGAACTCTCATCAACACCCTGCGTTTCGCGACAAGTGTCGGTGACGGCATCTGCAAGCAAGTGAGTCAAGGTAATGACACCGATAGCTACGGCGCCACGGCCGGCGCCATCCTCGGCGTGTTCTTCGGCCCGGGCCACCTCGAAGATCGATGGATCAAACCATTCAACGACACCATCCGTACCCGTCTTGCCGGGTTTTACGAAGCCTCGCTCCAGGCCACTGCGGACAGGATAGGCGCCCTCGCGAGCGGCGCGGTCGCCACCTGATGGCAGTAGTAGTCGTGGGTTCAGTCAACGTCGACACCGTCATCCACGTCGCTCGTAACCCGTTGACCGGGGAGACCACGGCTGCCAGCCGGCTGTCGTCAGCGGCTGGAGGAAAGGGCCTCAACCAAGCACGAGCCGCAGCTGGGCTCACCCCGACCGCTCTGATCGCGTCGGTCGGAGCCGATGCCGATGCCATCCTGCAGCTCCTCGACTCGAATCACGTCAATCGCATCTGGGTACGCAAAGACCGCGAACAAACCGGTCAAGCTTTCATTTGGCTAACCCCGCATGGCGAGAACACCATCACTGTGGCAGCCGGCGCAAACAACAGTCTGAGTGCCGTCGCAGTTGACGAGGGGCTCAACGCGCTGTCTCCGTCAGTAGTGCTGACCCAGGCAGAGATCCCGGCGGAAGCGATTGCCGCTGCGGCCGACTGGTGTCGAGCCCACGACAGCCGGTTTATCGTCAATGCGAGCCCCACCGAGAATGCACCGTCGGAGTGCCTTGCCATCACGGATCCCCTCATCGTCCTGGTGACGGAAGCGCGCCAACTAACTAACCGGAACGTCCCTGCCCCCGAACTGGCCGAATTGCTTGACGGGCTGACCCTATCCGTGGTCGTAACCGATGGCGCGGCCGGGGCATGGCTTTGCAACCGCGACGGGCTAGGCCATATCCCCACCCCAATGACACTTACGGTCGATACGACGGGTGCAGGCGACACCTTCGCGGGCGTGCTCGCAGCCAACTTGGCTCAAGGGTCGACGTTGAGCGACGAGGTAAACGAGGGGGCCATAACCGCCAGCGCAATCATCGGTGTAACTCGAGCCGAGCGCTATCGTCGCGCTCCTTCGAAGCACTCCGCCGGCCCCGTCGTTTGGCATTCAAGTCTGATTCGCCGCCAAGAAGGAGGACGTGACCGTGCCTGACGAACTCGCTTTGTGGCATCGAAACGGCCTGGTCATGTCGCGGACTGTCAACGGCGCGGGCTCGGAAGTTGTCGGCGATCCGTGCGTTGTCTGGGACGAAGACGCGTCTGCCTGGCGCATGTTTCTTTTTTTCGAGCCACCTGGCCACGCCAGTGCACTGGCCCCTGCGGCCGCGCCCAGCCGGTGGAGCGAACCTAAAATCCTCAACTTCAATAACCCGGAAACGCTCGGAGGTGGGACCCAAAAACCTTGGATCGTCATGGATCCGCACCGCCCAAACCATGCTGCGAGGGTTGATGGGAAGTATTGGCTGCTGACAGTTAGTCACGACGGCAATGCTCGAGAAAAGAGGGTTCAACGGGCTTGGGCGTACACGCTCGTTGGCCCATGGACGTTGGAGGAAGGCGATTTGATTCCTCGCGGAACCGGAACCGACTTCGACGCCAACCACGTGGACGCTGTGAGCGGCTATTGGTTCGACGAAATCGACAGCTTCGTGTACTACTACATGGGATATCCCACGCTTCCCCAATCCCATACGATTTCACCCCTGGGCTCGAGCATCGGCGTCGCCGTGCAGCGAGCGGGCGAGACGAGCGTGACCAAGCTGCCTCCGATCCTTCGACCAGTCGAACAGAGCGGCAACTGGGCCTCCGGTTGGCTTGGCGGAATACAAATCCTCCCAGGGATACAGAGTCGCTGGGTCGGCATCATCAACGCCTCACCGACACCACCAGATCACGACGGAGTGATCACGTCGGAGGAGCCAGCTCCCTCGATGGGCGGGTTTGCCCGAACAGACAAGGAAATTCCCATAGCTGGATGGACCATCGACGAAGAGCCAATTGAGAGAATTGAAGACATCCCTGACACGGCTGTAAAGGGCGGAGAAGGAACCAATCTTTGGCGCCAATACATCTTCTTGGACGGCGATACGGCGACCCTCTACTACAACAGCGGGTTCTACGGACAAGAGCAGCTCTACAGTAAATCGGTTAGTAAAGGTCAGATTGGCCTGGCATAGGTGCGGACGGTACTTGCCCGTCCCGTGCGATTCCAGGATCAGGCTGCAACTATGATCGCGGCATGGCGCACCAGACTCTCGGTCGGGGCGAGCTGCTCGAACTGTCGGGAAGCCTGATCGACATCGCCGATGGCGGTATCCGGCTCGCGAACGGCCTCTTGAGCCGCTTGCCACCGCCGGAGAGTCCAGCAGGTCTCGCGCTCGCGGATTCTCTTTCCACGGGCGCGCATGGAGGGATCATCCGCCGCTCGCATGAAGTTATGTTTTTTGCTGCGCTCGCCGGGTGGGATCACGCCAAGGCCCTGAGCACCCTCTTGCGAGGCACTATTCCCGCGACGGTAAGTCTCGCCTCGGTCGCGCGCGGCGCCATCGAAGCGTTCGCGCGCGTCCACTGGCTCTTGGAGCCGAGCACGGCCGTGCTAAAGGTGCAACGGTACCTGTCGCTTTCGATCTCCGACCTGAAGTTTCACATCAAACTCTCGCCGGAGGCACCGCTCAAAACCTTGGGCGGCAACGACGTGGATGCAAGCGAGCGTCGCGATGTCCTAGCCGGGCAACTTCAAGCGCTCGGGCTGCCGCAGTTGGACGCGGGGCCCACGGCTCTTGCCACCGGATTTCTTGAGGCTGTGTTTGGCGGCGGGGCTAAGAAGTATTCGCAACTGTCCGGTGTTGCCCACGCCCAGACTTTGTCGGTCCACTCGTTCGTCGAGATTGATGACTCGCCGTCCGCGACCCGCTCCGTCACGCTCGTTCAACCGCGCACGGTCCCGATCGAGTGGGTGGGGGATGTGGTGGTTGGCGGCGCGAAGCTCGGTAACTGGCTTGCGCAAGAGTTTCATCCTCCGAGGTCCGAGTGGGAGCTCTGGGAGTCCCGTCGGGGTCGGGCTGTTGATCGCTTCCGCGCCATCGACCTGACTCGCGGCTAGCTCGGCGGAGGTACTTTCAGCGCCTGGCGAATCGGTCACCGTCGCGCCTGGGCAACAACCCGGACCCGTTGAGCGATACTCACCGCGATCAACGCGTGGAGCGTTAGTCGTTGGCCCCATTCGATCGGTCGTTCTGTCGTTCGCACGTTCGCCCGACGGTGCCTACCCTTAGGCCAGCAACCCCGTTAAGTAAATGCCGCTATAAATAGCTTGTGTCCGATATTCCTGCCGCCTGGTTCCCGGATCCAGCCGGAAGTCCCGCGATGCGCTGGTGGGACGGGACGGCGTGGACCGAGCACCTCACAATGCCTG
>Ga0123338_10004130_pt1 | contig 12792 bp, 6 predicted proteins | sample grotaG_FD_89793 | JGI IMG/M metagenome (GOLD analysis project Ga0123338, IMG submission 89793) | Glacier valley bacterial and archeal communities from Borup Fiord, Nunavut, Canada, to study Microbial Dark Matter (Phase II) -... | ecosystem: Environmental > Aquatic > Freshwater > Ice > Glacier ... | reverse complement strand
CGATCATCTCGCTGTCGACTTCATGGAATCCGGCTGGTCCCTCAAGAAGTTGCATCGAAAAATCATGCTCTCCGCCACGTATCTGCAAAGCAGTGAAAGCAGCGCCGAGGCAAAGAAGCAAGACCCTGAAAATCAATGGCTGGGCCGCATGAACCGGCGGCGGCTGGATATCGAAAGCTTGCGCGATTCCGTGCTCACGGTCTCTGGCCAATTGCAAAGCGGTATCGGCGGTGTGCCCTTTGCGCTCATGGCGAGCCCCACTGTTCCCCGAAGGACCGTGTACGGTTATATCGAACGCGGCCGCATCCCCGGCATGCTCTCTGCTTTCGATTTCGCAAGCCCAGATCAGCACGCGCCCATACGCTACACCACCACCGTGCCCCAGCAGGCGTTGTTCCTGATCAACAGTTCGTTCATGGCTGAGCAGGCCGAGCATCTGGTGAAGCGGCCCGATGTGAGCCGCGAAGAGAATGCAACGAAGCGAGTGCACCGCCTATACCGATTGGTCTTCGGCCGCGAGGCCACACCGGCTGAGATTGCGGCGGCTGTAAAATTTGTCTCGTCGGATCACGAAACAGCGAACGCATCTCAAGCCGAACCGGTCTGGCAATATGGGACGGCGGAGTATGACGCCGCCACCGACCGCGTGAAATCTTTTGCCCCATTCTCCATGTTCGTGGGCGATTCCTGGCAGGGAGCATCCATGTTGCCCGACACCGTGGCGGGCAAGGCGCGCCTGGGCCCCGATAATGGCGAACCCGGCGACAACCCGCATCGCTCAGTAGTGCGGCGATGGACCAGCCCCGCTGAAGGCAAGGTCGCAATAGAAGGCAACCTGCGGCACGATCAGAACAGTTTGGGCAATTCCGGCGATGGCGTTCGCGCACGCATCGTGTCCAACCGCCTGGGTGAGCTGGCATCCTGGAATGTGAACGGCTCGAACGCCGACACTCGCATCAACGGCATCAAAGTGGAGAAGGGCGATACGCTCGATTTTGTTGTCGATCCGCGCGTCGATAGCGAGAACGATGGCTTTCGCTGGGCGCCGGTTTTGAAGCTGACCGGCGGCAAAGAAGGCGAACCGAAAGAGACCGTGTGGAACGCGAAAGATGATTTTCGCGGGCCTGACCCGAAGCCTCTGAACATCTGGGAGCGCTATGCGCGCGTACTGCTGCAAACCAATGAGTTCGCGTTTGTGGAATAGGAGCTAACCAACCATCATGAAATTCGAAAACAAATTTTTCACACGCCGCGAGTTGTTGCAATCCACCGGAATGGGTATGGGCGCGGTCGCGCTCTCCGGCCTTTTGGGTGACGCTGGCGTATTACGCGCGGAAGGGGCCACCGCCGCCATCAACCCGCTCGCTCCCAAAGCCGCACCTTCCCCCGCCAAAGCCAAAAGAGTGCTTCATCTCTTCATGAACGGCGGCCCGTCCCATGTCGATACGTTCGACCCCAAGCCCTCGCTTTCCAAATTCTCCGGCAAGCCAATCCCCATCACTCTCAAAACAGAGCGACGCACGGGAGCCGCCTTCGGGTCGCCCTTCAGCTTCAAGAAGTATGGGCAGTGCGGAACCGAGGTAAGCGAAATTTTTTCGAACGTTGCCGAACATGCAGACGATCTCTGCGTCATTCGCTCCATGTGCAGCGATATCCCCAACCATGAGCCGTCGCTCATGATGATGAATTGCGGCGAAACGCGCCAAGTGCGTCCCAGTTTCGGTTCGTGGATCACGTATGGTCTGGGTTCTGAAAATCAGAATCTGCCCGGATTCATCATCCTGTGTCCCGATGGCCTTCCCACGCAGGGCACGCAGAACTGGCGCTCGGCATTTCTGCCGGGCACTTACCAGGGCACGCAGATCGATACGCGCCAGACGAAAATCGACAAGCTGATTGAAAACATCAAGAACAACTATTCCAGCAAGCAGGCGCAACGTCGCGATCTGGATTTGCTTTCCGAACTGAACACCGGCTATCAACAGCGGCGGCAGGACGATGCGCTGCTCGAAGCACGCGTACAATCGTTCGAACTCGCCTTCCGTATGCAGATGGAAGCCGATGAAGCGTTCGACATTTCAAAGGAGCCCGAGCACATCCACAAGATGTATGGCGAGGGCCTGCAGGCGCGTCAGATGATTATTGCGCGCCGCCTGCTGGAACGCGGTGTGCGCTTCGTGCAGGTGTGGCATGGCGCCGGGCAACCCTGGGACAGCCACGATGACATCCGCACGAATCATGGAAGACTGGCGCGCGAATGCGATCAGCCCATTGCAGCGCTGCTCCAGGATTTGAAACAACGCGGGCTTCTGGAAGACACGCTGGTCATTTGGGGCGGGGAATTCGGCCGCACCCCCACCGTGGAACTGCCGGACGTGGGTGCCAACGGCGGCATGTCAAACGGTCGCGATCATAACCCTTACGGTTTCTCCATGTGGGTAGCCGGCGGCGGCATGAAGCGCGGCACCGTCTACGGAGCCACTGACGAGTTCGGTTTCGCTGCCGCTGAAAATAAAGTGCACGTGCACGATCTTCACGCCACGCTTCTGCACCAACTTGGCTTCGACCATGAAAAATTTACGTACCGGTATGCCGGAAGAGATTTCCGATTGACCGATGTGGCAGGCCGCGTAGTCAAAGACCTGTTGGCTTAAACACCTGCCTGAATTGACGTGAACCCGCGGGCGGCGGTACACTTTACCCACTCTTTGTAAAAGTTTCTTTAGGGGAAATATGACCGCCGCATCCAAAGTTGCCGCCGCCCTTCTTTTCGCCGCAATCGCCTTCGCACAGATCGATACCGGCTCCATCATCGGCATCGTTCGCGACCCCAGCGGAGGTTCCGTCGCCAAAGCAACTCTCACCCTGACGAACGCCGATACAGGCGTTTCAAAAACCACCACCAGCAACGATGCCGGCGAGTATCAATTCGCCGCGCTTCCACCCGCAACTTATTCCGTGCGAGTCTCCGCGGCAGGCTTCGGCGCGCAGGTGGAAAACGGTATCGAGATCCACGTCCAATCGCGCCCCTCGGTCGATTTCACACTGAAAGTCGGCGCGGTGTCCGAAGTGGTGGAGGTGGAAAATCAGGTGCAGCTCTTGAGCACACAAACCGCCGATGTGGGCGGCGTTGTGCAAGAGAAGCAGATTCGCGACCTGCCCCTGAATGGCCGCCGCTATGCTGACCTTGCCCTGCTCGAACCTGGCATCCAGAAGAACCTCACCAACCCCAACAATCAGGCTCCCGATCGCTTCAGCTCGAACGGCAATCTCGAAACACAAAACTATTTTTCGCTCGATGGAGTGGATAACAATTCCGGCTCCACCAACCTGCAGGAAGGTTCGGTGCAAACCGTCCAGCCACCGCCCGACGCGCTGCAGGAGTTTCGCGTTCAGACCCGCACGTATTCTTCGGAGTTTGGAACCTCCGCGGGCGCGGTCATCAATGCCTCCATCAAGAGCGGCACCAATCGCTTCCACGGCAATGTTTGGGAGTTCCTCCGCAACAACCGCCTGGATGCGAACACGTTTTTCAACAATGCCGGTCGCGTACCGCGCGGCCATTTCAGCCAAAACCAATATGGCGGAACCATCGGCGGTCCCATCATCCGCAACAAAACCTTCTTCTTCTTTGATGCGCAGGATTTCACCGCGCGCAAAGCCACCACTATATTTTCCACCGTGCCCACTCCCCTGATGAAGACGGGCAACTTCACTGAGCTGAAGCCCGTTCTGACAGACCCCAAAGTAGCGGGTCAGAGCGGCTGCATCGCCGGCAACATCATCGCCCCCTCCTGCATCGATCCAGTTGCCGCCAACCTCATCGCGCTCTATCCAAATCCGAACCTGCCCTCCGCCGTCGCGAACCTGGGGAAGCCGGCCAGTTGGACCGGCGCCACCAACTATCAATTCCCGTATTCCGTCCCCACTGACACCACCACCTTCGACGCCCGAGCGGATCATAACTTCACTTCCAACAGCCGCATGTTTGGCCGCTACAGCAACTATTCCGTCGACCGTCAGGACCCGCCCTGGACCAGCGACCCCATCGCGGGCAATGGCAACTTCTCCACCCAATATGTGATTCGTGGAAAGTCCGTCGCCGTCGCCTGGACTGACCTGTTGGCCCCTACAATTCTGAATGAATTGCGAGCCGGCTTCAGTCGCGACAATGCGCACAGCGGCTTTGTAGGCCTCACCCCGGGCAAGTCACTCGCCGGCACGTACGGCCTCACCGGCTTGCCTGACGGGCCATACAACGCAGGCATCCCGCCCATCAACATCACAGGCCTCACACGCCTGGGGTCGTCCCCATTTCGCCCCCAGTTTCAAGTCTCCCAAGTGTGGCAACTCCTCGATACAGTAAGTTGGATCAAGGGCAACCACAGCATCAAAGCAGGTTACGAATATCGCCACACCAGCGGCAATTTCCTTGACCTCACCGCACCCCAAGGTCAAATTTCAGCTAGCGGAATTTATAGCGGTAACGTCGGCTTCGGCGGCGCGGATTTTCTCCTGGGCGATCCCAGCACCGTTCAATTCACCACGCCCACCGTCGCTCACAACTATCAATACGCCAGCAACTTCTTCGCTCAGGATACGTGGCGCGTGAAGCCCAACCTCACCCTAAATTACGGCCTGCGCTATGAACTGTTTTCGCCCATTCTCAATCACCAGAACGCCATGTCGAACTTCACGCCCGCGAATGGCGGCGGCTATGTCACGGCGAAAGATGGCGATTGGTTCGCGCGTGGTTTGATCCATCCCGATAAGAACGATTTTGCCCCGCGCTTTGGCTTCAGCTATCAGCCGGTTCAGAGGCTTGTCCTGCGCGGCGGCTATGGCGTGTTCTATCAACACGTGGTCCGCATCGGCTCGGAAAGTGTGCTCGCGCTGAACCCTCCCGCCGTCATCGATGCGTCGCTCATCCAGACAGCCGGCAGCACCACGCCCGTCTTTCGGTTGAAGAACGGCTTTCCCATTTTCAGTTCTTCGCTGCTGGATCTCACGCGCCTCCAGTTCCGCGCGCAAGACCCCAACCAGCGCACCGGCTATGTGAACCAGTTCAGCTTTGGTCCACAATTTGAAATCTCTCAGGATACGGTGCTCGATATTTCCTACGTCGGCAATCTGGGCCGCAAAATGAATCGCCTACGCAATGCGAATCAGGGACAGGTAGTTGGCTTCGATTCCGCCGGTAAACCGATCCCCCTGTTTCCCTACGCGAAGCTGAGCACCACGGTGAATGCCACCACCGGCAACCACGCCTTCCTCGAATACGCCACCAACGATGGCGACACGAACTACCACGCTTTGCTGATCTCTTTGCGCCGCCGTTTCTCGCACGGGCTCTTCTTCGGCGTGAGTTATACCTGGAGCCACAACATTGCCGATTTCGTCGACAACCTGACCGGCGGTTCCACACCCGCGAACGCGTACAACTACAGCCTGGAGCGCAGCAACTCGCCCTTCGATGTGCGTCATCGCTTCGTCGCCAACAGCAGCTATTCGCTGCCCATCGGCAAGGGCGGTCTGCTTCTGAATAACGATGGGCTGACAAGCCGCCTCCTGGGCGGTTGGCAGCTCAACACAATCGTCGCCCTACAGACGGGAACGCCCTTCACCATCACCGCAACCGATGTCAGCGCCACCGGCGGCAGCCACGCCAGCCGCGCCAACTGCATTGGCGATCCCTATGCCGGCGCCACCACGAACCATTCGGCCTTCGCGGGCGGCGCCGCCCCCAGCTTCTTCATCAACCCCGCGGCCTTTTCCGTTCCCTCAGCCGGCACCTTCGGCACCTGCGCCCCACGCGCAGTCCATGGCCCGGGTCTCGAAAACGTAGATCTGAGCCTGTTCAAGAATTTCTCAATCAATGAGCGGGCCCGCGTAGAGTTCCGCTCTGAATTCTTCAACGCCTTCAACCGAGCGAACTTCACGAACCCGAACGCCACGTTCAATCCGGCGTCTCTCGGCTCCTTCGGCAAGACGTTCAACACCATTACCGATCCGCGCGAGATCCAATTCGCGCTCAAGTTATACTTCTGATTCCCGCTTCACACTTTTGCGCCATGAAACTTCTTCCGCTGTTCGCGCTCGCCGTCTCCGCCCTGGCTCAGACGCCCTACGATACGGCCATCCAGCCATCTCCTGTCGCGTACGAAATCCCTGTGAACCGGGGCTCCGCCGCCCTTTGGCAAAGCTTGAAGAAGCTGCATACGCGCGCCAGCTTGATCATGATCACCGCGCACCCCGATGACGAAGATGGCGGTATGCTCGCTTACGAATCGCGCGGCAAAGGTGCGCGGGTTTCGCTGTTCACGTTGAATCGCGGCGAGGGTGGCGCAAACGTCATGTCGCCCGATTATTTCGACAAGCTCGGTTTGGTGCGTACCGCCGAACTCCTCACCGCCGGCCGCTATTACGGCGTGGACCAATACTGGACGCGCCTCATCGATTATGGATTTTCCAAAACTATGCAGGAATCGATGGACCATTGGACTCGCGAACGCGTGCTCTACGATGCGGTCCGGGTGATACGCATGGTACGGCCCCTGGTTGTCACTTCAGTCTTTGTCGGTGGGCCTTCCGATGGCCACGGAAACCACCAAACTGCCGGTGCCATGGCCCAGGCCGTCTTCAAAGCCGCGGGCGACCCCACTGTGTTCCCCGATCAGATTCAAGCCGGTTTGCGCCCCTGGTCTCCCTTGAAAACTTACGCGCGTGTGCCGTTCGCGCGCCCCGGTTCGCAGCCCATGCAAACGAATGTGCAAATTCCCGAGGGCACCTTCGACCCCGCGCTAGGCGCCTCTTACGTACAGATTGCGCGCGAAGGGTTGGGCTATCAAAAGTCGCAAAATGGCGGACCGAATATTCCCAAAGCCGGCCCCATCGATAGCGCGTACCATCGCTTTGCGTCCGCTATCCAGGCCTCCGCAAGCGAGCGCGACTTCTTCGACGGAATCGATATTTCGCTATCCGGAATCGCCAAGCTGGTCACTGCGGGTGATTCGTCCTTCGTCAAAGAAAGCCTCACCAAAATAGATACAGCCGTCACCGACGCTACCCGCGATTTCGATTCCTCCAAGCCTGAGCGTTCCGCGCCGGCCCTTGCCAAAGGCATGCGAGAAACGATCGCGCTGCTTGCCGCCGTAGAAAAAAGCTCGCTCTCCGCTCAATCAAAATACGATCTCCTCCACGAACTCAATATCAAGCGCGCCCAATTCAACAACGCGCTCGCGCTCGCGCTTTCCCTTTCGCTCTCCGCCACTGTCGCGCCGGAACAGGAACTCAGTCCGCGCATGGCGCAGTTTCTGGGCGATCCCGAAACCTTCCGCGTCGCCATCCCGGGGCAGCGCTTCAACGTCAAGCTTCACGCCGTTAATCAAAGCGGCGTCCCCGCAACGTTGGCTTCGTTGAGCGTTGTTTCTACGCAAGGCCCGGCTTGGTCCGCTCAAGGTCCATCCGACGCCAGCGGCGTAGTCGATCCAAAATTCGCCGTCAGCGTCCCCGAAAATGCCGCACTCACGCGCCCCTATTTCTCACGTCCCGATCTGGAGCAATCCTTCTACGACATTTCCGACGCCAGCCAACTGAACATGCCCATGACCAACTATCCGCTAGCCGGTTGGGCGGAGTGGACTTACGAAGGCGTGCCCATTCGCCTGGCCCGCTATGTGCAAACAGTAAAGCGCGTCACCGGCCTGGGCACCGTCATGGAGCCACTCGTCGTCGGTCCCGCTATCGGTGTGCAAATATCGCCACGCTTCGGCGTCGTGCCGCTCGATGCAAAATCCTTCTCAGTGAAGACAGTCATTCACAGCAACGTGAAGGGACCTGCTTCCGGCGCCGTTCGTTTGGAACTGCCCACGGGTTGGAGCTCACAGCCCGCGTCGGCTTCCTTCGCAACGCAGGTGGAAGGGGAAGATCGAACACTTACTTTCGAAATCACTCCCACCGGGCTCAGCGAAAAAACATACCCCATCACCGCCGTGGCCGAGTACGCCGGCAAGCAGTTCCGCGAAGGCTACGAGACCACCGGCTACCCCGGCCTGCTGCGGCCCATTGCCCTCTATCGGCCCTCCACTTATAAAACCACCGGCGTGAATGTGAAGATCGCGCCGGGCCTGAAAATCGGCTACATCATGGGCAGCGGCGACGACGTTCCCGAGTCGCTCGCGCACTTGGGCCTTCACGTGGAGTTTCTCGCCGCCCCCGATCTGGCCAATGGCGATCTCGCAAAGTACGATGTGATCCTGCTGGGCGTGCGCGCCTATGCCGCCCGCGCGGAACTGGCTACCTACAACAATCGCCTGCTCGAGTACGTGAAAAACGGCGGCGTCGCCATCGTCCAATACAACACGCCCGAATTCGATCGCAATTTCGGACCCTACCCCTACGTCATGGGAAACAATCCCGAAGAGGTCACCGACGAAGCCTCGAAGATCACCATCCTCGCTCCCGCGAACCCCATCTTTAACTGGCCCAACCGCATCACCGAGAAAGATTTCGAAGGTTGGGTGGAAGAGCGCGGATCGAAGTGGATGAAATCGTGGGACGCTCAATACGAAGCGCTGCTCGAAACGCACGATAAGGATCAGGAGCCGCAGAAAGGCGGCTTGCTCTATGCAAAATATGGCAAAGGGTTTTACATCTATAACGCCTATGCGTTTTACCGGCAGCTTCCCGAAGGCGTGCCCGGCGCATACCGGCTGTTTGCCAACATGCTGAGCCTGCCAAAAAATCCGCAGATCAAATAGCGGATGGCGGGTTCAGGTTCTCCGCCCAAATTAGTTCGCGGCATTGGCTTGCTGGGGGCCACCTCCGCCAACATGCTGAACATGATTGGCGTGGGGCCATTCCTCACCATCCCGCTCATCATCGCCAGCATGAACGGCCCACAGGCCATGCTGGGTTGGATCCTGGGCGCGGCCGTTGCCATTTGCGATGGCCTGGTCTGGGCAGAACTCGGCGCCGCCATGCCCGATGCCGGCGGCCCTTACCGTTACCTCTATGAAGCCTTCGGGCCGCATAGTTTCGGGCGCTTGATGCGCTACTTGTTTCTGTGGGAGACCGTAGCCGTCGCGCCGCTCAGCATCGCGTCGGGCGCTGTCGGCTTCGCCCAATACACAAAATATCTTTGGCCCACCATCAGCCCGATTGCCGAAAAATCCATCGCCATCGGCGTCTGCGTATTCGCGACGGCGCTTCTCTATCGCGGCATCATCAACGTCGGCAAGCTGTCCATCGTGCTATGGCTGGTCGTGCTAGGCACAGTCGCGTGGATCACGTTATCGGGCCTCGCAAACTTCAACTCCGCCCGCGTGTTTACGTTTCCCCCCGGTGCCTTCCAACTCAACAGCGGCTTCTTCTTCGGCCTGGGCGCGGCCACTCTCATCGCCATGTACGATTTCGGCGGCTACAACAACGTCTGCTTCTTCGCGGGCGAAGTGAAAGATCCATCCCGCACGGTCCCACGCTCTATCCTTTTCTCCGTCATCAGCGTTGCCGCGGTCTATCTGATCATGAACACCACCATCCTCAGCGTCATCCCCTGGCAGGAGGCCGCGAAATCTCAAACCATCGTGTCCACGTTCATTCAGCGCCTCTATGGCAATGGCGCCGCGCGAGTGGTCACCGTGCTTATCCTCTGGACGGCCTTCGGTTCGGTCTTCGCGCTGATGCTCGGCTATTCGCGCGTCCCCTTCGCGGCCGCTGCCGAAGGCAACTTCTTTTCCGCATTCGCGCGCCTCCATCCCACCAAAAACTTCCCCACCTTCTCGCTGCTCTTCATGGGCCTCACTTCAGCCATCGCGTGCTTTCTGGATCTCGAATCTCTCGTCAAATCGCTCATCGTGATCCAGATCATGATCCAATCGCTCGCGCAAGTCGTCGCGGTAACGCTGATTCGCAAGTACAGGAAAGACATCGCGCGCCCCTTCTCCATGTGGGCTTACCCCCTCAGCAGCATCGTCGCGTTCGCCGGCTGGTTTTACATCCTGCTCGCCAGCGGCTGGCAATATATTCTGGCGGGCACTGCACTCACACTCGCAGGTATCGGAACATATCTGTGGAGATCGAAATTGCGGAGAGAATGGCCATACGCATCGTAGTGGCGGGTGAAATTTTCATCGATCAGGTGCTCTCAGGCTTCGCTGCCTGGCCCGCACCCGGCGAGGAAATCTTCGCCACCACCATGGTCAAGGAATTGGGCGGCGGCGCGCCGCACACAGCCGCCGGCTTGCACAGGCTCGGGTGGAATGTCGCGCTGGCCGGGCCCGTCGGTGCTGCCGATGCCGCGTGGGTAAAAGCGCGCATGCTTGAGCTTGGCCTGGACACCATCTATCTCACCGAAGTGCCAAGCGAACCCACGGGCACCACAATCGCCGTCTCGCTGCCGGATGACCGCACCTTCTTCTCCTACAGCGGCGCCAACAAATTCCTGCCTCCCCTCCTCGAAGCCCTGCCCACTGCCAGCCACATCCATCTGGCTTGCACATGCGAACCAGCGCTGCTCCGCCACCTCGCCACCGGCACCGCAACCATCTCTCTCGACGCCGGCTGGAATCCCGATTGGCTGCGCTCGCCGCAGACTCTCGAAGCGCTCAGCTCCCTCACCTGGTTTCTTCCGAACGAACGCGAAGCCGCCTGCATCACCGGCGAAACCGAGCCTCACGCGATGCTGCAAAAATTTCACGAACTAAAAATTCCCACCGTCATCAAGCTGGGCGCTCTCGGCTCCACTCTCATGACCGGCGACGGCGCCATCGTCTCAGCGCCGCCGTTTCCTGTCGCCGCCATAGACACCACCGGCGCAGGCGATAATTTCAATGCAGGCTTCTTGGACGCGTGGCTGCGTGGCGAACCGCCACTGCAGTGCCTGCGCAAAGGCAATTATCTGGGGGCGCTCTCCACGCGCGCCATGGGCGGCATGAACGGTTTCCCCACACAAAAGGAGTTACAAATTTGGGCATAAAAATAACGCTCATCGGCGGTGGCGGCGTGCGCACGCCGCTCCTCATTCATGGCCTCGCCGATTCCGGCCTCCCCATTGATGAGTTAGTCCTCTACGATCCCGATGCAACGCGCGCCAACTCCATGGCTTCACTTGGCCGCCTGCTCGCGCCCTTTCCCATAGCACCCAGCGCGCATCTCGAACCGTCCGTCGAAGGCGCGAATTACATCCTCTCCTCCATCCGCGTCGGCGGCATCGCAGCCCGCGCGCGCGATGAACGGCTCGCCATCGAACACGGCTTTGCCGGCCAGGAAACAACCGGCCCCGGCGGTGCGGCCATGGCCCTGCGCACCGTGCCAGTGGTTCTCAAACAGGTCCGCATCATTGAAAAGCTCGCACCCGAAGCCTGGTACATCAGCTTCACCAACCCCGCCGGTCTCATCGCACAAGCCATCGCCGCTCACACCAACATCCGCGCCATCGGTATCTGCGACACGCCCTCGGAATTGTTCCATCGCATCGCAGCAGCGGTGGGCGGGCCGGTCGAGTGCGATTACGCCGGCCTCAACCATCTCGGTTGGGTCCGCCGCGTCCTTCATCAAGGCGCCGATATCATGCCTTGTCTACTCAACGACGAATCGCTCCTGCGCGGCCTCTACTCCGCCGAACTCTTCGACCCCGCTCTCATCCGTACCCTCGGCCTCATCCCCACCGAATATCTGTTCTTCTATTACGCCCAGCAGCGCGCCCTCAAAAATCAACTCCGTTCCGGCTCCACGCGCGGCACCGAAATTGAAAAGTTGAATCGCGATCTCTTCACATCTCTCGCCGCCGCCCCCGCCGAAGCGCTCAACATCTACCGCTCCTATCTCATGCGCCGCAACGCTTCATACATGAAGCTCGAAGCCGAATCCGGCTCCGCCTTCACTCCCTACACTGAACAGCCCGACCCCTTCGCCGCCGCCACCGGTTACCATCGCATCGCCGTCGAAGTGCTGCAAGGGCTCAACTCCGACGTGCCCCGCACCTTAGTGCTCAACGTCCCTAACCACGGCAGCATCCCTGAACTTGCCCCCGAAGCTGTGGTGGAAGTGCCTTGCAGTCTCACTCGCTCGGGCCCCGTTCCCCAAGCCGTCGGCCCGCTTCCCGAATCGGTACGCGGCCTTGTCCTCGCAGTCAAGAGTTACGAACATACCCTCATCGAAGCCGCTGTCAACAAGTCGCTCCCGCTCGCCCAACTCGCGCTCATGGAAAATCCCATCATCTCCGAATGGGAGCCCGCCGGCCGCTTCCTCAGCGCTCTCATCGCCAGCGATCCAGACCTGCAATACCTTGTCCCTTCTCGTCACGTAACCTGAAGCAGATGAACCACGGACCCCATCGCATTCACCTGCTCTCCACCGGCGGCACCATGGAAAAGGTCTATTCCGAACAGACCGGCTCCGTCGTCAATGACGAAAGCAAGATCGATCGTTACCTCGCGCGTCTACGTCTGCCCGCAACGGAAGTGCTGGTGACTAACCTGATGAATAAGGACAGCCTCGATATGACCGTTGCCGATCGCCAACTTGTCCTGCAAGCCATCCTTCAGCGCTCCTCACCGCCCGCGCCCATCGTCATCTCGCACGGCACCGACACCATGGTGGAAACAGGCCTCTTCCTGCAGCCCCGCCTCCCTCATCTCACCGTGCCCATCATCCTCACCGGTGCCATGACGCCGCTTGGCTTCGAAGGCACTGACGGCCTCCAGAATTTGACGGAGAGTCTGCTCGCCGCACGCCTGCTGGGCCCCGGCATCTACGTCGTCATGCATAACGAAGTCTTCCCCGTGGACCATG
>Ga0123338_10004128_pt1 | contig 12798 bp, 15 predicted proteins | sample grotaG_FD_89793 | JGI IMG/M metagenome (GOLD analysis project Ga0123338, IMG submission 89793) | Glacier valley bacterial and archeal communities from Borup Fiord, Nunavut, Canada, to study Microbial Dark Matter (Phase II) -... | ecosystem: Environmental > Aquatic > Freshwater > Ice > Glacier ... | reverse complement strand
GCTGCGATACCGTGATCCAGGGGCGGCGACCGATTGGCTTGAGCAAGCATTTCAGTTTCAGCGGCATTTAATCAGTGTGGTGTCGATATGTCAGAACTCAAAGTCCGCCGTGACCCGCCACGCCGCTTCCTCGGCCTGGCCGGAGTGATCCATCGCGATGATGTAGCTGAGAGGATGGGCGAGCTGGTCGCCCACTTTTCCGAAGTTTCAACCGGTGTGCCTCACCTCGGCCGGCAAGTAGCCTTGTACCATCCGCAAGGAAGCGATCCTTTCGGTCCGGATGGCGAGCCCTGCTGGTTAGGCCGCGAGCTGACCGCCACGTCCGACGCGCCCCCGGGATTGCAGCTCAATTGGATACCGGGCGGCGACGTCGCGGTGCTCGTGCACGAAGGACCTCACGAGAAAATGCTGGAGACTCACTTTGCTCTGCACGGGATGGTCCAGGCTCTCGGTCGCAAGCTCGTCGGCCCGAACTGGGAAATTTACGTCAGTATGTCCGATGATCCGAACCAGCTCAGAACAGAAGTCTGCTACCTTCTTGAGAGCGCGTAAAAGCGAGGCCTCGCTCGTACCCCGGTTCGCGCTCACCGCACGCGGCGCGTCCTGATGATGATATAGGCTGACGTCCATCATCACGCGACGCTATCGCCGGGATGACGACCCGGCGATATTCGCCTAGACGACCGCCATGTCCGACACGCTGACCATCGCCCTTCACCAGTCGAACGCCAGCGTCGGCGACCTGCGCGGCAACGCCGATGCGGTGCTCGCGGCGCGGGCGGCGGCGGGCGGGGCCGACCTGCTCGTCACGCCGGAGCTGTCGCTGATCGGCTATCCGGCCGAAGATCTCGTGCTCAAGCCCGCCGCGGTCGCCGCGTGCGCGGCGGAGCTCGAGCGGCTGGCGGCGGCGACGGCGGACGGCGGGCCGGGGCTGCTCGTCGGGTTGCCGTGGGCCGAGGGTGGCAAGCTGTACAACGCGTGCGCCGTGCTCGACGGCGGGCGGGTGACCGGCATCACGCGTAAGCACGACCTGCCGAACTACGGCACCTTCGACGAGAAGCGCGTCTTCGCCAGCGCCCCGCTGCCGGGGCCGATGGCGTTCCGTGGGGTGCGGCTCGGAGTGCCGATCTGCGAGGACATCTGGACGCCCGAGGTCACCGAATGCCTCGCCGAGACGGGGGCGGAGCTGCTGCTAGTGCCCAACGGCAGCCCCTTCGAGGTCGGCAAGGACGATCGGCGCTTATCGCTGAGCGTGAGCCGCGTCGTCGAGACCGGTCTGCCGCTCGCCTACCTCAACCGCGTCGGCGGGCAGGACGAACTGGTGTTCGACGGCGCGAGCTTCGTGTTGAACGCCGACCGTAGCCTCGCGTGGCAACTGCCCGACTGGGACGAGGCGCTGGTCACGACCCGCTGGACGCGCGGCGCGAACGGCTGGACTTGCGCGCCGGGCACGCTGAGTGTTCTCGACGACGACCCCGCCGACACCTATCACGCGATGGTCATCGGCCTGCGCGATTATGTGCGCCGCAACCGCTTTCCCGGCGTCGTCCTCGGCCTGTCGGGCGGTATCGACAGCGCACTGTCGGCGGCGGTCGCGGTCGATGCGCTCGGCGCGGACCGCGTGTGGTGCGTGATGCTGCCGTCGCGCTTCACCGGCGGCGAGAGCCTCGAGGACGCCGCCGAGTGCGCGCGGCTGCTCGGGTGCCGGCTCGACACCGTGGGAATCGCGCCGGCGATGACCGCCTTCGATGCCATGCTCGCGCCCGTGTTCGAAGGCCGGTCGCCTGACATCGCCGAGGAGAACATCCAGTCGCGGATCCGCGGGTTGACGCTGATGGCGATCAGCAACAAGTTCGGGCCGATGCTGCTGACGACCGGTAACAAGAGCGAGATGTCGACCGGCTATGCGACGATCTACGGCGATATGGCGGGCGGGTTTTCGGTGCTGAAGGACGTCTACAAAACGACGGTGTTTCGCCTGTGCGAGTGGCGCAACGCGCACCGCCCGCGGCTTGGGCTGGGACCGGAGGGCCCGGTCATGCCCCAGCGAGTTATCGACAAGCCACCGACCGCCGAGCTGCGCGACAACCAGCGCGATGACGACAGCCTGCCGCCGTATGACCTGCTCGACCGGATCCTCGCCGGGCTCGTCGAGGAGGAGCGGTCCGCAAGTGACCTCGTCGCGGCAGGCTTCGACGCCGCGACCGTCGCCCGGATCGAGCGCCTGCTCTACATCGCCGAGTATAAGCGCCGCCAGGCCCCGCCGGGCGTCAAGATCGGCCGCCGCAACTTCGGCCGCGACCGGCGCTACCCGATCACCAACGCTTTCCGGACGGCGTGAGCGTCACCCGCTTCGCGCCGTCGCCGACCGGGAGCCTTCACGCCGGCAACATCCGCACCGCGCTCGTCAACTGGCTGTTCGCGCGGGCAACGGGCGGGACGTTCGTCCTGCGCCTCGACGATACCGATGCGGCGCGGTCGTCGGATGCGGCGGCGCAGGGGATCCGCGACGACCTCGCATGGCTCGGGCTGACACCCGACGCCGAGGTGCGGCAGTCGGACCACTCTGCGCGCTACGAGGCGGCGCTCGCGCGGCTGGCAACGAGCGGCAGGGCATATCGCGCCTACGAAACCCCCGAACAGCTCGACCTCAAGCGGCGTTTGCAGGCGGCACAGGGTCGGCCGCCGGTGTACGACCGAGCCGCGCTGGCGCTGACCGACGCCCACCATGCGGCTTTCGCGGCGCAGGGGGTTCGCCCCCATTGGCGATTTCTGCTCGACACCGACGGGCCGGTCGCGTGGCACGATCTCGTGCGCGGCGGGTGCCGTGTCGACCCAGCATCGCTGAGCGACCCCGTACTCCGCCGCGCCGACGGCACGTGGTTGTACATGCTGCCGTCGGTGGTCGATGACGCCGACCTCGGCGTCACTACGATCATCCGCGGCGAGGACCACGTCACCAATTCGGGCGTGCAACTGCAGATGTTCGCCGCGCTGAACGCGGCTCCGCCGGCGCTTGCTCACCTGCCGCTGCTAGCCGGGACCGATGCGGCGCTGTCGAAGCGGCTCGGGTCGGACGGGGTTGCAGCGTGGCGGGCGGACGGCATCGAGCCGGCCGCGGTGCGCGCCTTCCTCGCGCGGCTCGGGACAAGCGATCCGATTGAGCCCGCCGACGACGCAACGCTGATCGCGGGCTTCGACTTCGCCGCGTTCGGCCGCGCGACGGTGCGCTTCGACCCCGGCGAGCTGGCGGCGCTGAGTGCCCGGATCGTCCACGCGCTGACGTTTGCCGCCGTCGCCGACCGTCTCCCGGCCGGCATGACCGCGCCGGCATGGGCGGCGGTGCGCGGCAACTGCGCGGCCGTCGCGGATGCCGCAAGATGGTGGGCGGCGATCACCGGGCCGGTCGCACCGACCACCGACGTGGCGGATGACGGCTTGCTGCGCGTGGCACGCGAGACACTCGCGGATCTCGGCTGGAGCGACCAAGTTTGGACGGAGTGGACCGCCGTGCTCAGAATCGCGACCGGCCGCAAGGGCCGAACGCTGTTCATGCCGCTGCGCCGTGCACTCACCGGCCACGACCACGGGCCCGAGATGGCGGCGCTGCTGCCGCTGATCGGTCGTGACGCCGCGCTCGCCCGGCTGGACGCGGCGCGGGTGGCAGCGGCGACGGGCGCGGACTATATCGACGGCTGACCACGGAGGTGCCGATGTCGTCGCTTGTTGTCCAGCTTCGCAGCCTGCCGCGCTCGCGGCTGATCATCGGCGGGCTCGCGCTGCTTATGACGGTGCTGATCGTGACTGCGTTCCTGCTCGAGTCGCGCTGGGGCTATACCGGGCGGATCGTGCCGGTCGTGTTCGTGCAGAGCTGGCCGGCCGACCGCAGCGACGCCGATCTCGCCGCCGACCGCGCGGCCGAGGTTGCCCATGCGCGTACCGACGCCGCACAGTCGCGAACGTATATCGCGACGCTGCGCGGCGCGGCGCGGACCAAGGCGCAGGCGCAGTACGACGCCTATATTATTGCTCAGCCCAAGGCGCTGCAGCCCGAGGGGTTCGTCGCGCCCAAGGCCAAGTGACCGACGACGCGCGCTGGCTGGGCGCGGCGCTCGCGCTTGCCGAACGCGGGATCGGCCGGACCGGGCCGAACCCGAGCGTCGGCTGCGTCGTCGTTCACGACGGCCGCGTCGCCGGGCGCGGCTGGACTCAGCCGGGCGGCCGCCCCCATGCCGAAATGGTCGCGCTCGACGAAGCCGGCGACCGAGCACGCGGTGCCGTCGCCTACGTCACGCTCGAACCGTGCGCGCATGCGTCCGCGCGCGGTCCGGCGTGCGCCGACCGCCTCATCGCCGCAGGAGTCGCGCGCGTGGTCGCGTGCGGGCCCGATCCAGACCCGCGCACGGCCGGGCAGGGGTTCGCGCGGCTGCGCGCGGCCGGCATCGCGGTCGTCGCGGACAGCCGCCGTGTCGAGGCCGAGCGCGTGAACGCCGGCTTTTTCACCCGCCAGCGCACCGGCCGGCCGCACGTCACGCTGAAGCTCGCGATGTCGCTCGACGGGTGCATCGCGCTTGCCGACGGGACCAGCCGCTGGATCACCGGCGAGCGGGCCCGCGCGCATGCCCATCTCGAGCGTGCGCGATGTGACGTGATCGTCATCGGGGCCGGAACGCTCGTTGCCGACGACCCGGCGCTCGACGTGCGGCTCGAAGGGCTCGCCGACTGCGCCCCGCGGCGGGCGGTGCTGAGCCGGTCGCTGGTCGCGATCCCGCCAACGGCGCGTATCGGCGCGGCGACGCTGCTCCGCGGCCTTCACGATCTCGACGCCGATCCGTCGGTGCTGACGGTGCTCGTCGAGGGCGGGGCGGGCATCGCGACCGCGCTGCTCGCCGGCGACCGCGTCGACCGGCTGTTGGTCTACCGGACGCCCGTCGTCCTTGGCGGACGGCGTGCCGTCGGCGATCTTGGGCTTCACGACCTCGCCGCGGCGCATGGCCGCTGGCGACGGTCTGCCACGCGCGACCTCGGACCCGATCGGGTTGAGGAGTATGACCGGTTCCGATAGAGAGCAATCATGTTCACCGGCATTATCACCGACATCGGCATGGTCACGAAGGTCGAGCAGCAGGCCGATCTACGGGTGACGATCGAGACCGGCTACGACCCGTCATCGATTGCGCTTGGCGCATCGATCGCCTGTTCGGGGGTCTGTTTAACGGTCGTCGACAAGGGATCGAACGCGCGCTGGTTTGCCGTCGACGTCAGTAACGAGACGCTGCGCCATAGCGCGGCCGCGCAGTGGACGGTTGGCGCGCGGCTCAACCTCGAACGCGCACTCAAGGTCGGCGACGAGCTTGGCGGACACATCGTCACCGGCCATGTCGATGCTGTCGGACATGTCGTCGCCGTCGAGGGCGAGGGCGGGTCACTCAAGCTCACGATCGACGCGCCGGCGTCGATCGCGCCGTACATCGCCGCGAAGGGTTCGGTCGGACTGTCGGGCGTCTCGCTGACCGTGAACGGCGTTGCTGCCGGTCCCGACGGTGGGGTGCGTTTCGACCTCAACATCATACCCCACACCGCCGAGTGGACAACCCTGGCTAGATTGACGTCCGGCGACGAGGTCAACCTCGAGATCGACATTCTTGCACGTTACCTTGGCCGAATGCGGGAAGTCTTGACATCGTGATGTGATCGTAGCTTTGTGAAGCACACTGGAGTGTGTGGCTATGACGATGTCGGCGACAACAATCGAAAAGCTGCGGAGGCTCGTTGCGGAGAACGGTGAGGCGCGGTCGTATGTCGCCCGCGCCGCCGGACTCCACGCCAATTCGCTCCGCAACCTCGACGATCCCGACTGGAATCCGACCAGCGACACGCTGCGCAAGCTTGACACCTATTTGACGCGCCGCAGCGCCCCGCGAGCGCTGGTGCCGATCGAGGAAATCATCGAAGAGGCCAAGAACGGCCGCATGTTCATCCTCGTTGACGATGAGGACCGCGAAAACGAGGGCGACCTGATCGTTCCCGCGCAGATGGCGACGCCGGCGGCGATCAACTTCATGGCCAAGCACGGGCGCGGACTGATCTGCCTCACGCTCGCCGCCGACCGCGTGCGGGCGCTCGGGTTGCCGCTGATGGCGCGCCACAACGGCACCCGTCACGAGACCGCTTTCACCGTCTCGATCGAGGCGAAGGACGGCGTTACGACCGGCATCAGCGCCGCCGACCGCGCGCGCACCGTCGCGGTTGCGATCGACGCCGGTAAGGACGCCAGCCACATCGTCACGCCCGGCCACGTCTTCCCGCTCGTCGCGCGCGACGGCGGCGTGCTGGTCCGCGCCGGGCACACGGAAGCGGCCGTCGACGTGTCGCGGCTCGCGGGGCTCAATCCGTCGGGGGTGATCTGCGAGATCATGAACGACGACGGGACGATGGCCCGGCTCGACGATCTGCTCGGCTTCGCGGCCGAGCACGACCTCAAGATCGGCACGATCCGCGATCTGATCGCGTACCGGATGCGCCACGACAATCTGGTGAAGTGCGTCGCCGAGATGCAGCTCGACAGCCGCCACGGCGGGCGCTGGATTGCGAAGACTTATGCGAACACCGCCGAATACGGCGAGCACATGGTGCTGCAGAAGGGCCACGTCGTGCCGGGCCAGCCGACGCTCGTGCGGATGCATACGATGAGCATGTTCCACGACCTGTTCGCCGAGGACGATGATCGCTCGGGTCAGCTCCAGCGCGCCATGGACATCATCGGGGAGGCGGGGGCGGGGATCGTCGTGGTCCTGCGCGATGGAGCGCCGACGGCGATCAGTACGCAGATGCGCGCGCGCGGCGACGGGGAGCAAGTGGTGCCGTTGCGCGACTATGGGATCGGCGCGCAGATCCTCGTCGACCTCGGCGTAAGCGACATGATCCTTTTGACCAACGCGCACCGCACCATCGTCGGCCTGACCGGCTACGGCTTGACCGTCGTCGGCGAGCGGCCGATCCCCGGCGCGACCGACTGAAGGACCGACCATGCCCCATCTGCTGATCGTCGAGGCGCGCTTCTACACCGACCTCGCCGACGCCCTGCTCGACGGTGCGCAGCACGCGCTCGACGCGGCGGGCGCGACGCACGAGGTCGTCGCGGTGCCCGGCGCGCTCGAAATCCCCGGCACGATCGGGCTCGCGGCCGACCGGTTCGACGGCTTCGTCGCGCTCGGCACCGTAATCCGCGGCGAGACGTATCACTTCGAGGTCGTCGCTTCGGAGAGCGCGCGCGGTCTGATGGCGCTGACACTCGACGGGCTGGCGATCGGCAACGGCATCCTGACGGTCGAGAATGAGGCGCAGGCCTGGAGCCGCGCCCGCCGCACTGACAAGGACAAGGGCGGCGAGGCGGCGAAGGCGACGCTGGCGATGATCGACATGCGGAAGCGGTTCGCGGCGTAGGGGCGATCACCAGCGCCGCCGAGCCGGCGGCGTGCTCCCCGATTAGCAACGCCGCGATCGCAGGCTCTTGCGGACGGTCACGGCTCGGCTCAATCAGTCGGGCATGATCCTCACTCTGATTGCCCTGGCGCTGGCCGCGCCGCCTGCGACCGTCGTCGAGCCGGCCATCGTTCCCACGATACCGCCCGCGGTGATCGACAATTCGCTCGAGGTCGCGGGTGATCCGCTGGCGGCCGAGCAGGTCCGAACGCGGATGTTCATTGCGGTCGACGTCAACGGGCAGGGGCCGTTCCGCTTTCTCGTCGATTCGGGGGCCGACCGCTCGGTGGTCGGGTCGGCGCTCGCCGCACAGCTGGCGTTGCCGGTCGGCCGCGCCGTCAGACTGCAGGGCATGGCTGGCACGGCGCGCGTCGCGACGGTGCGCATCGACAGCTTGAAGCTCGGCACGAGTACGATGACCGGGATCGCCGCCCCCGCGCTTCCCGAGCGCTACCTCGGCGCGCAGGGCATCGTCGGTATCGATGCGCTCGCCGATCAGCGGCTGATGTTCGACTTCGACCGGAAGACGATCACCGTCCAGGACGCGCGCCGCCCGGAGGCGGTCGGTGGCGGCGATGAGATCGTCGTCCTCGCGCGGCGGCGCAACGGACAGTTGATTCTGACGGCCGCAAGTGTCGGCGGCGTGCCGATCTATGCCGTGATCGACACTGGATCGGAGGTGACGATGGGCAACCTTGCGCTCCAGGCACGGCTGTTTTCGCGGGCACGGCCGCCGAGGCCGATCGTCTTGACCAGCGTCACCGGGCAGACGCTGACGGCGAACCTGTCGACGCTGTCGTCGATCCGCATCGGCGGGGTCGATATCGGCAATGTCGCGGTCGCCTTCGCCGACGCGCCGCCATTTCGGCTGTTCGGCCTCGAGAAGCAGCCGGCGATGCTGATCGGCACCGATGTGCTCGAGGCGTTCCGCCGTGTCGCGCTCGACTTCCGGGGGCGACGCGTTCGCTTCACGCTGCGGCGTTGATGGTGGGCATCGCCGGCCCGGCGTGACACCGCGCAACCGCCCCGCTACACCCCCTGTATGGCACAGACCAAGACGAAGAAGCCGCGCGTCGGCAATGCGCGGTCGGCGGCGCGGCTGGCCGCGGTCCAGGCGCTCTACCAGCGCGAGATGGCGGGTGGCAGCGTTCCGGGCCTGCTCCACGAGTTCCACCGTCACCGGCTGGGCGCGACGATCGAGGACGAGCAGTATCGCCCGGCCGACGAAGCCTTCTTCGACGACATCGTCGCCGGGGTCGCGGCGCGCGGCAGCGAGATCGACGCGCTTATCACCGCCAACCTTGCGGCCGGCTGGGCGCTCGACCGGCTCGACCGGCCTTTGCGCGGGCTGCTGCGCGCCGGCGTCTACGAGCTGATCGCACGGCCCGACGTGCCGACCGCGGCGGTTATCGACGAGTATCTCGACGTCGCCCACGCCTTCTACGACGCGCGCGAGACGGGCTTCGTCAACGGCCTGCTCGATGCGGTCGCGCGGACCGCGCGGGGCTGACCGTGCGCGAGCGCGACCTGATCGCGCACCATCTTGCCCCGCTCGCGACTTCAGCCGCCGCGCGCGGGCTGACCGACGACGCGGCGGTGTGGGCACCGCCGCTCGGGCGCGAGCTCGTGATGACGCACGACGTGCTCGCCGCCGGGGTCCACTACCTCGCCGATGACCCGCCGGGCGACGTCGCGTGGAAGCTGCTTGCGGTGAACCTTTCGGACCTCGCGGCGATGGGCGCGACACCCGCTGGCGTGCTGCTCGGCCTCGGCCTGAGCGCGGCGGAGGACGACGGCTGGCTCGCCGCGTTTAGCGCCGGGCTGGCGCGCGGCCTCGACCGGTGGCGCGTCGCGCTGTGGGGCGGCGACACCGTGCGCGGGCTCGCCGCGGCGGTCCTCGGGCTGACTGCGGTCGGAACGGTAGAGCCGGGAACCGCCCTTGCGCGCACCGGCGCGCGCGCCGGCGACGGGCTGTGGGTCAGCGGGACGATCGGCGACGCGGGTCTGGGGCTGGCAATCGCCCGCGGGGCAGCACCGTTCGACACCGCCCTGCTCGGCCGCCTCCGCCGGCCCGAGCCGCGGCTGCGACTGGGGCGCTTGCTCGTCGGAGTAGCGAGTGCGGCGATGGACGTGTCCGACGGGCTGCTGATCGATGCCCAGCGGTTGGCCGCGGCGAGCGGGGTTGCCATGACCGTCGAATTGGACCGGATACCGGTGTCGCCGGCGGCTGCGGCGCGGACCCCGCGCGACGACGACGGACTCGTGTCGCTCGCTACCGCCGGCGACGATTACGAGCTGCTGTTCACCCTGCCCCCGGATGCAAAGGGTCCGGCGGGAACCACTCGGGTCGGGACGGTCGCGGCGGGTACGGGCCTGACGGTGCGCGGGGTGACCGGCGCTCTCCTTACGCTTGACCGGCTAGGCTTCGAGCACTGATCACTTCGGGCCGTCGCGCCCGGTCTTCGTGCCGCCGGCGGAGTCGTTCGTCTGCGTCCCCGAGCCGAGCGCGCCGACTCCGCCGAAGATATCCTCGAGCAGTCCCTGGGTGCGCCCGAGCGTCGGCGTGGTGTCGCGTACCGGATGCACGTCGGCGACCTGCTCGAGCCCGCGTGTCTCGACCTTTGTAACGGTGCCCTTGGCATCGAAGCTGATCTTGACGATCGACTGGCTGACCGCCTTGGGCTGGAGGAAGGCGATCTGGCGGGTGTTGCGAGAGACGTAATACCACGCGTTCGGATCGAACTCGGCAGCGAAGGTCGGGCGGCCGAGGGTCTTTTCGACCGAGTTCTTGTTGTCCACGCCGGGCTGAACCGAAGCGAGCAGCGGCGCGTCGACGATGTAACCCTGGTTCGAGCGGATCGTCGAGCAGCCGGTGACGGCGAGCAGGACGGCGGGCACGACGGCGAGGACGGCAACGGCACGCATGGCGACACTCCACGACGCCGCGGCACGTTGCGCCGGGCGGACTTCGCCGCAATATGCGCTAACCCCGACGCCGACAAGGCTTGCCCCAATGTCCCTCCTCGCTCGACTGCTCCGCACCGACCGCGCTCCGCCGTCCGGCGACACGCTGTACCGCGCCATTGTCATCGCCGCGCGCCGCCCCGACTGGTATCTGGCCGGGGCGGTTCCCGACACCGTCGACGGGCGTTTCGACGTCGTCGCACTGGTGCTCGCGCTGGTGCTGATCCGGCTCGAAGCCGAAGGCGACGGCGCGCGGCAGTTCTCCGCCGACGTGACCGAGCGCTTCATCGCCGATATGGACGGCTCGCTGCGCGAGCTCGGCATCGGCGATCCGACCGTCGGCAAGCAGGTCGGGCACATGGTGTCGGCGCTCGGCGGGCGGCTCGGGGCTTATCGCGACGCGCTCGCCGGACGCGAGGAGCTGAACGCGGCGCTCGAGCGCAACCTGTACCGCGGCGCGGTGGTCGAGCCCGCGGCGGTTGACTGGGCGGCGCGCGAGGTGCGGGCGCTCGCGGCACGGATCGACGCCGCCCCTGGACCCGACCTGCGCGACGGCCGCTGGTGACGACCGAACTGTCGCGCATTGTCCGCATCGACGGGATCGGGGCGGCACCCCGTCGTGAGGTGATCGCGGCGACTCCGGCCGAATGTGCGGCGCTCGCCGCGCGTTTCGACCTGCAGGCGCTCGACCGGTTGACGGCCGACCTGACCGTCGTGCGGGACGTTCGCGGCGTCGCCGTCGCAGGCCGGTTGAGCGCGGCGGGCGCGCAGGCGTGCGTGGTCTCGGCCGAGCCGGTGCCGTTCCTCCTCGACGAGGCGGTCGATCTCGTGTTCAGCGACGCCGCGGTCGGCGAGGCCGCCGAGATCGAGCTCGAGGACGTCGACCTCGACGTCCTGCCCCTCGACGGCGATGCGCTCGACCTCGGCGAGGCGGTCGCACAGTCGCTCGGCCTTGCGCTCGACCCGTATCCGCGTGCGCCCGACGACGTGCGTGCTGCGGCGGCACGCTTCGTCGTCTCGGAGGCGGAAGCAACCGCAGCGGCGGAAGCCGGGCGCGCGAACCCGTTTGCCGTGCTCCGCCCGCGCGGCTAGAGCGCGGCGATGCCCGCCTTCACCCTCGCCGATATCATGACCCCCGGCGGCCTCGCCGCGCTCGGCCAGGTCATCATGATCGACCTGATGCTTGCCGGCGACAACGTCGTCATCCTCGGCACGCTCGCCGCCGGATTGCCTCCGGCCGCGCGCAAGCGCGTGCTGACGATCGGCGTCGGGCTCGCACTCGTGTTCCTGATCGGGTTCGCGCTGCTCGCCACGCGGCTGCTGCAGGTGGTTGGGCTGACGCTCGCGGGCGGGCTCCTGCTGCTCTGGGTCGGGTGGAAACTGTTTCGCGAGCTGCGCCGCGGCCAAACCGGGCATGCGCCGGTCGATGCCCCGGCCAAGCCCGCCAAGACGGTCGCGCAGGCGGTGTTTCAGGTCGCGATCGCCGACCTGTCGATGAGCCTCGACAACGTGTTGGCTGTGGCTGGAGCGGCGCGCGACCACCCGACGGTGCTGTTCGTCGGCCTCGCGTTGTCGGTGACGCTGATGGCGGTCGCGGCGAGCTACATCGCGCGGATCATCGAGCGCTACCGCTGGATCGCCTATGTCGGGCTTGCCGTGATCGTCTTTGTCGCCGGCAAGATGATCGTCGACGGCACCCACCAGGTGATGCCGCACGTCGCGCCGCTGTTCGGCTAATCCATCAATTTGCGGGTGAGATAGGTCATCGTCAGCGCGGTCGTGTGCGCGGCTTGCTTGAGGTCGGCTCCCGCACCGTGGCCGCCCTCGGTGTTCTCGTAATAAAAGAATTTGTAGCCGAGCTCCTCGAGCCGCGCGGCGAACTTGCGCGCGTGCTGCGGCCCGACGCGGTCGTCTTTCGTTGTCGTGAAGATGAACGGCTCGGGATAGGTGACCCCGGCGCGAAGCTGCTGGTACGGCGAGGTTTTCTCCCAGAACGCCATGACGGCGGGGTCGGCGTCGACGTCGCCGTATTCGCCTGCCCACGACGCGCCTGCGGCGATCTTGCCGATGCGGATCATGTCGAGCAGCGGCACGTCGATGACAACCGCCTGCCATAGCTCGGGATGCTGCGTGAACTGGACGCCCATCAGCAGCCCGCCGTTTGACCCGCCTTGTATGCCGAGGCGGCGGGGCGAGGTGATCTTGCGGGCGATCAGGTCGCGGGCGACGGCGGCGAAGTCGTCGTAGATGATCTGCCGCTTCACGCCGAGGCCCGCCTCGTGCCACGCCGGCCCGAACTCGCCGCCGCCGCGGATGTTGGCGAGCACCAGCGCGCCGCCGCGCTCGAGC
>Ga0123338_10004125_pt1 | contig 12801 bp, 10 predicted proteins | sample grotaG_FD_89793 | JGI IMG/M metagenome (GOLD analysis project Ga0123338, IMG submission 89793) | Glacier valley bacterial and archeal communities from Borup Fiord, Nunavut, Canada, to study Microbial Dark Matter (Phase II) -... | ecosystem: Environmental > Aquatic > Freshwater > Ice > Glacier ... | reverse complement strand
TCGTCGTACCGGTCGGACGCGCGAACGAAGCCGAGCTCGCCGTAGAACTTCTCGAGGTGCGCCTGCGCGCCGATGCGCACCGGGACCGCGCCCACCGACGCGAGGCCGCGCCGCACCAGATCGCGCCCCAGCCCCGTTCCGCGCGCCTCGGGCGCGGTGACGACACGACCGAGGCTCACCTCCGCGAACTTCGCGCCCGCGGGGACGATGCGCAGGTACGCGTGGAGCACGCCGCCGTGCTCGGCCCAGAGATGGCGCGAGGGCGGGTCGTAGCCGTCGGCATCGACGTACACGCAATTCTGTTCGACCACGAACACGCGCTGACGGAGCGCGCAGATCGCGTAGAGCTCGGAGGGCGTGAGCGCCGCGAACGGCTCCTCGCGCCAGCGCAGCTCCGCGCTCACGACCTCACCGCGCGTTGATCCACACCCGCGACGCGAACGGGTCGAAGACCACGACGCCCGCGTCGACGTAGAACGACGTCGCGACCTGCGCGGCCGGCGCGCTCCACGTACCGATGCCGCCGCAGCGCCGCGCGGCAGCAGGCGTGCGCTTCACGAAGAGCACGGCGCTCTTCTCCGTGCGCGCGGCGGCGCCCGACTCGCCGACGAGATCGAAGGACATGCCCGGCGCGAGGCGCCACGCCTCGACCGGCTCGGCGACGCCCGCACACGTGGTCAGCGAGAGGTCGCTCGCCGCGTCACGCACGAGCGCGCCGGGATTTGCCGCCTGGATGGCGTCGAAGAAGGCGGTGTTGATGTTGACGGAGTGGCGGATGCGCGTGTCGGCGAAGCCGGTGTCGAGCTGGGCGACGGCGGTGACGCCCGCGACGCGCACCGGGACCGTGGGCACGCCGAGGATGCCGGCCTGGTGGACCGCATCACCGGCGGAGTCGAGCTCCTCCGAGACGAGCTGCACGGCGCCCCAGCCGCCGAAGAACGTGAAGCCCTCGAACGTGCACGACGCCCCCAGCGGGCACCGCGACGCCGAAGGACCCGGCGCCGGGAAGGCGAGCGCGTCGATCGCCGAGCCGGTGGTCGCGAGATCGACGAGGAACGCGCCGGTGACGCCGCCGACCGTGACGTCGGTGAACGGGAGATCGTGGAAGAGCGTGAGAGGCTGCGAGGCGCCGAGGCAAGCCGGCGGCGTCTTCGCGCGGAGCTCGTCGGGCGCGGTCGCCTCGTCCTCACCCGCGTCGCTCGCGTCGCTCGCGGAGGCGCAGCCGGTCGCCGTCGCTGCGAGCGTGAGCCCGCAGAGCGCGGCGAGGTGGAGGGTGCGCGGCCTGGTCACCGGTTCAGCTCGGCGGCGATCTCCGGGATCACCGCGAGGGTCATGAAGTACTTCGGCGCGGTGCCGCCGCCGAACGGATCCATGTCGTCGATCGCGGGGACGAGGCTGACGGCGTCGGTGATCTGCCCGGCGGAGCTCCGCACCTTGAGCCACGGCGTGCGCATCCACTGCCGGCGCAGGCCCTTCTTCAGGTAGAGATCGTGGTTCTCGCTGTAGATCATGAACGGCTTCCAGGTCGTACCACCGGGCGCTTCGTTCTCGGGACGGTACCAGTTGTTGTGCCAGACCCACACGGTGCCGTCGGGGTCGACGTTGCCGATCATGCCGACGTGCTGCTCGCCCGGTTGGGCATCGCACTTCGCGGTGATGCAGCCTGCGACGATGGTGCCCGTGGGCAGGTGACCGCGATCGACGGCGTTGAGCTCGGCGAGGAACGCGCGCTTGTCGAGCTTGCCGTTCGCGAGCTTCGCGGGCATCGGCAGGCGATGCAGCGAGCCGCCCTGGTTGTTCACGGAGCGAATGAGATTGAAGACGCCCTCGGCGTTGTGGTTCTGCACGCCGCCCAGGAAGAGCGCCTTCGACACGTTCGACGCGCACATGCGCGCGACGGGATAGCGGAGGTCATCGAGCTGGTGGTCACGCCAGTAGACCATGCCCTTCATCAGGTGCTCGCCGGTCGGCGTGAGGTGATCGAACGTGAAGCTCGAGATGTCGGTGCGCTCGACGTTCGTGCGCTCCGTCGGCGTGACAGTCGCGACGATCGCGTCCTCGGACGAGCCCGACTCGTCCTCGTCCTGGGGCGCCGCGCAGGCGACGACGGTGGCGGCGACGAGAAGAGGAGCGATTGCGAGCTTCCAGCGGTCGAGCATCGTCAAGGGTCGGAGCACTAAGTGGACCACACCGGCCTACATGACAAAACCCCGTCAAAAATCCGGTTTCGACCGCGCCGAGTGGTCCGCCGCCGATCCGCTTGATCCGCCCAACCTGCCCAGCGATCGCGCCCGACGCGCGGGCGGGATCAGCGCGGGAGGGCGGAGGTGTCGCGGGACGTGACGTCGACCAGGACGTAGCGGAACTTCGCCTTCGCGCCGCCGACCGCCGTGATGAAGCTGCGGATCGTCGCGCCGGGCAGCACCTGGCAGCCCACCGCCGCGGGGGCTGCGGGGCCGTCGCCCTGGTGGAACAGGATGTCGGTGAGGCCGTCGTGGCGCCGGTCCGCGGCGCTGCGCTCGTCGTCGCCGAGCAGGCCGTCGTGGTTCACGTCACGCCAGCCAGGCAGCCTCCCGCTGCCGCCCTGCGTGACCGCGTACGACGCGACGCCCGCGATGAGGCGATCGCGGCCCGCGACGTCGTAGACGCCAGGGCGGATCAGGCCGACGTCGGCGACGCGATCGCCGTCCACGTCCGGCACGCCGGGGACGCCGTTGAGCTCGAACGGATGCGTCGAGGCCGCGAACCGCAGCACCGATCTGCCGTCCTTCGCGAACACGACGAGCGTGTCGTCGAAGGCGTGACCGAACGCGGTGGCGTGATTGGCGCCGTCGATCGCGAGGCCGCGCAGGCCGAGCACCGAGATGGTCCCGGCGGCCGGCGTGAGCCCGCCCTCGATCGCGAGCGCCGCGTACGCGCGATAGGCCTCGGGGCCGAGGGCGGTGAGCGCGTCCTCGCCCTGCGCGGTGGACGCTCCGTCGTCGGCCGCGCACGCGGCGAGGGCCGTCGCGAGCGCGACCACGGTCGCGCCGAGCACACGGCAGTACAGGAGAGGGCGCAGCACGTCGAACAGCATCGAGCACGCCCCGGGCCAGCCGCGCGGGGCGCTCACTCCGCCGTGATCATTGGCTTTTGGTGGCGCGCCGGCCAGCGAGTGGGGAAAGGTGGTCCCAGCCTGGGGATCCAGGCGGCGCGGGCGTCAGGGAGCTTTGTTGACGAGCACCTTGAAGCTCGCCGCCGTACCGTTGGCCTCGCCGTGGATGTAGCCGTTCGCGGTGATGTTCGCGGCCGCGGGATCGAGCACGCGCACCTTCGTGCCCGTGCCGCCGGGCGCGACCTTCGCCGAGCCGTGCGCGAACCCGCCGTTGCCGTGGATCTCGTGCGCGACCGAGTCGAGGTTCTTGACGACGAACGTGATGCCGTTGCCCGCCTGGGTCTGGAGGGGCACGGCGTTCGCGCCGAACGTGGGCCCGCCCCACGTGTCGAGAAACTTGCTCCCGCCGCCGGCCTTGAGGAGCGCGGCGGTGTTGATGGGGATGGTGAGCGTCACGCGCGGGACGACCTTGAAGTTCGCGTTGGCGGTCGCCTCGGCGGCGCCGGAGGTCGCCTTCACGACGATCGCACTCGAGCCGCCGACCGGCGAGGGCAGCGTGGTGTATGGCACCATGACGGTCATCTTCGCGGTGGCCGGCGTCGTGTTGAGCGGTCACCATTCTGGATGCGCCGGATCCATGAATGCGATCGGCGCGGCCAGGCACGCGTCGGGGATCGCGAACGCATCGACCAGGCCCACCGCCGCGTCGAGGAGCTCGCGGATGAGGAGGTCGCTCTCGCGGCGCAGCGCGCTCTCCTTCGCCGGCTCGAAGTAGCCCTCGCCGATGTAGAAGCCGGCGTCGGTCCGCAGCACCGAGATGCCATGCAGCGCGCCCACTTGGTCCAGCACCGCACGCAGCGACGGGTCCTTGACCTCCGAGACCGCCGCGTCGAACCATTCCAGCGCCAGCCGCTCGGCATGCGCCTTCGCGAGCGCCACCAGATGCTCCTGCACCTCGAGCGTCGCCTGCTCGACGTCCATCTTCCTCTCGATGCGCTTGCGGAGCCGCGCCGAGGCCGATTCCAGCAGTGACTCCTCCCGATAGCGCAGCGCCGCCAGGTGGAACGCGCGGCTACGCAGGTGCTCGGAGCCGGTGCGCCGCGTCGCCACCACGTTCTTCTCCGTCACCGCCGTACGGGCGCGGGAGGCGAGGTGGCGCGCCACGCCCCCCAAGCCCTGGCCGTCGAAGCGTCGCTTGAAGCCCGCGAGCAGGCTCTTCGCGACCAGCTGGAGGAGCACCGTGTTGTCGCCCTCGAACGTCGTGAACACCTCGAGGTCTGCGCAGAGATCGGGCAGACGATTCACCGACAGATAGCCCTGCCCGCCGCACGCCTCGCGGCAGGCGCGCGCCGTCTCCACCGCGTGCGTCGTGGCGAGCGCCTTGATGGCCGCGGCCTGCGCCTCGAGCTCGCGCGAGTCCGCAGGCGGCCCGGCCGGAGCCTCCTTCCTCACGCGCGTCGCCTCCGCGAAGCGCCGGCGCAGCCCGTCGACCGCGAAGCTGAGGACGTACGAGCGCGCGAGCCGCGGCAGGAGCCGACGCCCGTGCGTCGGGTACGAGAGCAGGGGCAGGCCGAGCTCGTCGCTCGCGCCGAACGGTCGCCGCGCCGTCGCGTAGCGAATCGCGATGGCCAGCGCCACCTTCGAGGCCCCCACGGCCGCAGCCGCGACGGAGACCCGCCCGCCCACGAGCGTGCCGAGCATCGTGAAGAAGCGACGGCTCGGGTTCGCGATCGCGCTCGCATAGCGCCCCTGCTCGTCCATGTGCGCGAAGCGCGCGAGCAGCGCGCTCTCGGGTACGCGCACGTGATCGAACCACAGGCGCCCGTTGTCCACGCCGTTGAGGCCCATCTTGTGGCCCGTGTCGCCCGCGCGGACGCCCTCGTGCAGCTCGCCGCTCGCGCTGCGAATGGGCACGAAGAACGCATGCACGCCCTGCCGTTCCCCGTGTGCATCGAGCTGCGCGAAGACCGTGGCCGCCCGCGCGTGCTGCGCGGCGCCGCCTACCCAGTCCTTGCGCGCCGACTCGCGCGGCGTGTGGATCACGAACGTGCGCGTGTCTGGCTCCCAGGTCGCGATCGTCTCGAGGTTCGCGACGTCCGAGCCGTGCCCGACCTCGCTCATCGCGAAGCATCCCGGAAGCGCAAGCGACGCCGCGCCGGGCAGATGCGCGCGCCGCTGCGCGTCGGTACCGAGAAAGTACACGCTCCCTCCGAACAGTCCGAACTGCACGCCGAAGCGGATCACGAGCGAGAGATCGCCCATCGCCAGCGACTCGAACGCCGCCACGAACGACCCGAGGTCCTGCGCCTCGCTGGTGACCCCCGGATACGCCTTCGCGCCGAGCCCGCGCTTCGCGACCTCGGCGAGCCAGGTCGCGACGAGCTGCCGGTACTCCGCCACCGGCAGGCCGTATGCGCGGAGCGCCGGGTCATCGAGGAGCCGCCGCACCTCGTTGCGCGTCTCGGCGTGCTCGCCGTCGAGCACGTTCTGCAGCGCCGCCACGTCGAACGGCGCGGCGTGCGCGATGGCGCACTCGCGCGTGACCGCCGCCCTGGGCGCGGGCATCCCCGCCGTCACGCCGATGCGCGCCTCGAGCTCGCCGAGCGCACGCTGCACGTCATCACCGCCGAGCTCCTGGGCGAGCGACGCGCCGAGGTCGACGAGATCGTGCCGCCGCTCGGGCGAGAGGTTTGCCGCCACCCGCTCCACGGTGTCGAGCAGCGCGCGCAGCTCGCTCACGCTGGGCGGCGCCGCGGGGTCGAGCCACTGCTGCAGGGCCATCCGCGCGGCGGGCCGGAGCCAGGGCATCGCCTCGACGCGCGCGCTCAGGTCCGCGAGGTCGTCTTCCTCCATGTCGCCGTCCGACCACGCCACCCAGAGCAGCGGCAGGAACGGACGGAGCTGCGGATCTTCGAGGAGCGCGGTCCGCGACGTGGAGTCAGCCATGCCTCGAGTCATGCCGGTTTCTCGGCCTCGCGCCAGTCCTGGATGCGCTTCCAGAACAGCTCGGTGAACTTCTCGATCTCGTGCGGCGGGAAGAGCGCCGTCACCTTCTGTCGCACCGCGTCCTTCGCCTCCTCGGTACCGAAGAAGTCCCACGCGAGCTGGTCGAGCTGCGCGAGGTGCTCGTTGCAGAACGCCTCGAACTTCGCCGTGTCGAACTGCGCGTCGGCAATCGCGGCGTAGCGATCGAGCTTCTCCTCGTAGGAAATGTCGAGCGCGGCCACTTCGTGGAAGCGCGACCAGTCCTGGTTCATGCGCATCTTGCGCTTGGTCGCCGCGCAGAAGACCGACCAGCGAATGTACGCCTTCACCATCCACGGGAAGTGCCAGTGCAGCGACGTGACCTGCGAGTCCGGGCACGGGTTCGCGAAGTCGATGGGGTGCCAGACGCCGTCCTTGCGCAGCGCCTCGCAGGAATTGAACTCCCAGTTGAAGTACGCGTTGATGGTCAGCGTGACCTTGCGCAGGTGCTCCTCTTCCGCCTTGCTGATGAAGTCGGTCTTCATCGTGTAGCGATCGTGGAGCGGCGCCTCGGGGTCGTAGAGGACGCAGTGCGTCTGCGGGCCGAAGCCGATGCAGCGCACGAAGCTGTCGAAGCCGTTGACCGCTGCCTGGAGGTGCATGACCGCCTTGCCGCTCTCGTCGTAGGCCTTGTAGACCGCGGCCGCGTCGTCGACCTTCGTGACCGCGCGCCAGCCGCCGCCGTCGTACGGCTTCATGAACATCGGCCAGCCGATGCGGTCACCGATCTTGCGTACGTCGAACAGCTTCGCGTAGCGCGAGAGCGTGGGCTTCAGGTCGGGCGAGGGCTCGTAGGTCTTCGGCGGCACCATCCAGGTGTCGGGGATGGGCATACCGAGCGCCATCATCGCGCAGTAGGACGTGTGCTTCTCGTTCGCCTGCACGCTCCACGGGTTGTTGAACACGTAGAGGCCGTCCATCACGATGGCCTTCTTTATCCACTCGCGGCTCGTGTGGTACCAGTGCGTCAGCCGGTCCACGACGAGGTCGTACTTGCAACCTTGGCGCAGGTCGTACGGCTCGATGAACACGCGCTCGACCTCGAAGCGGATCACGTCGCCCGAGCCGTCCTCCACGGGGATGCGGAGATCGAGCTTCTTCATCAGCGCCTCGAAGCACAGCGGCCAATCGATGTCCGCGCCGAGCGAGAGTCCGATGTGCCGAACGACGTCTGCCATGTGAAAAGCCTCTGCTTATTCGTAGACGAACATGAGCGGTCCCGGGAAGAGCCACGACAGCCCTTCCCGGAGACGATCGCGCCAGTTTTCCCAGTTGTGACCATCACGCGACTCGACGAACTTCACCTGCATGCCCGTCGCCGTGAGGAGCGGGATGAGGGAGCGGTTCTCGTAGATCAGCGACTCGTACACGCCGCAGCTCACGAAGATCCTCTCGCTCACCGCGCTCGGCTCGTCGCGCATCTGGTTCACGAACGCGACGACGTTGTCGAACAGCGGGCCGCGGCGATTGCGCTTGCCGATGTCGGTGAACGCGAACGAGCCGGACTGGAGGAGCAAGCGACCCCACACGCCGGGATAGCGGTACGCGGTGGAGAACGCGGCGACCGCGCCGAAGCTCGCGCCCATGAGGCAGCGCGCCTGCGGGCGATCGATGATGGGCAGGCGTCCCGTCAGATCGGTGAGCAGCTCCTCGGTCAGGAAGCGCGCGTGCTGCTCGTCGTTCGCGTACTCGCGGAGGCGATCCGGCGAGTCGGTGAACGCGACGATCATGTCCGGGATCTCGAGCCGGTGGATCAGGTTGTCGAGCACGTGCTTCATGCTCGCGAAGTTCACGTAGTCGCTTCCGTCGTGCACGACGAGCAGCGGGTAGAGCCGCGACTTCCGGAAGCGCGCCGGCAGGTAGATCTTGCCGTGGCGCATCGCGCCGAACGTCTTGGAGTGGAACGAGAACGGCTCGAGGAGGCCGGGGCGCGCGTCGTCGTCGGGGGCGACCCAGTCGGGCACCTCGTAGCCCTCGCCCTGGAGGACCGAGTTGGCGCCGAACGGATCACGCGCGCGGTTCGGGTTGAGCGGATCCTCGATCCACTGGCTGCCGCCGCGAAAATGGATCTCGAACTTGTATTCTACACGGGACCCGTGAGGGACATCCATCGTGAGATACCAGAGGTCGGTATTGTTCACGCGCTGCAGCTCGGCCTCGGACTCGAGGCCGAAGATCCAGTGGCGGAGGCTCACCTTGTCGGCCTCGCCGCGCCACACGAACGTGGCGTGCGGCCCTTCGATGAGCGGAAACGTGCGGTCCTTCACGGCGAGGAACGCGTCGACCTTGCCGCGGTCGGGACGGGACTTGACGAGCTTCTGGATGGCGAGCGGAGGCGGCGTCACGCGTCGGGTCCTTTGTAGGCGAGATGCGCGTGGGCCTTCATGGCGCCGCTGGGAGGCGGTGCCTCGAACGCATGGGTGCCGTCCGCGCGGATGGCGAACGCGCCGCGGAGACCGGTCGGACCGGTGCGCAGCCAGGTGACGCGCGAGCGCGCGGGCATCACGATGCAGCTCGCAGGCGCGAAGCGACGCGCGACGAGCTTGAGGCGCTGGCGATCGCCGAGGCGCAAGCGGAACTCGGGCTGGGGAAACACCACCACCTCGCCCACGAAGCCGAGCCCGGCGTCGAGCACCTCGGCGGCACCTTGGCCCTGCGGCGGGGCATCGTGGAAGAGGACGACGCGCTCGCTGATCGCCATCGCGCCCGCGCACCACGCGAAGACGGTCTTGCCCTTGGCGAGCTTGTCGATCTGGAAGAGGCGGAGCCGATTGAGGAGGGAGGCCACGTGCCCGCCGGCGATGGCGATCGCCTCGCAGCCGTCGATGATCGCGGCGAGCTCCTTCACGTGGCGAGCGATCTCGGGGCGCTCCTCGGGACGGACGCGCGCGTCGAACTCGCGGCGATCGAGCGTGCAGCGCTCGAGGTGCAGCGCATCGATGTTGCGCACGGCGTCGATCGAGGTCTGCGCTTCGTCGTCGAGGATGTCAGGCGGAGCGGCGCGCTGATCGATGACGTGCTGCGCATCGAGCGCGTGCTCGAGGCGCACGCGGTAGAAGTCCTGACGATGGCGGAGGATGGTCTGGCGCTCGCGGTGGGCGGAGAGAAGCTCCTTGTCCTTGCGGAACACCTCCTCGCCGCGGGCGTGGAGCGTGAGGTTCACCGCGCGGCCCGTGAGGTGCTCGCGGAGGTCCTCGTCGTCGTCCTCTCGCTCCTGCCATCCGGCGGTGATGGTCGCGATCTTCCCCTTGATGCCGAGCTCCTCGATGGCCTCGCCGAGCGTCGGGTCGTAGCGTTGCGCGCCGAGGAGGACGACCGCGGGTACGTCACCCGTGATCATCGAGCGCGCACCTTGAGCGTGCGGCCCACGAAGTCCATCATCTCGCGCAGCGTGTCGTAGTCGGGGTGCTTCATGCGGAGCCAGGCGTTCGCCATGTAGCCGGCGGCGACCGGCTGGGTGGCCGTGCCGGGCGGCGGCAGGTGGCTGTCGATGATGTGGTCACCGAAGCGGCGCCACACCTCCTCGGAGCCGTCGTAGCCGACGATCTGACCGTCGCACTCGGGGCGCAGCGCGATGATCCCCGCCGCATAGCGCCGCGAGAGGTACTGGCTCTTCTTGCCGTGGACGACCGCCATCGCCCATTCGCGATAGATGTCGATCTCGTTGCCGGCGGCGTAGAGGTCCCACGCGCGAACGCCCGGCGGGCGGCAGCCGATCTCGCTGAATTTCAGCCCTTTCGGCCCGTAGAACCACTCCATGTGCGTGGCGGACGTGCCGATGCCGAGGGTCTCGATGACCTTCTGGCCCATGGATTTGATCTCGTCGTAGCTGGCGACGGCATCGATCCGGTTGGTGGCGATGAACTGCGGCGAGATCCAGCGCGTGCGCATCGCGTCGAGGACGTTCGGGTAGTAGTGCGAGACGAAGTCGTGCACGACGCGGCCGTCGACGCTGATGGTGTCGTAGAAGCCCTCGTGGCCCTCGATGAACTCCTCGACGGCGACGCTCCGGCGCGCACCTGGACCGACGACGCCGCAGGTGGCGAGGGCGAGATCGAGATCGCGCTCGTCCTCGACGCGGTAGGTGCCGGAGGCGCCTGCCGCGTCGCGTGGCTTCACCACGAGCGGGAAGCCGACCTGCTTCGCGAACGCGCGGATCTCGGCGACGTCCGAGCTGCCGATCGACTGCGCGCACGGGACGCCCGCCTTGCGCAACGCCTCCTTCATCGCCGGCTTGTCCCGGCAGAGGAAGGTGCTCTGCACGCTCGAGCCCGGGATCCCGCAGGCCTCGCGCACGCGGGCCGCGGCCATCACGTGCGATTCGACCACCGCCTCGAGCCGCTCCACCTTCGCCCGCCCCTGGATGAAGCGCACGGCACGGGCGAGCTGGGCCTCGTCGGTCACGTTGCCGATCTGCTGGTAGTGGGTGAGCCACTCGCGCAGCCCGTCGTCGAGCGCGGACTCGTCCCGCTCTCCGATTCCGATGACGCGCGCCCCCACCGAGGCCAGGGCACGCACGAACTCCCGCTGGTTGGCGGGAAAGCAGGGCTCGACGAAGATGACGTCCACGGTGAGGCTCGGGCACGCTAGCAGCCTCGTCTCTTCGATTCCATCAATGCTATGGGTGCGAGCGTGAACGTACTGTTCGTCGCCTCCGAGGTGGCGCCGTTCGCCAAGACCGGGGGACTCGGCGACGTCGCAGCGGCCCTTCCGCGCGCGCTTTCTGCGCAGCCGGGCTCGCCGGAGCGCGGGCACGATGTCCGCGTCGTGATGCCCATGTACGGGCGGATCAAGCACGCCGACGGGGCCGAGCTGGTCATCCGCGAGGCCGCCGTCGACCTCGGCCCGACCCGGATCGTGTTCTCGGTCCACGCCGTGGTGCTGCCCGGCACGAAGGTCCCGGTCTACATGGTCCGTTGCCCGGGCCTCTTCGGCCGCCGCGGGATCTACACCGAGGACCACGACGAGCACCTTCGCTTCGCCCTCCTCAACTGGGCGGCCCTCGTCATCTGCCAGCGGATCGGCTTCCGGCCCGACGTCGTGCACGCGAACGACTGGCAGACCTCCCTCCTCCCCATCCTGCTGCGCACGATGTTCGCGTGGGACCGGCTGTTCGCGCAGACGCGCACGGTGCTCACCATCCACAACATCGGGCACCAAGGCGGCTTCGACGCCAGCGTGCTCGAGGGCATCGGCCTCGCCCCTGCGGCGCACCACTTCCACCAAGAGCAGCTGCGCGAGGGACGCATCAACTACCTGCTCACGGGCCTGCTGTACGCGAACGCCATCACCACCGTGAGCCCCACCTACGCGCGCGAGGTGCAGCGGCCCGAGCACGGCGTCGGCCTCGATGCGTTCCTGCGTGAGCGCTCGAGCGTGCTCTTCGGCATCCTGAACGGCATCGACGAGGCGGAGTGGAGCCCCGACCGCGACCCGCACCTCACGCACCCGTTCTCGCTCGACGACCTCGCGGGCAAGGAGCTCGCGAAGGAGGAGCTGCTCACGCAGCTCGGGCTGCCGTATGCGCGCGAGGTGCCGGTGATCGGCATCGTCTCGCGGCTCGCCTGGCAGAAGGGCTTCGATCTCTGCGTCGACGTGCTGCCGCGGCTCCTCGCGCGCCGCGGCGTGCAGCTCGTCGTGCTCGGCACCGGCGAGCCGAAGTACGAGACGTTCTTCCACGGCCTCGCGCGCCGCTTCCCGCGGCAGGTCCGGTACATGAGCGTCTTCAGCGAGGCAGCCGCGCACCTCATCGAGGCGGGCTCCGACATGTTCCTGATGCCCTCGCGCTACGAGCCGTGCGGGCTCAACCAGATGTACAGCCTGCGCTACGGCACGGTGCCGATCGTCCATCGCACGGGCGGCCTCGCCGACACGGTGTTCCCCTTCGATGCCTCACGCGGCACGGGCAACGGCTTCGCCTTCGATCACTTCGACGAGACCGGCCTGACGTTCGCGCTGAACGCGGCGCTCCGCGTGTGGGGCAGCGGCAAGGGCGAGGACCGCACGCTCTGGCAGAAGGTGCAGCACAACGGCATGCGCTCGCACTTCGGCTGGCAAGAACGCGTCGCCGCGTACGAGCAGGTCTACCGGATGGTCGCGCCGGGTCGGTGAGGGGTGCCCCCACCCGCGCGGCTGCGCCGCGCGCCTCCCCCAAATCCGTGCTCGGCGCTACGCGCCTGCGCGCGGATGGGGGAGGAAGGCCTCGCGTTTTCTGTGACGTTTCGCGCTCGAGGACACGCGGGGGGGAGGAGCGCGACATGCGATGACGGTCGCTCGTGCGCGGCACGAGAGTGCGCCGAGCTCCACGGCGCGCACGTTCCGCGCCGCGCGCCGCGCTGTCGACGGGGACCGCTTCTTCGATGGCCTCGCTACTTTCGGCTGCGATGCGCGCGTCACGGAACCTGCGCGGAGGGGTTCGCTCGGCGTACTCTCGCGCCGCGCGCGGCTTGGAGCTCTCATATTTGTCCGAGGAGTGGCTCTGGCGAAGGTTGGCCGGGAGCAAGACCGGTTGGCCGTTTCGCCGACAGCTCGTCATCGGGGAGCACATCGTCGACCTTGCCTGCACGAAGGTGCGGCTCGTCGTCGAGGTCGATGGTGGATCGCACGCCGGACGTGAGCGGCACGATGAGGCGCGGGACCGGGCGCTCGCGGCCCTGGGGTGGGAGGTGCTGCGCGTCGCCGAG
>Ga0123338_10004124_pt1 | contig 12803 bp, 16 predicted proteins | sample grotaG_FD_89793 | JGI IMG/M metagenome (GOLD analysis project Ga0123338, IMG submission 89793) | Glacier valley bacterial and archeal communities from Borup Fiord, Nunavut, Canada, to study Microbial Dark Matter (Phase II) -... | ecosystem: Environmental > Aquatic > Freshwater > Ice > Glacier ... | reverse complement strand
CGAGATGAGTGAGATGCCCAGGCACGTCGATCCAACCGTGAGGCAGCATCGCCAGACCGACAGTCAACATCTTCGACGGCGTCGGACGGCGCAGATCACGCCACAGTGGCCACGCTGGAACGAAGAAACGTGGCACGGCAGGTGCCTTGGTCGTGGTGCTGTGTCACGGGTCTGCTTGTCCCGCCATCGCAACATTGAAGCTCCGCTGCCCGTACTCTCGAGGAAGAACTGTGATCGTCTCACCGCTGCTTGTAACGCGCTTCTCGCAGGTGATGATCAAAATCGGGTCCCGCTACGAGCCCGGACCAACGGCGTGGCGCGAAGACGTTTCAGATGCCGACTGTGCGGGAACCACCGCCATCGATGAGCGATGTGGGGGGCAGACGAGTCACATTGGATCTGAGCTATGCCGGCGACAGTGGCGTTTTTGCGGATGTCGCAGCAACGAAGATGACGAGCATCCACGCCGGCCGAGCGTGCGTGACGTTTGTGCTCGATGCACTGCTGTCTCCGATGGCTCCGTATCTGCAAGGCGTCCCCGCCGACGCCCGCACCTCCGAAGGCGAACGGTGGACCGTCTGGCTGTGCGACGCCGGCCTCACTCTGGCAACAGCGACTTCGCATTTCTAGCGAGCGGTTGCGCACCTGAACAGAACGTCTCGGGTGGCAACACACCGCCTCGACGCAACCTCACAGAACCAGGACCGTTGGCTCGGACGGGTTGTACAGCCTCTCGTCGTCCATGAGCCAGAAAGCGTCATCCGGCAGCAACATCGAAACGTCGCCGGCCGTCATGACGAGCGTCCAACGTCCCAAGGACAACCGACCGAAGCGACGAGCGTTCGTGCTCGCCGAGGGAATGGGCGTGACGACCAACGGGAGCGAAACCGTTGGGGCCGATGACCTCGTTGCCGCAGCCGATGTGCACCGCGCGATCCAAGACAGCAGCCCGACCGGCGCTGCTCCCGGCTCCGGTGGCCAGTACATCGTCGACAAGACGTACAACGGTACGGGCGATCTGGCGAACCAGTCCCTTCAGTACCTCGGAGGACCGGTACTCAGCTCTGTGAAGCTGCGCCTCGTCTTCTGGGGACGGGAATGGGCTGGTACCGCGCCGCCGGTGACGATGAGCCAGGTGCTCAACGACGTCAAGTCCATCTGCGCCGGTCCGTACTTCGACGCCGCAAAACAGCTCGGGGCGAATGGCGCATACGTCGATCGTGTCGTGCCGATCACCAACAGCGACCCTCCGAACCCCGTCAAAGCGAGCGATGCCGGCAACCTCGTGCTCAGGCTCATCGACAATGACATAGTGCCGGAACCCGATGACGACCTCACCACCGCGCTGTACATCGTGCTGCTACCGCAGCGTGTCGGCGGCGCAACGCTGTCGACCCCGCCAGGACTGAACGGCGCCCATTCCTATGCGACCTACAGCGACTACGACTTCCCCGTCGATTGGGACAACGACAGCGTCTTCTACGCCTGGATTCGCAACACCGGCTCGAGGGCGCAGATCTCGACGATGATCTCACACGAGATCGTCGAGGCGATGACCGACCCGATGGGCAACGGGTGGCGGGTCACCCCGACGAATTCGTCGAACTGGAACGAGGTGACCGCCGATGACGACAAAATGGCCGTCGGTCGTCAGCTGCGGAACATCAGTCGCCATCGATCTCACCCGTGACGGCCGGGTCATCTGCGGTTTCCTCGGTCGCCGTCTCGTCAGCGGGAGCAATGGGCGAGTCGCCGACATTGCGGCCGAGTTCTTCGGCGTGTTCGACCAGCTTGGCGATCTGGTCAGGGGCGTCCTCCGACCTGGGGTCGATCGTCGCCGCCTCCCGGTCGATCGGGTCTGCTTCGATTGCATCGTTTGATTCGTCGGTATCGCTCACGAACACATCAGTTCCCCAAACGATCCATCGCCGAAACCCGGAGCCGAAACCCGGATGCGTGCATGCACACGCTTGTCCAGCGCCTCGACGAACCTTTCGGGGTATGAGACACCGTTCGACGGGGTACCTTGGCGAATGCTGTTGTTCTTCGGCCAGAGATGGGGATCTCTCTCGGACGATGCGAAGCCAGTCGAAACCCGAGATTGCCGTTGATCACGAGGAGGTTTGCCATGCCGAGCTGTCGCCCCTGGTGGTCGACCTGCGCGCCGGCAGGCGATGCGACGGCTCAGCAGACACAGGCGCCCGAACGCCATGTGCTGCGATCAGCGGTCGATGGTGGGTATGTCGATTGACTTCCTATTCGGATCGAACGCCGGCTCGTCTCAGCCCCAAACCGGTGTGGAACTACTGCTTGGTTGCGATGTTCGCCGTCGGGATCGGCGGCGGGTTCGTCGGGCTCCAACGATCAGCCACCGACAGCACCGTTCCAGTCGATGCGCCAACAGTCTTTTTGCGAGACTGCGCGGTTTGTCATGGTGCTGATGCGTCCGGTACTTCGAGGGGGCCGACGTTGCAAGGGGTCGGATCGGCAGACGTGGATTATCAGCTGACGACTGGCCGGATGCCGCTAAATTCTTCCACCGCACGATCGCGACGTCAAACACCGAAGTACGACGCAGCGACGATCACCGCGCTGGTTGCCTATGCTGCGACTCTCGCTCCGGGCGGTCCCGGTATTCCCGACGTTGCGCTCGTCGGCGCCGACGTCGCAGCCGGCGGCACGCTGTATCGGGCACAGTGTGCTGCGTGCCATCAGTGGGCCGGCGATGGCGGGGCGTTGCGATTCGGCAATGCGCCGTCGTTGACGTCGGTGACACCGACGCAGATCGCAGAGGCCATCCGAGTCGGTCCGTCAACCATGCCGGTGTTCGGGCACCTCGCATTCAGCGCAACGCAACTGAACGATGTTGTGGCGTATGTCCATGATCTGAGGAATCCCGATGACGCCGGTGGACAATCACTCTGGCATCTCGGACCGCTGGCCGAGGGTGCGGCGGCGCTGATCGGGCTCGCTGTGCTCATAGCCCTATTGCGCCTCGTCGGGACGCGAACGTGAACGATAGGCGCGGCGTTGAGCGGCTGGCGATCGGCGCCTTCTGCGTTGCCGCAATTGGTGCCGTCGGGTTCGTGATTTCGTTGTCGCTGACGGGACAACACACGCAGCTCGAGGGTCTGTCGCTGGCGATGGCGTTTGGAGGGATCGGATTGGGTCTGGTGGTGTGGGCCAACAAACTGCTCGGCGCCGGCGAGCACAGCGAGGCTCGCACGCCACTGCGGGCGACCCCTGAAGAAATCGTTGCCCTCGACGAAGGCCTCGGTCGCGGCGAGACCGTGGCCCGACGCGTGTGGTTGAGGCGTACCGCCGTCGCCGCAGGCGGCGCGCTCGGCGTCGCACTGTTGTCACCGCTGAGGTCCTTGGGGCCGAAACCTGGCAAAGATCTCCTGCACACGGCGTGGAAGAACGGTGTGCGTGTAGTGACAGAAGACGGCGCACCGGTGAAGGCCACCGACGTTCCGGGAGACGGGCTGCTGACGGTGTTCCCGGAGGGCGCAGTCGGAGCTGCCGACGCCCAGGCCGTCCTGGTTCGCGTCGATCCACGACTGCTCCGCCTGCCGCCCAGCCGGGCGAGTTGGGCTCCGAACGGCTTGATGGCCTATTCGAAGGTCTGCACACACGCCGGCTGCCCTGTCGGTCTCTATCAGGCCGACAGCCACCAATTGCTCTGCCCGTGCCATCAGTCGAGTTTCGACGTATTGCGCGGGGCATTGCCGGTCAGCGGACCGGCCGCATGGCCGTTGCCGCAATTGCCGCTGGTGGTTGATGCCGACGGCTTACTGCGGGTGTCTGGCGATTTCAGCGAACCGGTCGGGCCTGGATGGTGGAAGGCGTGATTCCGCGAGGCGCACACTGCAGGACCCCGCTGACACGCAGACGTACGACGTCGCTGATCGTCGCGATCGTCGCGATCGTCGGGGCGTTGTCGGCGTGTTCCTCGGCGTCGCCGTCGATGCTCGACGGAAAGTCGCCACAGGCCGACCGCATCAGTGACCTGTGGTGGCTCATGTTCGCGTTGGCCGTAGCCGTCTATGTCACCGTGATCGCCTTCGTCATCGTGGCGGCGATGCGCAGACGGCGCAGCCCGGGTCCCGACACGTCCTCAGACAGCGGTGTGTCCCTACGCGGCGATCTGCTCGACGATCGTGTCGATCGGCGGTTCTTGCTGTACGGAGGTCTGCTGCTGCCGGTCATCGTGCTCGGGATCATCGCAGTGCAGACTGTACGCGTCAGTGATTCGCTGCAAGCAGCAACCGCCAGAGTGCACATCGATGTCGACGCCAAGGACTGGTGGTGGCGAATCAGCTACCCGAACGATGGTGTCGTCACGGCGAACGAGATCCATGTCCCCGTCGGCGAGAGCGTGCAGATCGCCCTGAGATCAGACAATGTGGTCCACAGTCTGTGGGTTCCCCAGCTCAACGGCAAGAGCGACGTCATCCCCGGCGAAACGAACTATATGACGTTCATCGCAGCACAGACCGGAATCTTCCGCGGCCAGTGCGCCGAATTCTGTGGGATCGAGCACGCCAAGATGGCGTTCATCGTGATCGTCCAAACACGAGCGGACTTCGAGGCCTGGTTGGCGTCGAGCCGCACACCGGGAGTCGCAGCGCAGACGGCACAGCAACGCCAAGGTGCCCAGCTCGTAGCGACGACGTCGTGCGCAGGCTGCCACACGATCATTGGGACGGCAGCCATCGGGACGGTCGGGCCCGATCTCACCCACGTCGGGAGCCGCCAGACCTTGGCATCGGACTCGTTACCGAACACGCCCGATGGCATGGTCCGCTGGCTCACAGCGACCCAACAGGTCAAAGCAGGTGCGCTGATGCCACAGATCGACCTGACAGCTGCCCAGGTTGCGGCGATCACCGCCTACCTGGAGAGCCTTAAATGACCTCGGTGGAGATTCCATCCGCCGTCGATGAACGGATCGAACGGGTGTGGGCAGATCGTCCCGGCCTCTTGGGATTCTTCACGACGGTCGATCACAAACGGATCGGCATCCGCTATATCGTCACATCGTTCATCTTCTTCTTCATCGCCGGGCTGCTGGCACTGGTGATGCGTGCCCAACTCGCCGTACCGAACGGAACCGTGGTCGGAGCGGACGCCTACAACCAGTTGTTCACGATGCACGGAACGATCATGATCTTCCTGTTCAACACCCCGGTCCTGGCCGGGTTCGGTAACTATCTCGTGCCGCTGATGATCGGTGCACGAGACATGGCGTTTCCCCGGTTGAACGCCTTCAGCTATTGGATCTTCGTCGGTGCCGGCCTGTTCATGTCGTTGAGTTTCGTGCTCGGAAAGGCGCCCAATGGTGGCTGGTTCGCCTACGTTCCGTTGACCGACAAGACGTTCTCGCCGGGCATCAATCTCGATTTCTGGGGTCTCGGTGTCGCCTTCGTCGGGATCTCGACGACGGTCGGCGCCGTCAACTTCATCGTCACGATCTTCAAACTTCGCGCTCCTGGCATGACCGTGAATCGCATCCCGATTCTCGCCTGGTCCTATGTCGCAATGGGTTTCATGGTGTTGTTCGCCGTCCCTGCGATCACTGTGTCCTCCGCGCTGCTCGAAGCCGACCGGTTGTTCGGCACCAAGTTCTATGTTCCCGACGGTGGCGGCAGCGCGCTGCTGTACCAACATCTGTTCTGGTTCTGGGGTCACCCGGAGGTCTACATCCTGTTCATCCCGGCCGTCGGCATGGTCACGACGATGATCACGACGTTCTCCCGGCGGCCACAGGCCGGTTACGTCTGGTCCGTTGGCGCGTTGATGGGAATTGCCTTCATCAGCTTCGGTGTGTGGGTCCACCACATGTTCGCCACCGGGTTGCCGACGACTGCGATGGGGTTCTTCTCGGCCGCGAGTTTCGTCATCGCCATCCCGAGCGCGGTGCTCTATATGGCGTGGATCGGCACGATGTGGGGTGGCAAGGTGCGTTTCACGACGCCGATGCTCTTCGCGCTCGGGTTCCTCATCATCTTTCTCATCGGCGGTATCACGGGTGTGATGGTCGCCTCGTTGCCCTTCGATCTGCAGGTCACCGACACCTACTTCATCGTCGCTCACTTCCATTACGTCCTCAACGGTGCGGTCGTCTTCCCGATCTTCGGGGCGCTCTACTACTGGCTGCCGAAGATGTCGGGCCGGATGCTCAGCGAGCGTCTCGGGAAGTGGAGTTTCTGGACCATGCTCGTCGGTTTCAACGTCACCTTCGGGCCGATGCACGTACTCGGCGAACTCGGCATGCCACGACGCATCTACACCTATGACGCCGGCCTCGGTTGGGCGGCGCTGAACATGGTCATCAGTCTCGGATCGCTGCTGTTCGCAGCCGGCACGCTGATGACCGTCGCCAACATCGTGTGGAGCCGCAAACACGGTGCTCTTGCCGGTGACGACCCGTGGCAGGCCGACACCCTCGAATGGTCAACCACATCACCGCCACCAGATCAGAATTTTACCGCTGTTCCTGTCGTCGAAAGCCTCCATCCGTTGTGGTTCCCGGGTCCGGTACGCCTCGCCATCCCGGCCGATGTCGATACAGCTGCGCGAACACAAGGCGAAGTCGGTGCACTGGAACGGACGACGCCGATCACATCGGGCCTCGATTCACTCCCGGAGTTCGAGGTGCTCGTGCCGACACCGAGCCCGCTGCCGGTGCTCGCTGCACTCGGGGTGACGATCTTCTTCATCGGCATGCTGATCTCGGCCGCATTCGTGTTGGCCGTTGGTGGACTGGTCGTGCTCGGAGGCATCACGACCTGGGCGTGGCGTACGGAGATGGACCACCCATGACGGCCGACGCGGTTGTTGCCGGTCAGATCGCCGAGAGCGCCGTGCTTGGTCCGCAGGCACGCAGCCGACGCGTTGGCTGGTGGGGCATGGTCCTGCTGATCACCACGGAAGCAATGATCTTCGCTGCGTTGCTCTCGTCGTACTTTTTCGTCAGGGCCAACTCGAACGCCTGGCCCCAGGGCGGCATCGCAGCCCCACCCCTTGGGCGTATCAGTGTCTTCACAGTGCTGCTGCTGGCCAGCAGCGTGCCGCTGTTCTGGGGCGAAATCGCCATCCGTCGCGGCGAGATCCGCCAACTGCGCCTGGCGTTGGCGATCAGCTTCGTGCTCGGGTTGGCGTTCCTTCTCAATCAGGTCAACGAATTCAGGACCCTCGGTTTCAGTGCCAAGGACAACGCCTACGCCTCGCTGTTCATCGTCATCACCGGACTGCACGGGCTTCACCTGATCGCCGGACTGTTGATGAGCGCAGTGGTGCAGATCAAAGCCGGCCTCGGATGGTTCGACGCCGACCGTCACCAGACCGTCCTGCTCTTCTCGATGTACTGGCATTTCGTCGATGTCGTGTGGATCTTCGTCTTCAGCTCGCTCTACCTCAGCACCCACCTGCGATGAACACCGCCATGCAACCAAGCGATGCATCGCCGACGATCCAGCCCACTGCGGCACCGTCCGGCCCGATGATGTGGCTCGCCGTCGTCGGCAGCATCCCGCTGTGGATTGCCCACCTGGGGATCGAGATCTCGCTCGTGCCGCTGCGGGAACAACATCCGTCCATTGTGTGGCTGATGCACGGCCTGACCCTGCTACTTGCGGCGCTGGTGCTCGCGTTGATGCGGATGAGCTGGAACTTGGCGCACATCTCCGACGAATCGGAATTGTCGCCGACACCGGCCGGGCGCACCGTCTTCCTCGGGATCATCGGCCTGATCTTCGGCGGGCTCGACCTGCTGTTGATTGTCTACGAAGGCGTGATCATCGCCGTGATGCGCGCGAGCCTGTGATGGACACGCGCATCCTCACCGTCGAACTCGGGCTCGTCGTAGTCGTCTATGTAGTCGCTGTGACAAAACAATCCGACATGCACGCGTTTCATCCCACTGGCTTCGTACTCGGCGTCGTCGCCCTCTCCGGCGCGCTGGTGTCTCCACTGCACGGCGTCGCCGAACGCTCGCTGACCGGTCACATGATCCAGCACGTCGTGCTGGTTTCGGTCGCTGCCCCACTGCTCGCATACGGACGCCCGATCGACTTGGTGCTCAGCGTGCTCGGACGGAGACAACGTCAGTCGACGACGTGGACGTGGCTCGTCGTCGCATCAGTTGTGCAGGTCGGTGTGCTATTGGCCTGGCACATCCCGCTGTTCTTCGACGCCGCTGTCGGCAACACGTTGTTGCACGAACTCGAGCACGCAATGCTCACTTTCACCGCCGTGCTGGTGTGGGATTGCTTGATGCGAATCGAGCCTGCTCAGCTCGGCGGAGGAGTCGTTGCGTTGTTCGTCGCCACGCTTGCGACGATGGTCTACGGCGTTGCACTGACAGTGGCACGATCGGCCTGGTACGCGCCCTACCGCCGTAACCCGCTGTCTGATCAACAGGTCGCCGGTGTCATCATGTGGGCATACGGAGGCCTAGCGGCAGTGGTCGGCGGTGTCGCTCTCGGTGTCGAGTGGCTGCGCTCGTGGGAGCGCACGGCGCCGAGCCCGCAACAAGCCCGGAGAGGCTCGACGTGATCAGCAGACGGTTGCTGCGTTGGATGGACGATCGGGTCGGGGGGACGAAATTCACGCGCAAGGCACTCGACAAAGTCTTCCCTGATCACTGGTCGTTCATGCTCGGCGAGGTCGCCCTGTACTGCCTGATGGTGCTCATCGCCACGGGGGTGTTCCTCAGTTTCTTCTTCCACGCGAGCTCCCAGGACGTCGTGTACACCGGGTCCTTCGGCCCGTTGCAGGGCCAACACATGTCCGAGGCTTATCGGTCCGTCGTCCACCTCGGCTTCGACGTCCGCGCCGGGCTGCTGATCCGCCAGATCCATCACTGGGCTGCGCTCGTGTTCGTCGGCGCGATCGTCCTGCACCTGTGCCGCATCTACTTCACACGCGCGTACCGTCGCCCGCGAGAAATCAACTGGTTCATCGGCCTCGTCCTGCTCCTACTGGCGATCGCCAACGGCTTCACCGGTTACTCGCTTCCCGACGATCTGCTTTCGGGCACCGGACTGCGCATCGCCTACTCGATACTGCTGTCGATCCCCTTCATCGGCGCAACGCTCGCCTACCTCGCGTTCGGCGGCGAATACCCCTCCACGGACATCACCTCACGGCTCTACGTCATCCACGTCGTCATCGTTCCGGCCTTGATCATTGGACTGCTCTCCGTCCATCTCGCACTTGTCTGGCGCCAGAAACACACCCAGTTCCGCGGTCCAGGCAGGACCGAGTCGAACGTCGTCGGGTCGCGGCTGTACCCCACCTATGCAATGCGATCGATCGGCCTGCTCTTCGGCGTCGTCGCTGTACTCGCTGCACTCGGGGGGCTCTTCCAGATCAACCCGATCTGGCTGTACGGTCCATATCAACCAGCCTCCGTATCCACTGGTGCCCAACCAGATTGGTACATGGGCTGGCTCGAAGGAGCACTGCGTCTGTTCCCATCGTTCCGACTGCACATCTTCGGCTACCGCGTCCCGGAAGTCATTCTTCCAGCAGTCGTGTTCCCGACACTCACCTTCGCCCTCCTTTTCGCCTGGCCAACAATCGACCGGCGCCTCGGACGCCACAACGGCGAAGACGTCGACGCCGACCACCACCTCCTCGACAGGCCGCGCGATCGCCCGATGCACACCGCCATCGGTGTCGGCGTCCTCGCCTTCTACGCAGTGCTGTTCATCGGCGGTGGACAGGACATCATCGCCCAGAAATTCCAGATCTCACTCGACACCACTCACCTCACGCTGCAGATCATGCTCCTGGTCGTACCACTCCTGAGCGGAACTCTCGCATGGAAACTCTGCCAAGACCTGCGCTCCGAGCACACCCCGCTCGACAAATTGGGCACCGCACAACGTCATGTGTCCGAGCCAGCGTCTCGATCCGATCGAGGTGTTCGCTGACGGCTCCCCACCCGTCAGACGTGTTCGAGATCGGCGACTTCAAACGGGGCCGGCAAGGCCTGACTCTGCGTTGTCGACTCACGGATGATGAAGGGAGCGACGACATCATGGTTCGTCTGACCTCCGCTGCGGAGGTTGCACGCAGGAGCCGTCGTGGTGGATGTCAAACCGGTCGCGATCTGGACCTGGACGGCGACTTGGACCTCGTGCGCCGTCGGCGGCGCATGAGTCTGGTTGTCAAACGAGTGAACCTCGCTGGGGCATGGTCTGACCCGACCGCCATCGGGTAGACGGACGTGGCGTTTGGCGCAGACCCGCTCTCAACCTCGGCAGGCAAATCATCGAGACGAAAGGAGTAGTCCGTGGACATGCAGACGGTCATCATGGAGCGCAGAGCTCCCGCAGATGCGATGACGATGATCAAGGCGATCACCCCGACTTCCGACGACGTGTCGATCGGCCGTCGCCGACTCCACCGAAAGTCGCTCGGCATCGCCGTACTGGTCGGTGCGAGCTACATGACGCTCGTCTTCGGCCCACAGTTGATTGCGTCGAGGATCGTTTCGGCAATAGTGCTTGTTGTGGCGTTGACAGCAACGGCAACATCGGTGTTCCACGAAGCCAACCATGCATCCTTCAGCTCGGGCGTCGATTGACATCGATCAGGCACCGTTCGCCCGCCTCAGCCCTTCGCAGCAATGGAGGCCATGGCACCGCTATCAGCAGCTCTACATGTGGGTGCTCTATGGGTTTCTCACGCTGCAGTGGCTGCCGATCTCCGACTTCGTCGAACTCAAACACGCCGGAATCGGCGAGCACCCATTCCCCGCCGACCGCGACGCGGCGACGTCGCCGCGCTGTTCGCGAGCAAGGTACTGCACGTCAGCTGGGCGCTCGCGATCCCTTTCATCTTCCATCGCTGGTGGATCGTGCTCAGTTGCTACCTGGCGATCTCATGGGCCGTCGGGCTACTCCTCGCAACGATGTTTCAACTTGCGCATTGCACCGACATCGCCGGCTTCCCGCTCGACAGCGAGCCGCGTCGAGGGTCGGATTTCGTCTGGCACCAATTGCGTACCAGCGTCGATGTACGCGCCCGCACCGTCATCGGTCGGAAGGCCCTGCACTGGTTGATGGGTGGACTCGGCCATCAGGTCGAGCATCACCTTCCCCCGGCCTCCCGCACACCGTCTATCCCCTCGTCGCTGAACAACTCAGTCGATACTGCGCAGAACACGACATCGAGATTCATCACCACCCCGCACCGGCACGCGCAATCTGCTCACATGCCCGATGGCTCAAAACCATGGGTACGAACCCACGACGTCCGTGGTGGCTGAAACTCCGAGCTTCAATCTCGGTTGGTTCGTCCACGGCCGTCGCCTACGCAGAGATCGCTCGAGGACAACATGAGTCCGACGCCGTCCCTTCGGTCCGGAGCGCCCACTTGGTCTGCGGCGTCGAGCACTTCGTCAACCGCATCTACGCAACCCACCGGATCACGGCGAACCGCTCCACGGTCCTGACCCAGATCACTTTCTCAGGGTCCGCCGTCGACGGCCGTCCCCACCGTCGTCGCCGGCTTCGGGCTCCACGGCCAGCGACCCTCGAGTTCGACCTGAAGGCTGAAGCTGAGAATCGTCCGGATGGCTACAATGATCGCGAGGACGCCGACACTTTTCAGGGTTGGCGTGACGGCAACCGTTCGAATGATGTCGGCCGCAACCAACAGCTCAAGCCCGAGCAGAATCGCCCTGCCCACGCGTTGACGAAAGACCCGATAGCGACTGGCCGCGTCCATCTGGTGACGAAGGCACAGCACCGTCGCCGCGACCACGCCAACCACGATCGCGGCAACACCCGCGACATCCACACCCTTGCCAATCGTTTCGATTGAGTTCGTGAAACGCACCGACCTCCGCCGTAACCCCCATGGTCAGAGATCGGAGGGACCCGTTGGTTGACTACGGCGCCCGCGTGCCTCCACGTCAATTCCGTCAATGGACCGAGGTTATTCGGCGTAGCCCCTGACAACGGACGCAACGTCGAACCGGCGGAAATGGATTGTTTCGATTTCCGACAAGCGGGTATGCAACGTTTTTCCGGCGCCTTCAAACGCCGATTTCCGCGTCGTTCTGCTCGTCGACACCGTATGGCGCTCCTATCAGGAGGACACTCATGGCCAACACTCAGCAAACAACCCCGACCGAACTGACCGGTGAATCATTCGATTTCCTCCGCATCTATATGAGAGACCACGACGGCGCGTACAGCGGTGGGCTCGACCTCGCACGACGCTGCCATGACTCGAACAAGACGACATCACTCGCTCCGAAACTCTAAGAACTCGTCGTAACGCGCACCGATGCCCAGGCCACGCTGCGCCAAGTCGCCGAGCGCCTCGACATCCAAAGAAGCCTCGTCCGCGAAGCAGCCACCCCGGTCGGCTCCAAAGTCAGCGCACTGAAACTCAACGGCCGCCTCACCACGTACTCAGCGTTGAGCCGGGTCATCGAACTCGAAGCCCTGTCATCAGCGGTCCAAGCCCAATTGCGTCTTTGGGAAACGCTGCGGCGCATTGCGCCGTTCGATCGACGACTCGACGTCGCCGAGGCGGGCGCTTCATCGGCAAATGCCACGCACACCTCGACGACCTGACCGCTTTGCACGACACTGCGGCCGACGAAGCATTCACCACATCGAGCGATCCCCAGCTCGCCACCAACCACCTCACTGGCGAAGCACAATCGGCACAGAACGTCGCTGCGGACCCGTTAGCCTACATTTGTCGGTCGCACCCGCAGTTCGGGGATGCGCTCCAGTTTACCCCCGCTCAGCTCAGCGGTTCGTTCGTATCGAAGG
>Ga0123338_10004123_pt1 | contig 12805 bp, 9 predicted proteins | sample grotaG_FD_89793 | JGI IMG/M metagenome (GOLD analysis project Ga0123338, IMG submission 89793) | Glacier valley bacterial and archeal communities from Borup Fiord, Nunavut, Canada, to study Microbial Dark Matter (Phase II) -... | ecosystem: Environmental > Aquatic > Freshwater > Ice > Glacier ... | reverse complement strand
ATCTATCGCTGGCTGAAGCCGGTGTTCTGGTGCGCGACCTGCGAGACCGCGCTCGCCGACGCCGAAGTAGAGTACGAAGACCACACATCTAATAGCATCTATGTGCGCTTCCCACTGCACTACGACCCGAGCGGCGTGTTTGCCGGCATATTCGCTAAGAGTGGAAATGCTGATAATCAGACTGAACATAAGTCGGCAAACGAAAACGTCTATGCTGCGATCTGGACGACGACTCCCTGGACGATACCCGCCAACCTCGCCGTCGCCGTGCATCCCGAGGCAGAATATGCCGTCGTCGATGCTACAAAATCGGAGAACTATCCGGGCGTCTATCTGGTCGCAGTGCCGCTGGTCGAGTCGGTGATGCGCACTGCGGGTATCACGGATTACCAGACGGTCAAAACGCTGCCCGGTGCAGAACTGGAAGGGCTTGTCTTTACCCACCCGCTGTTCCATAGAACCTCGCCGGTCGTACTGGCGGACTATGTGACGATGGACACCGGCACCGGCATCGTGCATACCGCGCCAGGACACGGCAAAGAGGACTTCGAAACGGGCGCCAAATACGGGCTGGAGGTGCTGAATCCGGTCGATGCTTCGGGACGCTATACCGCAGCGGCCGGCGAATACGACGGTCAGGCGTTCCAGGGTCTGCGGGTCACGACAAGCGGCAACAAACCCGGCCAGGAAGCGGAAGGCAATACGGCGCTGATCGCCGCTCTGGAGAAATCGGGCACCCTGCTCAACGCGACCAAGTTCGTGCACTCCTACCCGCACTGCTGGCGCTGCCACAGCCCGCTGATCTATCGCGCCACCGTCCAGTGGTTCATGAACCTCGATCTGCAGCAGGGCGAGCAGACGTTTCGGGAGCGCGAACTGTCCGCGATAGACACGGTCAACTGGGTTCCGAAAGAGAGCGTCAATCGCATCACGAGCATGGTCGCCAACCGCCCGGACTGGTGCATCTCGCGGCAGAGGTCGTGGGGCGTCGGGATACCGGCGTTCTACTGCGACAGCTGCGGCGAACATATCATCGAAGAGACGCTGCCCTATGTGGTCGCGCTGGCGCAGAAGGAAGGCGCGGACGCCTGGTACGAGCGTTCGACCGAAGAGATACTGCCCGCCGATTTCGTCTGCCCGCACTGCGGCAAAGGCGTCGGCGAACTGCGCAAAGAGACCGATGTGCTCGACGTCTGGTTCGACTCGGGCTCGACTCATCGCGCCGTGCTGGATTCGGGACGCTGGCCGGACCTGAGCTGGCCCGCCGACGTCTATCTCGAGGGCGGCGATCAGCATCGCGGCTGGTTCAACTCGTCGCTGATCATCGGCGTCGGCACGAAAGGCGCGGCTCCGTATCGGCAGGTCGTGACCAACGGCTGGACGCTTGATGAACACGGCAAGGCAATGCACAAGAGCCTCGGCAACGTCGTCAATCCGCTGAAAGTGATCGCGGAGTACGGCGCGGACGTTGTGCGCTGGTGGGTCGCGTCTTCCGATTTCAAGGAGGAAGCGCGGTGCGGCGACGATCTGCTCAAGCAGGTCGGGGAGATGTATCGGCGCGTTCGTAACACGTTCCGATTTCTGGTCAACAATCTATACGATTTCGACTCGTCTAAAGACAGTGTGCCGATCGCGGAGCGTGAGGAGCTGGATCGCTGGATGCTGGCAAAGCTCGACCTGCTGGTATCGGAGGCGACAGCGGCTTACGAGGTATATGAGTTCCACCGCGTCTATCAAATGACGCTGAACTTCTGCTCGGTCGAACTGTCGTCGTTCTATCTGGACGTTCTGAAGGATCGGCTGTACGCTTCCGGCAGGACGTCGCATGAGCGGCGATCGGCGCAGTCGACGATGCACACAGTCGCCGAAACACTGTCTCGTCTGCTGGCTCCGATACTCGCTTTCACGGCGGAAGAGGTCTGGGACTACCTGAAACTGGCGGACAAGCCGGACAGCGTACATCTCGCCGATTTTCCGGTCGTCACTACGGTAGATGCAGCGGCAGGGAAAGCCGAGGATTCGGAACTTCTGGCGCGGTGGGAGCCGTTGCTGACAGCACGGGATGTCGTCAAGAAGGCGCTCGAAGAGGGGCGACAATTCGGAGCGATCGGCAATCCGCTCGAAGCGCATGTCACACTGACGGCGAACGATTCGATGTACGTTGCACTCGAGCCGTTCTCTGCGCAACTGCCTTCGCTGTTCCTTGTTTCGCAGGTCGAACTCAAGCGAGATGACACTGTTCCAGGTCTGAAAACTGCCGTAAAAACCGCAGTGGAAGAGAAATGCCCGCGCTGCTGGCTGAGGAAAACCGACATCGGCGCAAATCCTAACTATCCCGATCTATGCCTGCGCTGTGCGAACGTGCTTGCAGAGACAGCCGGGGAAGCGCACATCTGATCCGAAACCAAACCCGAGCTATGCAACTTTTTGTCTCGTTCGGGTTCGTACTGTAATTCATGCCCGCGTCTGATTCCCCTGGTTGAAACCAGGGTCTGTCTGGCGCATCGTTTGTCCCAGGGTTGAAACCCCGATCCGGTTGGCAGAGGAAGCACATTCCGCTGCGCTTTGAATGTGCCTTACTTCATTTGCCCAGCGTCCTTCGGACGCGATACGCCTACAGCGGGTGCATCTCCGTCTGCAAGACGTTTGCTTTTTGCAGCCGGGTACTTTCAGTGCCCGGACACGAGAGGTGTTCTCGGTGCCGTGTATTACTCCCCCTCCTTACGAAGGAGGGGGTTGGGGGGTGGTTAGCCTCCGCTTCAGAGTCAGGGGTGAGGGCGGAATCGTTACGTTCCTATGCAAGAAATAGGGAAAGAAAGAGGCTTTGCCGATGACCGCTGTTCCGTCTACTCCGCCGTCCAATCTGCCTGATACGCAGGACGATCTCGCCCGACTGCAGCAACTGCGGGAAGCGTTCGACACGATGCGAACCGAGATCGGCCGTGTCGTAATCGGGCAGGAGACCGTGATCGAAGAGCTGCTGATGGCGATTTTCGCGCGCGGACACTGCATTCTCGTCGGTGTGCCGGGCCTCGCCAAAACGCTGCTCGTCAGTACCGTCTCACGCGTGCTGTCGCTCTCCTACAAGCGCATTCAGTTCACGCCCGACTTAATGCCCGCCGACATCACCGGCACCGAGATCATTCAGGAAGACCCGCTCACGCACCAGCGGAGTTTCGTTTTCCTTCGCGGACCGCTGTTCGCCAACATGATCCTCGCCGACGAGATCAACCGAATTCCGCCCAAGACGCAGGCGGCGCTGCTCGAAGCGATGCAGGAGCATCGTATCACCGTCGGCGGACAGTCGCATAAGCTCGCCGAGCCGTTTTTCGTGCTTGCGACGCAGAACCCCATTGAGCAGGAAGGCACCTATCCGCTGCCCGAAGCGCAGCTCGACCGGTTCATGTTCATGATCGTTGTCGGCTATCCGACCGAAGCGGAAGAGCTTGCGATTATGAAGGCGACGACGGGCGGTCAGCACGTAGAGTTGCGGCAGACGCTGACGGGCGAGGATATCATGGCATTGCAGGACATCGTTCGGCGCATTCCGGTCGGCGACCACGTGTTTCGCTACGCTGCCGCGATCGTTCGCGCCACACGTCCCGAGGAGCCCGAGGCGCCCGACTTTGTGCGTGAATGCGTCAGCTGGGGTGCCGGACCCCGCGCTTCTCAATACCTGATACTGGGCGCGAAAGCCCGCGCCGCACTGCATGGGCGCAACTACGCCAGCACAGAGGACGTCGCTTCCGTTGCAACGACCGTTCTACGCCATCGTATCGTAACCAACTTCAACGCAGAAGCGGAGGGAATCACCACCGACAAAATCGTACAGCGGCTGCTCGAGCGCATCCCGAAGCCCACTGATTCCGGTCGCTGAACCAATGGAGGTAAAAGGTTGCTCAGTACGTGGCGCGGCCGCCGCTGACGTCGTAGCACTGCCCGGTCACGAAACTCGCCTCGTCGGAGGCGAGGAAATGTACGACCGCCGCGACCTCTTCCGCTCGTCCCATACGACCCATCGGGATTTTGCTGCACATATAGGCGACGACTTCCGGGGTCATCTGTGCGAGCATCGGCGTCTCGATCACGGCTGGGGCGACACTGTTGACGCGAATACCCTCCGTTGCCACCTCTTTAGCGAGGGCTTTAGTCAGCGCGATCACACCCGCCTTGGAGACCGAGTATGGGATCAGGTTCGGGTTGCCCTCCTTGCCTGCGATCGAAGCGATATTGACGATCGCGCCCCGCCCCCGCTCACGCATCGGTCCGATTACCGCGCGACACGTGTAGAAAACGCCTGTCAGATTAATGTCCAGCACCCGCTGCCAGTTCGCATCAGTCTGCTCCCAGAGCGGCACGGAATCGCCGGTGATGCCCGCATTGTTGACCAGAATGTCGATCTGCCCGTATGTTTTGAGCGCCGCATTCACCATTTCCTGCACCTGCTCCGCTTCCGCGACATCGACCTTCTGCGCAATGGCATCGTAACCGTCCGCTCTCAGTCGTGCCGCCGATTCTTCCGCCCGATCCGCCTCCCGATCGGCAAGTATCACCCTCGCCCCCGCCTGCGCCAGACGAGCCGCAATCACGAACCCGATGCTCTGCGCGCCACCCGTAACAATTGCAACTCTCCCCGGCAGTTCCAAAAACATATCTTTCTCCTCCAATTGCAGCTAAGCTGACTGCTCTACGGCACATTATACCGGAACACTGCACTCGATAAATTCCGTCCCAGTGTGACATGAAATCTATGATAAAAAAGTCGGGATGAACTCAGGAATATCAACTCTCGATGTCGAACTTGAGGGAACCGGAAGTCGACAGTCGACACAACGTAGTTCGACTTCTTCGATGTATGGTTTTGTAAGGTTTTGAATGGAAATTTCTCTGGAGGGAATAATACAGTATGCAGTATACGAATCTGGGGCGTACGGCGCTGAAAGTCAGCCGCCTCTGTCTTGGTACGATGAACTTCGGTCCGCAGACGACTGAACCGGACAGCTATGCGATCATGGATCACGCGCTGGAACTCGGGATCAACTTCTTCGACACCGCCAACGTCTATGGCTGGAAAAAGGGCGAGGGCATCACAGAGCAGATCATCGGGCGCTGGTGGGATCAGGGCGGCGGGAGGCGCGACAAGGTCGTGATCGCGACAAAAGTCTACGGCGACATGGGCGACTGGCCCAACGAATCGCGCCTCTCCGCACTGCATATTCGCAAGGCGTGCGAGGACAGCCTGCGGAGACTGAAGACGGACTACATTGACCTCTATCAGATGCACCATGTCTGGCGAGATGCGCCCTGGGAAGAGATATGGCAGGCGATGGACCTGCTCGTTCAGCAGGGCAAAGTGCTGTATGTCGGCTCCTCGAACTTCGCGGGCTGGCACATCGCGCGAGCAAACGAAGCGGCAAAGCACCGCCATTCACTCGGTCTGGTGTCAGAGCAGAGCAAGTACCATCTGCTGCAGCGCGACATCGAAACCGATGTGATCCCGGCCTGTGAAGCCTACGGGCTCGGTATCATTCCCTGGAGCCCACTGGCGAGCGGACTGCTTGGCGGCGTCCTGCAGAAGCCGACAGAAGGTCGACGTGCGTCCCTCGAACAGGAAGTGGACAAGCATCGCCCGAAGCTGGAAGCATGGGAAAGCCTCTGCGGCGAACTAGGGGAAAAGCCAGCCGATATGGCGCTCGCATGGATGCTGCAGAACCCCGTAATCACGGGTCCGATCATCGGTCCGCGCACAAAAGACCAGCTCGACGGCTCGCTGCGCGCGCTGGAAATCAAAATCTCTGAAGAGACGAACAAAAAGATCGACGAAATCTTTCCGGGTCACAAGACCGCCCCGGAGGACTACTCCTGGTGATCCCACAAGAGTGAGAACAATCACAAACCGCCCCGGCAGTGCAGAGATGCATTGCCGGGGCGGCTTTATTTTCAGTTGCACCTTGCTTACGCGACGCCGCAGCTCAGCCCGCGCAGGCGGGCTTTGCATCTCCAGACCGGGCTTCAGCCCCGTGCCTCCGAGCAGTTCCGTGTGCCAGCACCACGCGTCAGACAACCATTAGCCTCGATTGAGCGCATCGAAACGCTTGCCGACTTCGTCCCAGTTCACGACCTCCCACCACGCTTCCAGATATTTCGGTCGCGCGTTCTGGTATTTCAGGTAGTAGGCGTGCTCCCAGACATCGACGCCGAGCAGTGGCGTTTTGCCGTCTGTGAGCGGATTGTCCTGATTGGGCGTGCTGACGACCGAAAGTGCGCCGGAGGAGTCCGCGACGAGCCATGACCAGCCGCTGCCAAAGCGTTTCGTGCCCGCCTCGTTGACCTGCTTCTTGAGCGTATCGAGATCGCCGAACGTCGAATTGATCGCCGCCGCCAGTGCGCCGGTCGGTGTTTTGCTGCCGCCGGGCGTCATGATCTCCCAGAACAAGGTGTGATTGACGTGCCCACCGCCATTATTACGGACTGCGGCGCGTGCCGTCTCCGGTATAGCGTCCAAGCTTTTGATCAGCTCTACGGGCGATTTATCGAAGAACTGCGGCGTGTCTTTGAGAGCGGCATTCAGGTTCGTGACGTACGCCTGATGGTGCTTGTCGTGATGGATCTGCATCGTTTGCGTGTCGATGGTCGGCTCGAGTGCAGCATAGTCGTACGGCAGCGGGGGCAGTGTGAATTCCGGCATGGGTGAGGCTCCTTTTCGGGATGTGTCTTTTCGGGATGAGTATCGACAGACGGATTGAAATACCTCTGTGGATCGCGGGTGTAAAAGCGCGGGGTTCGCAAGTGGCTGCCACTGCTATAGAGGGCGCATCAAACAGCGCCCCTACAAATGCTCACAAAACTGTTCTTCTACAATTCTGCATGAGGCAGGTATATGGGATCGGGTCGGGACATGCAATGACTGTTTGAGTCTACGCCGCAACCCCTGCTATCGTTACGGAGAGAGCCGAACTATACGAGGCGATCAGGCGACGCCGAGCACCACTTTCGCTGCCTCGCTGAGCTGCAGGACAGTCTCGGGACGAAGATACTTTTTTTGGTCCAACTGCTGTGGCTGACTACGTCGGGTGAAGAAGCCATGCAGCGCGCGGCGCGGCTTATCAGTCGTATTGAGCGTTCCGCCGTGCCAAAGATGCCCGTTGAAAATCACCACATCGCCCGCATTTCCGAGTATCTGCAGTTCATTTGGATGCGCTTTGGTAGAGTCCTGCAGCACATCTCCCGGCGCATCCGTGCCTAGATGTGTGCCCGGTACAGCTCGTGTCGCGCCGTTCTCCGGCGTAAAATCGTCGAGCAGCCAGATCGAATTACAGACCTGATATTCGCCGGGTGTCTCGAGCCGTCCCCAGTCGGCATGCAGTCCCTGCAGACCTTTTCCGGGAAGTGCGGAGCGGCTGTTGAGAGAGGAAAGCTGCAGATCGCCTTCCAGCACATGCGCGATTCCCGCCAGTATGCGCGGGTTCGTCAGCACGATATGGTAACGACTGTCCTTATTGATCAAATCCGACAATCGATCCGTTCCCGCCTCCTGGTGAACCTCGGTGCCCGCTTTGTCACCCTCTTCGGACAGAAGCTGCGCTTGCCGATTACGCAGCCCGTCGATCTGCTCCGACGTCAGAACTCCACGAAGTGGCAGGTAGCCTTCACGGTCGAGGAACTGTTTTTCCTCTGGCGTCAGCGTCTCGTCTCGAACGCCGAGTTCATAGAGCGCTTCTGCGATTGTCATCAAGGTTTGATCCTCCGGCTAGATGGCTTACTTCTTCCCACATCTCGAAGCTGTCTCCTCAACAAAAAGCGGCACGTTCTGCTTCGTTTCTCTTTCAGGAGCGTCGGTTCCTCTGTGATTGTCAAAAAACTTTTCAGTTGGGTGCGCCGCGTATGCCGCAGCGGACGGCGTAGGCGAAAGCGGCAAAGACGATCAGGTTGCTGGCGGTGATGCCCTGAGCGTCGAGGCTGAAGAAGATCACGAGCGCGCAGAGCGCTCCGAACGGGTAAGCAGTTCGTCGCGAGCGTGTCAGTCTGGAGGCAAGCACAAGCAGCATCACGACAAAGCCGATCAGTCCCAGTGCGCCATAGTTCGTTAGAAAAGAGAGATAGACCGAGTCTGTCGCTGCGAAGCCGACATAGCTGTCTACACTGCTCGACTGCGCATTGTTGGCGATCAGAGTCAATCCGCCGCCCTGCGTGACCAGATTCTGAAGCACGATCTGATAGACTCCCAGCCGCTGTGACGTGAGCTGGTTCAGCGCCTCCCACGCCGGGTTATCCGGCGACCCGAAAATAACGATCCCGTAGAGCGTCATCGGCACTGCCAGCAGCGCACCGAAAATGCCGAAACGCGCCATGCGTCCACTTCGCAAAGCGAGAGCGGTGCTTCCCAACCCGATCAGCAGCGAGATCAGCACATTGCGGCTCTGCGAAATCTCCAGCAAAATGAGGGACAACACCGTCGCCCAGGCGATCGTTCGATTGCGTTTTTTGAGATCCATTGCTCGTACATGCGGACCATAGAACAGCACGACATAGGCGAGCACACCGAGCAGGTCGGACGCCGTGTTGATCGGATGCTTGAAGCCCATCAGTGCGCGGGAACGTCCGTAGTAGGTTGTAAAACCGAAGCCAGACGTAGCAAAGCCCATGCCGAGAAACAGTACCGCCGCAAATCCGATCCCCATTACCCAGCGCGCGAAAACCTCTCCTTCCAGCAGCGTAATCCCGACGAGCACGAGCAGGCTGATCGTGAGGGGAAAGACGGCAGAGATGATGAAAGGAATGTTGGCGCTGACCAGACCCGCCGCAAGCGGCACGACGCCGAGCGCGAACGCCACGACAAGCAGTTGTATTAGCCAGCGCGGGAAAATACCGGACGGAACCTTGACGAATATCGCTTTGAGAAGGGTTTGATAGGCGGAGCGATCGACGAGCGCGAATACGAGCAGAGGCGCGGTGAGGCGTGCCACGCGCAGGATCGAGACATCGTCTACCGCAGCCGAGCTGGGCTCGCCCAGTACGGGCAGGAGCCAGATGATCCCCGATGCCGCGCCGATCAGGAACGCTTTGCCGGTGCGTGTCCGTGTGCTGAGTTCCGGCAGAATATTCGACCGCTTCACAGCCCGCTCAGCTTTCGGTTGCGCTGCCGACGCAACTGATAGACGAGTGTGCGGGTCAGCCCGAACAGCGACGCGGGCGCGAGCGCGACCAGCAGTGCGGCGAATTTGTAGCCTGGTTTCGCGCTTGAATCGGGGCGTATCGCCCTGTTATAGACAGCCAGATTGTAGATGGCATCGGCGCGTTTGGCGCACAGAAAGCGTACCGTCCCGAGACCCATTGCGGCCGTGAAGCCGTCGGAAGCCTCTTTGCAGACCTGCTCACCGAAGATCGGAACCAGTCGCTCGGTCATCCGCTTCCAGCCGCCGAACACGCCATAGGCATCGTCCGACCAGGTGAAGACGTCCGCCCCGCCGACGCGGTTCAGTATCAAAGGCTGTGCGATCAGAGTCACCTTCCCGCCTGCTGCAGACTCCATGATTGTGCCGACATGCGCAAAGTAGGTGCCGATATGCTTCTCCTGATCGACGTTCTGCCACCGTTTTTTGTTCACGACACAGCTTCCGATGAAGCCGATCGCCCACCCGTACTGCCTGAAGAACTGCGCCGTATCCATTGCCGTGTCCGCTTCGATCGGCAGCAGTTTCTCGCGAAGCACCATTGCGATATGCTCATCGACATACGAATAATTGACACATACGAAAGCGGGCGGTTCTGACGCAGATTCGAGCGTTCGGAGCACGGTCGCGATGCCCTCCGGTGTCATGCGGTCGTCTTCGCCGAGCAGCCATGCGAACTCACAATCGCAGACGTTTGCAGAGTGCAGAATATTGCGGTCGATGCCGAGGTTTTTTACATTGCGCGAGTAGACGATATGTGGATACTGCGCAGTCAACTGCGCGATTACGGCGTCGTTCGTGGTGTCCGTGGAGTCGTCGGTAATGAAGATCGGCACATTGTACGGCTCAGCGGAGACGATCACGGACTCGACGCAGCGCAGCAGCTGATCGGGGCGTTTGTAGGTCGGGATACAGACTCCGAGTATTTTGTTATAAGACAGCAAGTTCGAGGTCATGATTTCATAAGTGTCCCCCGGCTTAAACCCGGGTCTGGCTGGCGTCCCGCATTTCCAGTGCTAAAACCTCGATCCGGCTGGCAAGGGAGACACATTCTGCTTCGCGCGTGATTCAGGTGGATGTGCTAAATCTTTAATTTTCGCCGAGCGTCCTTCGGACAGCTTCATCGTATATCGCCTGTTCTTTTGCGGCTGACATTCTTGCTTCCCGCAGCCGCGCATCGAGGCGGTCGATCGCATGTTTCCACGTCCAGTTCTCGATGACGTGACGCCGTGCTGCCCTGCCCATTGCGCGCGCCATGTCCGGCTGTTTTAGCATTGCCAGAACAGCTGCCCCGAGCGTGTGCGGATCGGCGTCGCCGACGTGTATGCCGTTCACGCCGTCGATAATCGTTTCGCGTACTCCGCCCTCCGCGATGCCGACGACGGGCACACCGCAGGCATTCGCTTCGAGCGGCGCAAAACCGAACGGCTCCAGCAGCGGCGTGTAGAGCATCAGCGCGGCATTGCCGAGCGTCTGGACTACGTCGCTATCGCTGAGATTCATGCGCGGCACGAAACGTACACCGCACTCTGCTGCCAGACGCTCGACCTCGGGCAGATAACGCGGGTCCGCCATATTCGCGATCCAGACGAGTTCGGGTCGGCAGGTTGCATCGATCGTCGCCATCGCCCGAATCGCGCGGTCGATTCCCTTGCCGGATGTGATCGAGCCGAGCCCGACGACGTAGGGCTCGTGCCAGAGCTCGTCTGCGGCGTCTCCCCGTACCACACCGATTTCATGCGCGCCTTCCGCTTCCGTACCGGAACTGCTTCCGTAGTCGAAAATTCTCGAGCCGGAGACTTCCCTGTCAGGCGCGAAGTTCGGCGTGAAAAGTTCGGTGTCGATCCCGAGATAGCAGACTTGCGAGTCTCGACCGTAAGCGCGCAAAATGCTTTCGCGGCTGTAATGGGAGTTGGTCAGGATCGTGCCGAAGGCGAACGCGTTCTCACGCTCTTCCCGCGCCTGAAGCCTTGCCTGCGATGCCCGCAAATGCCCGATCAGCTGCGCTCCGTAGGGCAGCGGCACGGCTTCGCGCGTGAAGGGCAGCGCGAGCCAGGGCAGCGTTGGACGCGCTTCGTACAGGGCGCGATAGGGTTCCCCGAGATAGAGCACGGTCGGAATCGTGACGTACTTCGCGATCGGGGCGGCAGCGAGAAACTGGCAGGAGTTCGCAAACAGCAGATCGTATCCGCCGGCGTTGATTCGGGCGGCTGCCTCGCGGCAGTGAGCGTCCATCGCAGCGATCTGCGCAGGCAGCCGGCGATAAATATGCAGCAGTCTGCCGATCCTGCCCGGCGGCGCGTCGTCTTTCCAGGCGAACGGGAGGACGGTCTCCGAAATCAGGTCGGTCAGCGGGAGATAGCCAGTGTCCGCCGAAGCTGGACAGAACGCTTCGAGCGTATGTCCTCGCGCCGCAAGCCCGCGCACGTGTTCGTAGAGGGCGCGTTTGCCGCCGCCGCTCGGCAGGTTGTGCCAGACCGCGATCCTCACTTCGCCGCCGCTTCGGTCGTTGTTCCGATCGGGTCGCTGGCACTACTTCCTGACGGTGATTGTTCGTGACTACGTTCTTTTGCGCTTCGATGGTCGCTGCCAACCGCCCCGTAACGATGCCGAAAATGATCGCGAATGCCGCGCAGGGTCGCGCCGAGCGGATAGACGGGTGTGTCGCGCTGCCCGCGAACGAGCCGGAAATAACCCAGCGACTCCAGCAGGCGCGTCGCGATCACGTCACAAACTGCCCGCGTGCGAGCCTCCTTTGCGTGCAGGCGCACGAACAGCAGATTGTTGCGAACCAGATAGTAGCGCATGATAGCCGACATCGAGGCGAACGAGCGGCTGACTTTGTGATAGATACGTGCGGCGGGCACGATGCCGATTTTACTGCCCGCTGCCACAGCGCGAAGGCTCAAATCCACGTCTTCCCAGATCAGAAAAAAACGTTCATCGAAGCCGCCGAGTCTTCGCATCAGGTCGGTACGAACCAGCATCGCGCAGCCCGTCGTCCAGGGAACTTCGTACGGTGGATCGGTACGGGCAGGATTGCGGGACGCATCGTGGTCGGCTCTGCCACGCCGGAGGTTCAGCGTCGCGCCGCCGAACCAGATTTCGTCGCGGCGATCGTAGTAGTGCATAACGGGCGAGAGCATACCATACTCCGGCTGAGCTTCCGCCGCACGAACCATCTCGCGGAGCGAGTTCGGCTCGACAATCGTATCGTTGTTCAGCAGATAAATATAGTCGAAATCCTGTGTGAGCGCATACTCGATACCGGCGTTGTTGCCACCGGTAAAGCCGAGATTGCTGCCAGTCTCGATCAGGGTGAGCGTGTCGGACTGCTTGCGTAAGGCGTCGGCAGAGCCGTCCGTCGAGCCGTTATCGACGACAATAACGTGATTGTTCGGATAGTCCTGTGCTCGCAGCGACTCCAGGCAGGCGAGCGTATCGGCAAGTCCGTTCCAGTTGACGGTGATCGTCGCCACCTTCGGCAGGTCTATGTCCCGGACTTTTCCAGCTTCCGTTTTGATTTCTGCTGTCGGATCTATCGCTGTCTTTTCCTGACTGAACCGGTGCGTTATACGCGACTAAGGCTAACCTCAATAATTATCGAGCGAAATTTTCGGCTATTTTGATCT
>Ga0123338_10004121_pt1 | contig 12811 bp, 14 predicted proteins | sample grotaG_FD_89793 | JGI IMG/M metagenome (GOLD analysis project Ga0123338, IMG submission 89793) | Glacier valley bacterial and archeal communities from Borup Fiord, Nunavut, Canada, to study Microbial Dark Matter (Phase II) -... | ecosystem: Environmental > Aquatic > Freshwater > Ice > Glacier ... | reverse complement strand
CCGTCCACACCAACAGGGCGGCAAAACCACGCTGCACGGCCTGGGACCGCCGCGCTTCGCTTGGGATGCCGAGGCCGGCGCCTCCACCTTTCAAACTGGGACACTACCGAGCGGGGGCTTGCCTTGGCGCGGCATCCCTAACCATGCTAAGCGGCCTGCCACTTCGTTCAGGTGGGCTGGCGCCGTGTGGCGGCTGATGGCGGAACGGATAGGCGGCACCGCGCAAGCGGGCACAACAGCGGACAGGAACCGAGGACAAGATGAGCGAGATCGCCGACAAGGTTAAGAAGATCGTGGTCGAACATTTGGGCGTCGAGGAGGCCAAGGTCACGCCGGAGGCGTCCTTCATTGACGACCTGGGCGCCGACAGCCTGGACACGGTCGAGCTGGTGATGGCGTTCGAGGAGGCGTTCAGCGTCGAGATCCCCGAGGACGCCGCCGAGAAGATCAGCACCGTCAAGGACGCGATTGACTTCATCGAGAAGCAGAAGGCGGCTTAGGTCCCTGTTGTAGATGGGCACAGGGATGGCGGCGGTGCGGCGCGTGGTCGTGACGGGCATGGGCATCGCCTGCCCGCTTGGCCTGGGGGTGGAGCGGGTCTGGCGCCGCTTGCTCAACGGCGACAGCGGCATCGGCGCCATCCAGTCCTTCGACACCAAGGAACTGACGGCCAAGATCGCCGGGCAGGTCCCGGTCGGCACCCGCGCCGATGGCGGGCTGGACCTGAATGAGTGGATACCCGTCAAGGACCAAAAAAAGATGGACCGCTTCATCCACCTCGCGGTGGTGGCGGCCAGCGAGGCGGTGGAGGACAGCGGCTGGGTCCCGCCGGACGAGGACGCCCGTTGCGCCACCGGCGTGATGATCGGCTCCGGCATCGGCGGCCTGGGCACGATCTACGAGGCATCTATCCTGGTCTATACCGGCAAGACCCGGCGGCTCTCGCCGTTCTTCATCCCTTCCGCCCTCATCAACCTCGCCTCCGGGCACGTCTCCATCAAGTATGGCTTCAAGGGGCCGAACCACTCGGTGGTGACGGCCTGCGCCACTGGCGTCCACGCCATCGGTGACGCCGCGCGGCTCATCATGCTGGGCGACGCCGACGTGATGGTCGCCGGCGGGGCAGAAGGCGCGGTGAACGAACTTGGCATGGGCGGCTTCTGCGCCAGCCGGGCGCTGTCCACCGCCTTCAACGACCGCCCCGCGTCGGCCTCCCGCCCCTGGGACCGCGACCGCGACGGCTTCGTCATGGGCGAGGGCGCCGGGGTCCTGGTGCTTGAAGAACTGGAGCATGCCCGCGCCCGCGGCGCCAAGATCTATGGTGAGGTCGGCGGCTACGGCATGTCCGGCGACGCCCACCACATCACCGCCCCGGCAGACGGCCACGAAGGCGCCTTCCGCGCCATGAAGGCCGCCTTCCGCAACGGCGGCATGGCGCCGGCGGAGGTGCAGTACGTGAACGCCCACGGCACCAGCACGCCCCTGGGCGATGACCTGGAGCTTGAGGCGGTGGAACGCTTCTTTGGCGACGACGCGAAGGGCCTCGCCATGTCCTCCACCAAGTCCGCCACCGGGCACCTGCTGGGCGCAGCCGGGGCTATCGAGGCGATCTTCTCCCTGCTCGCCATCCGCGACGGGGTGGTTCCGCCGACGCTCAACCTCGAAAATCCCAGCCGGGACAGCGTGATTAACCGCGTGCCGCTGCAGGCGCAGGAACGCCGGGTGGACGTGGCGCTGTCCAACAGCTTCGGCTTCGGCGGCACCAATGCCAGCATCCTGTTCAAGCGCGCCGCTTAGGCGCGGGCAGGGCACGGCCACTTCCTCCCCCTCCCTTCGGGAAAGGGTCGGGGTGAGGGGCCGGGCAAGCGCCACGTTCAGGTGTGCAAGACCCTCTTCCGCGCAGCGCCCCGCTCCGCAGCCAAGACCCCCTCACCCCAACCCTCTCCCGGAAGGAGAGGGAAACCGGCGCGAAACCTGATGCGCACCTTCCTCGGCATCCTCCTCGTGCTTCTGCTCCTCGCCGGTGGCGGCGCGCTCTACACCTACCTGCAGTACAACCAACCCGGCCCCTTGCAGGAGGCCCACCGCGCGATGGTGCCCCGCGGCGGCCTTGGCGAGGTCGCAAGCGCCCTGGCGCACGACGGTGTCATCCGCTCGTCGCTGGCGTTCCAAGCCGCCGCGCTGGCCACCAACGGGGACGGCGCGATCCATGCCGGCGAACTGGAGTTTCCGGCCGGCGCCAGCTTGCACGACGTGCTGCACATTCTGCGCAACGCCAAGCCGATCCAGCACCTCGTGACCATCCCCGAAGGTCTAACCGCCAAGCAGGTCTCCGCATTGCTCGACCGCACGCCTCTGCTGGACGGCGGTCCCGTCCTGCCGCCCGAGGGCGGCTTGCTGCCCGAGACCTATGCCTACGACCGCGGCTCCAGCCGGTCCGCCGTGATGGACCGCGCCGTCCGGGCCATGTCCCGCGCCTTGGAACGTGCCTGGGCGGCCCGCAGCCCGACCCTGCCGCTGGACCGGCCGGAGGACGCGCTGATCCTGGCCAGCATCGTCGAACGGGAGACGGGCAAGCCCGAGGAGCGCCCGCGCATCGCCGCGGTCTTCCTGAACCGCCTGCGCCAAGGCATGAAGCTGCAATCCGATGCGACCGTCGTCTATGGCGCAAGCGGCGGCCTTGGCACCCTGGACCACGGCCTGACCCGGGCGGAGCTGGACCGGGACGACCCCTACAACACCTACCGCATCCCCGGCCTGCCGCCCGGCCCCATCGCCATGCCCGGCGCCGCCGCCCTGCGCGCGGCGACGCAGCCCGCCCAGACCGACGAACTGTTCTTCGTCGCCGATGGCACTGGCGGCCACGTCTTCGCCCGCACCGCGGAGGAGCACCTCCGCAACGTGGCCCGCTGGCGCGAGGTCGAGCGGACCAGGCGCCCGCCGTGACGCTTGCCAGCATGACCGGCTTCGCCCGCACGGACGGCGCCGTGCCGGGGCTGTCCTGGGCCTGGGAGCTGCGGAGCGTGAACGGACGCAGCCTGGACGTGCGCCTGCGCCTGCCGCCGGGGCTTGAGGCGCTCGACCCGGCGCTGCGGGAGGAGGCCACCCGCACCCTGCGCCGCGGCAACGTCTCGGCCACCCTGACGATCAAGCGTGAGGAGCGTGCCCGCCTGGCCGTGGACCCGGCCGTGCTTGACGAGGTGCTGCGCCTGGCGCTGGACGTGGCCGCCCGCATCCCCGGCGCGCCGCCGCCACGGGCCGAAGCACTGCTGGCCATGCCCGGCGTGCTGCGCGCCGCCGCGCCCGACGATGCCGCATCCGAACCAGGGGTCGCCGCGGTCAAGGCAGGTTTCACCCAGGCGCTGGCTGCCCTGCAGGCGTCACGCCTGGCCGAGGGCGCGCGGCTGCTCGCGGCGCTCGTGACTCAACTGGACGAGGTCGCCCACCTGCATGCCCAAGCGGCGGGGCAGGCGGTGGACCAGCCGGCCATGCAGCGCGCCCGCATGATGGACAGCCTGACCGCCCTGCTGCGCGGCAATCCCGGCTTGCCGGAGGACCGGATCGCGGCGGAGGTCGCCTTGCTCGCCACCCGGTCGGACGTGCGGGAGGAGCTGGACCGGTTATCGGCCCATCTGGACGCCGCCCATGCCCTCTTGCAGGACGGTGCCGCCATCGGCCGCCGGTTCGACTTCCTGGTGCAGGAGTTCGGGCGGGAAGTGAACACCCTGTGCAGCAAGTCCGCCTCGATCCCGCTGACCGCCACCGGCCTGCGCCTGAAAGCAGTGATCGAGCAAATCCGTGAGCAGGTGCAGAATGTCGAGTAGCGTCCTTCCCCCTCTCCCTCCGGGGTCAAACCGTGAAACGGTTTACGGTCGGGGTGAGGGGGAGGGCAAGCGCCACGCTTGCCCCGGACAGCACCGCTCCCAAAGCGCACCATGCGCCCCACGCCGCAGCCAAAACCCCCTCACCCCACTCCGCTCCCGTACGGAGAGGAAGCAGGCCCCCTCCCGTTGACCCGGCGCGGCGTATGCCTGGTCATCGCCGCCCCGTCCGGCGCGGGCAAGAGCACCATCACCCGCGCGCTGCTCGCCACCGAACCCGCCTTGACCCCCTCCGTCAGCGCCACCACGCGCCCCCCGCGCCCCGGCGAGCAGCACGGCGTCCACTACCACTTCCATGCCCAAGCCGAATTCGACGCCATGGCCGCGTCCGGCGCGCTGCTGGAATGGGCGTCCGTCTTCGGCCGCAGCTACGGCACCCCGCGCGCCCCGGTCGAGCGGGCGCTGCACGCCGGCCGGGACGTCGTCTTCGACATTGACTGGCAGGGCCACCGCCAACTGCGCCAGGCGCTGCCCGGCGATGTCGTCGGCGTCTTCGTCCTGCCACCCTCGCTGGAGTCGCTGGAAGCCCGCCTCCGCACCCGCGCCGGCGACAGCCCGGCGGAGATCGCCCGCCGTATGGATGCCGCCCACGGCGAGTTGTCGCACTGGGCCGAGTTCGATCACGTCGTCATCAACCTCGACCTGGACCGGGCCATCGCCGAGGTCCGCGCCGTGCTGCACGCCGCCCGCAGCACGATCCCGCGCCAGCCAGGCCTGGCCGCCTTCGTTGACGGCCTGTATCGGCCGTGACGCCCCGCCTACTCCTGCCACAGCGCCTGCTTCTGTCACAGTGCCTGCTCCTGCCACAGCGCCCGTCCATGTCACAGCGCCTGGCGAAGCCGCAACCTCCGGTCCTAACGCAGTGCTGGGCCGCTAATACCAACAGGCCCCCGCTTTGACCCTTTTGCCTGTCATTGCGAGGCGCGCAGCGCCGTGGCAATCCAGGGGCTGCACGAGCGGGGGCCGGTTCTGGAGACTCCTGGATTGCCACGCCGCAAGCGCGGCTCGCAATGACAAATGGGTCAGAGCATACGTCGGTTGGTATAAGTAGATGGCCGGCGTCGCCGGGATCATCCTGCCGGTCTTCGTCCTGATCCTGCTGGGCGCCGGCGCCAGGATGCGTGGGCTGCTGGACACCGCCGGGCTGCGCGGCTTGAACGACTTCACGTTCTACCTTGCCATCCCAGCACTGCTCTTCGGCGCCGTGGCCGAGGCGCCGGAGCTGCACCTGCTCGGCCTGCCCGTGCTGTACTTCGCCGCGTGCCTGACGGTGTTCGCCGGCGCCGTCCTGCTGGCCCGGCGGACGCTGGGTGCCGGCCTGGCCCAGGCGTCCGTCATCGGCATGAACGCCTGCTACGGCAACACCGTCATGGTGGGCATCCCACTGGTGTCCGCGGCCTTCGGCGCCGAGGGCTTGGCCATGATCCTGCCGGTCATCGCACTGCACTCCCTGATCCTGCTGCCGCTGGCGACTGCGCTGATCGAGATGGACGGTGCCCGCGGCGCCGGGGTGCGCGGCGTGCTGCGCGGGACGGTGCCGGCGCTGGCGCGGAACCCAATCATCTTGGCCTTGCTGCTTGCGCTGGCATGGCGGGCGCTGGACGTGCCGATGCCCGCGCCCCTGCACCGGCTGCTGGCCATGCTGGGTGGGGCCGGCCCGGCGCTGGCGTTGTTCACGCTAGGCGCCGGGCTGCCGGACTTCGCCGCCCAGGGTTCGATGCGGGAGGCCGGGCTGGCGACGTTGCTGAAGCTGCTGGTGCAGCCCTTGCTCGTGTGGGCCTTGGCGCACCTGGCCGGGCTGGGGGCGGTTCCGACCGCAGTCGCGGTGCTGACGGCCGGAACGCCCACCGGCGCCAACGCCTTCTTCCTGGCCCGGCGCACCGGGACGTTGGCCGCGGCCTCGGCCGGGACCGTCGTGCTCAGCACGGCGCTGTCCCTCCTCAGCCTGTCGTTCATCCTCGCGGCCCTGCGCTGACCTGACCCAACCGGACCCCTGCCACGCCAGTGTGCGGGCAGGTGCCTACAGCCGCTCGGACGTGCCGATGGTGCGGCCCTGCGCGAGCAAGTGCGGGCGGATGGTCCGCATCAGCAGGGACCGGCCCGGCGGGTAAGGGAACGTGGGCCGGGCGCTCAGCGCAAAGACCTGGAACGCATACCGGTGCGGCCCATGCCCCGGCGGCGGAGTCGGCGCCATCCATCCCGGGCGCCCCAGCGCGTTGCGCCCGCAGGCGTAGCCGCGGGGCGACCGGCCCTCCAGGCGCAACGGGATCTCACCCTCCGCCAGCTCCGTCACACCGGGCGGAATGGAGTGGACGATCAGGTGGACCAAGGGCCGGAACGAGGGGATGTCCGCGTCCTCGACCAGCAGCACGCAGGATTGCGTTTGCGGCGGCAGGCCCTCCCACTGCAGCGGCGGGCAAAGGTTTGCGCCGTCCTGGGTGAATCGGACCGGCATCGGCTTGCCGTCCGCAAAGGCCGGGCTGGTGACGGTCAGCGCGAAGCCGAGGTTGCCGGACAGCCGGCTGCTGGCCAACAGGATCGGGCCGGGCCGCACCCCGCGCAGGGTGTGACCGATGGTGCGCATGATGGAGGTTTGCATGGCGGGACCTTTGCAGTGTGGCGGTCCTGGCGCACGGCCCGGGCAGCGGTTGCCACCCGGCCCTACCGCAGCCGCTCCAGCAAAGCCCCGACCGTAGGGACAGCCGCCCCGCCACGGTCCGCGATCCAGCCCGGCACGTCCGCCACCGCGACTACGGCCACCTCGGCATACTCCCTGTTGCCTCGCGCCCGATGTGCCGCCAGCACCTCCGCAGCGCCCAGGAGCGTCGTGACCTGCATCCCAAGGTCGAGCACCCCCGCCGGATGCTCCACCAGGCACAAGGGCCGGATCGTCGTCACGGCGTCCGGCGTCAAACCCAACTCCTCCTCCAACTCCGCCAGCAGCGCCGCCCGCAGGTCGGCCGTGCCACCACGGTCCGCCCCACGGTCCACGCTGCCAGCCGGCGGCAACTGCCACTGGCCCGGCTGATACACCGAACCGGCCTCACGCAACCCAAGCACGACGCCGTCCGGGCAGCACAGCGCGCCGCAGACCGCCAGGGCACGAACCCGAAGCAGCGGAAACAACCCGGGGTCCGCCATCTGCGCGACCTCCCGCCGGTATTCCGTCCAGTGGCCCTCCAACCCCGTGGCGTCGTAGCGGTCGGCGCAGAACACCTGGCCGTTGAAAAGCGGATGCCGGGCGCAAGCTGCCTGCCAATGCCGCTCCACCACCGCCTCCAGCGCGGGGTCGAGCGGCGGCATCGCACGCACGATCCGCGCCGTAATGTCCGGCGACACGTCCAGCACCGGCCAGTCCGAACCTGCCGTCAGACGATCAGCGGACAGGGGCGAAATGCTCCGTCACCTCGGCCGCGATGAAGCCGAGCTTGCTGACCACGGTGCGGTTCATCATCGAGCCATCTTCCAGCAAGTACCACCACTGCTCCATCGTGACGTTCTTGAGCGCGTTGCCGGGGCTGAGCGCCAGGGTCCACTGCCAATGAAACGCCCGCCCGCTGGCCTCACCCGTGGCCGTGCCCACCATGTCGTTGGCCGTCGCCTCGTACCGGCCCGGCGACACGCGCCGCATCCGCCACTCCCGCATGACAGGGGCGTCCTGGCCGATGGTCAAGGTCTGCGTCATCCGCAGCCCGTCCGCCCCGTCTGCCTGGCCCACGCAGTCCGTCAGCACGATGCTAGTCGGCTGGCCCGACCGGTCCTCCGTGACGCCCCAGGAGCGCACGTGGCCGGTGAAGAAGCGCACGGGATCGAAGGCCGGGGCCGTTCCATTGAAGCTGCTGACAGGCATCGGCCCGCTGCAGTCCAGCAAGGCCGCGGCAAGAAGGAGGGTGATCCAGCGCATGAGCAGGTCCTAAAACGAAAGGGAGGCCGAAGCCTCCCCTGATGGTCCGAACCCCTCTCCCTCCGGGAGAGGGTTGGGGTGAGGGGGCCGTGCGCACGGTCGTTTAACGTAAGAAGTACCTGCCAGGACCGCGCGCGCTCTCGCAAACCCCTCACCCCGGCTTTTTCCCACAGGGAAGATGCACCTACTTGCGCGGCGCGTTCATACCGCTGCTCGTGGCACCTGTCGTGGACGTCGTTGTGTTGCCGCCCGTGCCCGCCGTGCCGGTGCTGCCCGTCACGCTCGGCTTGCCCGTCGGATGAACCGTCGTGGCCGTGTCCTCGACGTCAACCTCGGTCTTCCGCACGGTGTCGCGCACGGTCTCCGTCCGGTCGGACGCTTCCTTGCGGATGCTGATCTCCTCCACGACGCGCACATCCTTGGCGACAACCGCCTCCTCTGCCGTTGCACGGGCCTCGATGGTGCGGTCCTGGAACGCGCCTGCGGCGTCGGCAGCCGTCACGGCGCGGTCAACCGGGTGGCGCTCGATAGAGACGCGCTCCTCGTGCAAGCGGACCTGCTCCTCGACCGGACGCTCGACCACGTAGCTGCGGACGCGCACGGCGCCGGCGGCGACCTCCCGCTTGCCGATGCGCAGGCGCTCTTCCATCACCTTGATCGTGTCGGTGTTGCCCAGGGTGGCGGATGCCACGGCCGCGGTCTTCTGGGTGCCGGCCATCGCCGTGGCCGGGCTTGCGCCCATCGTGGCGGCAGTGCTGGCCATGCCGGCACCGGCCGGGATGTTGTCCGTCACCGTCGTCTGGTTCACGGCGTAGTTCGCCGGAGTTGTGGCGGCCCGGTCCACCGTCGTGCTGGCGGTGGAGGACGTGCTGCCCATCCCCTGATAGTCGTAACCAGACTGGCGCCACTCCTCGAGCTTGGCGTCGAAGTCAATCGGGTTGCTGCCTTCCAGGGTATGGATGATCGCCTCCCGGTTCGCGGTGCGCGCCGGGGAGACGATGACCATCGCGTGGCCCTTGCCGATGGCGTGGTTGTAGGCATGGGCCTCGTCGTCGGGCACGAACAGGCTCTTGATGGCGCCCCACATGCCCTGGTTGCCGGCCTCGTAGTCCACGCCGCCTGCCATGACGTCGGTGGACTTGTCCGTCACCTGGATGGAGTTGCTGTCCACGCCGGCATGGACCAGCAGGTCGCGGGCCTTGTTGGCCTCGGCCATCGTCTCATACAAGGCGACGATCTGGTTGTCGTGCGTGTTCGGGTCATACAGGCCCTTGTCGTGGGCCGCGGCGCTGTTCAGCGCATCCGACCGGGAGTCGTTGTTGACGTAGCTGCCGCTCATGGTCACTTCTCCTCGTGTGCGTGGGCAATTGCAGGGACGGTGACGTCCCCAGTTGGCGTGATCTCAACGTTCTCGCTGCGCAACCGCACGACCTCGTGCGACATGCGGTCGGTGGTGGTCCGCCGGATGTGCAGCTCCTCCTTCAGGACGAGCCGCTTCTCCACCACCAGCACCTCCTCCATGACGGGGACGATCATCACGTCGCCCTCCTGGCGGGTGGCTGGCGCTTCCGTGACGGTGCGTCCGACCGGCACGCGCTCAACCGACACGTCGGTCTGGCGCAACAGGATCTCGGCGGCCTCGTCACGCTCGGACACCGTCTTGTGGATGACGACACGGCCGCGCTCGACCTCGCGCTTGCTGACGTTCAAGGTCTCCCGCAGGACCGAAATAACCTCGCCGTCCGTCACCACACCCGTCGAAACCACCCGCTCCGACCCGGCCACCATCTTGCCCTCCGTGGCGTGCAGGGCCGTGCCGTCCAGGATCGCCGTGGCCTGCGCCGGGACGATGTTCGGGTCCGTTGCCATGGAATGCTCCGCCGGGTGGGTGTGAGCCACCTTGACGGGCGAAGCTGACAAAGGTTCCGCCCCGATGCGTCGCGTTTATGTGAGGGGCCGCTACATCCGCGGCGTCAGGCCTTCGCTGCGCCCGGTGCCGTAATCCGGTCCACCTCGGACACGTCGTCCGGCGTCAGCACCCAGCCGCCCGCGGCCACGTTGGCCTGCACCTGGTCCGGCCGGGTCGCCCCGGCGATGACGCTGGACACCGGCGCCTGGGCCAGCAACCAACTGAAGGCCAGTTCCAGGATGGTGTGGCCGCGCGCCTCCGCGAAATCCTGCAGGCGCTCCGCCGCGGTCCAGTTCGCGTCCGTCAAATAACGGTCGGCCAGGCGTTGAGTCCCAGTCAGGCGCGCGCCCTCCGGCATCGGCTGGTTGCGCCGGTACTTCCCCGTCAGCAGCCCGCTCGCCAATGGGAAGTAGGGCAGCAGGCCCAGGCCGTGCGCGCGCATCGCCGGCAGCAGCTCCGCCTGGTTGCCACGCACCAGCAGGGACAGCTCGTCCTGGCAGGACACGAAGCCCGGCGCTCCCAGGTGCCGCGCCGTCCAGACGGCGTCCGCCACTTGCCAGGCCGGCAGGTTGCTGCACCCGGCGTAGCGTATCTTGCCGGCGCGGGTCAGGTCCTCCAGCGCGCGCAGGGTTTCCTCGATGGGCGTCAGCGGGTCCGGGCGATGTTGCTGATACAGGTCTATCCAGTCCGTCCGCAGCCGCCGCAAGCTGCTGTCCACCGCCGCCATGATGTAGCGGCGGCTGGCGCCCTTCAGGACCTCCGCCCCCCCTTCAGACGGATCATCCATCGGCAGCGCGAACTTGGTCGCCAGCACGATGTCCTTGCGCCGGGAGCCGAGTATCTCGCCCAGCGCCGTCTCAGACCCCCCGCGCTCCCCATAGGCGTCCGCCGTGTCGAATAAGGTGATCCCTGCGTCCAGCGCCGCATGGACCACGGCCCGGCTCGCCTCCAGCCCGATGCGCCCGCCGAAGTTGTTGCAGCCCAGCCCGACGGCGGACACGCGCAGGCCGGAGCGGCCGAGGTTACGCAGTTCCATGCGCCGCCTCCAGCTCGCCGGCCGTCTGCACGCCCGGCGCCCGCAGCGGCGGCGCGTCCCAGTCCAGCAACGGCCCGGCCGGCACGATGCCGTGCGGGTTCACGGTGGGATGGCTCATGTAGTAGTGGCGGCGGATGTGGTCGAAGTTGACGGTCTCGCGAATGCCGGGCTGGGCATACAGGTCGCGGGCGTAAGCCCACAGCACCCGGTAGTCCACCAGGCGCCGGATGTTGCATTTGAAGTGCCCGACATACACGGCGTCGAACCGCACCAAGGTGGTGAACAGCCGCCAATCGGCCTCGGTAATGACATCCCCGCACAGGAAGCGGCGCCGGGCCAGGTGGGCGTCCAGCCAGTCCAGCGTGTCGAACAGCGGATGCACCGCCGCATCGTAGGCAGCCTGGGTCGTGGCGAAGCCGGCCTTGTACACCCCGTTGTTCACGGTGCCGTAGATGCGGGCGTTCAGCACGTCTATCTCCGGCCGCAGCGCCGCCGGGTAGGTGTCCCCAGGCAGGGCGCCGATGCCGTCGAAGGCACTGTTGAACATGCGGAGGATGTCCGCGCTCTCGTTGCTGACGATGGTGCGGGTCTGCCGGTCCCACAGCACGGGCACGGTGACGCGTGTGGTGCAGCCCGGCTCCGCCTGGGTATAGATCTCGTGCAGGAACGCCGCGCCGCCGAGGTCCGGCACCACGCCAGGACCCGGAACAAAGGACCAGCCGCCGTCCCGCATGACCGGGTTCACGACGGACAGGCCCACCATGCGCTCCAAGCCCTTGAGGCGGCGTAGGATCAGCGTCCGGTGCGCCCATGGGCAGGCGAGGGACACATGCAGGTGGTAGCGCCCCGGCGCCGCGGCATACCCGCCGCGCCCGGTCGGTCCGGGCCGTCCGTCCGGCGTCACCCAGCTCCGCCACCGGCTTTCGGACCGCTGGAAGGCGCCGCCGCTCTTGGCCGTGTCATACCAAGCATCTGACCACGCGCCGTTGACCAGCAGCCCCATTACAGCCGTGCCTTGCCGGACGGGGCAGGCGCCGCAGCGATCTCGTTGATCAGCTTGCGCGTCATGGCCTCCCCGAACTGCGAGAACTCGCGCACCTCGATCACGAACGCACCGGGTCCGCCGATGACGTTCTGGCGGTACCACTCCGTCAGGCCGCCCGGCGGCTGCACATGGGCAAAGGTGTAGTTGACGGGATGGTCGTTGATGATGGCCAAGCCGTTGACCGTCACCCCCGCCGCCACGGCGTCGTCCCGGGCGGCCTGCACGTCCCGGCCGGAGTTGTTGGTCCCATCGCCCGCCACGTCAATGACCATCCGCTGCACCTCGAACGCCGGGCGGCTGCCCCGCAACAACTCCATCGCGTGGTCAATCCCAGCGCTGATGCTGGTGCGCCCGCGGAAGCTGCGCGGCTCCGCTACAATCGCGTCAGTCAGCGCCCGGGCGCTGCCAGCGTCCCGCACCACGCGCCAGGGCAGCACCGTCCGCACCTCATACGACCCGGCGAACTCGACGTAAGCCACCGCAATCGCCCCCAGCGGCCCGTTGCGTATGGCGGCCACCACCCGCGGATCGTTGAATGCAGCGGTATATCCTTCCTTCTGCATCGCGAACTCGGCGTCGTCCACGCTCCGGGACACGTCGGACACCAGGACCAGCAGCATGTCCACGGCCTCCTCCGCACGGGCCGGGACGGCGGTGGCCAGGAGCAGGAACAGGGCAAGTGCGCGCATAGAGGGACCCCCGCAGTGGCAGGCGCGCATCGTCGCCCGCCATGCGCGCCGGGCCAAGCGGAATCGCGATCCGATCTCTGGAGATCCGGCGCCCAACTCCAGAAGCCAAGTCGCCTTGTGCGGCTCGGCACGGCCGGCTGTGCGGGACGCCGCGCAAGGCGGCTTAGAGCATCATCGGATCAAACGTGTACACGTTCCGATAAAGATGCTCGTAAGAACAAAGGTTAGACCATGTTCGGTGCGTCTATCCGCACCGAACATGGTCTAGGCGGAGAGTGTCCCGAACCTGAATGTCCCCAAAGTGGCGAACCCCAGATTCAAGCCAATATCCCGTTTGTCTCCAGCGT